>ENA-ORCV01000241-ORCV01000241.1-marine-metagenome-genome-assembly--contig:-NODE-241-length-62126-cov-4.277974_pt1 | contig 62126 bp, 62 predicted proteins | sample MGYA00237779_ERZ508509 | MGnify/ENA primary metagenome ERZ508509 (study PRJEB26180, sample SAMN06268772) | marine metagenome | isolation source: Bioluminescent Bay, La Paraguera, Puerto Rico | place... | reverse complement strand
GCCTGCGCCGTTCGAAGACATTTCCATGCCGTTGTCGCCGCCATTCGCGCGCTGGATGATCAGGAGGAACTGAACAAGACCCTGCCAGCCATTATCGGTGTCGAGCGATTCGTCATCGTTACCTGTCAGCACGATATGCTTGAGGTTGGTGAAGCCGCCGAACATCTCGATGCCGTCGTCCGCATTGTTGTGGACCTGGACGTACTCGACTTCCGTGCCGGAGCCCGTGCCGGCGAACGTGATGCCGTTCAGCTCGTCACCGGAGGAAAGCGGGAAACCGGCGTATTTGACCTGAACGTAGCGGATAACGCCGCTGTCATCAGTGTCGAGGTCGCCGCCGTAAAGCGCATCAGGGTTGGACACGCCTTCCACGCGGTTTTGGCAGTCATCCATACCCGGCGTACCGAGACCGGTGGCGCAGCGGTTGATCTGGCCGCGGCCGAGAACGACAAGGCCGCCCCACTCGCCAAAATTGTCCGTGTCGTCGCGAAGCGGATCGTCGATGTCGCCTTCCGACGTCATGATGATCGGCGCCGATGCGGTGCCGTTCGCCATGATCTGCGAACCGCGGTTGACCACGATGTAATCGGAACCGGAATTGCCGAACATCGTCACACCGGCTTCGATCGTCAGGACAGCCGGGTCGCCATCAACAGCGCCGCCATCCGGACCGGTGTCAACACCGATGTCAACGCGACCTTCGACTTCATAGTAATTGCCGCGGGTTAGCGTGATGTCTTCGGTCTGCAGACCGGAGATCGCGCAAACCAAAAGGCCGTTCTTGACGCCGGTTTCAACCGTGCCGTCCGGGCATTCCGGATCGAACAGCGCAAAGGTCCAGCCAGCCGCCCAGTTGTCAGTCGGCGTTTCGTTGACCGGGTCGAACGCGCCAATATACTCGGCATCGTCAAACCAGGGGTTGACGCTCGGAAGCGTCGTGAACGGAGTGCCGGCGATCTCGTTCGCGCCAGGGAAGAACATCGCGTCAACGCTGGACATATGCATGTCGTCGTTGTTCGCGCCCATGTCGACTGCGTCTTGCGCCGCCGCAGTGTCGTCTTCACCCAGTGCGCCCGCGCCACAATCAAACAGCACAGAGTCAAACTGAGGGTCGACGCCGCCGCCCTGATAGCCGGCGACGCCGTTGCCGGCTGAGCCCGCCCATTCGATACACTGAGCGCCGTTACCATGCTCGACAACGCCATTATAGAAGTGGCCGATGTGTCCGGAGTTGATGCGGAACGCATTCGCGCCGACCGCCGAACCGGTCACCATCGTAAAGTTGGCGATGGTCGGGTTGGTCTGATCGCCGACGCCTGCGCCGTTAGACGACATTTCCATGCCGTTATCGCCGCCATTCGCACGCTGCTTGATCAACAGATACTGAACGAGACCTTGCCAGCCATTGTCCGTATCCAGAGACTCGTCATCATTACCCGTCAGCACAATGTGACGCAGATTGGTATAGCCGCCGAACATCTCGATGCCGTCATCCGAGTTGTTGTGGACCTGGACGTAATCGACAATCGTGTCCGAGCCGGTGCCGGCGAAGGTGATGCCGTTGAGCTCATCGCCCGAGGAGAGCGGGAAGCCGGCGAAGCGAACCTGAACGTAGCGGATGATGCCGTTGTCGTCGTCGTTCTTGCCGCCGCCGTAGAGCGCGTCAGGATTGGACACCCCTTCAACCCGGTTTTCACAATCCGGCATGCCCGGCGTACCAAGGCCAGTAGCGCAACGGTTGATCTGGGCGCGACCAAGAACAACAAGGCCGCCCCATTCCGATGATTCATCGCCGCCATTGTCGAACGGTTCGCCAGCCGCAGCCGCGACTTCCTGGCGCTCCAGATCCGCTTCACTGGTCATGATGATCGGCATGTCCAGCGTGCCGTCAGCGATGATTTTCGAGCAACGATTGACAACAATATAATCTGAACCGGAGGCGCCGAAGACAACCACGCCGGGCTCAATCGTCAGGACGGCCGGATCGCCGCCAGCACAGTCACGTCCGCCGTCGATGCCGACGTCGACGCGGCCAGGTAGGCGATATGCAACACCCGGATGATAATCCAGCGTCGTGTCATTCAAAATATTGCTGTTGAGAAGCGCGACGCGAAAGCCCCCGACCAAGTCATCTTCACATGTAAGGCCTGTCGGGCAAGCAACGCCGCCGCCGCCGCCAGTGCCGCCGCCGCTGCTGCCGCCAGTGCCGGTGCCGGAGTTGGTCGCGCCCGGCGAAGAAATTTCTTCACCTTGCGTACAGGCTGCGAGCGCGAGCGCCGCGCCGCCAATAAGTAAAAACGAACGTAGTTTCGAAGCCATTCTCATGTTGAAGATCCCCAATCAGATGTTGGCGCAAAGAAAACCAAACGACGGCCTTCTCCCCCTAAGGCCGTGTCCATGCGTTGCGCTCATAGGGACGATTAATGACGCGTGAATGACACGTATGATTCGTTTTTGTGACAGCAAAACAAAAGAAAAAACGCCGAAGCGCACACTGTGCGTTCAATAGAAAAAAGACGTTGCATTATACCTTTCAAGTTGTTGCGCCGAGATTTATGCATTGAGTGCGCTTGTCGCTGGTGATCCCGATAACCGAAACAAGAAAGCCACATGGATGATTAATCGCAGCCGCCGTTCGCTTCAGGTCAAATAATCGCAGTGAGATATTCCTGGCTGGCTGGTTCCCCCGTTCTCTCAGCACAACCTCGCCCATCCGGACCGCCTCTCCCTCTGCCGACGCATATTGCAGCACCGCCAGGCAGGGCCTATATTGGGCGCGCGGCTCAGGCCGCAGCATGAATCTTCGGGGCGGGGTGAAAGTCCCCACCGGCGGTAATGCGGAGCGTACCCCCAAGGGGAACGGTTCCGACGAGCCCGCGAGCGGTAGCGCCCTCAGGCGTGGACGCAGGATCCTGGTGAGAGCCCAGAGCCGACGGTCAAAGTCCGGATGGTAGAAGGTTCGAGACAGATGACAGGCTTCATGCGCCTTCCCGACACCGCGGGCGGGTGCGGAGGACTGAAGTCAATCTGTTTTGACGCCCGCCCCTGGATGAATGTGACAGTTTGGCCAAGGGGCATTTATGGGCGACGCCCGGGAAAATGACATTGCCTTCATGCTCGAAGCGCTGGCGCTCGCTGCGCGCGGCGCCGGCACGACCGCGCCGAACCCTATGGTCGGCTGCCTACTCGTCAAAGACGGTAAAGTTGTGGGCTCAGGCTGGCATGAAGCGCCGGGCAAGGCGCACGCCGAGGTCAACGCCATTGCCGACGCCGGCGAGCGAGCGCAAGGCGCTACCGCTTATGTGACCCTTGAACCGTGCAATCACACAGGACGCACCGGCCCATGCACGGAAGCGCTGATCGAGGCGGGCGTTACAGAGGTTGTCTACGCCCTCTCCGACTCCAATCCGGTCGCCGCCGGCGGCGCGACGCGGCTGCTGACCGCCGGGGTTAAAGTCCGCGGCGGCGTCTGCGCGGACGAAGCCCGCGAACTGAACCGCCCCTGGGTGCACTCGCTGAAACACAAGCGGCCCTATGTGATCGGCAAGACCGCCATGAGCCTCGACGGGCGCATCTCGACATCAACCGGCGAGAGCAAATGGATTACCGGTGAGATCAGTCGCGCGCGTGCGCATCAGCTCAGAAAATTCGCCAACGCCATAATCGTCGGCGCTGAAACCGTGATCGCGGACGACCCTGCGCTGACGGCGAGAATAGGCGATGAAATCCATCATCCGTTACGCGTCGTTCTCGATTCCGCCGGCCGAACGCCGCCCGGCTCAAAAGTCTATGAACGCCTCGGCAAAGGCGCTCTGATCGCAATGACCTCGCGAGCGCCGCAGGCGAGAATTAACGCCTATCGGGAACTGGGCGTCGATACGGTCATCTGCGGCGCTGATGCGAGCGGCCGTCCGGACCTGGTGGATCTGCTCGGCGCGCTTCATGAACGCGGCGTGCTGAGTGTTCTTGTTGAAGGCGGCGGTGAAGTGCTCGGCGCATTTTTCGATGCTGATCTGCTCGAGGAAATCCATCTCTTTGTTGCGCCGAAGCTGATCGGCGGCGGAAAGCCGGCGTTTGGCGGGCATGGCGTCGACCGGCTCTACTTCTCAGAGCGGTACTCTTTTGCCGAACCTCAAAAACTCGGTAGCGATATACTGTGGCGCGGCGTTCGCCGTCTGGAGGCGCGCTGATGTTTACCGGCCTTATCGAGGAAATCGGCGCCGTCTCCGCTGTCCGCAACAGTGGCGAAGCGTTCGATCTCGTCATTTCAGCAAAGACAACGCGCGAGGACGTCAAGCTCGGGGACTCTATCGCGGTCAACGGCGTATGTCTGACCGTCACCGCCTTCGATGCAGAGACGTTTACCTTCGGCCTCGCGCCGGAAACCTTGAAGCGCACAAGCCTCGGCGACTTTCAAAAAGGCGATCCTGTCAATCTTGAACGCGCACTCCTGCCCTCGACCCGGCTCGGCGGGCATTTCGTGCAGGGCCATGTAGACGGTACGGGAACAATCAATGCGTTTCGCGCCGAACAGGACGCCTTATGGGTCACGATCGTCGCTGACAAAGCGCTCATGCGCTATGTCGTGACCAAAGGCTTTATCGCCATCGACGGCGTTTCGCTCACTGTCGTCGACTGTGACGCAGACTGGTTCAACGTCACGCTTGTAAACTACACGCTCGGGAAGATCGCCCTGCCGCTAAAAAAGCCCGGCGACCGGGTCAATCTCGAGGTCGATATTCTCGCCAAATACGCCGAGCGATTTCTCGCCGGCCATACCGCCCCGCCGGAACGCGGGCAGTTCATCCGCATGCCGCCGCCCATGAAGAAAGGAAGACACTAATGTCTATCGCATCAGCGCCTGAAGCCGTCGCCGCCTACAAGACAGGCGAAATCGTTATCATCGTCGATGATGAGGACCGCGAAAACGAAGGGGACCTGACAATCGCCGCCGATTTCGTCACGCCGGAAAAAGTCAACTTTTTCGCAAAGGAAGGCCGGGGTCTCATCTGTTGCGCCATGGCGCCGGAACTGATCGACCGGTTCGGCCTGCCGCTGATGGTTCCCGACCATGAAAACCGCTCCGGTTTCGGCACGCGTTTTACGGTATCGGTTGAAGCTGCTGAAGGCGTCACGACAGGAATCTCCGCCTCAGACCGCGCCCATACGATCCGGACGCTGATCGACCCTGAGGCAACAGCCCGCGACATCGTCACGCCGGGACACATGTTTCCTTTACGCGTCAAGGAAGGCGGCGTTCTCGAACGAGACGGCCAAACCGAGGCGTGCGTCGATCTCGCGGTCCTTGCGGGACTGACGCCAGCGGCGATGCTTTGCGAAGTCATGAATGACGACGGAACAATGGCGCGCCTACCCGATCTCGAAATTTTTGCGGAAAAGCATGAGCTGAAAATTATCTCGGTGAAAGCGCTGCAGGACTATCGCCGCGCCAATGAACAAGAGCGCAAGAAATTGCGCGCTGCGAGCTAGAGGTCAGACTATGGGACAGAAATACGAAGGCGTGATGTCCGGCGGAGGATTGAAAATCGCCATCGTCGCGACCCGCTGGAACGAGTTTATTGTGGAGCGCCTTACTGACGGCGCAACCGATGCCTTGCGCCGGCATGGCGTCAACGACAGCGCCATCGATATCGCCATGGCGCCGGGAGCTTATGAGGTCCCGTTCGTCGCCCGGAAACTGGCGGAGACCGGCCGCTATCATGGCATTGTCGCGCTCGGTTGCGTCATTAGGGGCGCAACGCCGCATTTCGATTATGTCGCCGGAGAGGCCGCAAGCGGCGTCGCTGCAACGTCGCGAGATACGGGCGTTCCGATTTCATTCGGCGTTCTTACTGTCGATACGATCGAACAGGCGATCGAACGCGCCGGAACCAAGGCGGGCAACAAGGGCGCAGAAGCCGCGCTCGCGCTTCTTGAAACCATCAATCTATGCCGCGCCATCGAGGAGAATGAGTAATGAGCGTTGAATCCATTCAACTTAAACAGCCCCCGGCCCGCGCCTCGCGCGAAGAAGCTGAAAGCGCTGTCCGCACGCTCCTTTCCTATTTCGGCGAAGATGTCGGCCGCGAGGGGCTGATTGACACGCCCCGGCGGTTTGTCGACGCCTATGAGGAGTTTTTGTCAGGCTATGCGGAAGACCCGGTCGCCATTCTCTCGCGGACATTCGAGGAAGTAGAAGGCTATCAAGATATCGTATTGATGCGCGACATCCGCTTTGAAAGCCATTGCGAACATCACATACAGCCGATGATCGGTACGGCTCATGTCGCCTACCTGCCCGGCGCCCGGGTTGTCGGCATTTCAAAGCTCGCCCGTGTCGTCGACGCCTTCGCACGGCGCCTGCAAAGCCAGGAGATCATGACCAATCAGATTGCGAATGCGATTGAGACCGCCCTTGAACCGCGCGGTGTGGCTGTGCTGGTCGAGGCGGAGCATCAATGCATCTCGACACGGGGCGTTCACAAGACGGGCGTCGCCTGCGTTACCCGCGCCGTCACCGGCGCTTTCGCCGACGACCCAAAGACGGAAGAACGTTTTTTGCGGCTGATCGGCAAGTAGCCGCCGGGACGCCTCAGACCAGAAACGCCAGGATCGGATAGGCGATGGCGTTGCCGAGGGCGTGCATGAGCCAGCCCGGAACGATGGAGCCGTTGCCCGCTTTTTCATTCGCATAGCCCATGAGCCAGCCCGCAAGGGCCGGCAGCAAAAAGAAGACGCCGCCAAGCAGCCATGTAAATGCCGGACCGCCGGGCGCAACAAAGATGAGCAAGTGAATAGCGCCAAACAGGAGCGCCTGCACTGTGTTGCCAAACCAGAAACCAAGCCCGTTAATCAACCGTTTGGCGATAAGCCCGCGGAACAGGATTTCTTCCGTCAGTCCGGTTTGAACGCCGGCGCCGACAAGAATGACAGCGATCATCTCAAGACTGAAGCCTTGCTCACGGAGTTTCCCGGTGACGGTATTCTCGGCGTTCACCGCCGCCTGCACATCAGGCTGTGAGAAGAAGTAGATGTTCGCCAAGGATAACAAAATGAAGAATACGGTCGCCGTCTTGAGGCCTCGCCCGTTCGGCGCGGTCAGACCGATATAAGTAAAGAAGCCAGCTTTCTTCCGACCGAAGGCAGCCCAATACACCGCCGCAATAATAAGGACGACAATAAGCTGAACGATTGCGTTGACGACAGCCTGGGTCAGCATGGGGTCCTCCTCAAATTCTGATAATATCTTTAATTAAAGATATTCTGATTGCAAGCCCTCCGTGCTAATGCCGAGCCATGAAAACGAAAAAACGCGCCGGTCCTGATCTCGTTGATGAAGTCGTCGCCGGTTTCGCCGCTGAACTGCCGACTATCGACAGCGTTGCGCTGGAGACCGTCAGCCGCATCATTGTTGCAGGCAAAGGCTTCGAGCAGCAGGCGGCGAAACAACTCAAACGCTATGGATTCAATTACACTGATTTTGACGTGCTCGGCATGCTCAGAAGCTCAGGCCCCACTTATGAATTGACGCCCGCGGATCTCATCCGGTTCACGCTAATTACATCGGGCGCCATGACCACGTGCCTCGACCGGCTCGAATCCTACGGCATGATCGCGCGGCGCGTCTCGGATGCAGACCGGCGCGTCAGGCTGATTTCCCTCACGCAAAAGGGGCGCAAGGTGATCGAGAAGGCGTTGGCCGAGCGCTACGAAAACGCCCGTCGCGCCCTCGCGCCGCTTTCGGCGCGCGACATCCGCGCCTTAAATGACGCGCTGAGACGACTGGATTTCACCGAGGAGGAGTCTGACAGCGAATAGTCTTTGTCACTTTATATGGTGGAGGGGGCTGGATTCGAACCAGCGTACGCTAACGCGGGCAGATTTACAGTCTGCTGGATTTAACCACTCTCCCACCCCTCCACGGGATCGGCGCTCCATTCGCTAAAAACAGGGCCGGAGGCGAGCTTGCAGAGCGTTAGAGGCCTGCTCCCCCGCCAGGAGAACGGGGTCTATAACCGCGCCGGCGGGGCTTCGCAACAGCCCCAAAGCCCTGATCGCACAAGTTTTCCTGTTTCCGGCGCCGGGGAAACCAGCTAAGCCCCCGCGATGGCTGAAAATGAGCGCCCCAAACCCGGCGAACGCGCCCCATCGAAGTCCGCAAACGGCCGCGCCAGGCGCGGCGACGCGCCCGCGCGGCTCTGGCTTTACGGCCGCCACGCGGTGGCGGCGGCGCTCGCCAACCCGGATCGCCGGGTGCGGCGGGTTCTCGCCACCAAAAACGCCGCTGACTGGCTCGCCGCCCAGACGATCCGCGAGGATTTGCGGGCCAAGATAGAAGACGCCAAGCCCGGCGCCATCGACAAGGCCCTGCCCGCCGGCGCGGTGCATCAGGGGCTCGCCGCGGAGGTCTTCGATCTTCCCCGCGCGCGGCTGAAAGAAGCATGCGCCCCCGCGGAAGCGGGCACCCCGGTCGTGGTCCTCGACCAGATCACCGATCCGCAGAATATCGGTGCGATCTTCCGCTCGGCGGCGGCGTTCGGCGCAAAGGCCGTCATCGTTCAGGAACGGCGCACCCCGCCGCTCTCCGGCGCCCTCGCCAAAGCCGCCGCCGGGGCGATTGAAACGGTGCCCTGCGTCAAGGCGGTGAACATCGCCCGCGCCCTCGAGGCGCTTGCCGATCTCGGCTATGTGACGATCGGTTTGGCCGGCGAGGCTGAAACGGACTTGCGCAAAACGCCCAAAGACAAGCCTGTCGCGCTGGTCATGGGCGCAGAAGGCGCAGGCCTCAGAAAACTGGTCGCGGAAACGTGCAGCATCCTGGCGCGCATTCCTATTGCAAGCGGAATGGAAAGCCTCAATGTTTCAACAGCGGCGGCGATCGCGCTTTACGAGAGTTCGCAAAAAACGGACTAGGCGATGACGAGCGGTTCACATCTTGGACGTTGCAGATGCGGCGCCGTCCGGTTCGTTGCGGCGGGTGCACCGCTTCGCGTTGCGAATTGCCACTGCGGCGATTGCCGGAAAGCCACGGGCGCCGCATTCGCCACCTTTGTCGATTACAAAAGAAACAAAGTCGACTTTGAGGGCGCGCCCGACGCATACCGCTCTTCCAAGGGCGTCGAGCGCCTCTATTGCAGGCAATGCGGCGCGCCGATCGGCTATCGCGGCGACGCATCGCCAGAAGAACTCAATCTCTATATCGGCGCCTTCGATGCGCCTGATGCATTCAGCAGCCCGACAGACGAATGCCATCAGGAAAGCGCGTTATGGAGCGTGACGTGAAACCGAGGCAAGGCGGCTGCCAGTGCGGCGCAATCCGGTTTGCAACAAGGGCTGCGCCGAAATTCGTCGCTAACTGCCACTGCCGGTCTTGCCGGAAAGCGACCGGCGGCGCGTTTTCGACCTGGGTCGGCTTCAACGACAATGACGTCCGCTGGCTCAAGGAACCGCCCGCCTTCTATGCAAGCTCCAGCGGCGTCCGGCGCGGATATTGCCCCGCCTGCGGCACGCCGCTTTCCTATTCCGGCGAGCAATGGGCCGGCGAAACGCATTTCCTGATCGGCGCCTTCGACGAGCCGAACGACTTCGCCCCGCGCACCGACGTCTTCACCGAAGACGCCCTGCCCTGGGCGCTGCATAACACCCCGCCGCTAGGGGAAGACTGATCGGCGAAACAGAATTTTAGCCTCTGCGCAATTTTTTTAGCCGTCATGTCACAAAACAGCCCCCTGTCTCGTCCTGTTGTTGAAGCCTCGACAAAGGAATGAGCCCATGAAGGCCAAATTGAATTACATAACAGCCGCCCCGGACGCCTTTAAGGCGATGATGGCGATCAGCACTTACGTGCAGGAAAGCGGTCTGGAGCATAATCTCCTCGAATTGGTGAAAACCCGCGCTTCTCAGATAAACGGCTGCGCATTTTGCATCGACATGCATGTTCGCGACGCGAGAGCCGCCGGAGAAACCGAACAGCGCCTCCAGCTTCTCGCAGCATGGCGCGAGACCGAGCTTTTCACGCCGCGCGAGCGGGCGGCGCTCGCCTGGACGGAAACGCTCACAAACCTCGATTGGCGTGAGGCTGAAACCGTTTTCGATTTCGTTCGCCAGTATTTCACTGACGAGGAGATGGCGAATCTCGCGCTCTCGATCGGCGTCATCAATATCTGGAACCGCCTCAATATCGCGTTCGGCGTTACAGTGGCGGCGCAGGAAATCGCGGCGTAAAAGACCTTATGGCGATCCCCGAAAACGATCTGTTCGAACAACACCGCGCGCGGCTCTTCGGGCTTGCTTACCGCATGATGGGGTCGGTCGCCGACGCCGAAGACATCGTTCAGGATGCTTATCTGCGTTGGCGGCGCGTTGAATTTGAAACCGTGGGCAACCCGGGCGGCTTTCTGTCGAAAGTCGTCTCCCGTCTCTGCCTCGACCGGCTGAAGGAGGCGCGCCGCCGCCGCGAAGTTTATGTCGGCCCATGGCTTCCCGAACCGGTCATCAACGATCCCGCGCTCGCCGAAACGCCTCCCGATGACGTTGCGGGAGATATTTCCATTGCGCTGATGCTTGCGCTTGAGCGCCTGTCCCCGCTCGAACGGGCGGCGTTCCTGCTTCGCGACGTTTTTGACATGGACTTCAAAGAGATCGCCGCCGTCCTTGACCGCAACGAGACCGCCTGCCGCCAGCTCGCATCCCGCGCACGCGCCAATGTGCGCAAGGACAAACCCCGGTTCACGGTTTCGCCCGAAGAGAACGCGAAGATCGCAGACGCGTTTTTCACCGCGCTCCGGTCCGGCGAGGCCGGCGCGCTTCGCGACATGCTTGCCGCCGAGGCGACGTTGCATTCCGACGGCGGCGGACGCGTTCCGGCGGCGCGCAACATCCTTCTCGGCGCCGACCGCATCGCCAGATTTTTCGCCGGCTATGCACGAAAGGGGTACCTTGCGAAACCGCAATGGAAGCGCCGCGTATTCATCAACGGCTTGCCCGGCGAAATTTCTCTCAACGGCGACGGCGTCCTGCAAACAGCCGCGCTGGATATTCGGGGCGGTCGCATCGCCGCGATTTATGTTACGCGTAACCCGGACAAGCTGCGCCATATCGCGTCGCTTCCCGAGAGCGCCGGGCGCCCGAACTGAGCCTGCGCCGACGATCTTTATGAGAGAACTTTACTCCTCCTCGTCCGGTTCAAAGTCGGTCGCTTCAAGGTCGAAGCAGGCCCGCCCCGGCCCCGCAGGTTTTTTGAAGACACGGCGATTGCTTGCCAGTCGCGCAACCGGTGCTTTCTCCGTATCCTCATCCGGCCATCCACGGTCAAATACAGCGCACAGACGAAAGGCGTCGTTTTCAAGCTGTTCATATTCGTAAGGCGATTGGGTCGACGGATCGCTCGGCGTTTCGTCAGTGCAGCCATAGGCGACCGGCAGCCTTGCGGCGCGTTCCTCAAGCGCCGCGGTCATGGCGTCTAGATTTTCCGGCGTTTCATCAAAATATGTCCGATGACAATCAACCTTCCGCGCAATCGTCTGAAGATTTGCAAGCCGCTGTTCGTCAAGCGCCTGGGCGCGGGCGCCGCCCGGCGTATCGACCAGACTGAACGCCCACAGAACCAGCGCCGCCGTGATCAGCGTCGCAATGATCGCGAGGATGCGTCCGGGCCAGTCGACGCCGTCGGCCGTGCGTTCCGCATCGCGTGTGTAATTCCACAAGATCGCGCCGGAAATCACGCCGACAATGATCGCTTTCGCCATGAAACGGGTTTCGAGTTCCCCGCCGAGAAAATTGTAAACCACCGCGACCAGATCCCCGATCAGGGTCAGCGCCGCAAAAATAAGCGTTACATATGTCAGCCAGGCGCGCACCCGAGAGACCCGCCGCTCGGAATTTTTCCGCCGCATCGTCGCGAGACGCCAGCCGAGATAAAGAAAGATCGGATAGCCGACCACCAGAGCGGCGACGGACCAGCGCAAACGGCTCGCGACGTAACGCAAGTTTTCCGTATACAGTGGGTCGGCGAATAGCCTGTCGATATAGGCGAATGCAAGACCGCCGACCTGAAAGGCGATCATGCCGAGAAGCGAGAAATAAACGATATAGAGAAACGCTTCCCGGGCGCCGCCGAACCGTCTCGGTCGCGGCACCGGGACCTGAAAGTCGATATCGGCGTAGGCGCCGAGCGCGTCCCTGATCTGATCGTCGGGCCAGCCCGCCTTTTGCAGCGCTGAAAAAATACGCTCCCGGCTTTCGCCTCTGGCGAGCGCCTCTTTCACAAAATCCAATAGCGTCGTGTCCGCCATCGAAAGTCTCCAGCTTTTAACCAGACAGGATACGACGACACTGATCCGGCGGCGAGCCCATTGTCAAGAACGCCTCCATCATGGCGGCGGTCATGCGTGAAGTCTGCAGGAACAATGACTTGTGCGAATAGGCGGCGCTCTTCTTCCCTGACCGATATCTGGCATTCTCAATCATTTGCTGTTTTACTCGAAGCAGAGGGAATCTGAGAGAGGCGACATGACACCGACCATCGGCGACGACAGCATTGACGGCACAGCAGGCGACGACACGATTGACGGCCTTGCCGGCAACGACACCATCAACGGTCTCGGCGGGAATGACAGCCTGATCGGCGGGGACGGCGATGACAGTCTCAGAAGCGGCGGCGGCGCGGATACGCTGATCGGCGGTATCGGCAACGACTCCATGTGGGGCGATGGCGGCAGCGACTATTTTGACGGCGGCGACGGCGACGACACGATGATCGGCTTCGCCGGCGCTGATTATCTTCTGGGTTATTCCGGAAATGATTTTCTCATCGGCGATGACTTCATCGGATCCGTCGGCGACGACACGATACGCGGTCTCGGCGGCGCGGACACAATCGAAGGCAATGACGGCGACAATGTCATCACTGGCGACGGCGGCAACGACAGCCTTCTCGCCGGAGACGGCGAGGACTGGATGAGCGGCGGCGCCGGACGCGACTTGCTCTCCGGCCGCAACGGGAATGACACGCTTTTCGGCGACGACGGCCGCGATACTCTTCTCGGAGGTAGTGGCGATGACTCCATCCTCGGCGGCGTCGGCAACGACCGTATCGTCGGTCAAGGCGGTTTTGATTCCCTCTTTGGCGAAGTCGGCGACGACAATATCCGCGGCGGCGGCGGCGGCGATGAAATCGACGGCGGCGTTGGCGACGACAGCCTGTTTGGCGATGGCGGCGAAGATGTGCTGAGTGGCGGCGACGGCGCGGATGTCCTTGATGGCGGCCAGGCGAATGACACGCTTATGGGCGAAGATGGCGATGACGCTCTGTCCGGCGGTGACGGCGGCGACGTCCTCTACGGTCATGCTGGCGCCGATACGATTAACGGCAATGCAGACGCGGATACGCTTATCGGCGGCGGCGGCGGCGATGTCCTTTCCGGCGACGGCGGCTATGACAGGCTGTTCGGCAATGGCGGCCACGACTCCCTCAATGGCGGGAGCGGCGGGGACTATAGTGACGGCGGCGCAGGTCACGACATGCTCGATGGCGGAACCGGAAACGATACTCTTCGCGGCGGCGATGGCGATGATTTGTTTATCTTCGCTACCGGGTATGAAATTGACACGATAGAGGATTTCGTTGCCGGTATGGTGACCGATGACGTCATTTCTCTCTCCGGTTTCGGTACGGCATTCGATACGTTCGCGGAAGTCATCGCGGCGGCGAATGACGACGGAACCAGTACAACCATCGATTTCGGCGGCGGCGACATACTTGTGCTGCAAAATGTCGTGGTCGCCGACCTCCATGAGGATGATTTCATCTTCAGTTGACGCCTGGTTTCCGGGCCTGGGCGGTCTTGTAAACTGCGACACATAGTTGATTGCGGGCCGCGGCGCGCGCAAGCTTGCGGCGAACGCTTCCGGAGCGCCCCATGCCCCATCTGAGACCGCACGCCGAACTTGAAACCCATGACGTAACGAACCAGCCGCCGCCGCTCGAAGACGTAGACCTTTTCGGCGGCGACGCGGCGCTCAAAGGCGCCGTTGAAAAAAACGCCGGCGCATCTCATCTCGATCGGCTCTCTGTGTATGGCGCGGCGCTCGGGTCGGCGGAGACGATGGAGTGGGCGCGCCAGGCGAACAAGAACCCGCCGCAGCTTAAAAGCTTCGACCGTTACGGCCATCGCCTCGACGAGGTCGAGTTTCATCCCGCCTATCATCGGCTGATGTCGCTCGGCCTTTCGACCGGCTATGCGTCGCTCGCATGGACCGCGAAGGAAGGCGGTCATGTCGCTCATGCGGCGATGGTTTATCTCCAGGCGGGCGCCGAACCCGGCGTCGGCTGCCCGATGACCATGACCTACGCCGCCGTACCGGCGCTTCGCCACGAACCGGCGCTTGCGGCGGAATGGGAGCCGCGCATCAAGGCTTCGCGTTACGATCCGCGTTTTATTCCGGCGGCGGAGAAAGAAGGCGTCACCATCGGCATGGCGATGACCGAAAAACAGGGCGGTTCGGACATTCGCGCCAACACCACCCGCGCCGAACCGCTTGGCGGAGACGAATACGAACTCGTCGGACACAAATGGTTCTGTTCCGCGCCGATGTGCGACGCCTTCCTCACCCTTGCGCATACCGATGCAGGGATCACTTGCTTCCTCGTTCCGCGCTGGCGTCCTGATGGGTCGCGCAACGGCTTTCATATCATGCGCCTGAAAGACAAGCTCGGCGACCGCGCCAATGCATCTTCCGAAATTGAGTACCACCGGGCTTACGCGCGCCGCGTCGGCGAGGAAGGCCGCGGCGTCCGCACGATTATCGACATGGTGCAGCACACGCGCCTCGACTGCGTCGCCGGTTCTGCGGGCGGCATGCGCGCGGCGGCGCGCGAGGCGCTGTGGCACGCGGCGCACAGAAGCGCGTTTCAGAAAAAGCTTATCGACCAGCCGGCGATGGCGATGGTGCTCGCCGACATCTCCATCGAAACCGAAGCGGCGACCGCCCTCGCCTTCCGTCTCGCCCGCGCCTTCGACAACGCCGCCCTTAATGACAGCGAAGCCGCGTTCATGCGTCTCGCGACGCCGATCGCCAAATACTGGGTTTGCAAACGCCAGCCGGGGCTCGTCTACGAAGCGCTCGAATGTCATGGCGGCGCCGGTTTCGTCGAGGAAGGCCCGATGCCACGCCTCTTCCGCCAGTCGCCGCTGAACGCAATCTGGGAAGGTTCGGGCAATGTCATCGCCCTCGATATCCTGCGCGCGCTGCAACGCGAGCCCGATAGCCTTGAGGCGGTTCGCGCGGAGATCGCCGCAGCGAAGGGCGCGAACGCGCATCTCGACAAGCATATCGGCCTGCTCGACCGGTGGTTCAAACCGGGCGCGCTTTCCGAAGCGACGGCGCGCGCCTTCGCCGAGGACATGGCCCTCGCGCTCGAAGCGTCGGCGCTCAGGCAAAGCGCGCCGGATTATGTCTTCGACGGTTTCTGCAATGCGCGGCTCGATCCCGACAATCGCTCGCTCGCCTACGGGGCGATCACGGCGGCGATCGATGCGACGAACATCGTTTCGCGTGCAAGACCTGCTTGATCCGTTTCTCATCGCCGTGAAGCATAGCCCCGGGCGTGAGGGGGGTGGATAACTGTCCTCATTTACTGGGCTGCAGGCCCGACTACCCTCTCCGGGTTGAAAAACTCGCGCCGCCGCTTCGCCTTATGCGTGCAAACAGGCGGCTCAAGCGCATGCCGTATGCGGACAAAAAAAACCGCCCGTCAGAGAGCAGAACGGGCGGTCTTTGTATTCGTGTGTGGGAGGCCTGACCCTCTCCCAAGCGCCCGTCAAACGCAACTTAACGTTTGGACAGTTTCCCAACGGCTTAAGCCGCTGGGAAAAGGGAAAGCATAGGGCGCGCGGGGGCGCCGGCCTCAAAGCGCGGGTTAGCGTTTTGAGAACTGGAACGAGCGGCGGGCTTTCGCGCGGCCGTATTTCTTGCGCTCGACGACGCGGCTGTCGCGGGTGAGGAAACCGCCCTTTTTCAGCACCGAACGCAGGCTCGGCTCGAAATAGGTCAGCGCCTTGGCGATGCCGTGGCGCACCGCGCCCGCCTGCCCCGAAGGACCGGAGCCTTTCACCGTGCAGACAACGTCGAACTGGTCGTTGCGCTCGGCGGCGACCAGCGGCTGCTTGATGATCATCTGCAGCACCGGACGGCCGAAATATTCGGTGTGGTCTTTCTTGTTGACGATGATGCGGCCGGCGCCTGGCTTGATCCAGACGCGGGCGACGGCGGTCTTGCGCTTGCCGGTGGCGTAGGCGCGGCCCTCGGCGTCGATCTTCGGCTCGGGCAACGCGTTCTCGTCTTCGGCGGCTTCGATGACGCCCGCTTCCGCGGCGACGTCTTTCAGGTCTTCAAGTGAAGTCGTGCTCATCGGTTAGGCGTCCCTTTTGTTCTTGGGGTTCATGGCGGCGACATCGAGCTTTTGGGGCTGCTGCGCTTCATGAGGGTGTTCCGGCCCCGCGTAGATTTTGAGATTGGTCATCTGCTGGCGGGCCAGCGGCGAGTCTTTCGGCATCATCCGCTCGACGGCTTTCATCAGCACGCGCTCGGGATGCGCGCCGCCGAGGAGCTTGTCCATCGTGCGCTCCTTGATGCCGCCCGGATAACCGGTGTGCCAGTAGAACTTCTTGTTGGCGAGTTTGTTGCCGGTGAAGACGACTTTCTCGGCGTTGACGACGACAATGTTGTCGCCGCTGTCGACATGCGGCGTGTAATCGGCTTTGTGCTTGCCGCGAAGGCGGGTCGCGATGATCGTGGCGAGGCGGCCCACGACGAGGCCTTCCGCGTCGATCAGGGTCCAGTCCTTCTGCACTTCCGCCGGTTTCAAGACGAAGGTTTTCATGAGGCTTAATTCCTGAATTCTGCGCCGGTTCGAGCCCTCATCGGGCGTTCTGCGGCGATTGAAGGCGCGCGGATAGCCGATTGACTGATAAGCGTCAACAAGTTTCGAGAATCTATTTGAAAACAGGGTGATATTTATGTGGTATCATTTTACCGCTATTATTGTGGCGATCCGGCCATTTACGACCAATTCATGAAATAACTCGGTTAATCCCTAGAATAGAATTGACCAAAGCAGCACTCGTTCGATAATTAGCCCAGTGCAATCTCGGAGGATACTTGGTTATGACATCAGGTAGGGGACATCATGACAAGATTCTTCGTGGCCGCTTTAGCGGCGGTATTCTGCTTCGCCGGCGTGGCGAATGCTGGCGTTTTACGCGTTGAGGTATCCGCAACGCTTTCATTGGAATCTGGGGCAGACACAGACGGGCTTGATGGCGCGTCTATGTTTTTCACCGCCGATTTCGCCGATGACGCAGTTTTTGCGAACATCGCCAGCGGATCGTATCAACAGGTAAATGCGCTAAGCCATTCATTCACAATATCAGGCGCAAGCGAGGCTTCCAGCAATGGCGTCTATCAAAGCGCAAACGGGATCGCTCTTTTCCCGAACTTCAATAATCGCGACGGTTTCCAAACAGAAGGCGGCACGCTCGTAAGTTTGGCAGGCATCGCGAGCGAAGCCGGCATCTACGGCAACGGCACCGTGCCTGACGCGACTTTCGGCGGATCCGATCCGTTAACGCTGGCTTTCCTGCAGGCGATGTTCGGGACAGGGCCAAGCACCTGGGTTTCTGAGGACGGTCAAACCACTTACAGCTTCACCGACCTTCTCGTGAACGCTTACGCTACCGATATCATGAGCGAAGTTCCGCTGCCTGCAGCGCTGCCGCTCTTTGTCGCCGGCCTGTGCGGTCTCGGTTTTGCCGGGAGCCGGCGCAAACGCCAGGCATGCATTTGATTTGACAGATCGCCGCAGTTTCGCGACTGCGGCGATCTATCGACACTGGATTCTCTGACTATCCGGACCTTCCTGAATGATGCGGTCTTTCAGGAAGGCTCAATCGCTATTAGGGTCTCGCCAAGCCGAGACCGGAGAAGATATTGCCTGACCGCACCCCCAAACTACTAGTCGCTTTTGTTTTATCGTTTCTTCTCGCCGCCTGCGGGGAAAAAGCCGCCGACGCGCCCGAGCCGGTCGAGCCTCAGGGGGTCTCGGCCAGCGATGCATTGCCGGACCTTGCGGCCCCCGCGAGCGGCATCGCCTTCTGGACGCATCCCAATGTCGCCTTTAATGGGCTGATGATCGTCGCCAATGCAGAGGGCGTCGTCTCCTACAATATCGAGGACGGCAACGAGGTCTCGCGGATTCCGGGCGTCAACGCGCAAGGCGCCGCCATCAGCTATTTCGGCTACGGCCCGGAAGCGGCCGGCGTTCTGGTTTTCCTGAACGCGGACAACAACGTCTTCGAGTTCCACGGGATCGACAATCTCTCGCGCGGTTTATCAAAACTCGAAGGCGAAGTCGCCTTTCGCGGCGCGGTCCGCGGCTTTTGTCTCGGCCGCGCGCGCGGCGTTGAGGAGCCCGCCCTGTTTGTCCTCAAGAAAGGCGGCGTCACGATTTTCAATCTCACCCGTCCGTCTGCGGAAGGAATGAACGCCGCGCTGACGGTCGGCGAACCGATCAATCTTGACGCCCCCAACGACATTGCAAGCTGCGCGGTCGAGGAAGACGGCGTGCTCGCCGTCGCTTCCGAAAAAGGAGACGTCTATCGCCTCGACGGCGGCGCCGATTTCGGCGCGCCTTTCGCGCGCGCCGCGGTTGAGAACGCCGGCGAGATCGCGCTGATCGCTTCCACGGCGGAAGACGGCGCCGGCGGCGCGCTCGCCCTGCTCGACAAGGCGTCCGGCGTCGTTACCTTTTTCGACCGCGCCGACGGCCGCACGCTGGGCGCGGTGCGCATTGAAGAAACGGGCGACATTAAAACGGTTGACGAAGCGGTGACGATGGGCGCGAGCGGCGCCAATCTCGGCGCGCTTTACCGCAGCGGCGCGATTGCGCTGGGCGTCGGCGGCGACGCGCCATCGGTCGCCCTCACCCCGATGACCGGCGTTATCAACACGCTCGACCTTCCGGAAGGCGCGCCTTCAGCGCCGCGCGGCGAGACGCCCGCCGAAGATGACGGCCTTCTTATTGATGTGACGATCGATCCGAAGGCGCTGCAGTAGACGCCGGCGGCGCCATGCCGTGCACGGCGAACAGCGCGGCGGCGAGCACGCCGAGCGCGCCGGCCTGATGAACAAGCCCAAGCGCAATCGGCGTCGCGGCGAGCACAGTCCATATCCCGAGTACGATCTGCAGGCCGACCGCCGCCAGAACGAGACGCGCGCGCGGCGCCGCCGCCGTCTTGCGCGCCGCCAGCCAGAACCATAAAGCCCCCGCCGCGACCAGATAGGCGCCGATGCGGTGGTTGAACTGTACCGCGGCGATCGACTCGAACAGATCATTCACGCCCGGCGCGCCGTTAAAATATCCATCGGGAAAAAATCGTCCGTCCATCAACGGCCAGGTGTTGAAGGTGCGCCCGGCCCGCAGGCCCGCCACAAACGCGCCGAGCATCATCTGCACGAAAACGCCGCCGGCGAGCAGCGCACCGCCGATGAAAAGCTTGCGCGGACCCGCCATCTTCCGCGAGGGCCAGAGGTCGAGCGCCAGCCAGAACATCGCGGCGAACAGCGCCGTCGCCAGCGCCAGATGCGCGGCGAGCCGGTACTGGCTGACATCGACGCGATCGGCGAGACCGGACGACACCATCCACCAGCCGAGCGCGCCTTGCAGGCCGCCCAGCACGAACAGTCCGCCGAGCTTGATCATCAGCGGGCGGCCGATCTGTTTCGTCGCGATGAAGGCAATGAGCGGCAGCAGAAAGGCCAGACCGATCAGCCGGCCTAAAAACCGGTGGCCCCACTCCCACCAGTAAATTTCCTTGAACTGGTCGAGGCTCATCCCGAAATTCACTTCCTCATATTCGGGGATGGTCTTGTATTTCTCGAACTCTTCAAGCCAGTGCGTCTCGGTCAATGGCGGGATCGCGCCGGTGACCGGCCGCCATTCGACAATCGACAGACCGGAATCGGTCAGCCGCGTCGCGCCGCCGACAATCACCATCGCCGCAACGAGGCCGCACATCACGAACAGCCAGATCGCCACGCGCCGCGCAGCTTGCGGGGAAGCGGCGCCGGCGTTTTGCGCGAACGCGGATAAGCTGCTAGAGGCCATGGTCGCGGTTTAGACCAAAAGACGAGCCATCGCACGCGGCGCTGCGTCGCGCCAAGGAAAGCCCCGCCCCATGAGCCCGCGCATCAAGAAACTGATCGGCCTCGCAATCCTTCTGCCGGCGCTCTTCATTTACTTTATTGCGGCGGCGGCGCTCGGCGAGCGCGTGCCGGACCATCAGTTGCTCAAAGCCCTCTATTTCATCGCCGCCGGCGTCGCCTGGGCGCTGCCCGTGATTTACCTCCTGCGCTGGGCGGAGCGGGAAAAGCCGCCGGCGAACCCGTCCGAGACCCATACCCCGCCCCGGACGCCCGGACAGGACTGAGCTGGCCCGGTCGTTGCACTATCCGGTTCGGACAAGGTGAACCGGGAGTTAACCAGTTGTTCGACAAGGCGTCAGGCGCATTCCGGCACAAATTCGAAAAGCCCGTCAGGTTGCAGCTTGCGGGCGCGGACCCGATCGACGCCGTAATCTTTCATGTGAACGGCGAGCGGCTCACGGATTTGCTTAACGATCCGCGCGCCTTCATCCCGGTGCGCACAAAAGACGGAGTCATGATCGTCGCCAAATCGCAAATCGCCTCGATCATCGAAAGCGAGGCGGAGGAAGAAGAACCGGTCATCGAGGAAGAAGAAGAGCCGTCGAAAACGCCGGGCTTCGATCCTTACGCCATGCTGCGGGTCGCGCCCGACGCCTCCATTGAGGAAATCCGCACCGCTTATAAAAAACGCATCAAGGCGGTGCATCCCGACACCGTCGCCTCGCTGGGTCTTGATGAAGATCTCGCCAAAGCGGCGCTGCAGACAACGCAGAAGCTTAATTACGCCTACAAGAAAATCATGCGCATGCGCGAAGGCGTGAACGCAGCGTAATCTGGCAACATTTTCGCAAAACAAACCGCAACCTCATCCTTCGAGGCTCGCCCTTCGGGCTCGCACCTCAGGATGAGGACAAGTAATCAATAAAATCCAGATGCGGCTAAAGCCTAACCAGCCCGGCAGTCATACTGGTTCCACTCCGGCTGGGTCGAACAGAGCGGCAGGCCGGGCCTGCTGTTCATGAACGCCAGCGCGCCGATCAGCCCGATCACCAGCGCCAGCACCACAAACATCATGACCGGATTGATCGAGCCGGGCAGCATGCGGATCTGATCGTCATCAGCGTCTTCGAACGTATTGGCGTTGAACGCAGCTTGCGGCCTCGCCTCTTCCGCCGGCGCGCCGCCGGGGCGCGTGAATTTCGGCGTCGCCATGTCCGGCGCTGCGTAATTTTGCCGGTCGTCGTCGCTGAAGCTTTTCGCGCTGTTATCAGCCGGCACCCCGTCCGGCAATCTCGACCCTGTCATGGCTCGTTCCCCACTCGCTTACGGGGTTATTCTATAGGATGAGAACCGCGCGGCAAGGGCGGCAAGAATGGTCGGAGCGGCGGGATTCGAACCCACGACCCCTTGACCCCCAGTCAAGTGCGCTACCAGACTGCGCTACGCTCCGACCCAGGCGCGGCGGCGATCCGCCGCCCGCGCGAGCGGGTCTTATAGGTGGGCGGCTGCCGACCCGCAACAATGAAACAGCTTAAATTATTCGGCGACTTTCCGCCGGATCGACGCTTCTTCCCCGGCCTCAATGGCCTCGAGCGCGAGCGTCGCCTCATCGAGCGCGGCTTGCGCTTTTTCAAGACGCGCCAGGAGCGCCGTCAGGGTTTTCTTCACCTCCGCCGGCATGCCCTTTGAAACCCGGTTGTCGGGTCCGAGTTCGAGAACGTCGTCCTCGCCGCCCCCGTCTTCGTCGATGACCGGACGCACATCGACCGGCTCCCCGGCGGCGACGCGGCGACCGAGTTCTGAGACGTATTTGACGCCTTCGTCCTTGAAGATCTTCTGGACGCCCTTGGTGGTGTAGCGCTGATCGTAAAGCAGGACGCGAATGCCGCGCAGGAGGTCAATGTCGAGCGGCCGGTAATAGCGGCGGCCGCCGGCGCGGCGCATCGGGCGCACCTGGCCAAACACTTCTTCCCAGTGCCGCAAGACATGCTGCGGCACATCCAGTTCCTTCGCGGCCTCTGAAATCGTGCGGAATGCTTCGGCGGTTTTCGCCACTTGGTCGTCTGCCTTATGTGGTTTTATTCGGCCGCTTCGCGATTGCGATGGCCGTCATTAATGCGGTCTTTCAGAACATGAGAAGCCCGGAAAGTCACCACCCGGCGCGGCTCGATCGGCACTTCCTCGCCGGTTTTCGGATTGCGTCCCATACGGAGCTTCTTGTCGCGGACGGAAAACGTGCCGAAGGAGGAAATCTTCACCGTATCGGCGTTTTCCAGCGAGGCGGCGACCTCCTCCAGAACGCGCTCGACAAAGGCTGCTGATTCGTTTCTCGAAATGCCCACCGAACGGTAAACCGCGTCCGTCAGATCCGCCCGCGTAATCGTGTTTCCCGCCATGGCTTCAACCCCGAAATGTTTTCGCTCCGCTGGGGAGAAGGTTAAGCTTACTCCCGCGCTTCGGTCAATAACCCATTGAATTATATTGCGTGTTTTTCAGGCGCCCTAAAATCAGGCGCGCAGAAGCGCCGCGCCCCAGGTCAGGCCGCCGCCCATCCCCTCCAGAAGCACCAGATCGCCGGGTTTGATACGCCCGTCGCCGACCGCCTGGCAATAGGCGAGCGGGATCGACGCGGCCGATGTATTACCCTGACCGGCGATTGTGGAAATCACCTGCTCCGGCTCGAGGTCGAGTTTTTTGACGACGCCCCTGATGATCCGTTCGTTGGCCTGATGCGGCACCACCCAGTCGACGGAGCGGATATCGACGCCCGCGTCGGCGGCGACCCATTCCATGGCTTCGGAAATCCTGTTTACCGCTTCGCGGAAGACCTTGTTGCCCTGCATACGCACATGGCCGGTGGTTTGCGTCGAGGAGACGCCGCCATCAACGTAGAGAAGGTCGACAAGCTGGCCGTCGCAGCGAAGATAGCTGTTGATTACGCCGCGCCCGCCCGCCTCGGCTTCTTCCATCCCTTCAAGCACGAACGCGCCGGCGCCGTCGCCGAAGAGTACGCAGGTTCCGCGGTCGGTCCAGTCGAGAATGCGCGAGAACGTTTCAGCGCCGATCACCAGGGCGCGCTTGTATTGGCCGCTGGCAATGAACTTTTCCGCCGTCGACAGGGCGTAGATGAAACCGGTGCACACCGCCTGAATATCGAAAGCGGCGCCAGCTGCGACACCGAGCTTGGCCTGCACGATCGCCGCCGTTGAAGGAAAGGTGAGATCGGGCGTCGTCGTGGCGACGATGATGAGATCGATATCCTGCGGCGCGTATCCGGCGGCGGCGAGCGCCGCTTCGGCGGCTTTCACGGCGAGATCGGATGTCTTCTCATCCTCAGCGGCGATATGGCGCTCGCGGATCCCGGTGCGCTCGCGAATCCATTCATCGCTGGTGTCCACAAGTTTGGAAAGGTCGTCATTGGTCATGACGGTCGCCGGTAAATAGCCCCCGCAACCGGCGATTACTGCTTTGATACTCATAGGGCCGCTACTGTCGCTTCCTTGTTTGCTTCTTGTGTCGCGAACGCCCGCCGCCGGTCCATGACCGTTTTGACCGTGGACGCCACTTCGTCGCGGAATGGATGACGGGCGAGGCTCGCCGCCATGTTGACGGCGCTGGCGACACCGCGGGCGTCTGCGCCGCCATGGCTTTTGACGACAATCCCGTTAACGCCGAGGAACACGCCGCCATTGTTGGACGACGGGTCGATCCTGTCTTTCAGTTTCTTAAGGCCGGGCGCCATGAACAGCGCGCCGATTTTGGCGTTGAGCGTGCCGGTCAGCGCTTCCCTGACCCAACCGCCGACAAGCCGCGCCGCGCCTTCCGCGGTTTTAAGCGCGACATTGCCGGTAAAACCGTCAGTAACGACGACATCCACCGTGCCTTTTGAAATGTCGTTGCCTTCAACAAATCCCTTGAAAGCCATATCCGGATCGGCTTCGCGCAACACGCGCGCGGCGGCGCGGATCAGTTCATGGCCTTTCAAATCTTCCGCGCCGACATTCAACAGACCGACGGTCGGTCTCTTGACATCCATCAGCGCCCGGAAAAACGCCTCGCCCATGATCGCAAACTGAACAAGCTGCTTCTCGTCCGCTTCCACATTCGCGCCGACATCGAGCACCACCGTGCGCCCTCTCGGCGTCGGCCACAGCGCAGTGATCGCCGGCCGGTCGATCCCCTCGATCATGCCGAGCTGCTTGCGCGCGACCGCCATCAAGGCGCCGGTATTGCCGCCGGAAACAACCGCCATCGCCTCGCCTTCGGCGACGGCGTTCATGGCGAACCACATCGAGGTTTCCCGGCCGCGGCGAAGCACATGCATCGGCTTGTCCGTCATCGCGACAACACCGCTCGCGTGCCGGATATCGGCGTTCCTGAAATTCTTCGCAGCGACCATGGGTTTCAGTTTTTCAGCGTCGCCGAAAAACAAAAACCGCGCATCGAGTCCTTTCGCCGCCGCATGTGCAGCGCCGTCGATAACAGCCTGCGGCCCCGCATCGCCGCCCATGGCGTCGATGGCGAGCGTGAAAGGCTCGTTCATGGCAGTCGCGTCTCTCAAGTCGTCTCAGCTCCCAGCCGTCTGCTGATCCGCATATCGATCAGCGCGGGAGAATACCGCGCATCGGTCTGCATGCAACGACACGCAGGTCACTTTTTATAAGACTGTTTTCCCGGTCAGGCATGCTGTTTTTATTCACTTTTTTCGAACTTTCCCTGAAGCGCCGCAAAAGGCGAATCGTTTTGCACTGCGCCATATTGGTCGGCGAGACTGGCCGCGCCTTCCTTGCGCGGAAACGCTGTCATGGCGAGCGCCAGCTGCTGGGTCAGAAGTTCGCCGAGATCGAACCGGTCGCCTTCATGATATTCAGGCGCATCCCATGATTCATCCTCGGGATCAGGCAACGACGCGGTTTCCTCACGCACATAATTCACCGAAAACCGTTCATCCACCGCCTCAGCCATCTCCTCGAGACTGGCGACGCAAATGCGCGTCAGCGCGGCGCTGATCTTTCCTTCCGCCTCAATCGTTTTCGCATTGGCCTTGAGGTTTATTTCGCCCTCAAGCCGGGCGACCGCCGGAACGCCCAGCCTTTCAGCGATGCGCGCGCATTCTTCCGCATTGGCCGACAGCTTGAACCGTTTTCCGCCGCGCGGCAGACCGGCAAGATCTACCGTTACGCTGAATTCCGGTTCGGGGACCTGTTCGTTCATGTTCGCTCCGGCGCATCGGGAAAACGGACAATGCCGCCGATCACCCGGGAAAGAGGCTGCCCGGCCAGCAGCGCATCGGCCTCACGCATATAGGCGGCGAGCCCGGCCGCGGCCTCCGCATCTGCGGTTTCATAAACATTCCGCGCCAGCGCATCCTCAAGAGCGCCCGCTTCGCCGCCCTCAAGCGCGGCGTCATAGACGCCGACCCGTCCGAAGAAATTCTCGGCGAGCTTGCGTATTTTCTTGCCGACGGCGAGATCGCCCACCCCGAGCTCGCGCAAGGCGGCGTCCGTGTCGCGAAACATCGTGTCGAACAGCTCCTGGCCGGTTTTCTTGGCGGCGGGGTCGCTGTCCTTGAGGCGGCGCAAGATCAGATAGACATGCAGGGCGACCAGCTCGAACCGGCCTTCTACCGTGTCCGGCGCGCCGAGTTCCGTATAGAATCCGGCCTCGCGAGCCTGCGCGACCGCTGCGCCATAAAGGCTCCGTCCGGCTTCGGCGGCCGGATCTTTCCGGAAAAGCGAGAGAATCATAAAAAGCGGCGCTCGTGAGGGTTTGCGGCCAGCAGGGATCGCTGGTATCGATGCCCGGACGTATTCCCCCAACGCGCGGGGATCAAGCCCCGCCGAGGTTTCGTATGATGAGAGTTTTCCTGGTGATCGTGAGCATTCTGGCGCTTCAGGCCTGTGTTTCGGTGCGGCAGAACCATGGTTACGTCCTTGAGCGCGGCCAGACTGAAGTCACCGGCGAACCGGGCCTCGACACCAAGGAAAGCATCCTCGCGAAATACGGCGAACCCTCGATGATCGGCACGTTCAACCGGGACGCCTGGTATTATCTGAACAGCACTGACGAGACCCGGGCCTTTTTCAAGCCGAAGACGAAAGCGCGCTATGTGGTCTCTATCGAGTTCGACGGCGCCGGCAAGGTCGAGAAAGTCTCGAAATACGATCTGACGAACAGCCAGCACGTCAAACTCGTTTCCCGGGTGACGCCAACCCGCGGCAGAGAGCTCAATTTCTGGGAACAGCTTCTGGGCAATGTCGGCCGGCTGCCCGCCGGCATCGGCGAGGAACAATCGCCCGGACAATAACCGGCGTTATTCACCTCTTGAAGTGGTCATAACCGTGGCTGCCGGTCGCGATCGCATCGCCGTCAGCGCCGATTAGAGATACGCCCTCGCCCCGCGATAATGCGCCGATGCGCGTGACCGCCGTGCGCGAGGCTTTCGCGGCGACCGATACCGAGCGCCGCATCGACTGGGGCGCAGCGAAGAGGATTTCATAATCGTCTCCGAATGCGGCGAGTTCAGCAATGGCGTCATAGGGATCTTCCTGCGCCGACACCCAGCCTTTCGCCGCTGCTGACAATGGCATGGCGGCGGCGTCGATCTCCGCCTTAAGCCCGCTCGCCGCAGCAAGATGGCCCGCATCCGCCAGCAATCCGTCTGACACGTCGATCGCCGCCGTTGCGAGACCGGCAATCGCCGCGCCGAGCGAGAGCCTCGGCTCCGGCAAGTGGTAACGCCCGGCGAGCGAGGCCTTGTCGACAGTGGAGAACTTTTCTTCCTTCGAAAGCGCCTTGAGGCCAAGTCCGGCGTCGCCGATGGTCCCTGTTACATAAAGATCGTCGCCCGCGCCCGCACCCGAACGCAACGTCATTCCCTGTTTCGGCGGCGCGCCGAAAAAAGTTGCGGAAAGCGTCAACGGCGCAGCTTTAGCTGCATGCGCCGTCGTATCGCCGCCGAAAAGCGCAATCCGATAGGTCTCCTGGTCTTCTTGCAGACCGGCGGCGAAAAGCTCGACAGACGCCGGTTTGATCGTCTGCGGCCAGGCGCAGGCAAGAAAATAACCGATCGGTTTGGCGCCTTTCGCAGCGAGATCGGAAAGATTGACGCGGATGAGTTTGCGCGCGACGAGATCCAGCGGATCCTTCGGTCTGAAGTGAACGCCGGCGATCATCATGTCCTTGGTGACGATGTACGCGCCTTGATCGATCAGCGCCGCATCATCACGTAGCGCGAATGCGCCGGCCGCGTTTTCGGATAACGGCGCAAACAGATCGCGAATGATGTCGAACTCGTTCATCAGGTGTTTTGAACGTCGATTTCTTCCGCACGCGCTTCGCGCGCCGCCGCGTCAAGCACGGCGTTGATAAATTTCGGCTCTTCACCGTCGAAAAAGGCGTTGGCGATATCGAGATACTCATCGATCACCACTTTCGCCGGCACGTCGGCGCGGCGGATAAGCTCGTAAAGCCCGGCGCGCAAAATCGCACGCGCCGTCGCATCGATCCGGGTGAGTTTCCAGCCGGCGGCGAGCTGCCGCTCGAGATAAGGATCGAGCCGCGCCTGCGTCTCAACCGCGCCGCGCAAGATATCGGAGAAAAAGCTTCGGTCCGCACGGTGAAGCTGCGCCCCGTCGATATCGCCGCCGAGCCGGTGCTCGCTGAATTCAAGGATCACCGCTTCAACGCCGAGCCCAGAAGCTTCCATCTGATAAAGCGCCTGTACGGCGGCGAGCCGCGCGGCGGAACGAGCCGGCGCGCCGTTATCCGCTGCTGGACGACTATTACTCATTGTCGCCTTCTTCCATCCGTCCGAGGAACTGTTCAAAGTCTTTCGCCTCGCGGAAGTCCTTGTAGACGGACGCATAGCGCACATAGGCGACATCATCGAGATGGGCGAGCCCTTCCATGACCAGCTCGCCGATCATTTTCGAGTCGATTTCCGATTCGCCCATCGCCTCGAGACGGCGCACGATGCCGGAAATCATTTGCTCGATACGGTCAGGATCGACATTACGCTTGCGCGTCGCGATCATCACCGACCGGGCCAGCTTGTCCCGATCGAAAGGCGCTTTCTTGCCGGAGCTTTTCACAACGATCAGCTCACGGAGCTGTACGCGCTCAAAAGTCGTGAACCGCCCCCCGCAAGCGGTGCATTCCCGGCGACGGCGGACAGACGCGCCGTCCTCCGCCGAACGCGAGTCTTTCACCTGGGTATCTTCACTGCCGCAAAAGGGACACCGCATCTTGTTCTCGCAATCGGCTGGCGGGATCAGTCATCAATATATGGGAAATCGTTTCGTTAGCGCCAGCGCGCGCTCGCGAACGGCTCTTTCGGCGGATTCATTGGTTTCGCCGCCGGCGGCGAGACCGGCCAGCACCTCCGCCATCATGGCGCCGACTTCGCGGAATTCCGCCGCGCCGAAGCCGCGGGTCGTGCCTGCCGGCGAACCGATCCTCAGACCCGATGTGACCGTGAACTTTTCCGGATCGAAGGGAATGCCGTTCTTGTTGCAGGTGATGCCGGCCCGCTCGAGACTTTGTTCCGCTGCATTCCCCTTGACGCCCTTGGGGCGAAGATCGATCAGCGCAAGATGCGTGTCCGTTCCCCCGGAGATCACGGCGTAGCCCGCTTCCACGAGCGAGGCCGAAAGCGACTGCGCGTTCTCGATGACGGCGCGCGCGTAAGACTTGAAATCCGGCCTCAGCGCTTCGCCGAAGGCGACCGCCTTGGCGGCGATGACATGCATCAGCGGGCCGCCCTGAATGCCCGGAAAGAGCGCCGAGCGGACTTTCTTGGCGATGTCGGCGTCGTTGGTGAGCACAAGCCCGCCCCGCGGGCCGCGCAGGGTCTTGTGCGTGGTCGAAGTAACAACATGCGCGTGATCGACGGGATTGGGATAGAGCCCCGCAGCAACGAGCCCGGCGAAATGCGCCATGTCGACCATAAGATAGGCGCCGACGCTGTCAGCGATCTCGCGGAATTTTTTAAAGTCGATGATGCGCGAATAGGCGCTGCCGCCTGCGATGATGGTTTTCGGCCGATGCTCGCCGGCAAGGCGCGCGACGGCGTCATAATCGATCAGGTGGTCGTCCTCGCGCACGCCGTAATGAACGGCGTTGAACCATTTGCCGGACTGGTTGGCCTTGCCCCCGTGGGTAAGATGGCCCCCGGCGGCCAGGTCCATGCCCAGAAACGTATCGCCAGGCTGCATCAGCGCCATGAATACTGACTGGTTGGCCTGGCTGCCGGAATGAGGCTGAACGATCGCCTCCGCGCTGTTAAACAACTTTTTTGCACGATCGATCGCCAGCTCTTCAATCTCGTCGACGAACTCGCAACCGCCATAATAACGCCGGCCCGGATAGCCTTCAGCGTATTTGTTCGTGAGGACCGAGCCTTGCGCCTCGAGGACGGCGCGCGAAACGATATTTTCCGAGGCGATCAGCTCGATCTGATCCTGCTGACGCGCGAGTTCGCGGCCGACGCCGGCGAAAACGTCCGGGTCGCGCTCACCTAGACCCTCGCTGAAAAATCCTTGCGGCAATGGCTGAGACTGGCTGGCGCCCATTCGATGAAATCCTTTCCGGGGCAAAATTCTCGCTATCAAGTGATGGCGGCATACTCGCGCCGAGTTCTGACGGCAATTGCGCCGGAAGTCCACATAGCGCACAGCGGCCGCGCCGGACGTCCGCATAGCGCACAAGCAACGCGGGACCCATGGCGTTTTTTCCTTCCTTAACAAACTTTTAGCATAAACTCGCGCCAGTTTTTCTTGATTTTATCAGCTGTCCTAGGTACCGCCTCACGCGGGAGAGGTTTTTACGGTTCGCGCCTGCTCAAGATTTTCCTTCACAGCAACAACACTTGGCTGGAACGAAATCGCCAGTGGTCGCGGCGTGGGAGAAAATAATTAATGCCTGACAAGCAAAGTGCAATCGACCAAACTGACGTCATCCATCTCGCGAGCGATATTGTCGCCGCATATGTCAGCAACAACAAAGTCAACGCCGATCAACTGCCGGCTCTTATCCAGGAAATTTATGGCGCCGTGTCCGCGCTCGCCGAGGACGGACATACGTTCGCAGCGAATCGCGACCCCGCCGTGCCGATTTCAAAATCGGTAACGGCGGATTACGTCATCTGCTTGGAAGACGGCAAAAAACTCAAAATGCTCAAACGCTATCTCAGGACGCATTATAATCTGAGCCCCGAAGAATATCGCCGCAAATGGGGCCTGCCGGCGGACTATCCGATGGTCGCACCGAACTACGCCAAGCGCCGGTCGCAATTCGCGAAAGACATCGGCCTCGGAACAGCGGCGACGACAAAAAGAAAAGGCGTTAAAAGCGCAACCAAAGCGAAAAGAAAAACCACACGCAAAAAGCGTGCGGCGTAAGGCCAGCTTTGTATAAGAAAAAAGAGCGCTGCGAGCGCTCTTTTTTATGCGGTTACGCTGCTCGTTTGAGCTTCAGCGCAGTCCAAGCGTCGTCGAGCGCATCGAGCAGGACGCTCATATGGTCATCCGTATGCAGCGGCGTCGGCGTCAACCTCAACCGTTCCGTACCCTTGGGCACTGTCGGGTAATTGATCGGTTGTACGTAAATGTTGTGACGCTCCAACAGATAATCAGTCACTTTCTTACACAGCACCGGATCGCCGACCTTGACTGGTACGATATGACTGACGGACTCCATCACCGGCAGGCTCGCTTCCGACAGGATTGTCTTAAGCGTTGCAGCGCGCTCCTGATGAAACTCGCGCAGGTGCGCTGATTTTTTCAGCACTTCAACGCTTGCGAGCGCGCCCGCAACCAGCACCGGCGACAGAGCGGTGGTGAAGATGAAGCCGGAGGCGTAAGAGCGGATCGCATCGACGATCGCAGCGCTGGCGGCGATGTAACCGCCCATCACGCCGAACGCCTTGCCAAGCGTCCCCTCGATAATATCGATACGGTCGAGCAGACCATCGCGTTCAGCAACGCCGCCGCCGCGTTCGCCGTAAAGACCGACAGCGTGAACTTCATCGAGATAGGTGAAGGCGTTATATTTTTCGGCGAGGTCGCAAATTTCTTTTAACGGCGCGATATCGCCGTCCATCGAATAAACCGACTCAAATGCAATCACTTTCGGGCGGGTAAGCGGTATCTCGCGCAGCATTTCTTCAAGATGTGCAAGATCGTTATGCCGCCAGATCCGCTTGATTGACCGGCCGCCGCGGATGCCTTCGATCATCGATGCATGATTGAGCGCGTCCGACAGGATCACGCAGTCAGGCAGAATGCGCGCGATGGTCGCGAGCGTCGCCTCATTGGCCACATATCCGGACGTAAACAGCAGGGCCGCCTGTTTGCGGTGAAGATCCGCGAGCGCGCGTTCGAGAAGTACGTGATAATGAGTAGTGCCTGCAATGTTACGGGTGCCGCCGGCGCCGGCGCCGACCTTGCCGGCCGCCTCCTGCATCGCCGCAACGACTTCCGGATGCTGGCCCATGCCGAGATAGTCGTTGGAACACCAGACCGTAATCTCGCGCGAAATCTCGCCGTTCTCCGGATGATAAAGAGCCGACGGGAACCGGCCGCGAATACGCTCGATATCGGCGAAAACGCGATAGCGTCCTTCCGAACGCACAGCCGCGACCGCAGTTTCAAAGGCTTCGTTGTAATCGACCATCGCTCTCACACCGGCGCTGCATTGCGCGCGCCTCTCTAAATAAGCAACGCCGAGCAGAATTGACCAGCCGAATAGCAGAGTTTTTCGACGGACTGATGGCCGCAGCCCGGCGCGGCATAAAAAAACGCGCAGCGGCTGTCTTCCGCCCGCGCGTTTTTCGGTATTAGTTGAGAATAATTATCAACTATGCCGCTTACAAGCGGAAGCGAACCTGGTCCGCCCAGAACCGCTCAAGCCGCTGCAGCGCCTTGTTGGTGCTGTCCATAAGGTCGATGTTGACGCCGCCGACCTGCTCGACAGACGCAAGCTGACGCTGGAAAAGGCCCGACAGATTGTCGCGCACTTCAAGGCCGGACTCCGTCAGCGACACCCGTTTGGAACGGCGGTCAGTCGAGGAGCGCTCGTCCTGGATATAGCCTTTTTCCACGAGCTGTTTGAGATTGTAGGAGACGTTCGAGCCGAGATAGTGCCCGCGCGAGCGCAACTCGCCGGGGGTCAGCTCCGCATCGCCGATATTATACAGCAAAAGCGCCTGGACGGAGTTGATATCCGTCTGGCCAATCCGCTCAAGCTCGTCCTTGATCACATCCAGAAGCTGACGATGAAGCCTCTCGACCAGATGAAGAAGCTGCAAATAGCTCGCTTCCAAGGCTTCTGGATCCGTTCCGGCGTAGTTTTCGCCCTTGCCAATCACTTCCGACTGCGCCGCCCCGTTAACCGCCATAATCACTACTCACTCAACAACTTGAGCCGGACCCTAGCCGAAGAGGTCTAAAAGCGCCGTTAAGCCCGACAATTCAATTTGAAATCAAATTCTAAGAAGTGCAGTAATCGACCATGCTCCGCCCGCATCGAAAATACTAAGAGATTATGAACCGACATCCCCTCGCCCGTTTTCCCGCACTCCGCCTCCGCCGGCCAAGACTGGCCGGCTGGTCAAGACGGTTGTTCGCCGAAACGCGGCTTTCGACGCACGATCTCATCTGGGCGATAGTGCTCAAGGATGGCGAAGGCGTCCGCGAACCGGTCGCCTCGATGCCAGGCGTTTTCCGTCTCTCGCCGGATGAAGCGGCGAAAGCCGCGGTGGAAGCGCGCGATCTCGGAATACCCGCCCTCGCGTTATTTCCCTATACGGACGCAAGCGCCAGAACGACGGACGGCGTCGAAGCGCTCAATCCGGACAATTTGATGTGCCGGGCCGCCCGCGCGATCAAGGCCGCCGCCCCCGGGATCGGCCTTATGGCGGATGTCGCTCTCGATCCCTACACGGATCACGGCCATGACGGACTGCTGAAAGACGGCGAGATCGTGAATGACGATACGGTCCGGATCCTCGTGCAACAATCGGTCATCCAGGCGAACGCCGGCTTCGACATCATCGCGCCCTCTGACATGATGGACGGGCGGGTCGGCGCGATTCGCGCAGGCCTCGATGCGGCGGGCCATCAGAATGTCCAGATCATGGCCTATGCTGCGAAATACGCCTCGGCCTTTTACGGCCCCTATCGAGAGGCGATCGGTTCCGCCGGCGTCCTTAAAGGCGACAAGCGCACCTATCAGATGGATCCCGCAAACACCGACGAAGCCATGCGCGAAGTCGCCCTGGACCTCGCGGAGGGCGCCGACAGCGTCATGGTTAAACCGGGCATGCCCTATCTCGATATCGTCCGCCGGGTGAAGGCCGAATTCGGCGCGCCGACTTTCGTTTTTCAGGTGTCTGGGGAATATGCGATGATCAAGGCGGCTTCGCAGAACGGCTGGCTAGATGGGGAAAAAGCGATGATCGAATCACTCGCCGCCTTCAAACGCGCCGGCGCTGATGGAATCATCACCTATTTCGCCCTCGACGCCGCCCGCATTTTACACGCCTGAGGCGAAAGAGTTTTTCAGCTTCCCGTTGTTGGATGGTTAATGCTGAAAATGCGTTAGTGTTTAGAAACTCCTAAACAATTTTGTTGACTTAAAACCTTTCCATAATGTAATAATCATCCTTAGAGAGGTTCCTGCACGGACTATTCTCAAATCAGTACAAATTGGTTTTCGGGGGATTAATCATGCGTGCTTCATTCATTACAGGCGGAAACCTCGCAAAGGCCGCTGCCTCTATAATCGCCGCAGGTGCGATGATGGCGGGGTCCGCCCTCGCCGGCACGGTTACCGTAAGCGATATCAAGGGTTCATGGATCAACATCGCGCCGGGATCCGGTATTTCCGTAACCGACAACGGCACCGATTCGCCGTCCTTGCGCTGGGGTGATCCGGCGACATGGAGAGGCAAGAGCGGCTACGATTTCGACGCGTCTCCAGACATCATCACCGTGGTGCCGCCTGACACGCAGGTGACGCTCGGCCAGTTCACCCATCTGAACAACCCGATCTACGGCACGTCGCTTGAGAGCGCGACGCTGCAGGTCGATCTGAACGTCAATGTCGATGGCAGCGATATCGGCATGTACACGTTCTATTTCGATTTTACACATGACGAGACCAACAATACGGGGTCGGGCTGCTGTAACGACCTGATCACGGTGACGACCAACAGCATGTCGCAAATGTTCCAGATCGGCGGCGTCAACTACACGCTCTCCGTGCTCGGATTTAATGTCGGCGGCCAGATCGTCGAGACCTTCAGCACCAAGGAAAAGAGAAACAATTACGCTGACCTGATTGCGACCATCACAGCAGTGAACGAAGTGCCGCTTCCCGCCGCGCTTCCGCTCTTCCTCGCCGGCCTCGCCGGTCTGGGTTTTGCCGGTCGCGGCCGCAGGTCCAAAAAGGCCTGAAACATAAGAAATTGAAGGAAGCGCCTCTTGGGGGAGAGGCAAGGCGGCGGCTTTTCAAAGAGCCGCCGCTTTTTCTTTGTGGGAAACCCTTGTTTTGGAGCTGCGCTGCTAGACGCCCCCATAGCCGCCTTTAGGCCGCAGGGGTTTGCGCAAGAACGCATAGAACGGCAGGAAACACGCCGCCAGGAAAACATTGATGGCGAACCCTGCGACCATCCAGTTGAGCCAGGGCAGTCCGCTGCCCCACATCACGCCTGGAAAATAGACGAGCCCATAGACAAGATAGCCGCCGAGGGCGCTGAACAGCGGCGCGCGCCACCATCTCCCGCCCCCGCGGACGACGTCATAGACATTGACCGCTATATATTGCGCCGCCATCGCGCTCGCCACGAATGCGACAGCAAAGCGCGCCGGCGGCATGTCGCCCGCCTCCAGCGCCGGTGCGAGATAGGAAAGCTCGGTGAAAACCGCGATCGCGGCGACGCCCCAGGAAGCGGTGACCGCACGCGAGGCTTCTTCTCCGCCATATTTGCGGGCGATCAGAATGCCTGCCAGAGGCGCAAACGCCATGATGAAGGCGCCGACAGAAAGCCAATTGGAAGGCCGCAAGCCCGCATCGACCCCGAACAGCCCGTCAAAGGCCCGCATCGGCAGGTCCGCCGTCAGGAACGACAATAACAACAGCGGCGTGAATATAGCCGTCAGGACCGCCATGCGGCCCAGGGAAGACAGGAATTCGCCGGAAAGGCGGCCGAGCCGCTGGAGCGCCGTTTCTGGCGCATGGCGCTTTTCAACTGCCGTCGTCGGTTCCATCGGACCCTTCCCCTGATGCTCGGAAGGGCCTTATGAGACGGCTTCCGAACTCAGGAAGCTTTGGCGAGTTTGCGCTTCACTTTCAAGGCGTTTGCCGAAAGCTTGTCGTCGTCAGCCTTGGTCAGGTAGACGTCGAGGCCGCCCATATGGTCGACAGTGCGCAGCGTCGAAGCAGCGATCCGGAACTTGAAGCCCTGATCGAGCTTGTCCGAATGCAGCGTCACATTGCACAGATTGGGCAGAAAACGCCGTTTCGTCTTGTTGTTCGCGTGGGAAACATTGTGTCCGGTTTGCGGACCAATGCCCGATAATTCACAGCGGCGCGCCATCGCTTTGACCCTAGATTTCTAAGCAGGCGCGCGAGACTGGCCGCGAACCCGGTTAATTCCCTTGAAATTGAAGCCGCGTCCCTTAACCGAGGCGCTCCCGGGCGTCAAGGCGAAACCGCCCGAATTCGGCTTGCTCCGGCCCTTTTCCCGCTGGCCTAGAGGTCGCGCACCACCCGGAGGCCCATATCGAATTTCCGTTCGGTTGCGCCGACCGACCGGCGATGGCTCGAGCGCAGCCGCCATGCGCCGGTTATCCAGGCTCCGCCCTTGATAACCCGGTTCGAGCAGGCGCCGCCCACTGGCGACCCGTCAGCCGGGGCGCCGGCATGGCTCGCGCGCCAGCAGTCCGCCGTCCATTCCCAGACATTGCCGTGAACATCATAAAGGCCGAATGCGTTCGGCTTAAAGCTGCCGACCTCAACCGTCTTCGCACGGTTCCGGCCCGCAGGCGCGTTCTTGTACGGATACTGACCGTTGAAATTCGCTTCGTCCGTAGAGATGAGATCGCCGGTCGAAAAGGGCGTCTCGCCACCAGCTCTCGCCGCATACTCCCATTCCGCTTCGCTCGGTATCCGGTAGGTCTCGCCGGTTTTCCCGGAGAGCCATTCCGTAAAGGCTTCGGCGTCAGCGTAGCTGATATTGATGACGGGACGGCTCCCCTCGCCCCACCCCATATCGGGCGGCTCGTAACCGTTGCATCCGCCGTCGGCGAGGCAGGCGCGCCATTCATCGTACGTCACTTCATAAACGCCGATAGCGAACGGCGCCGGGATCGTCACGTCAACGCGCGGCAGTTCTGACTGTTCGCGCCCAAACTCATCATCCGCTGCGCCCATGGTGAAGGATTGCGTCCCGGCGACGACAATCAATTCCGGGCAATTGTCGCAATCACGGAACCGTTCGCCCGGCTGAACGGACAGCGCCGTTTCCGCCGCCGGTTGCTCAGACGCTTCCGCCAGTTCAGCGGTCTCCGTAACTTCAACGGCCGGCTCTTCCTCCGCAACCGCGACCTCAAGGTCTTCCGGCGCGGGGGCGGCTGCATCGTCCGCCGCCGCAACTTGTTCTTCCTCCGCCTCCGAAGGACTCGTGTTTCCGGCAAGCGTTTGCTCGGGCTTGCCGCCCGCGCCCGGGCCCATCAGGAACCAGTACCCCGCGCCGCCGGCGATCAGTAAAAGCAGAACAATGGCGATCGGCAGGATCGGCAAACCGCCGCCGCTCGCCGGTTGCGGCGAACTCGCACGCGCCGGCGCAGGACGCGCCGCCTGCGAAGCCGCCGCCTGGCGTTCGGCAGCCGCGTCGGCGTTGCGGGCGGAGACAAGCTTTTTCACCTGGGAACTGATGAGCTGCCAGTTCGGGTCGTTCTTGTCGCCCCGCCAGTTGCGCAAGTCCGCCGTTTGCAGTCGCTTGAAACCGCGCGGCAGATCGACCTCGTCGATCATCACCGGCACCAGCAGATTGCGCATCTGGCCGTCGTCGGCTTCTTCCTGCACCCAGTTCGAATGAATGGAAGACTGCGACCACACCACGATGATGCATTTCGCCGCTTTGAGCTGACGGTCGATGACTTTCGAAAAGGACTCGCCGGGGGGTATTTCAGGATCCCACCAGACGCCAATGCCTTCGCGCTCCAGCGCTTCTGCAATGAACTGCACCTTGTCGCGATCGTTACGCGAGTAACTGATGAATACGTCGGTCATAGCCCCTCCGCCCGAGCCCTTTGAAGGGCCCTCATTAACCGAAAGCCCCAAGGATGCCAATGTGATGCGCCGTCGGCGGGCGCTCAGGCCCCATCTTGCTTGGAGAATCCTGTTATCGTCGATATGAATTGATCCTCAGCCGTTCGATATTATTTACCTTCCCGTGTCCTCTTCCCTGATATTCGACGACTTTTCCGCCCCGGAGAACGGGCGCGTGACGGCCGTGCTGGGCCCCACCAACACCGGCAAAACCCACTATGCGCTCGAACGGATGCTCGCTCATCGCAGCGGCATGATCGGCCTGCCGCTGCGGCTCTTGGCGCGGGAGGTTTATGACCGCATCGTCGCCGTTCGCGGTGAGCGCGCCGTCGCGCTCGTCACCGGCGAGGAAAAGATCATGCCGCCCAATCCGAGCTATTGGGTGGCGACGGTCGAGGCGATGCCGCTCGAACGGGAAGTCGACTTTCTTGCGATTGATGAAATCCAGCTCGCCGCCGATCCCGAACGCGGGCGGGTGTTCACCTCACGCATTCTTCACGCCCGCGGCAAAACCGAAACCCTGTTGCTCGGGTCGAACACCATGCGCCCCGTACTGCAGCGGCTGTTTCGCAATATTCAGTTCGTCTCCCGCGAACGGTTCTCAAAGCTCTCCTATGCAGGCCCGAAAAAAGTAACGCGCCTGCCCCGACGCACTGCCGTCGTCGCGTTTTCGACCGACACGGTTTACGCCATCGCAGAATTAATCCGCAGGCAGAGGGGCGGCGCGGCGGTTGTTCTCGGCGCGCTGTCGCCGCGCACGCGCAACGCCCAGGCCGAACTCTATCAATCGGGCGAGGTCGACTTTCTGGTCGCCACCGACGCCATCGGCATGGGCCTCAACATGGATATCGACCATGTGGCTTTCGCCGCCTCGCGCAAATTCGACGGATTGCGTCCGCGTCATCTGACGCCCTCGGAAATGGCGCAGATCGCCGGGCGGGCGGGCCGTCACATCAAGGACGGAACCTTCGGCGTCGCCGCCGAATGCGGCCCGCTCGACGAAGACATCGTCAGGGCGATCGAGGATCATGAGTTCGACCCGGTCTCTGCGTTGCAATGGCGGTCCGAAGCGCTCGACCTGTCCTCTATTCCAGCGCTGTTGCGTTCGCTGGATAAACCGCCGCCGCGCGCGGAATTCGTCAGGTCGAGGCGCGAGGACGATGAAGACGCGCTCGCCCGCCTGATCGCGCGGCGTGAGATAAGGGATATGGCGTCCGGCGGCGCGGCGCTGACGACGCTCTGGGATCTCTGCCAGACGCCGGATTTCCGCAAGGTGTCGACCGACCAGCATGCGCGGCTTCTCGGCGAGATTTATCTGATGCTGATGCATGACGGGCGGATCAGCGATCAATGGCTTGAACCGCAGGTTAACCAACTTGACCGGGTCGATGGCGATATAGACGCGATTTCGGCGCGCATCGCGCATATAAGGACATGGACCTATCTTTGCCATCGCGCCCACTGGCTGCAAAACGCGCCTTATTGGCAAGAGCGCACCCGCGCGATAGAAGACAGACTTTCCGACGCTTTGCATGAGCGTTTGACGCAGCGATTTGTCGACCGGCGCACTTCGGCGCTGATGAAGCGACTGAAGGACAAAGGGCCGCTGCTGGCTGGGGTGACTGAAGACGGAGAAGTGATTGTGGAAGGCCAATTTGTCGGCCGCCTTTTGGGGTTTGAATTCATCGTCGATCCGCGCGCCAGCGGAACGGAGGCGAAATCGCTGCGCGCCGCCGGTGAAAAAGCGCTGCGCCCGGTTCTCGCCGCGCGCGCGGCGGCGCTCGCCAACGCCGGCGCCGATGAACTGACCCTCGCCGAGGACGGCTCGGTGTGGTGGCGTTCGGCGCTGGTCGCCCGCCTCAGGAAAGGCCCTGCGCCATTACGCCCGGAAGTCGTCGTCTCCGGCCTTGCGGACATCACCGCCAATATGCGCGGCCGCGTCGAAGACCGGCTCAAAGATTTTGTCGCAGCGAAGATCGAAGGCCTGCTCGGCCCGCTGGTGACGCTCCAGGCCGCCGCAAACGCGGAAGGCGAAGATGCGTTTCAGGGCCTCACCAAGGGCGTCGCCTATCGGCTAGTTGAAAATTTTGGCGCAACCTCGCGCACCCAGTTCGGCGACGATCTCAAGCAGATCGACCAGAACGAACGTGGGAAATTGCGCAAGACCGGCATGCGGTTCGGGGAATATACGCTGTTCGTGCCGCAACTGTTGAAGCCGGCGCCGGCGCAGTTGCTGGTTCTGCTCTGGGCGTTGTGGAGCGAAAAGAATCCGGCTGAAGCGCCGCCGCCGAAAGCCGGCCTCGTGTCGCTTGAGATGAACGAGCATCTTCCGCACGCCTATTACTACGCTGCGGGCTACCGCCCGTCGGGCAAGCGCGCCGTGCGCATCGACATGCTGGAAAGACTGGCAGGCCTCATTCGCACCGCCCGCAATGAATCGAAGATGCGCGAAGGCTTCGAGGCGACAACGCAAATGATGTCGCTGGTCGGTTGTTCCGGCGAAGATTTCGAAGCAATCATGCGCTCGCTTGGTCTGCGCAAGACAATGGTCAAGCGCAAGCCGGAACCGGCGGCGCCCGTCACCGAGACCGGAACGCCCGAAACCGCCGCCGCATCGCCGGACAGTCAGGAAACCGCGCCGCAAGCTGAACCGGCGCAACAGGACGCCGGCGCCGTAGCGGAAACGGAAACAACGCCAGCGCCCGCCGCCGAGGAAACGCCCTCAGAGCCTGAAAGCACTGCCCCCGCGCCGGAAGCCGCTGAAACCGTCCCCGCAGAGCCGCAGGCAGAAACGCCGCCCGCCGCCGCAGCGCCTGTCGAGACATCGGCCGAGCCTGCTGCTGCAACGGAACAGATCGCGGAAAAAGAAATCGAGATCGCCCTGTGGCGCCCCGCTCCGCGCAAGACGTTCACGAAGCCGAAACGTGAAGCGCGCGGCCGCGACGGCGACAAGAAAAAAGACGGCAAGCAGGGGCCCCGGAGCAAGGGCCGCAAACCGAAGGACGGCAAACACGGCAAACCGCGCGGGCCGAAACCGGCCGCCTCGCCGATGATGCACGAGCCCCGTCACCGCAAGACGGCCGATCCCGACTCGCCTTTCGCCGTGCTTGCCGGGCTGAAATCGCAACTCTCCAGCGATGATGACGGCAAGAAAGCCAAAGAAACCGAGAAGGCTGAATGAACGAAGCCGTCGCGACGCAGGAGACGCAACGGCTCGATCGATGGCTCTGGTGCGCACGGTTCTTCAAGACGCGCACCCTCGCCTCAAAATTCGTTTCCGACGGCAATGTGCGCGTGACCCGGGCGGAGGCGACACAGCGCGCCGACAAGGCGAGCTTTTCGGTGCGCCCCGGCGATGTTCTTGTTTTCACGCGCGGCGCGCGGCTTCGCATCATCACGGTCGAGGCTTGCGCCGAACGCCGCGGCCCCGCCGCGGAGGCGCAAACGCTTTATACGGATCAGTCGCCGCCTCCGCCGCCAAAGGGTGAAACGACGCCCACGCCCTTCGCGAGGGAAAAGGGTGCAGGCCGCCCGACCAAGAAAGACCGGCGCGCGCTTGACGCGGTGAAGTCCGGCTGACAAAGAGTCCGCACATGTTCAAGAACCTGTTTTCCAAATCAACGCCAGCGCCGGATTCGTCTGAGCCTGATCCCGCGCATCTCGCCGTCGCCGCGCTGTTTGTGGAGGCCGCCCGCGCCGATGAAAATTACGACGAGCGCGAAAAGGCGCTCATCGACAAATCGCTCGCGGGCATGTTTTCGATCGCCGCCGAGGACGCCGCCGCCCTGCGCGCCGCCGGCGAGAAGGCGCAGGAGGGGGCGCTCGACCTACAGCGCTTCACCCGGGTCGCGAAATCCCTGCCGATCGCCGAGAAGATCTCCTTTATCGAGAAGCTCTGGGAGGTCGTTCTCTCGGACGGCGAGCGCGATCCATATGAAGACACGCTGATTCGGAGTATCTGCGGGCTGATCTATGTGGATGACAGGGAGAGCGGCGCGGCCCGGGTCCGGGCTGAAGCTCGTCTCGCCGGGGGTTAAGCATTTCTGTTCGCCGCGCCGCTTGCGTCCCCGCGGCGAGCGGGTAAAGAATACAAGGGGATACGGCGAAGGAGCGTCCGACTTATGACCTATGTGGTGACCGAAGCTTGCATCAAATGCAAATACACCGATTGCGTCGAGGTGTGCCCCGTCGACTGTTTCTATGAGGGTGAGAACATGCTTGTGATCCACCCGGACGAGTGCATCGACTGCGGGGTCTGCGAGCCTGAATGTCCCGCCGAAGCGATCATACCGGACACCGAGGGCGAGGCCGAAAAATGGCTCGAACTCAACACCAAATACGCCGCCGAGTGGCCGAACATCACCCAGAAGATCGACCCCATGCCCGACGCCGACAAGCTCGCCGAGGAAAAGGGCAAATACGACAAATATTTCAGTGACAAGCCGGGGGAAGGCTCCTAGCCGCGGCCGCTTCCCGTGGCCGCGCCTGTCACCGCACCGCCAGAAGGGCGTAGCGGGCGTTGAAATATTATGCTATAATCCGAGCTGAAAACTGGAATCTGGCGAGGCGTAGCAACCGGCTTCGTTGCTTTAAGGAAACCAACTAACCCATTGTAAAACGGAAGGTTTTAAATTCTCCGACATGATCGGAGAGGGTTTCAGACGCCAGCATCGAAGACAAGGGATCGAAAAGGACGCTGCAACACCCCGGTACCGCCGCGTCACGTGAACTATCCAGCATAACCCCCTATCCCGACCGTTCGCCGACGGTGCGGAGAGCAGAAAAGCAAGAGACATGACGACCAGAAAGTCCGCAAAGACCAAAGCCAAAAAGACGGCCAAGAAAACGACGGCGAAAAAGGCGCCCGCCAAAAAAACCGTAAAGGCGAAATCCACAAAAACCGCCGCCGCCAAAAAGACGGCGAAGAAAAAAGCGCCCGCGAAAAAGACCGCCGCCAAGAAGGCCGCCCCGGCCAAGAAAGCCACCAAAGCGACCAAAAAGGCGGCGCCGAAAAAGGCGCCCGCCAAAAAGACCGCGGCGAAAAAGGCCCCGGCCAAGAAGGCGCCCGCGAAAAAAGCAGCCGCCAAGAAAGCCGCCCCGGCCGCGAAACCGGCGCCCAAGAAAAAAGTGAAGATCAATGTCGGTCAGGCGCCGCGGAAGACCAAGCTCGCCGCCTCCATTCCCGTGCCGACCCAGCTCCCGCCGAAGGAAGCGCCGCAGGCCGACGCAAAGGCGTCCGTCGATGCTGAAGCCTCTTCAACCGCCAAGGCTGACTTCAAGGTGAATGACAAGATCGTTTATCCGGCGCACGGCGTCGGGAAGATCGTCGCCCTTGAAAAACAGCAGGTGGCGGGCATCGCGATCGAGCTGTTCGTGATCGATTTCGATCAGGAGAAGATGAAGCTTCGCGTGCCCACCGGCAAGGCGAAAGCGGCGGGCATGCGCCCTCTGTCGAGCGACAAGGTCGTCAAGAACGCCATCGACACGCTGAAAGGCCGTGCACGGATCAAACGCACCATGTGGAGCCGGCGCGCACAGGAATATGACGCCAAGATCAATTCCGGCGACATTAAGCTTGTGGCGGAAGTCGTGCGCGATCTTTATCGCGCCGAAGACCAGCCTGAGCAAAGCTATTCCGAACGCCAGCTCTTCGAACAGGCGCTCGACCGCATGGCGCGCGAAGTCGCGGCCGTCCGCAAGGTCGATCTCGGCAAGGCCATCGAGGAGCTCGAAGGCGTCCTGCAGAAAAAGGCGGCGGCGTAGTTTTCTACGCCGCTCATTCCGGTGAAAGCCGGAATCTCATGACACGAGCGGAACAGATTTCCATCAAGATTCCGGCTTTCGCCGGGATGAGCGTGTGGCGACGACTTTCACAAGATTTCAATCTGCCGGATGTGCTTAAGGTCGACCGACGGCCCGTTGATCTCGTCAACATAACCGCGCACGCGGATCTTGACGCCGTTCAGACGCGCGAGATCGAATCCCGCCTTCGCCCAGCGGCGCGCCAGCCCTGAAGCCGCGCTGGCGGTGAAGTCGGTCTTATAGTCTTCGCCGAAATTGAGATAAAAGCGCCCGCCAACCTTCGCCGCTTTCACCGGCGCGCCTTCGATCAGATTGAACGCACCGACCGCCGCTTCCGGGGCTATCGCATCGAAAACGCGATAGGCGTCCAGCGCCCAGAGACCCCGCCTTAAAGCGCGGGCGCCAGCCTCCAGCGTCAACAGGCGTCCAATGAAATCGAGATCACCGGTCAGCGGCACCACCCGCGCCGCACCCGCCTCAACGAGGCGTTCCTGAAGGCTCGCGCCTTCACTATCCGCCCGAACGACTTTCTCGCCCCACCGTGTCGGCTGCGCCGTCTCGCGCCAGTCGGGAACGGCGCCGTTCAGGGCTTTCTCGAGAGCGCGTTTCGATTCTTCAAAATGGGGCTCGGCGTCGGCGTGCAACGCATAGGCGGACGGCGCGCGAATGTCGGAAAGCTGAAAGTCCTGATCGTCGATGCGGAAGCGATCTCCAGCGAGCGCTTCAACGCCTGTCTCTGCAACAGCTCGGGGCATAGCGGCGGCCGCACCCGCGCCGATCAGGAAGGCCCGGCGTCTCATCCGGAGGCGAGCACGCGCACTTTCGACTTCGCCATGCGCCCTTCCCCGTCGACCACGGTCACATCGTAAAAGCCCGCCCGCTCCGGACGCCATACGGCGCGACCGCTCGTTTCCTCCCGCGTCAGCGGTTCGCCGTTTACATACCAGCGATAGCCGGGCGCGCCGCCGCGCGCGGCGAGCGCAAATCCGCGATCATCGCTCATGAAGACTTCAACGCCCTGCCGGGGGAAGATGATTTCCGGCGGCGCGGCTTCACGCGGCGTATTGAGACGCGCAAGCGCAACGCCCGGCGTTTCACCCTCAAACTCATCGATAAGATCCGGCAAGGCGCCGCCCTGACGCTCGATCATGTCGAAGGCTTCGAACAATAACGGCGCGGCGGCTTTTCGGCCGGTCCAGCCGGGACGCGAACTTCCGTCCGCATGACCGACCCAGGCGACCACCGTATAACCGCCGCCATGGCCGGCGCTCCATGCGTCGCGATAACCGTAGGACGTGCCGGTTTTGAAGGCGACGCGGATCGCCGAATCCGAAAGCGCCGCCGGCGCCCGCCCCTCAAGCGCGGGCGCGTCGGCGAGAATGGCGCTCACTCGCCGCGCGGCGGCGTCTGAGAAGAGCTGATAGGATTTATGTTCCGCGCGTTCTTCCTTCACCGTCCAGGCAAGCGGGCGCACCGCGCCGCCGTCGCCGAGCGCCGCGTAGAGCGTCGCGATCTCCTGCGCGGTGACGCCGGCGCCGCCAAGCGCCAGCGCAAGACCCGGCTTCTTCTCCGCGCGGGTCGGCGTCCTGAGGACGACGCCCGCCGCCTTCAGCACTGCGGAGAAACGCGAGGCGCCGATCCTGTCGAGGGTCGAGACTGCCGGAAGGTTGAGCGAGTGTTGCAACGCTTCGCGCACCCGCACCTCGCCGCGGAAAGTACGGTCGAAATTTTCCGGCGAGTAATCGCCGAACGAACGCGGCATGTCTTCGATGAGCGTCGACGGTCCGGCGAGGCCGTCCTCAAAGGCGAGCGCGTAGATGAACGGCTTCAGGGTCGAACCGGGGGATCGCGCCGCCGCGGTGAGATCAATCCAGCCGCCTTGCACATTCAGTCCCGACGAACCCACCGCCGCGCGCACGGCGCGGGTCTCGTTCTCGATAATCAACAGCGACGCTGTCGCGCCGTCGTCGAACTGTTTGACGTAACTGGCGACCAGCTCTTCCGCGCGCGCCTGTAGCCCGGCATCGAGGGTCGAGGCGATATCGCCGGCTTTTTCCGTCTGCGCCAGACGCCATGACGCGTGATAGGCGAGCCGCGGGAACGGTTTGCGCGCAACGCGCAAGGACGCTTCCTTGCCTTCATCGGCCCGCTGGCCGCTCAAGGCGTCGAGCATGGCGAGCTTGTCCAGAATACCTGCGCGCGCTTCCCGCGCAGCACTGGCGCGCAAGTCAGGCCGGCGCGCTTCAGGCGCCTGCGGCAGCGCGATCAGCATCGCCTGTTCCGCATCGGTCAGCCGCGAGGGCTCCTTGCCGAAATAAACAAGGCTCGCCGACCGCACGCCTTCGAGATTGCCGCCGTAAGGCGCCAGCGTGAGGTAGAGTTCGAGGATTTCCTTTTTCGAAAGCCGCCGCTCGATTTGCAGGGCGCGGATCATTTCGATCACCTTCGCGCCGAACGTTCTTTTGCGCGGCTCGAGCAGCCTCGCCGTCTGCATGGTGATTGTCGATGCGCCGGAAACGATCCGCCCCGCCCGGGCGGAGGTAAACCCGGCGCGCGCCACCGCCGCCGGATCAACGCCCCAATGATCGTAGAAACGCTTGTCCTCAACGGCGATCAGCCGATCGACGAAACCCGGATCGATTTCATCGAGATCGGCGGCGAAGCGCCAGCGCCCTTCGTCAGTCGTGAATGCGTGGAGCCAGCGCCCCTCATGATCGAGGATAAGAGGCGAGACATCCCGTGCCCGTTCAAGCGGCGGCGGGAACAGAAGATCGGCGGCTATAAGGGATAACAACAACCCGCTCATCCCGGCGAAAACCCGGATCCAGTTACGCCGTGTTTCTGGATTCCGGTTTTCGCCGGAATGAGCGGCCTTAAATATCTTCGACCATATCCTCATTCCGCCGCGGCGATCTTGACCCTGCCGACGCCGGTGCGGGCGAAGACGCCCGGCCTGTACATATCTTCAATGACGGCCCCCGGCGCGACATAGTCGCCCGGCGTCACCGCGCGCACGACATAGGCGAGCGTGAAACGGCGTTTGCCATGCACATCGACGGCGGCGACGAAACGGTCGTCCCGCGCCTCCGCGACGCGCGGATAGCTGAGCTCGCCGACCCATTTATAGGGACCGTTGCGCCCTCGCCCGCCTGCATCTTCCGGATTGAGGATCGTCTCAATCTCGAAGCCCGCAGGAAGCAGGTCCGCGATGATCGCCGGGTGGATCTTGGAATCCTGCGCAGCGCCGGAAATCACCACCACAAAGCGGTCGTTCTGCCGCGCCGTCGCCAGATCGGCGGGCCGGCCGTCGCGCGTCGCCACGCGTTTCGTCAGGGTAAAGCCCTGATCGACCGCCGGCGGCGCCAGTTTGGGCGACCCCGAAATCGTCAGGGACCGGAAGATCTGGCCGTCGCCGTCATTGCGATAGGATGCGCCATCCATGACTTCCGCCAGTGTCAGCGCGAAAGACGGAGCCGGCGGCAGGTCTTTCATCGCCTTGCCGTTGACGGTCAGTTCGACCGGGCCCGCGGCGCGAAGGAGCGCCTGGGAAGCGAGCAACACGAAGGCCTTCTCCTGGGTGTGCATGGCTCTCGGCTCTTTCATGAAACCGGCCAGCTTCTCCGTCAGGCCTTCGATCCGCTCTTCCTGACCCGCCTCGGCGGCAAGCGCCAGAACGCCCGCGGCGTCACGCAGCGGCGTCTGATACCAGTCGCCCTGATTGTCCCAGCCAAGCGCGGCTTCCGCCTTGTCGAATGCGCTCTTCGCCCTTGCGCGGTCGCCCATCATGGCGAGCGCCGCGCCGATCTGCGCTTTTGCAAGCGGGCTCGGGGTTTCAGCGAGCAGCGCGTCGTGGAAATAGCGGAGGTCCGAAAGATCCGCGCGCCCGGCGCGAGCCAGCACATAAAGCGCATAGGCAGCCGACCGGTAGCGGAGATACTCGTTCCTGTCCGTCGATCCTTCATAGACGCGGGTCTGATAGCTCGCCGGATACCAGCGATCGACGCGCGCGATGTCGGCGAGCGAGCTATAGGCGCGGTCGAGCGCGTCCTGCGGCACGCCGTAGCCTTCGTTCTTGGCCCGGTAAAGGAAGTCGGTGACGTAAGGCCCAAGCCATGCGTAAGCGTAACGGTCGCCGACCCGCCACAGGCCGAAGCCGCCGCTCGGGTCCTGCCGGTTGAGCAGCTTGTTGACCGCCTTCTGGACGCGCGGCCTCACCTGCCGTTCCGGTCCGCGGCCAAGCTCGCCGCCGAGAACGTCCACGAACAAAAGCGGCATCGCAGAGCTCGTGAGCTGTTCCGAGCAGCCATAAGGATAACGGTAAAGCGCATCGAGCAGCGGTCCGGGCTCGACGCCGTTGAGGCGCGAGAACGACACCGTGGTTTCCGCGGAGCCTTCAACGAACGGCTCGAGAACGGCGCCCGTCAGCTGGAAGGTATCGCCCGAAGCCAGCGCCGCAGTCCTGACTTCCGTCACCGGGAAGTAAGGCGTGCGCGACTGGATCGGATAGGAACGCGAAACCTTGAAGCCGCCCGGTCCTTCGACGCTAAGATTGACCGCGCCGATACCGACTTCGCCGGTCTCGAGCGGGAAGATCGCCGTCTGCTTTTCGCCCTGCGCGAGGGCGAAGGTCTTCGTTTCTTCGATGCCGACCGGCCCGTCGCCGGTGACGGTGACGACATAGTCGCCGGCGGCGCCGTCGACATTGTCGATCAGCAGCGTCGCGCTTGCCTTGTCGCCGGGCGCAAGGAAACGCGAGAGCGACAGTTCCGCCGGCACCGGATCACGCACGGTGAGCGGCTCAGACGCCGCGCCGAGTTTGTCCGCCGACCAGGCGACCGCCATCAGGCGTAACTCGCCGTTGAAGTCCGGCACCTCGATCGGCGCCGTGACCTTGCCGTCGGCGCCGACGGTGAGCGTCCCGGTGAAGAGCGCGACCGATTTCGTCGGCACCACGGTCAGCCCTTCGCCGCCGAGCTGGTCGCCGCCGAAACGGGCCGGCGCGCCGAGATTGGCGTGGAGAATGCGGCCGTAATCGTCGCGCACGTCAACGCCGAGACGTTTCTTGCCGTAATAATAGTCAACCGGATCCGGCGACTTGAATTTGGTGAGGCGCAAAATGCCTTCGTCTACCGCGGCAAGGGTGACCATCACTTTCGAGCCTTGCGCCGCGCCCGCTATCGTCATCGGCAGATCGAGTTTCTGACGCGGACGGAAGACGTCCGGTTCGTCGATCGTCACATTAAGGGTGCGCGAGGACATGTCGAACGGCACATAGGTCACCGCCATCGCCCGGCGCGGCACCGGGCGGTCGCCCGGATCGCGCGGCGTCACCACCGTCGCGAGAACATAAAACCCGGCGCCCCAGGAAGGATCGGTGTCGACGATGATCTCGCGTCCGTCCTTGCCGACCTTCATCCGCTGAACATGATGGATGCGGTCCGTCGCGATGGCGACGATCGCCTCGCCTTCATAAGGCGCGTTGAGATAGAGCCGCGCTCTGGCGCCCGGCGCCGTCTTGTCCGTCTGCAGGGTGATCGCCGCCTGATCCGGCGTATCGGCGCCCGCCGCATAGGAACGCCAGCCCACATAAAAGCGGATATCGCTTGTCGCCTTGCCGCCGGCGCGGGTAGCGCTCAGGCGATAGGTGCCGTGATCGAGCTTTTGTGAAACCAGTTTGCCGAGCTGTTCGCGGCTGGTCTTGCCGCGCCCTTCGGCGACGAGAATGTCGCGATAGGACCGGCGCCAGCGCCAGCGTCCGTTTTCACGATACCAGTCGAACCAGTATTCCTCCTCGACCAGTTTCCATTCGAGTTCGCCGTCGGCGACATCGCCGTTCCAGCTCATCAGTACGGCCTCTACCTCGACATTTTCGTCCATGCCGAAACTGTATTTCCCGTCAGGAAGTTTGAGGCCGACATAGTAATCGTCGGGCCGCACCGGAATGCGCGCGCTTTCGCGCACGACGCGCCCGCCGGGTTCGACCACGCCGACGACGAGATCAGCCCGCATTGGCGCGCCGTATCCTTTCGGCGCCTCGCCGGCGTCGAGTTCAACGCTCGCCTTGCCTTCGGCGTCGGTCGTCGTGTTGGCGAGTTTCAGGAAACGTTCGTCGAAACGCCCATCCACCGGCCCGAACCGATAACCCGAAAAATCCGGGAACGGATTGGGATCGAGGCGGAGCCGCGCTTCCGCCTCGACCGGCAGCGCGCTCGCAGGAGCGCCGTAGAGGTAACGGCTCTCAACCGTAATGCTGCGCTTTTCGCCGGCGCGGATCGGCGTTTTGTCATCCGTATCGATTTTGACTTCGATGCGCTGAGGCACGAAGTCCTCAACCGAAAAACTCTCCGAACCGATGACCTTGTCGTCGCCGTCGGCCTTGAGGTCGATGCGCCACATGCCCCGCGCGGCGCTGTCGGGAATATCGTAATCGAACGTGAACCCGCCGATCTCGAGCTTTTCAATGCGGCGCGTTTCGGCGATCGTGTAGTTCGGCCGTCGGATCGTCGCAGTCAGCGGACGATCCATGACCGCCTTGCCTGCGTCGTCGCGAATGAGCCCTGAAATGTGCGCCGTTTCGCCGGGACGATAGATGCCGCGGTCGAAATAGACATAGCCGTCAAGTTTCGACGGCGCGGCGCGGCCGCTCACATCGCGGTCGGAAAGATCGAGCGCCGACCGATTGAGATCGAGCGCCGCGAAATCGTCCTGGGGCCCGTACGCCATGACCATGCGCGGGGTCAGCGGATACTCGCCGTTGACGGCGGCGGCGTCGAAGCGCGCCCGGCCGTCCGCATTGGTGATCGCCGTCGTCAGAATGTCGTTATTGGCGGCGATCAACGAAAGCTGCGCGCCAACCACCGGCCGCGCCGTTGAAATCGAACGGATGAAAACGTCGATGCCGTCGGCGCCGGAATAGGTTGTGAGCGCCATATCGGTGAACATGATCCAGCGCCAGGCGGAGGCCGAGCGATAGTCGTCGGCGCCCGGCGAGACGTCGCGCGCGCGGATGAAATAGGCGCCGGGCTTTAAGTCCTTGAGCGCCGCGCCAAGCGCGAACACCGTCGTCGCGGTTTCATTGCGGTCGCCGGGGGTCTCGATCTCGCCTTCATAGACCTTGACGCCGACATCCTCGCCGTTCTCGCCTTCCCAGACATAGGAATAGCGGTCCTCGCCGGTCGCCTCGCCGGCGACCATTTCCTTGCGCGCCAGCGAACGGTCGGAGACGCGGTAGACAGTGAGTTTGATCTTCTCGACATTGACGGTTTCAAGGCCGATCCCGTCCGCCTCAAGACGCGGCAGGATCACGCCTTCGCCGGCGAAGCCCACATAGGCGGGCTTGTCGCCGAACGCCACGACGACATCTTCGCTGCGTTCGAGTTTCTCGCCCTTGGCGCTCGGCAGCCCGGCCCGGAGCCGCGCGCGATAGTCCTTGTCGAATTCAAGACCGGTGAGGCAGAGCGACGTTCCGTTCACTTCCACCGCCGCGCCCGTGTCGGGATTGAGGCGCACATAATCCGCGTAGTTGGTCTTGCCGCTGTCATCGAGTTCTTTGGTGAACTGGAAACAGGCCTTGGGAGCGTCGGCGCCCGTATCGAGCAGCAGCCGGCGATAGGCGAAGCCCTTGACGGTTTCTTCTTCCGGGCGCTCGGCCCGTTCGCTGCGGGGCTGCTGAAACGGCAGGCGGCGGGCCTGACCGGCGCCGCTGCGGTCGGCGGCGATCTGCTGGCTGTTGGGGGCGCCTGAGGAAGACCCGTCCGGCGCGATGAACCGCCCGAGCAGGAGCCCCGCGGCGAACGCCGCCAGAATGCCTGCCGCAATGAGTGCTGTGCCTTTACGCGCCATAGTCCCGTCTCCCTTCGAGATATCCCGCCCGTTACGTCCCTAGCCCCGGATTATGGCGGGTATTCAGCCGAAGGAAAACGATTCCGCGTCGATTCTGAGAAATTTAGATGGTAAAGGCCGGAACGGTTCAGTTGCAGCGCAAAAAGGGCTAGCCTCGCCCGCTCCAACGACCCCGTAGCTCAGCAGGATAGAGCATCAGATTCCTAATCTGAGGGCCGCAGGTTCGAATCCTGCCGGGGTCGCCATTTCATAAATAATCACTCTTGGACTGGCCGGATTCGAACCTGCAAAACGAAAGAATAGCCGCGCAATGCGCGGCGGGGGTTCGAATTCTCTCGGTGGCGCCATTTTTCAAGCGTCTGTATTTTCAAAGCTTTTTGGATCACCATAGAGTCAGCTAAGAACCGCTCAGGGTTGGATGGCCGCTTATGGCCCTTACTTGACGATCGACGATTAAAAGCTAATGGCTGCTTTCGGCGTCCATGCAGACGTGACCGAGTTCGGTACACAGTTCAATTTGCTATCTCAGCGCGCCTCAGCTGGCACCCAAAGGTCATCGGTTAGCCCATCGGAGCTTCCTAATGCGACAAGAATTTGATTAATGAACTCATCTTCCGTCAAGCCAGATGCTTCGGCCTGCTGAACGAATCCCAAGTTGGCTGGCACAAACACCGAAGTTAAGTCGAGTTTCCACCGTTGGTCTTCTTTGTAAGCTTCAAATGGGAACGGGATTTCGACATCGCCTCTTTTCATTCGGATGGCCGCAAAGTCATCTTTCAATATGACCTTCTGCACCTGGTATAGTGCTGTTCCTTCTTTGTCGATCCAAGATTGCTCTATTGCATAAACCAGCAACTCTTTGCCGGTCATCGTTGCCAGATGTTCGGGTTTGAACGTATCGCGAAGCCTGAGCACGGTGAATCTATCGAGGAATGACTCTTTTCGCAGTGCGTCTTCCGGCATTGAGCGTGCCTTGGCGATCATGTCCGTGTAATATCCGACCGTTCGGTCAGATAGAAAGTCAACAGCAGCGCTACCATCATCCTGGAGTAGCGCGGATTGGTACGCTTTGAACATCTCAACCACTGCAGTGTCTTCTTCGCTAGCACTTCCGCATGCGGAGATAAGAACCGCCATCGCCAAAAACAGATTTCTCATATCAGTACTCCAAAGAAATACGCTGGGATTATTATTCTGACCCGTAACAAAGTCATCAAGTTTACGAATATTTACGGCGATAGCAGCCTTAGAAGTCTGTAACCCAGCAACTATGCCGCTTTTCTCTCTCTTGGCTTCACAACCGCCCAGTTCCCGGTTTCACCCGCACCGGGGCGCCGCCCATCGCGCCGTAGGCCGCGGGCGTCGAAACAGAGTTGACGATCAGCGGCGGCCGTGCGGCCGATATACGTTTCGTTTCCTGGATGTAGACGGTCCGGCCCCTTCGGGCTTGTGCCGAAAGGTGATGCGCCCCTTTGTCAAATCATAGGCGGACATCTCAACTGTAACGCGATCGCCGGCGAGGGTTTTAATGCGATGCTTACGCATCTTGCCGCCGGCATACGCCAGGATTTCATGCCCATTATCCAGCGTTATGCGATAATTCCCGTCCGGCAGCGCTTCTGTGACGTCGCCATCGAACTCAAGCAGTTCTTCTTTCGCCATCAGGACTCTCGCTTCTTTGCGGGTTTCGCTTTCTTTTTAGGCTTGAGCGCTTCTTCAGCGCGTTCCGCCGCTTCTTTTTCAAGGCGCAGCGCACGCAGTTTCGCCGTTTTCTTCAGCGTCTCCCGCCGGAGTTTTTCCGCTTCAGACAACGCCGCCTTTTTATCCATGTCCCGGAATAATTTGCGTTCTGCAGCAGCCCGTTTATCGTTCAAAACGATCATCCTTGTGTTCGGTAGTATAAGTTTAATTGGCCCTGACCGGCTCAGTTTTGCACGAGCAGTAATGCGTCAGGACTATCAGCAATCGCTGTCGGCGGATTTACGCTCGCGCCATAACTTGAAGCGCGCGGCCGCCGCTTCTTCACGCTCTAAACGCAATTTACGTAATTTATTAGTTTTTTCGCGACGGTGTGCGGCTTCGACCTTCAAGTCATTTATCGCCGCCTCTTGCGCGCGTTCCTGCCTGGCCTGCCGGTTTGCATTCGATTGGCCCCGAGGCGAGCGAGTCATGAAAAACCTTTCCTGGCGAAAACGACATAGAGCGCCGCGTTGCGCCCTATGTCGCGCATATGGCTTAGCCGGCGATTTTTAGTTGCCCCGCAGAGATTTTCCCGCGTTCTTCCTGGAGTTCGAAGCTGACCTGCTGGCCGTCGTCCAGACCGCGAATGCCTGCCGCTTCAAGAGCTGTCGCATGAACAAATACATCTTTGCCGCCATCATCCGGCGCGATGAAGCCAAAGCCTTTTTGCGGGTTATACCATTTCACTGTTCCAGTCGCCATTTTGTAATTCCTTTCAAACAGGCGTTAACGCCCGAAATAGCTCCGGGCGCGAAAGATGCCGCCGATGTTTGGAGGAGTATAAGAAGCTTGCTTCAGAGGCCTAATAGACGGCCTTCAATCATGGCGCATACGCCATATGCGCTTTACTAAGACGTATTACAACCTTTTCAGTCGGAATTTTGTCCAAGAGGCGGAATTAGCAGGCCGATACAAGGTGAAAGCTCGCGTTGCCGCCTACTGACTATTTCGCTCTACGGCTTAACGAACCGGACGAAGTAGTTCTCTTCAAGCCCCTCGACCGCCGGCGCGTCGGCGAGCTTGAAGCCGATATATTCGACCTCGGAGATGACGCCCGCCTTGCCGAAACGGACATGGGACTTGTAGTCGGGGCGCGCCTCGCCGGGTTCGATGTCGAATTCGACGAGGATGAGGGAGCCGCCGGGTTTCAGCGCATTATAGATCGAGCGCATGATCGATTCGCGGTTTTCGAAATAATGATAGGTGTCGGCGATGAATACGACGTCCACGGATTCTTCCGGAAGGGTGATGTCGTCTTCGCGCCCGAGCACCGCGGTGACGTTCGCAAAGCCCGTGTCTTCGACGCGCTGATTGATGAGATTGAGGAACATCGGCTCGATGTCTTCCGCGTAGACCCGGCCCTTGGGGCCGACGGCGTCTGCGAAGAGCAGCGTATAGAGCCCGGTGCCGGCGCCGATATCGGCGATGCGGTCCCCGGGTTCGAGCCCCGCCGCCTCGACCACCGCCTCGCGCGCCGAATAAAGCTCGCGGCTGCCGACCTCGAGCCGCTCCAGCCACACATCGAGATTGACGTCCTGCTCGGGCGGCGCAGAGCCGTCCTCGATCAGCACAACCTCGTCCGGCGCAGCCTTGTCGCCCCGCTCGCCCGAACAGGCGGCGACCGAAAACGCCAGCAGCAAGAAGATGAACGCGCCCCGCATCATCATGACTTCTACCATATCGCCCGCTTCCCGGGCTTTGTCCTTACCGTTCATTAACCATCTTTGGCCCGCCGTCAAACGCCCGCCGGGCGGGGCGGCGTACGCCGCTTAACCGTCCATTCAGCGCGCCAGTCTAAGCCGGTTCCATGTTGCAGCAAGCGCTATCGGCGGCCGGGAGCGTCCTGGCCAATCTCGACGGGCTGATCGGCCCGTTTTCGAGGTTTTACGCGCCCTATCTTGCGACAGCCGCCCTCCTCGCCTTCATCGCCTTCCGCCTCAACCGCAAGGCGCTCGAAGCGCGGGGGCGCAAGGATTTCCTTGCCTATCTATTCGACCGCCGCGTCTATCTGCATCCCTCTTCGCTGGTCGATCTGAAAGTCGTGCTGGCGAATCGGCTGTTCACGCCGTTCCTGGCGCTGGCGAGCCGCGCCGCGACGGTGACCAGCGCCTATTGGATTGCGTCACAATTTGTCGATCCTGAAACGGCGAAGACCGACCCGACGTTACTCGCGCTGGCGGTCATGACCGTCGCCATCACCTTCGCCAGCGACTTTACCTCATACTGGGTTCATCGCCTCCATCACGAGAACCCGGTTTTCTGGCCGTTTCACAAGCTCCATCACAGCGCCGAAACGCTGACCCCCATCACCTTCGCGCGCAAGCATCCGGTTTACGATCTGATCCGCGCCGTCTCCAACGCCTTCCTTGTCGGGCCGGTTCAGGGGCTGATCTTTGCGGCGTTCGGCGCAAGCGACCTCATGACCATACTCGGGGTCAATGTCATCTATGCGACGTTCTACTGGGGCGGCGCGAATTTGCGTCATTCCCATATCTGGCTTTCCTACGGTCCGTTCTGGAGCCGCATCTTCATCAGCCCGGCGCAGCACCAGATCCATCACTCCTGCGCGCCGGAACACCACGACAGAAATTATGGCGAGATATTCGCGCTGTGGGACTGGATGTTCGGCACGCTCTATACGCCCGACGCCTATGAAGATCTCGAATTCGGCGTCGCCGGCGCAGACGGCGTGAGGATTGAGCAGCCGCATCCGACGCTCAGGGACGCATGGCTTGCGCCCTTCAGGGAAAGCGGCGCGGCGCTGATTTCGAAAACGCCATCATCGCCGGCGCGGCGCGAACCCGGCCCGGTCGCTTAAGGTCCCAACGGGACAGCGGCGATCCGCGCGCCCTCGCCGGCCCCGCCGAAACAGGCGTCCTGCAGCAGCGGACCATAAAGCAGCGCGCCTTTTTTATTGAGATGATCAGGATCGCGGAACAATTCGGGATCTGAATAACGGGACCGGTCGTCAATCAGGCGAACATCCGGCGCTGCTGCGAGGTTCTCAAAAAACTCATGCGCCGCTTCATAACGCCCCCGGTCTTGATCGGGCAACGCGTCCAGCGCCGCCCGATAGGCCGGCGACAAGGGGAACGAGACGAGGCAAACCGTGGCGCCGCTTTCCGTAAAACGCGCAACCATGTCCCTGTAGGCTTTGGCTTCCGCCGAGGATGAGAAATCTTCCGCCGGGCGTTGCAACTCGACGCGGCCGCGCACGAAGATTTCAATCCGCGGTTCCGGCCAACGGGAGAGATCGCCCGGAGAAAGGAGTGCGCCTTCAGGCGTCATCTCGATGCCGGACTCCAGAACGCCGCCATTCACGAGAAAAGCCTTCCACAAGGCGATCAGTTGTGGGCGATAGCGCGGCGACAAGGAAAACAGCAGCGGCGGCGCTTCAAGACCGAAAGCCTGACGGTAGTCGCCGAGCCCGGATTGCGCGCGATACTCGGAGAACAGATGCGCGTCGGCCTGGATGAGGACGGCTTCGGGCCGCTCGACCCGATCGAGATAGCGCTTCGCCTTCCAGGCCATTTTCTCAATATTTTCAGAAGGGTAAGCAAGGTTTACGACGGGGCCCGCAGCGGCGAAATTGCGCGCCACATGGCTGTCGCCGAACGCCGCATAGGGCGAGGCCGTTTCCTGAAACAGCGCCACATGCCGCCCGAACGTATCCGCAGGCGCGGCCTTCTCCCGCACCAGCCATTCGCTCGCGCCGATGAGCGCCGCCAGCATGGCGACGAGGCTTGCGGCGAACACAGCGATGAGCCGGCTAGAACTGGAAATAGATGAATTCATAGGGACCGGATGTCATCAGTATAAAGACAGAGAGCGCGGCGGCGGCGCCAAGCAGCGCCATCAGCAGCGCGCGATGCTGAACAAGCGCCATCGCCGGACCGCCGGCGTTGGCGCCCGGCGCCGGAGCGCGTGTTTTAAACCGCTCCAGAAGCTCAAGCGCATTGGGCGCGCCCCAGACGATCAGCGCGGCGAGCCCGATCAGCGGATAGGCGTAAAGCTCCGTGCTCGACAAGACGCTCGCCGCCCCGGCGCCGGCACCGGAAAGCGCGCCAAGCATGGCGAACGCCGCCGGAAAGCTTTCGGCGCGGAAGAACACCCAGGCGAGACTCGCGGCGAGAAAGGTCATGAGCACCGCGATCGACGGCGGCAGGCGGTAGCGATCGCCAATAGCGCGGTCCCAAAAATGGTTGAGGCAAAGATACGCCCCGTGAAGACCGCCCCAGACCATGAACGTCCAGGCGGCGCCGTGCCAAAGCCCGCCGAGCAGCATGACGATGAACAGATTGCGATAGCGCAGGAGCCCGCCTTTGCGGTTGCCGCCGAGCGGGATGTAAAGATAGTCGCGCAGGAAGCGGGACAGGGTGATGTGCCAGCGGCGCCAGAAATCGACAATGGAGCGCGCCTTGTAGGGCGAGTTGAAATTCATCGGCAGTTTCACGCCGTACATTAACGCAAGGCCCAGCGCCATGTCGGAATAGCCCGAAAAATCGAAATAGATCTGGAAGCTGTAGGCGATAAGCCCCGCCCACGCTTCCACCGGCGGGATCGCCAGACCGAGCCCCGCCGCATCGAAAACGCCGTCGGCAAGCGGCGCAAGCCCGTCAGCGACCAGCACTTTCTTGGCGAGCCCGATTGAAAACAGAAAAACGCCGGCGGCGAGATCGTCGGCTTTGAAGCGCGCGAAACGGTCACCGGAAAATTGCGGCGTTACTTCCTTGTGGTGAACGATGGGGCCTGCGATCAGCTGCGGAAAGAACGCCACGAACAACGCATAGTCGAGCAGCGAGTAGCCGCGCCCTTCATCCTTCAGGCAATCGCAAAGATAGGCGATCTGCTGAAACGTGAAAAAGGAAATCGCCAGCGGCAGGACGACGCCATCGACTGTAACGTTCACATGGGCGAGGTCGCTCAGGGTCGATGAAAAAAGGCCGATATATTTGAACCACCCGAGCAGCGCGAGATTGAATGCGACGCCGAGCGCGAGCGTTTTTTTCGAACCTCTTTTGAGAATGCGCCGACCGAACGCGTAATTGACGAGGATCGAAGCGCCAATCAGGAAAATGTAGGACGGCGTCTGCCAGGCGTAGAAAATGAGCGATGCGGCGAGCAACACCGCGAGCGCCGCGCGCCGACCTTTGAGGCGCATCGCCACGCACACCGCGGCCAGCGTCATCGGCAGGAAGCAAAAGAGAAAACCCAGCGAGGAAAACAGCATCGCCCTACTCCGCCGGCGGCGCCGCTAGCGGCCTTCGTTGAGGAGCGAAACGCTCGGCGGCTTTTTTCAGCGGCCGAAAATAGAGCGCGCTCAAGGTTCGCAATTTTTCGTTTTCTTCGCGCTCAATCCCGAGTTCGAACACCTCTCCCTCAACCGGTTGATAAAGCGTACCGAAAAGCCGGTCCCAGAAAGTGAAGATGTGGCCGAAATTGCAGTCGTAGTGACGCGGTTCGCGGCTGTGATGGAGCTGGTGATGGGCGGGCGACATCAGGAAACGGTTCCAGAACGGCCCATAGCTGATCCACACATGGCTGTGCCGGATGTTGTAGCCGAGGAGACGCCAAAGATAGACGAGGCCGACAGCGCCGCCGACTTCGTGCGCCTTGCCCGGTGCGCCGAAGACGAGCGCCCAGATGATCACCGCGAGCGCCATCCCGCTTCCGGTGATGAGAGAGCTCGCGATGATTTCAACCGGATGGCGGCGCAGCGCCGTCAGGGGCGTCAGCACTTCCGCGCAGTGATGAACCTTGTGAAACTCCCAGAGCAGCGGAACCTTGTGTTTCAGGTAATGGGCGTATGTGTTCATGAAGTCCCAGGCGAGCGCAAAATAGAGCCCGAACAACGCCAGCATCCAGAAATTGGTCGAAGGCGGATTTAGCAGCCGCGTTTCAGCCCCGGCGAGTTCAGCGACGCCGATCGCCAGCGGCGCAACTAACATCGCGGCGCTCGCGGTCAGGAAAAACAAAAGCCCCTCATTGATCAGGATGATCGCCGCATCATGACGGGTGGAAACATGTTTCCAGACCGACGCGGGAAACAGCGCGCGTAACAGGGCCTGAAGGTTAAATTGCGCGCCGCTCTTGTGGCGGCGCAGCGCAATCGCCGCGCCCGCGATAATTAGGGCGACGACAAGCGGCGCCGGACTTAAAAAACTGCCCGGATTCACGAAAAGCGCCTTCACCGAACCGGCGGCGCCCGCAACATAGTCCCCGGCATGGTCGAATATCGGCATCTGGCTTTCCGGCGGCAGGATTTCGCCTGAAAGCTTAATGAAGCGCCTGTAAACAATCCGTGTGAATCGATGCGCTATCTAAGCGCAACCACATTTCACCCTTCGGATATTCAGTAAAAGTTTAGAGGTATTAGCAAAGTTCAAATCCATTCCCCGGAAGAGGCCGGACTATTGAAAGCGCCGGGGTGAGCCTGGCGTAAATACAGACAATATCCCCCTCCGCCAGACTGCGGCAAGCGCGGTTAGCGCAAGAAACGCCTATTCACTCTCTTTCAAGCGATCAAAGACTTCGTCATCGCCAGCGTCGGCTTCCGCGGTTTTTGCTTCCGTCTTGCCGGCGACGTAGATCGTCCGGCTGTTGGGCGCGTCGTCAAACACCGCCCTGCCGGTTTCCAAAAGACTTAAGATCATCGCGCCGGAGGCGGACGACGCGCGCATTTTGACCTCTTCCTTTGGGCTCGAAAGATAAAGGATAATAAAGACAGGCGGGTCTTCCTTGCTGGAGTAGCCGACGCTGTAATTTTTGATCTTTCGTCTCGCCATGATCGCACCTTCAGTCGCCGTCATCCGGGAGCTGCAAAAAGTCGAAAATCGTTTTTTCGTCATCGCCTAATGCTTTTTCCAGCACCTCATACGCACGATCCGGGCTGGAAGAGTTCGCCGCTGTTTGAAGCATTGCATTTAACTCACGCAACGTTCTGTTCGTGATATGCTGCTTGCAGAAATCCTTTACGTCAGCGCCAACGCCCGGTTTTTCGAGAAAAATAAGGCATTTCTGCGCAACTTCATCGAAGTCCATATTCTCTTTGACGATCGCCGTGACAGCGTCGGCAATCTTGTCGGTCACCGGTTTCGGCGCATAACTGCTGCCGAAAGCGCCGCCTGCGAAGCCGGCGACTGTAACCGGATTTGGCTGCTCCAGCAGTCCTTTTAATTTTTCGACTAGTTTTTTGGCGTCGTTATAATTTTCCTGAGCCAGATCCTTTTCCGCTTTGGCTTCCTCGACCGCCGCTTCAAGCGCTTTCAGGTCGGGCTTATCCTCAGCTTGTTGCGGCGGCTGCCCGCCGCCGGTCTGCGCGCCCGTCCCGGCCTGACCGCCCGCCCCGGATTGACCGCTACTCGAACCCGAGGATTGACCATTTGAACCTGTCGATTGCCCGCCGCCAGACTGGCCTGCAGCGCCCGAGGTTTGACCGCCAGCACCGCCGGCGGCGCCCGACGACTGACCACCGTCCGAGCCGGATTGCGCGCCGTTCGAGCCCGACGCAGGCGGCTGCCCGCCCCCGCTCCCGCCGGCCTGACCTCCTGACGAGGATTGACCGCCGGCGCCTGACTGTCCGCCCGATCCCGTTTGGCCGCCGGCTCCCGCCGGAGGATTGGAGCCCGACTGCCCGCCCGAACTGGCGGCAGGTTTTTTCGCGTCAGCCAGCTTTTTCTCGGCTTCGCTTAGCTTTTGCTCCTTTTCTTCAAGTTCTTCTTTTTTCTTTTCCTCAAGTTTACGGGCTTCTTCCAATTCGGAACGGATCGCGGCGAGGTCTGCGCCGGCGTTCGCCGTCGAGGTTGCAGTGATCCGCACAGGCTCGGGTCGAACCGCATTCGTCAATTGTTCAATCGCCAGAATGGAAACGATGATGCGCTGATCACGCGCCGCCTGAATCTCAAACAGCTCATCGTCAATGGCGCCGTTCATATGACGCTCGCATAGCCGATACATCATTTCCCGCAACGTCTGTATTGTTTGCGTGCGTTGAATGGTGGAGCCGGACTCTGAAATCTGCGCCGCCAAATTCAGGGCGGCGCTGCGCTCTTCCGCCGTCTGCGAATAGCTGGCGACAGCCGCCAATGAAGAGCTTAATACCGAGAAAACGTCCGGACTGGGTTCCGCGCAAAACCGAGCCAGCGTGGCTGTTTTTTTGCTGTATTCAGTACTGGTAACTTTTCCGGTCGCCGGGTCGCGAATTAATTTCGCCTCCACCGGAACCTCTACTCTGTTTGTCAGGATGCCGCGCTGTTTAGCATCGACGAGCGCGACGCGTCCGCCTTTCACATTATGCGGGCGGTAGATTGAATTCAGATTTGCGCAACCAGAAAATAAAAAAGCACACAACACGAGAAGAAAAATGCGCATAGCCCCCTCCTTGCGCCGTATGCAAGGAGGTTACACGCAATAGTAGTCCAAAACAATATTCACGCGCGCTTCATTGTACGGCGCAAGAAAATGCTTAAGAAGCAAGTAATTAGGAAAATAAATACAAGCAAAGAAGGGTCAAATCGGCTTTGCAGGCCTGGCGGCGACTTACTCTCCCACGCCTTAAGACGTAGTACCATCAGCGCTGGGGACTTTAACGACCGAGTTCGGAATGGGATCGGGTGGAGGCTCCCCGCCATAACCACCAGGCCGGCAAAAACGATTTGATGTGAGAATACATTGTCTAACCGCGCGAAGGTTCGTCAATCGAACGAACCGTTCGCCGCGCATGAGTTTTAAACGATCAAGTCAATCGAACAATTAGTACCGGTTAGCTTCACGCATTGCTGCGCTTCCACACCCGGCCTATCAACGTGGTGGTCTTCCACGGTTCTCAAGGGAATATTTGTTTTGAGGCCGGCTTCCCGCTTAGATGCTTTCAGCGGTTATCCGTTCAACACATAGCTACCCAGCTGCGCGGCTGGCGCCACGACTGGTCCACCAGAGGTGTGTCCATCCCGGTCCTCTCGTACTAAGGACAGCTCCTCTCAATATTCCTACACCCACGGCAGATAGGGACCGAACTGTCTCACGACGTTCTAAACCCAGCTCACGTACCGCTTTAATTGGCGAACAGCCAAACCCTTGGGACCTGCTCCAGCCCCAGGATGCGATGAGCCGACATCGAGGTGCCAAACAATGCCGTCGATATGGACTCTTGGGCATCATCAGCCTGTTATCCCCGGCGTACCTTTTATCCGTTGAGCGATGGCCCT
>ENA-ORCV01000239-ORCV01000239.1-marine-metagenome-genome-assembly--contig:-NODE-239-length-62332-cov-4.176291_pt1 | contig 62332 bp, 60 predicted proteins | sample MGYA00237779_ERZ508509 | MGnify/ENA primary metagenome ERZ508509 (study PRJEB26180, sample SAMN06268772) | marine metagenome | isolation source: Bioluminescent Bay, La Paraguera, Puerto Rico | place... | reverse complement strand
TATCGCGGCTTCGACACGCTGGGCGAGACCGCGGTGATCTTCACCGCCGGTATCGCCGTGCTGCTCCTGCTCGGGGTCGGCCGCAAGCGCGAGGAAGACGAGGAGGACGGGGCATGAACAGCCATATCGTCCTCAAGGTCGCGTCCAAGGTCCTGATCCCGCTGATCGTGGTCTTCGGCCTGTACGTCCAGTTTCACGGCGATTTCGGCGCGGGCGGCGGCTTCCAGGCCGGCGTGATCGTCGCCGTCGCGGTCATTCTTTACGCCCTGGTGTTCGGGCTGGAGGAGGCGCGCCGCGCCGTGCCCCCGGCCGTCGCGAAGATCGGCGCCGCGCTGGGCGTGGTCATCTATGCCGGGGTCGGGATCGTCAGCATCGCGCTCGGCGGCAATTATCTGGACTATTTCGTCATTCCCGGCGGCCAGCATATCGGCGTGCTGCTGGTTGAAATCGGCGTGCTGCTGACCGTCGCCTCGGTGATGCTGCTGATCTTCTACGCCTTCGCGGGCCGCGCCCGCGAAATTCCGGACGAGGAGTGGTAGGCGTGGTCGAATTTTTCGCCGAACGCTTCAACTACGCTGTCGTCATCATCCTGATGATGACCGGCCTGTATGTCGTCTTCTCGTCCAGCAATCTGGTGAAGAAGCTGGTCGGGCTCAGCGTGTTCCAGACCTCGGTCTTCCTTCTCTATATCTCGGTCGGCAAGGTCGCCGGCGGCCGCCCCCCGATCGTGGAGCCGCCGCATCACGGCGAAGGGGAAGCCGTAACCGGCGCCGCGGCCGCGACGGCTGAGGCCGGCCATGGCGCGGAGACCGAAGCGCTGGTCGGCGCAGAACCCTCTCATGGCGCCGAGGCGGCGCACGGTGCAGACGCCGCGCATGGGCTCGCGCCCACCGCGCCGGCGCCGGCGCCCGCCGGCTTTGGCGGGGACATCCCCGCCCCCGATCACATGACGCCGGACGGGGTTCTGGACGCGGTCTATTCCAACCCGCTTCCGCACGTCCTGATCCTCACCGCCATCGTGGTCGGCGTCGCGACGCTGGCCGTCGGCCTCGCGCTCGTCGTGCGTATCCGCGAAACCTATGGCGGGATCGAGGAAGACGAGCTGCACCAGGGCGATCTGGGCGCGGAGCGCGCCTGATGACGCCTGAGATCGCGTTCCTCCCCGGCTGGCTGGTCCAGCACGCGCCGCCCCTTCTGGTCGTGACGCCGCTGATCGCCGGCGTGATCGCTGCGGTCCTGCCGTCGGCGCGCGCCTCCTGGGGGATCGTGCTGGCGATCACCTTCTTCGCCGCCGCAATGGCCAGCTTCATCGCCATGCAGGTGATGGAGGTCGGCGTCTGGTCCTACGCCCTCGGCAGCTGGGCGCCGCCGCTCGGCATCGAATACCGCATCGACGGCCTCAACGCCGGGATGCTGCTGCTGGTCGCGGTGATCGGCTTTCTGTGCGCCATCTATGCGCCCGCCTCGGTGGAAGCGGAGGTCGCGCCCGAGAACCGCTCGGCCTTTTACGGCGCCTTCCTGATCTGTTTCGCCGGCCTTCTGGGCGTGGCGATCACCGGCGACGCCTTCAACGTCTTCGTCTTCCTCGAAATCTCGTCGATCTCGACCTATGCGCTGGTCGCCATGGGCGCCGGGCGCGACCGCCGCGCCCTGACCGCCTCCTACAACTATCTGATCATGGGGACGATCGGGGCGACCTTCTTCGTTATCGGCGTCGGCTTCCTCTATATGGCGACCGGCACGCTGAACATGGCGGACATCGCCGACCGCCTGCAGGGGCTGGAGGGCGACCGCACCGTCCAGGCCGGCTTCGCCTTCATCGTCGTCGGGCTGGGCCTGAAGCTGGCGATGTACCCGCTGCATTCCTGGCTGCCGAACGCCTATTCCTACGCGCCGACGCTGGTCACCGCGTTCCTGGCCGCGACGGCGACCAAGGTCGCCTTCTATACGCTGATCCGCTTCGTCTTCGGCGTGTTCGATCCGGGCTTCGGCTTCGCCGGCCTCTCGATGATCTGGCTGATCGCGCCGCTGGCCGCCGCGGGCATGGTCGTGGCCTCCTTCCAGGCCGTGTTCCAGAGCGACGTGCGCCGCCTGTTCGCCTATTCGTCGGTGGCTCAGGTCGGCTACATGCTGCTGGGCGTGGGCCTCGGCACCGCCGCCGGCATGTCGGCCAGCTTCCTTCATCTGTTCAATCACGCGCTGATGAAGGGCACGGTCTTCCTGGCCCTCGGCGCGATGTGGCTGGGCTTCGGCGTCACCCGCATCACCGATCTGCGCGGGATGGGCCGCACCATGCCCTATACGTCCGCGGCCTTCGTCATCGGCGGGCTCAGCCTGGTCGGCGTGCCGGGCACCGCCGGTTTCGTGTCGAAATGGGCGCTTCTGGTCGCCTGTCTGGACCGCGGCTGGTGGTGGGCGGTGCTCGCCCTCGGCGCGGCCTCGGTGCTGGCCTTCTTCTATGTCGGGCGGGTTCTGGAAATGATGTATCTGCGCGAACCGCCCCAGCATGACGGCCACGCCGTGACGCGCTCGCCCGCGCCGCTGGCCGCCCTGGCGCCGATGTGGATTCTCGCGGCCGCCAATCTGGTCTTCGGGATCTGGGCCGACATTCCGGTCCGTCTCGCCAATGCCGCCGCCGCCGCCGTTCTGGGGAGCGCGCCATAATGGGCTGGACCCCCGAACTCGGCCTCGTCCTGACGCTGGTCCTGCCGCTGGTCGGCGCCCTGGGCATTCTGGCGCTGGCCGGCAAGCCCAATCTGCGCGAGGGCGCGACGCTCGCCGCCGCGATCGCGCTGCTCGCCAACGTCATCCCGCTGGTCATCATGGTGGGCGACGGCGCCCGGCCGGAGCTGATGATCACAGAGATCGCGCCCGGCCTGGACCTCACGCTGCGGCTGGAGCCGCTGGGCGCCCTGTTCGCGGTGACGGCGAGCGCGCTGTGGATTCTCAACTCGCTGTTCGCCATCGGCTATATGCGCGGCAACGCCGAGCATAATCAGACGCGCTTCTATTTCTTCCTGGCGGTCGCGATCTCCGCCACGATGGGCGTCGCGGTGTCCGGCAACATGCTGACGCTCTTCGTCTTCTACGAGGCGCTGACGCTCTCCACCTATCCGCTGGTCTCGCACAAGGGCGACGAGAACGCCCGGCGCGGCGCGCGCATCTATCTGATGATCCTGCTGATCACCTCGCTGGCGCTGCTGCTGCCGGCAGTGGTCGGCACCTACGCCGTGGCCGGCTCGACCGAATTCGTTCAGGGCGGATTGCTCGCCGGCGCCGGGGTGGGCGGCGCGACGATCGGCATCCTTCTGGTCCTGTACGCCTTCGGCGCGGCCAAGGCCGCTCTCATGCCGGTCCATTCCTGGCTGCCGAACGCGATGGTGGCGCCGACGCCCGTCTCCGCCTTCCTGCACGCGGTGGCGGTGGTGAAGGCCGGCGTCTTCACCATGCTAAAAGTCGTCGTCTATCTGTTCGGCCCGTCCATCGTCTCGGGCCACCCGGCGGCGAACGCCATCGCCATGGTCGCGGCGGTCTCCATCGTGCTCGCATCGGTGATCGCGCTGACCAAGAACAATCTGAAGGCGCGGCTGGCCTTCTCCACTGTGTCCCAGCTCTCCTATGTAACGCTGGGCGCGATGCTGGCGACGCCCGCGGCTCTGGCCGGCGCGGCGTTCCAGATCGTGATGCACGCCTTCGCCAAGATCACGCTCTTCATGTGCGCGGGCGCCTTCTACACCGCCACCCACTACAACGACGTCAGCGACACGCGCGGCTTCGGCCGGAAGATGCCGTTCCTGTTCGGCGCCTTCTTCGTCGCGGCGCTGTCGATCACCGGCCTGCCGCCGGTCGGCGGGATGTGGGCCAAGCTGTTCCTGTCCGCCGGCGCGGCGGAGGCCGGGGCCTGGTGGGCGCTTCTGGCGCTGATCCTCTCCTCGCTTCTGAATGTCGGCTATCTGATCGTCATCCCGGTGCGCGCCTTCTTCGCCTCGGGCGAGAAGGCCGCGGCCTCGACCGCAACGGCGCCGCCTCTGACGATTCTGCCGCCGGTGCTGACCGCCACGATCGCGCTCGTGCTCTTTTTCCTGGCTGGCCCGATCTATGACTATGTCGCGCCGGTCTTTGGAGGAGTCGAATGACCGACAAGACGCCGCGCCCGGCGCCCGAGAACGGAATTCATCCGCTCGCCCGGCCCTTCCTGTGGCTGGACAAATCCTTCGCCCGCGACGTGATCTCGCTCTGCATCGTTCTCATCGCGATGATCCTGCTGGCGGTCGATTTCTTCGTGCACCGCCACGGCGAGACCGCAATCGCGGAGCGCCCGGGCTTTTTCGCGATCTTCGGTTTCATCTCCTTCGCCTTCGCGGTCCTCATGGGCTGGCCGCTGCGCGCTCTGCTGATGCGCGGCCCGGACTATTACGGCGAGTCGGAGGACAGCGATGCCTGACCTCTTCGCCCAGATTTCGCCCGCCTGGGCGCTGTTCCTGTCCGGCCTGATCTGCGCCGTCGTTCCGGTTCACACCGTGCGCAAGCTGGTCATGGTGCTGGCGCCCCTGGCCGCGTTCCTGCTGTTCCTGGCGCCCAGCACGCTGGGCGTCGCCGGCGGCGTGACCCAGATCGCCGGAATGGACATCTCCACCTACCGGCTGGACCGCCTGTCCTATCCGTTCGGCCTGGTCTTCATTCTGGCGGCGTTCCTCACCGCAATCTTCGCCTGGCACAACAAGGACCGGGTTCAAGACGTCGCCTCGCAATTCTATGCGGGTTCGGCGCTGGGCGCGGTGTTCGCGGGCGATTTCCTGACCCTGTTCGTGTTCTGGGAAATCACCGCCATCGCCTCGGTTTTCCTGATCTTCCGCCGCGGCACGACGGCCTCGCGCAATGCCGGCATGCGCTATCTCGTGATCCAGGTATTGTCGGGCGTGCTGTTGCTGGCGGGCGCGGTCATGCTCTGGGCCCAGACCGGGTCGCTGGCCTTCGACGAGGTCGGACTGGACGCCGGCCTAGCCGGATGGCTCGTCTTCCTCGCCTTCGGCATCAAGTGCGCCTTCCCCTTCCTGCACAACTGGCTGCAGGACGCATATCCGCAATCGACCGTCACCGGCGGGGTCATCCTGTCGGCCTTCACGACCAAGATGGCGGTCTATGCGCTGGCGCGCGGCTTCGCGGGTGAGGAGATTCTGATCTGGATCGGCGCGATCATGACGCTGTTCCCGATCTTCTTCGCGGTGATCGAGGACGATCTGCGCCGCGTACTCAGCTATTCGATCAACAACCAGGTCGGCTTCATGGTCGTCGGCGTCGGCGTCGGCACCTCGCTGGCGCTGAATGGCGCAGTCGCCCACGCCTTCGCCGATGTGATCTTCAAGGCGCTGCTGTTCATGTCGATCGGCGCTGTCCTGATGCGCACCGGCACCGCGCGCGTGTCCCAGCTTGGCGGCCTGTTCAAGTCGATGCCGCTCAGCGCCTTCTTCTGCATCATCGGCGCGGCCTCGATCTCGGCCCTGCCGCTGCTGTCGGCCTTCGTCACCAAGTCGATGATCCTGGCCGCCGTGGCCGAAGAGGGTCACTGGGTGATCTGGCTGATTCTGATCTTCGCCTCCGCCGGCGTGCTGGAGCATGCGGGCATCAAGATCCCTTATTCCGCCTTCTTCGGCCACGATTCGGGCCGGCGTCCGGCGGAAGCGCCGTTCAACATGCTTCTGGCGATGGGCCTGGCCGCCGCGCTGTGTATCGCGCTCGCCTTCCCTTGGGGCGGGTATCAGTGGCTCTACGCCATCCTGCCCTACAACACGGCCTATAACCCCTATACGTGGGACCATGTGCTGACCCAGTACCAGCTCCTGTTCGGGGCGACGGCGGCCTTCGTGATCCTGCGCCTGGTCAATCTGGCGCCGCACGAAAAGCTCAGCACGATCCTGGATTTCGACTGGGTCTACCGGAAGCTGGGCTATGGCGCGGGAGTCTGGATCGGCGACATGGCCGGCCGGCTGATGGCGCATCTGGGCGGCGTGGCGCGCGGCGCCCAGGCCCGCTGGGGCCGCACGCTGGGCGAGGTCTTCACGCCCGGCGGCGCCGTGGCCCGCGCCCTGCCCTCCGGAACGATGTCGATCTGGACCGCGATCCTGCTCGGCGTCGCGCTGGTGATCGCCTACGTCGCGGCCTGAGGCCCGACTTCCTAGGGCTCCAGCACCGGTTCGGTCAGGAAGTGCCGGCCCTCGCGGTCCTCGATCTCCACGACCCAGCAATCGGGATCGTAGCCTGTCTCGCGCTGGACCAGCGCATCTGCATCCGGTTCCGGCGCTGCGCCCGCGGCCTGCCGCCAGGCCCGCTCCCCCTCCATGTCCCGCGAGGGCAGGAAGATGTCGGCCGTGCCGTCCAGACGCGCGACCTTCACGATCACAATCCCGGCGTCCGGATCGCCCCGGCGCACGACATAGGCCGCCGCGCCCGCTGACTGGGCGCGCCGGACCAGCGCAGCAACCCAGATAGAGGCCTTCAGGGCCGCCATTGCGCCCGCCCGGTCCGGGAATTGCTGGCCATCAGCCGGTTATGGACTGGCGCTGTCCCGAAATGACGCGCTTGGCGCGCCTTGCCGGAATCGCCGCGGCCTTCACCGCGGCAGCCTGGCCGGGGTTTGCGCGCGCCGGGGAGTCTGCTCTTCACACATTGCCTCTGGAGTCGCTGTCGCCGTCCGGCGCGGAGCGCAGTCTAGATTGGCGCGGCTGGCGCGCGAAGGTCGCGTTCGACCTGCCCGCGGGGCTGGAGGCGGAGAATCTCCGTCTCGTCCTGTCCGCCACGCCGGGCGACAACGAACCGGCGCCGCATGCCTCCATCGCCGTCCGCCTGAACAATTCCGATCCGGCCGTGCTGCGGCCGGAGCCCTATCCCTTCAACGCCCAGGTGGATTTCCCGGCGCGCTATCTGCGCTCGGGCCGCAACGTGGCGGAGATCGCCTTCGTGTCGCCCGGCGGCGAATGTCCCCGGCCCGGCGACGGTGAATGGATTCTGGACCTCGCCGTCTCGCAGGCGGAGCTGACGACCGCCCCGCCGCAGATCGCGGCCCTGGGCCCGTTCGACGCCTGGCTGCGCTCCGAATTCCTGTCGCCGGAAACCGTCTATCTGGCTTCCGAAGACATGACCGGGGACGCGCGCGCCGCGTTCGAGGCATGGACGGCCATCGCCATCGGCGTGCGCGCACCCACCGCCCCGCAATTCACCTTCGCGGAACCGACCGCCAGCGAACTCATCGTGGAATATGAGCCTTCCGAGGGCGACGAGGCCTGGTTCGAATTCAAATCCGGCCCCTCCGTGACGCTGGAGATTCATGCGCCCAACCCCGCCGCAGCTGCCGACCATATGCGCGCCTACGCCATGTCCGGCGGTCAGCAGCAGGACTTCGCCGCGCCGGTTTTCGAAAATTCCTGGTCGCCGGAGCCCGCCAGCTCCGTCTTCGTCCTCAACGGCAAGCCCGCCCGCGCCGCCTTGCGGCTGGAGCTGGACGGTGCGGATGCGGTGGCGCCAGACTCCCGTCTGCGCCTGACGCTGAACGGACGGCCGCTTCACGACATGCCGGTGACGGAGGCGGCATCCGCCAGCGTGACCCTGCCTGCGGGCCTGCTGGTTCCCGGGCGCAACCGGATCGGATTCGCCCCGGACCTGGCGCCGGTCACGGATACCGAATTCTGCCCGCCGACCGGCGGCCCGTCCCCGATCTCCTTCAAACGGCTGCGCATCGACCGCGAGGGGATGAGCGACCAGCTGGATCTGTTCGCATTCGCCGCCGGCGATTTCGGCGCGGGCGCGCACCTCGTCCTGCCGCCTGTGGAGGCCGACGACCGCGCCGCCCGGCTGCGCCTGCTGGCCGAACTGGCCCGCCGAGCCGGCGCCGCCCCCGGCATCGCCGCTGTCACCGCCGCCGCGCCGGAGCATGGCGCCAACAGAATCATCCTCGCCCCGCGCGGCGCGATCCCGACCGCACTCCTGGCCGCCGCACCGTCTAGCTTCGCCGCCGCCCTGCGCGGCGACACGGTGCGGGAAATCCTTCCGTCCGGCTCCAGCGCCGTGGCGGCCGGTCTGGACCTGCCGACCATCGGCGGCGTTGCGGCGCGCTTCGACATTGGCGGCGATCCACTCGAATGGATCACCTTGGTCACCGAGGCCGCGGATGGCGATTTCGCCGCGTCCCTCGATCATCTGGCCGACAGCCATGCGCTGGACGGCTTTGACGGCCGGGTGATGCGCTGGACGCGGGACGAGGTGACGGTCCAGGACCGGGGGCCGTTCCGCGCCCCGCCCTTGCAGGCCATTCCGCCGCCGACGCGGCCGGAAATGTGGCGGACCGTCCTGTTTCTCTGCGTTCTGGCGGGTTTGAGCCTGGGCTGGGCGCTGGCGCGCGGACGCCATAATCGCCGGCGCTGACGATTCACCGCATCGCAATCCCTTGCCCCTAGGGTCGCCGCAAAGGCGTGGGGAAAAACATGATTGGGACCTTGCTGGCGGCCACTCTGGCGACCGCGGCGCCGGGGACAGATGCGCGCGATGCTTATGCCCGCCGCCAGTTCCTGCTGGACGCCGACGAACGATGCCATCTGCTCAGCGATCGCGAGCACGCCGCCCTGTCCGGCTCGGCGCGTCAGGCGCGCGGCGTGCTACTGCGCGCCGGCGTGCGCCCGGATCCCATCCGGGACGCCATGATCGAAAAGGCGTCCGCCACGCCCTGCACCGACTCCCAGCTGCGTGAAGAGGCCGCCACCGCGCGCGCGGCGTTCACCCGCTGGGCCGCGCTGCAGCGGCAGGACTTTCCCGGCCAGAACCAGACCTGGCGCACCTCCCGCAATGGCGTGGAGGGCGCGATGGCCTGGACGCTCTGGCAGGATCTGGGCGACGGCGTCCGGCTGGGCCTGGCCGAGGATGGCGAGGGCAGCGAGCTGATCCTGGCCCTGCCCGCGCCCAAGGGCGCCCAGCCGCCGCGCACCGTGCTGATGGAATTCCGCGACCCCGAGAAGTGGCGGGACTTTGTCGAGCCCACGCTGGGCGGCCTGTTCCCGGCCCGCGGCGGCGACGGGCTGGCCGACCGCGTGACGCCCGACGCGCTTTCAAAACGCCTGTGGACTGCGGGTCACGTGGAGCGGGAGGTCCAGTTCCCGGACCCTGACGGCAGCTTCCTGTACTGGAGCCTGCCGCTGGACTCGCTTCAGGAACTGGCCGCGCTCGACCCGCGCGACGTCGCGCGCCTGACGGTCGAATATTCCGACAGCCGGGCGAAGCTCTACTATCTCGAGATTGGCGACCTCTCCGCCGCCCTGGCCTTCCTGGCCGCCGGCGACACGCCCAGCAGCAGAAACCGGAAATAACTGGGGTCCAGCCGTCAGGCCTGGGCTTCCGCCTGGGCCTGGGCCTTGCGGATCTCCTCGCCCGCCACCGCGGCGCGCTGCAGCCGCGCGCGCGCATCCAGCCGCGTCACCGGAGCGGCGGCCTCCAGGATCGGCAGGTGCACGCGCGCGACGGTCCCCTCGCCCAGCACCGAATCGATCTCAAGCGTCCCGCCATGCAGCTTGGCCAACGCCGCGACCAGCGACAGGCCGAGGCCCGAGCCGCGTTCCGCCGAGGCGCCGGCGCTGCCGGCCTGCTGGAAGGGCTGGCCGACCCGCGCGACTTCCTCGGGGCTCATGCCCGCGCCGGTATCGGCGACCTCCAGCAGCAATTCGCCGCCGTCGGACCGCAGCGCAAGGCGCACCTCGCCGCCCTTTTCGGTGAATTTCAGCGCGTTGGAGAGCAGGTTCAGCAGGATCTGGCGCAAGGCCTTGCGGTCGGCGCGCACCGGCAGCGGCGCCAGGCCGCAATCCAGCTCGAGCGCCACGCCGGTCTCCTCGGCGCGCAGGCGGACCAGCTTGGTCGCCGCGGCCGCGACGTCCCGCGCGTCCATCTGCTCCAGCTTCAGCTCATAGCGGTCGGCCTCGATCTTCGACATGTCGAGGACGTCCCCGACCAGATCGAGCAAATGCCGCCCGCTCTCATGGATCAGGTCGGCATACTCGGCATAGCGGGCCGGCATCGGGCCGAACAGGCGCTGTTTCATGACGTCGGAGAAGCCGATAATCGCGTTCAGCGGCGTGCGGATTTCATGGCTCATGCTGGCCAGGAAGCGGGACTTGGCGTCGCTCGCCGCGACGGCCGCGTCGCGCTCGTCCCGGTGGGCGTCCTCGCGGCGCGCCCGTTCGGTGACATCGAGCGCCAGCGCCACCGCGCCGTCGCCCGCGGCGCTGAACCGCAGCTCGATCACCGCATCGCCGAGGGCCACGTCCACCGCCGTCTCGACGCCCGCCGAACGCGATTCCTCCAGCGCCGCCTTGATCGCGCTCGCCATCGCCTCGTCCGCCGCCAGCGCGCCGAGGCCGGTTCCGATCAGCACGGCGCGGTCGCGGCGCAGGGTCCGCTCCGCCGCGCCGGCGACGTCCTGGATGACGCCGCTGGAATCCAGCCGCAGCACCGCCGCCGGGGCGTATTCGGAAAACTGGCTTTGCACATGGTGCCGGCGGCGCACCGCGGCGCGCTCCAGCAGCGCCTGACGGCGCGCGCCGATGGCCGCCGCCGTCGCCAGCGTCAGCGCCATCGCGACAGCCACCGCGGCCAGCACGGGATTGTCGGCGGCCGGGTACAGCGCCGGGGCCAGACCGCCCGCGTCCAGCGCGATAGCCAGCGCCAGCGCCAGCGCGCTGCTGACCCCGGTCTCCAGAATCAGCGACCGCCGGCCGAGCGTGAAAGCGATGGCTGGGGGAATCAGGAACCAGCAGGCGGCGGCCGAGGTCGCGCCCAGCACGGCGCACGCCGCCAGAGCCAGCGCCGTCCAGGCCGAAACGACCGTCACCTGCGTCCATTCCAGCCGGATCAGGGGGAACAGGGCCAGGCCCAGAGCGGGGGGAATCAGGCACGCGCCCGCGGCAATGCCGGCCGACAGGGGGGGAACGCCCGCAACAAGGGCGATCCCGCCGCCCGCCAGAACGGCGGCGCACCAGGCGATATGGGCCAGCCGGGACGCCTGGCCGTTACGCGGCGCGGGCTTGGGCGAAGAAACGCTCATCGAGCCAATAGCTTATGCGCGGGAATCAGCTCCACGCGGCTATCGCAGTCTTCGCTTTCGCCGTTAACAAATGCTGAATCGTTAACGCGGATGGCAATCCCCTCTTCGCCATATCGTAGGTAACGATTGGTTTCCGGCTCCCGGCCTATCGTCGCCTACTGGTCTGGCCGATGGCGCAGACTGCGGTCAGGTGGCAAAATCGGCGAATAATGATCAAGGGGGAGGGCGTATGAAGCTGGTGACAGTGGCTGCGGCCGGCGCGATATGGGCGATCGCCGGCCTGGGCCCCGTGGCCGCCCAAGATTCAACGCCTTCAGAGCCCGGAGAGCTTGGCGAGGCCCCCGCCCTGCGCGGGTCCGACGACGCCGACGAATCTGGGGATAGCGCCCCGGCGGACGCCGCCCTGCCCGAGGTTACGCTGCCCGAGGTTACGCTGGCCGAGGCGCGCAGCGCCGCCCAGGCCGAAGCCGCCGCGCCTGCCGAGGAAGGCGCGATCAGCGCCGTCTCCGACCCGCTCGTCGAAAATGTCGCCGATTATGCGCTGTTCCAGCGCGACCTCGCCGCGATCGAGGAGCGCGTGATCGAGGAGCCGTCCGATCTGGACGCGATCATGGACACGCTGGCCGGCTATACCGCCAACGTGCTCACCGACGGCTGGCTGTCCTACGCCGCCTTCATCGCCGCCCAGCAGCCCGAATTCGTCGACCGGGTCCGCAAGGTCTCCGAATATTACGGCGAGGATCAGCTGATCCAGGGCATGCTGAACGAGCCGACCTATGTGCTGAGCTTCGAAGGCGCGCGGGAAGCGGCCGGCGTCGTCCTGGACGTGATGCGGGACGACGCGGCGGAGCTGGAGCTGGCCAGCAGCCGGCTGAAGCAGGAATCCTATGACCTGCAGACCCGGGGCTGGAGCAACATGATCGCGCGCGACCGTCCGGCCCGGCTGGAGGTCCTGCAGACCCCGAAGAGAATCACGACCCCGTCCGGCGACATGAAGGCCAACGTGTCCTATGGCGCGCCGATCGCCGCGGACGAACCCGCCGAAAGCGCCCAGATGCGCCGCGCGGCCTTTTGGTCGACGGTCGATTACCGCCCCGCCCCGGCGTTCAGCACGCCGATGACGCGCGCCGACGAAAACGCGGACGCCATCGGCGTGATGATGACGCTGGGCGCGCTGCGGGCGATGGGCGTGTCGTCCACCCGCCCCGATCTGGTGGAGCATCTTCTGAACCTGCCAACGGCCAAATCCTGCCTCGATTTCTCGCTGCTGCACATGCGCCAGTGCGTGGCCGCCGCCCACTTCAAATATGAAGACGCCTTTTGCATCGCCGAGCACCAGCTGCAGGACGCCAGCGAATGCCTGGGCGCCACTGTTTTCGCCGCCGGGCGGGTCACGCCGCCGACCGGCACGGTCACGCTCGGCGGAATGACGGCGGAGAACCCCGCAACGGTCGACGCGGCCGCAACCACTTCAAATTGAGGAAAATTTCCGGGGGCGCTTCGTAAACCGTTTACGGTGTCTGTTGTCGGAAATTTATTGCCGTCTCGGTACGGTCTCCCTGTCTTTGGGGACCCCCTCCATCAGAGACGGAAGCGATGCGGTTCGTACTCAAGGCGATCTTTTTTCTAGCGGTGGTCGCCGCGTTCATACCCCGTCAGCCTGACGGCGGCGCAGTTGCGCCCGCCGATACGGCGGCGGAGGCCCGCCGCTCCGCCGGCGATTTCTGCTCCCGCAAACCGGGCCTGTGCGAAGCCGCTCAGGAATCCGCCACCGCCGCCCGGCTGGTGGGCGGCATCGCCGTGCAGCAGGCGCGCTACGCCATTGCCGAATCCGCGGCCTCCGCCCAGGCGGATGCGCCGGAAGACGTTCCTGCCCCTTGAGGCCTTGAGGCGGGGAGGCTACCTCCCCGTGCAAGGCCATGACCGACACGCGAATCCAGGACCTCATCGACGAATTCGAGCTGCTCGACGACTGGGAGCAGCGCTATCGTCACGTCATCGAACTGGGGCGGGAACTTGAACCGCTGGACGACGCCGAGCGCAACGACGCCACGCGCGTCCGCGGCTGCGCCTCTCAGGTCTGGCTGGTCGCCGAGCCCGCAGCGGACGACACGCTGCATTTCCGGGGCGATAGCGACGCCCATATCGTGCGCGGCCTGATCGCGATCCTGATGCGGCTGTTCGACCGGCGCGCGCCCGCCGACATCCTGAACGTCGACGCCATGGACGTCTTCCGCCAGCTGGATCTGGCGGAAAACCTCTCCCAGCAGCGCTCGAACGGTCTTGCTTCGATGATCGAGAGGATCCGCGCCGAGGCGTCGGCCGCGGCCTAGAGGTCCAGCACCAGCGCCGCGGTGCGCCCGGCCAGGCCCAGCTCGTCATCGTCCGGGTCCGCGCCGTTGCGGATGGCGTCGACCAGCGCCGGCGACAGGGCCGAGGTCAGCGACCAGTTCCAGTAACGCAGCACGGTCTGGGCCTTTTCGTTCGACATCACGTCATAGGTCTCGATGACGCGGGCGAAGGCCTCCGACGGGGCGTCCAGGCTGGCGCCATCGCGTTTCAGCCCCTTCCAGAGCGAAACCAGCGCCGGGCGTTTCAGCCCGGTGGCCTTGCACAGGATCGCCAGCGGCTCGCCCCCCAGATCGGTGAACATCTGCGCACCGGTCACCGGCTTGATGCCGGACAGATAGCTGATCTCCGCGACCAGCTCGCGCGTCATCCCGCCCTCGGCGGCAATCACCGCCTCCTCGAGGCTGTCATACGGGCTTTTGGCGATCGCCAGCCGGTTCCGCTGGCGGCGATCGATGAATTGCAGGCCTTTGCGCGACAGCGGGTCCTGCCAACCTTCCGCGGCGGCGACCGCGAACACGTCCGCGGCCGCGCCCTGCAGCAGGCGTCGCTCCCCGGCGAACCGGGTCAGGATCACACGGCGCTCCTCCGGCCCCGACCACCAGAACATCGCCAGAGCCTGCGACGCTCGCAGCTCCTGACGCCGCAGGATCAGGCGCGGCAGCTGCGCATTCTTGCGGGAGGCGCTGATCACCCGGTCCAGCGTGCGGTGATAAAAGCGCGCCGATGCGTTGCAGAGGAGCGCGCGGACGACGTCCTCCTCCATCGGCTCCATCAGCGCCTGGACCACCAGTTCGCTGAGATCGTCGCGCTTGGCCAGGATGCAGCGGTGCTGGACCGTCGTGTCCTTGGCGATCTCCACCAGGTCGGCGTCCGTCAGCGCCTCGCTATTGGCCAGGATCGCCTCGGCGATTTCCACCTCGTCCCGGGCGAGCAGCCGCAGGACGCGGTGCGGCGGATCGGTCAGCGCCGCGACCCGGTTGGCGCAGCGGCGGCGGAGATCGGCGTCGCCCTCCAGCAGCATCTCGACCAGAAGGTCCCCGGCCAGCTGGCGCTCCTGCGGGCTGATCTCGCTGGATGGCAGGCAGACCACATCCGTCACGCGCTTGGCGAGCATGGTCCGCGAGCGCAATCCGCCGGCGCGGCCATCCTGCTCGTCCGGCGCGGGCGCCAGCGCCTGTGCGCGATCTTCCGCCAGCATCGGCATCTCCATCGGAAGCGCTCAATACAGCACCGCTCTGTTTAACGTTTGGTAGCGGTTTCGGCGGCGCCCGGCCGTCTCCCGGCGCGCCAAAACCTGCTAGTCTGGCACCGCTAACCGACCGGAGACGCAAATGTCCAAGGATTCGAAAGCTCCCGACGCGGCCGACCTGACCGACGAGCAGAAAGCCATCGCGTTCGAGGAAGCGACGGAAGCCCCCTTTTCCCACCCGCTAAACGCCGAAAAGCGGTCCGGGGAATACAAATGCGCGGTCTGTGGCGCGCCGCTGTTCAGTTCCGGCGACAAATATGATTCCGGCTCCGGCTGGCCGTCTTTCACCAAGCCGAAGAGCGACGAGGCCCTGGGCTCCAAGACCGACCGCAAGCTGATGCGGACGCGGACCGAGGTGCACTGCGCCAATTGCGGCGCCCATATGGGCCATGTCTTCGACGACGGCCCCGGACCGACCGGCCAGCGCTTCTGCATCAACGGATCCGTTCTGGACTTCGAACCCGGGGAAATCCCGGAATAGGCATGGCTGACGGAACGTCAGGCGGCGGCTTTTCCCGCTCCGGCGGGATCGCCTCCCCGCGCGCCCGGAAAGAGGCGCACAGCGTCACGCTGCACGGGCGCACGCGAACCGACGACTATGCCTGGCTGCGGGACCCGGACTGGCAGGCGGTCATGCGCGACCCTTCGCGTCTGCAAGCCGACATCCGCGCCCATCTGGACGCCGAGAACGCCTATACGGACGCCGTCATGGCCCCGGCGAAGGAGCTCGTGGAGGCCCTGTTCGCGGAGATGCGGGGACGGATCAAGGAGGACGACGCTTCGGTCCCCTCGCCCGATGGGCCGTTCGAATATTACACCCGGTACCGCGAGGGCGGGCAGTATCCTGTGTTCGCGCGGTGCCCGCGCGGCGGCGGGCCCGAACAGATCCTGCTGGACGGAGACGCCGAAGCCAAAGACTCCGAATATTTCGACCTCGCCGAAATCCATCACAGCCCGGACCACCGCTTTATCGCCTGGGCGGTCGATCTCCGCGGCTCGGAATATTTCGAAATCCGCGTGCGGGATCTGGATACCGGACAGGACATCGAGACGATCACCGACGAAAGCGCCGGTGATTTCGTCTGGGCCGCCGATTCCGAGACGCTGTTCTGGATCTGGCGTGACGACAATAACCGGCCCAACCGTGTCTATCGCAGCCGGCGCGGCGGCGCGGCGGCGGACCTGGTCTATGAGGAGGCCGATCCCGGCTTCTTCGTATCGGTCGGCCTGTCGGACGCCCATTCCTGGGTCCTGATCAGCACCCACGATCACACGACCAGCGAAATCCGGATGATTGATGCGATGCGTCCGGAAACCGATGCGCGGCTGGTCGCCGCGCGGACGCCGGGGGTCGAGTACGAGCTGATCGAAGCCGAGGGCCGTTTCTACATCCACACCAACGCGGGCGGCGCGGTGGATTTCAAGATCGCCGAGGCCGATCTGGACCGGCTGACGCCCGAACACTGGCGTGATTTCGTGCCCCACCGGCCCGGCGTGCTGATCCTCGACGTCTGCGGGTTCCGGCGCTGGCAGGTGCGGATGGAGCGGGAAAACGCCCTGCCCCGCATCGTCATCCACGAATATGCGACTGGCGAGGAACACGCCATCGCCTTCGAGGATGAAGCCTATTCGCTGGGAATCTCCGAAGGGTTCGAGTTCGACACCGACACGCTGAGCGTGACCTATGAGTCTCCCGCCCGGCCCGAGGAGACCTATGACTACGACATGGCCAGCCGCACCCGGACGTTGCGCAAGCGCCAGGAGCTGCCGAGCGGCCATGATCCGGACGCCTATGTCGTAAAGCGGATCGAGGCCCGCGCCGAGGACGGGCAGGCCGTGCCGGTCACCGTCCTCCACCGCCGCGGCCAGGCGCTGGACTGCGCCGCGCCGCTGCTGCTGTACGGCTACGGCGCCTATGGACACTCCACCCCGGCCGCGTTCCGCATCAAGCCGCTTTCGCTGGTCGATCGCGGCATGATCTTCGCCGTCGCCCATGTCCGGGGCGGCAAGGACAAGGGCTATGGCTGGTATCTGGATGGCAAGCTGGAGAAGAAGCCCAACACGTTCAGCGACTTCATCGCCGCCGGCCGGGCCTTGGCCGACGCGGGCTACACCTCGCCCGGGCGGATCGTGGCAATGGGCGGCTCGGCGGGCGGCTTGCTGGTCGGCGCCGCCGTGAACGCCGCGCCGGACCTGTTCGCCGGCGCGGTGGCTCAGGTGCCCTTCGTGGATGTGCTGACCACGATGTGCGACCCGAGCCTTCCCCTGACGCCGCCCGAATGGCCGGAATGGGGCAATCCGCTGGAGGACGCGTCCGCCTATGACGTGATCGCCGCCTACAGCCCCTATGACAATGTCCGGGCGATGGCCTATCCGCACATTCTCGCCACCGCCGGCCTGACGGACCCGCGCGTGACCTATTGGGAGCCAGCCAAATGGGTCGCCCGCCTACGGGAACTGCGGACCGACCCCGGCGTGACGCTGCTGAGGACCGAGATGCACGCCGGTCACGCCGGCAAGACCGGCCGGTTCGACGCGCTGTGGGACGACGCGTTCGAATTCGCGTTCGCCCTCGTCGCGGCGGGCATCGAGGCCTGACCACCTGAACGCCTGACGCATCCGGCCAAACGAAAAACGCCCCGGCCATGGGCCGGGGCGCATTTCAGGGTCGAGAGACCGCCGTCAGGCGCTACTCGACATACACCTCATACTGACGGCAGCGCTCGGGAATTTCCGTGCCGCGGTCGCCCAGGACGTCGTCCCGGCGGATCCGTTCGATCGTGATGATGCACTCTTCACGTTCGACCGTCTTGGCGAAGTCCTCGCGCGCCTTCTCGGCGGCGATTTCGCCGTTGATGAAGTCGATCCAGCCGCGCGCGGTGCTGCGCGAGTGGGAATAGTCCAGGCCGCGCTCGAACGCTTCCAGCGCGCCTTCGCGCTGACCGCGCTCGTAGCGGGAGTTGCCGATCAGCACCCAGTCATTGCCGGGGGCTTCCAGGCCGCCCTTCTGGATCGCCTGCTGGCATGCCTGCTCGGCTTCGGAATATTCGCCCTCCGAATAGTGCGCCTCGCACAGCTGCTCGAACAATTCGCCGCTGGACGAGCGGGCCGCCGCCTCGCGCAGCGCCGGGATCGCGCGGTCATACTCGCGCGACTGACGCCACAGATTAATCAGCAGCTCCGTGTTGGTCTGGGTCGCCTCGACCCGGCCCGCATTCATTTCCCGCTCCAGAATCTGGGCGCCGCGGAACGGCACTTCGAAGAAGGAATAGTACTGAACCAGCCGCAGCACGTCGTCAGACGTGGTCAGCATGCCGTTCACGTACATCAGCTTGTTCACCTCGAACGCCTCGCGCGCGCGGTCGCCTTGCGAGAGCATCGACACCCAGCCGTTCCAGAGGTTCTTGTCGTCCGGCCAGCGGTTCAGCATCTCGCGGATGATGTCCGCCTGACGCTCCGGCATGTTGAGCGCGTTATAGAGATAGTTCAGCAGGTCGAAGTGCTTGCGCTCCTTCGGGCTGGCCATCTCGAACGCCTGCTCGGCGTAGGGCAGCGCACGGCGCTCCTGATCGGCCTGCGCCAGCGCCTGGGCCAGCGTCATCAGGACCGTTTCCTTGGGCGGATTATTGGCCAGCCAGTTCTCCAGAATGGCCGCGCCCCGCTCGACTTCGCCGCTGAGGATCAGCAGCTGGCCGATATTCACGTTGAGGTCGGAGGCTTCCTGCGGCGTCGCGACGTTGAGCGCCAGCGCCTCCTGCCAGTCCGCCACCGCCTGCGGGACCCGGTCGAGGTCGTAATTGGCGGAGCCGCGCATCCGCAGCAGCGTGTACCGCTCATACGGCGAGGCGTCCCGCTCCAGCCCGCGATTGATCGTCTGCAGAGCGGCGCCCGGATCGGTCTCCATCTCTTCCTGCGCTTTCAGCGCGATCTCGCCGATTTCCGTGCTGAACGTCCGGTCGACGCCGTCGTCCGGCGCTTCCTCTTCCTGACCCGCGCGTTGAGCGTTCGCCGGCTGCGCGACGGCCACGGTCATCGTCGCGACGGCCAAGGCGACAAATGCAGACCGGCAGACTTGTCCAAGCATGATCCGGGTCACGGACTCCTCCAACTCTCGATTTTGGCCGGGATGGCCGCCGCACCGGCGGCCATCCCGTTTGTTATCGTTCCCGGGCGAAAGACCTCGGCCCGGCCTCGCGGCTTACGTCAGTCCGCGAGCTGATAATCGATTTGCGTCACGACGCCCGTCCGGGAAACTGGCGCGCCGTCGACGATCTTGGGCGCGTATTTCCACTTTTCGACAGCGCGGATCGACGTCCGCTCGAACAGGCTGCTGGTGCAGCTGGACGCGCGGATATTGATCGGAACGCCATCAGGGCTGACGTCGAAATTCATGATGCAGTTGCCCTGCACGCCCTGTTCGGCGGCCCGCGGCGGATACACCGGCGGGATGCGGACCATCGGCTGCGCGTCGCGGTCGGACACGTTGAAGCTGATGTCGCTCTTCGACAGGTCAGGCTGCTCGAATTCCGGAATCTCGCCGCCGATATTCACCAGCGATTCGGTCGGCTGGATGGATTTCTGCTTGCGGATTTCCGGCGGCGGGGGCGGCGGGTCGACCTGCTTCACCTTGTCCGGCGTCATGTCGCGCTGCATGACGGTCACTTCCTCGACCTCCGGGCGGATATCAACCCGCACGGCGTCGCGCTTTTCGTCGATCGACACGTCGCCCATCGCGATCAGGGCGCGCATCACGAGGAACAGCAGAATGGCGACAATCGCCCCAAGAGGGATGCCAATCAGAAGACGCATAAGAATGGGCATCGTCGTCTCCTATCTTTGCTCGGTAGAAATATACACCGGAATGGCCAGGCCATCGATGACTTTTTGAACCTGCAATGTCGTGCCGATATTGGCGGTTGCATCGCCCTGCAGCACGATTTCCAGGCGCGGGTTCTCGTTCTTCAGGCCTTCCAGCACCGGCCGGATATTGGCGACATTGTATTCGCCGTTATCGATCCAGACCGTGTCGTTGGCCGAAACGGCCACCAGAACCGACGGGTTCCGCTGGGTCTGAACCTCGACCACCGGCTTGTTCACATCGATGCCGGATTCCTTCACGAAAACGGCGGTGACGATGAAGAAGATCAGCAGGATGAACACCACGTCCAGCATGGGCGTGAGGTTCAGCTCAACATCTTCCTGATCGACGTCGACGCGGCTCTTGGCTCTCACGGTTGCACCTGCTCGTTCTAGCTGTCGGGGGTCTGGATGCTGACCGCGTCAGCGCCCACGACCTTCGCTTGGTCCCAGATCCGCACGATAACGCCGTGATCGGCTTCCGAGGCTGTATCGATCAGCACCGGGCTGCGCGGATTGTCGGACAGGAACCGCTCGATCCGGGCGCTCACCCGCTCGATATCCGTCTGCAGATTGTTGACGAAGATCGTGTTGGTGTCGTCGACCTGGATCAGGATCACCGGCGGCGGGTTCTGCGGCGGGTCTTCCGCGCTGTCGGGCGGCGGCCGCATGTCGATCCCCTGCTCGCGGGTGAGGGTGGCGGTGACGATGAAGAAAATCAGCAGGATGAAGACGATGTCGAGCATCGGCGTCATGTTGATTTCCGCCTCGTCACTCCCTGGCTTGCGCGGACGTCTGCGCATGGATTCTACCCTCTAGTGTTCGATTTCGAGGTGATCGGCGACAACGGCGGTTTCACGCCGCGCACGCCGCTCGAACTGATAGCTGAAGAACAGGCCGGAGATCGCGCCCCCCATGCCCGCCATTGTCGGGATGGTGGCCCGCGAAACGCCCGCGGCCATGCCGCGCGCGTCCGACGAACCGGCGACGGTCATGACGTCGAACACCGACACCATGCCGACAACCGTGCCCAGCAGGCCCAGCAGCGGCGCGAGCGCCACCACGGTCTTGATGTGGGCCACATTCTGCTCTGCTTTCAGCTTGATCTGGGAGATCAGCTTGTCCCGGATGGCGTGGGCGTACCAGGAGCTGTGATCGCTCCTGGCTTCCCATTCCCGGGTGACGCGCGCCACGTTCGCCTTGTGGGCGAATGCGTAATACAGCGCGCGTTCCAGGATCAGCGCCCACAGAATGAACGTCGCGATCAGGATAACGACCAGGACCGGTCCGCCCATATCCAGGAACTGCTGAAGGCCGTCCCAGGCTCTGGCTGGATTAAGCCATCCCATTAGACGGTTCTCCCTTAGGCCGCGCCCGTAGTGCGTTCGGCGCGCTCGGCCACCAGGCCGGCGGCCTGCTCGTCCAGGATCTGCTGCGTCGAACGCGCCGCGCTCGCGCAGAAGGAGTGGACGATCAGGACCGGGATGGCCGTGACCAGACCCAGCACCGTCGTCATCAGGGCGGCGGAGATACCGTCGGCCATGATCTGCGGGTCGCCGGTGCCGAACAGCGTGATCGCCTGGAAGGTCTGGATCATGCCCACCACGGTGCCGAGCAGGCCGAGCAGCGGAGCCACCGCGGCGATCAGCTTCAGCAGGCCGAGGCCGGCTTCCAGACGGGCGTTCTCACGCAGGATCTGTTCGTCCAGCTTGAGTTCGACGGTCTCGATGCCTTCGGTCTTGTGCTCTTCATACACCAGCAGCACGCGGCCGAGCGGGTTGCCCTTCTTCGGACGCGACGGATTGGACGCCTGGCTGCGAACCGCCATCGAGGTGGTGAACAGCATGAACAGGCGGACAAAGCCCAGGATCAGGCCGATGGCCAGGAAGACCAGGATGACTTTCCCGATCGGGCCGCCGTCGTCCATCACGCGTTCGCGCAGGGTCGGCACGTCGCGCTGGATTTCCAGCAGCGTGCCGCGGGACGGGTCGACCGGCCCCCTCACGACTTCGTTCGGATCGGCGCTGGCGACGCGGGAGGCCGCGGACCGGATACGGCCCGGAGGCTGACGGTCCAGCGTGGCCAGCAGGTCGGTGTCGCCATTATAGCGCAGGAAGCTGATGCCTCCCGGGCCGTCGGCGAACAGGGCGAACACGCCGACGCGCGTCACCGGCAGCGCCTGGCCGTCGCCGAGGTTGGAGACCGGACGATCGAACGTCACGACGCGGCCTTGCTCGATCATTTCGCGAAGGGCCACCTGCCACAGGGCGTCGAGCTCTTCACGGGTCGGCAGGGTCGTGGATTCGGACAGTTGCGTCAGGGCGCGGGCGCGTCCCGGGAACTGCGCCGAGACCATGCTCGACCGGATGACCGAGGCGAATTCGCCGGCCGTCTGGCGGGCGACGCCGAACAGTTCGCCGAATTCGCCCTGCGCTTCGCGCAGCTGGGCGTCCAGCGTGTCGATCTGAGCCTGGTTCTGGTCGAACTGGGCCTGCAGCGCGGCGGCTTCGCCCTGCAGCGCGTTCAGTTCGCCGCGGGCCTGATTCAGAATGCCTTGCTGTTGATTGCGGGCCGACTGGAAGTCTTCCAGACGCTCCTGATAGGCCCGGTTGGCCTCGGCCGAGTCCTGCTGGATGCGGCTGAGCAGCTCATCCAGCGAGGTCGCCGGCTGACGGTCGGCCTGCGCGTAAGCCGCGCCGGAGATGGCGGCGAGCCCCATGGCCGCAACCGCCGTAATGACAAATGCCTTGATTTTCATCGATATCGCTCCGCGGAAATCCGCTGGTCCTATTCTTCAGCTTCGGCTTCGGCGTCGTCGGCCGCTTCGGCTTCCTCCGCGTCGTCCCCGACCGGCGCAGCCGGCGGCGGTGCAACATCGGCGGGAGCGGCGGGCGGCGCGGAGGCCGGACGCGGCGGCGCGGCGGCCGGCACGAACTCGGCTTCTTCCATCGTGCCCATCACGGGACCCGGAACCGGCGAGAGCAGAAGCTCGGGCGCGGCCGCATCGTTGGCGATACGGAAGGCCTTCTGCAGTTCGAGGTTATAGTCGCCCTGCAGCGGCTGCCAGGAACCGGACTCCCGATCCCAGTAGCCGAAATCGTTGCCGTCCTTGGTGCGGTAGATCAGCATCATCCGGCCAAGGCGGAGGAAATCGACCGTGTCGGCGCCGCCTTCTTCCAGCGGGCCTTCATAAGCGTCGATGCCGCGGCCATAGGCCATTTCGATCTCGTAGGCGTTCAGGATAACGCGATAGCGTTCCGCCTCGGTGATCTCGGCGTCGTTCAGCGTCTCTTCCAGGCGCTCGACCCGCTCGATCCGTTCGCTGAGCTGGAACGGCAGGTCCAGGTCGATGAAGTTGCGCAGATTGACGACCATCTGGCGCATCATCGGCAGCAGCTCGACCTTCACATTGTCGACCCGGCCGATCTGTTCGTTCAGCGACTCGATCTCGTTCTGCTGCGACCGCAGAAACACACGCTGCTGATCGACGAACAGGCGCTGGGATTCGATCTGCTGCAGGATCGCGCGGTATTCCCGCGCCAGATCCACCCGCTGATCGTCCAGCTGCTCCACCTGCGTCTGGTTCTGAATGCCCTGTTCGGTCGCCTGTTGCGCGACCTGCACCGCGCGATCGAGCTGCACGTGAGCCGCGCCCGCCGAAACGGCTGCGCCGGCCGCAGCCAGAGCGCACGCGCGAACATAAGGTGTGAACTTCATAAATCGCCTCGCATGATACCGCGCTAGAGCATGCCCGCCCCGCGCTCCGAATTCTTGTTCGGACCTGTCATTAACTGAACGGCCCAACGCCGCAGAGCGGCGACCTCGACCCGAAGGAAAGTTAGATTGGTTCTGTCTGTTCCTTCCCCGTCGAAATTTGCAGCGGTTGATCCGCCGTCATCTGTTCATTTGCACTTGGCAAGCGGCGCGCACGCGCACCCCTCGCTTATGGAGGCGCGACGCTAGCACCGGCTCCCCAAAGTTATCAACTGGCGAATATGCAATGGCCAGTGAAAATCTTGCGACGGCGGGATGTTCGCCAGTGCGAACTGATCACGCAGGCGCCACAGCGGGCTGACCGGCGCGCGCCGGCGACCGGCGGTCGATCTGAATTTTGGCGGAAGAGACGCGTTGGCTGGGGCGCCAGGATTCGAACCTGGGAATGGCGGTACCAAAAACCGCTGCCTTACCACTTGGCTACGCCCCAGCAGCGTAAGGAGCGGGCATATAACGCGCAGGTTTGCGATCCGCAATCCGGGTTCGGCGCCACAATCGCCGCCTCTTTCGCAGCCGGGCGCCATTAGCGGCGCCGGACGCGTTGCGTGGGCAGAAAGCCCGGGCTATATGGCGCGCCGCGTCGGAGTATAGCTCAGCCTGGTAGAGCACCGTCTTCGGGAGGCGGGGGTCGCAAGTTCGAATCTTGCTACTCCGACCATTTCCAGTCCCGCTTCCGCCCGCACTGGCGCGGTTCTTGAATTCTGCAGCACGCGGCGCCGCGCCGGATTGCTTCGGAACAGCCCGCGACATAATATCGAATTTCGATAAATCCGGCCGAGCCGGTTTCCTGAGGCGGACCATATGAAACAGTTCTTCGTGACGATCGCCGGCGTGTTCGTCGGCCTGTTCCTGTTCTTCGTGGTCGCCTTTGTCGTGCTGCCGGTCGTGCTGATCGGCGTGCTGTCCGCCGCGCAGGGCAATGTCGAGCCGCCGCTGCGCGAGGAGATGGTGCTGGAGCTGGACCTGCGCCCCGGCATGCTGGACCAGCCGGCGCAGAACCCCTTCGCCTTCGCTCAGGCGCCCGCCCTGCTGGATGTCGTGCGCGCGCTCGAAGCCGCCGAGCGGGACGAGCGGGTGAAGGGCGTGTTCATCCGCGCGAACGAGACGGGCATTCCAGCCGCCCAGGCCGAAGAGATCCGCGACGCCCTGCTCGGCCTCCGCCAGGCCGGGAAATTCGTCGTCGCCCATTCCCAAGGCTTCGACAGCACCTCGGTCCTGCCCTATCTCGCGATCAGCGCGGCCGATGAAATCTGGCTGCAGCAGACCGCAACCTTCGCCGCTGCCGGCCTGTCCACCGAGACGACCTTCCTTGGCGGCGCGATCGAAAAATACGACGCCCAGTCGCAGATTCTACAGATCGCCGAATACAAGACTGCCGCCAATTCCTATAATCAGAGCGGCTATACCGAAGAGCATCGCGAGTCCCTGACCAGCCTTCTGAGCTCGGTCTATGGCGAGGCGGTCCGCGAGATCGCCGCCGACCGCGGCCTGACGCCGGAGGAAGTCGAGGCGCTGTTCGAAACCGCGCCCTACTCCGCCGAAGGCGCCGCCCGCGCCGGCCTGATCGACCGCGTGGGCCATCTGGACGAGGCGCAGGAGTCCGCCCTGACGCGCGCCGAGAACGCGGACTTCACGCCGCTCGGCGAATATCTGCACGCCATGGACCAGCCCTGGGACGAAGGGCCGGTCATCGCCCTGGTCCAGGGCCAGGGCGAAATCGTGACCGGCGAAAGCTGGGGCGAGGACAGCCTGTTCTCCGGCGGCGACATCATCGGCTCGGACACGCTGGCCCGCGCGTTCAACGACGCGGCGGAGGACGACGACGTCCGCGCCATCCTGTTCCGCATCGACTCGCCCGGCGGCTCGGTCGTGGCGTCGGAGCAGATCTGGCACGCCGCCGAAATGGCGAAGGCGGCCGGAAAGCCGATCGTGGTCTCGATGGGGCCGCTGGCGGCCTCTGGCGGTTATTATGTCGCCGCCCCGGCCGACGCCATCGTCGCCCAGCCCGGCACGCTGACCGGATCCATCGGCATCTATGGCGGCAAGATCGTGCTGGATGGCACGCTGGACCTTGTCGGCCTGAATATCGAACCGCTGTCGGTCGGCGGCGAGTTCTCCGGCGCCTATACCTCCCAGCGCCCCTTCACCGACAGCCAACTGGCCGCCATGCAGGCCCAGCTGCGGGACGGCTACGACACCTTCACCGGCCATGTCGCGGCGGGCCGCAACCTGACTTCGGCTCAGGTGGAGCAGATCGCCCGGGGCCGCGTCTGGACCGGCGCCCAGGCAGTGGAGATCGGACTGGTGGATGAGCTGGGCGGCTTCCGCACGGCCCTCGCCGCCGCCAAGCGCGAAGCCGGGATCGACGCGGACGAGAACGTCACCCTCCGCTCCTATCCGGCGCGCCCGACCTTCTTCGAACAGGTCCAGCGCCTGTTCGGAAATTCCGGCGAGATGGCCGAGACGGCCAGCGTTTTGATGCAGATCGCCGCGATGCCGGAAGTGCGCGCGATGATCGCCGCGCGCAGCGCCAGCGGCCAGCCGGCCTCGGCGCGCGCGGACATCCCGGCGGTCCGCTAGTCGCGGCCGCCGGTCTCCATCATCTGGAAGGCCTGCTCCCACTTCCCGGCGTTGCGCTTGGCCACGACGATGAAGGGGCTGTAGCGCACCAGCGTCAGGAACGCCTTGCCGATCAGCGAGGCCGGAAAGCGCATCGGCCGGTCGAAATGGACCAGCAGGATGATCCGGTCGGTGTCGGTGTGGTTCCACGTGTCGTGCACGCGCGTATCGTCGAACACGAACGCCTCGCCATCGGCCCAGCTCTTCACCTGGCCGTCGACGCGGATCGCGCAATTTTCCTTCTCGGCCTCGGGCGGCGTCTGCAGACCCAGATGCAGGACGCAGATCGCCTTGGTCACGCCCTCATGCGGCGGGATCACCATGCCCGGCTCGTGGATCGAGAACATCGCCGTGCGCATGCCGGGGATGCGCTGCACCAGCGCGGCCGTCTTCGGACAGCGGGCGATATTCTCGTCGATATGGGCGCCGTAGGCCCACATGAAGAACGACCGCCACTTGCCCATGGCGGCCAGAATCTTGTGGTCCGGCGAAATCTCGTTCAGCGGCGGGATCGCCTCGCGATAGCGCATCATCGCCTGCGCCTCGTCGCGGATCGTCTCCCAGTTCGCCTCCAGTTCGGCGATCCAGGGAAAGTTCTCCCGGTCCAGATAGGGCGTGTCGCCCACCGTGCTGTGTGACGCCAGAAACGGGTCCAGCCTGCGCCGGATCGCCTGTCCCAGCCGCACGATCAGCGGCCGCTTTTTCTTGGTCGCGGACCCGGCCCCGGCCGTCGCGGCGTCCATCACGAATCCCTCTTCCGATCTGCGCCGGATATAGCGGTCCGCACACGGGCTTTAAAGTCGGGCAAGACGCCGCAGGCCGTACTTTTCAGCGATGAGGTCGGAGATGGCGCCGCGGACTATTCGGCCGCTGCGGGCCCCCCGGGCTCCAGGCCCGGACGGCACAGGAAGCGCGTACGGTGCTTGTCGCTCACATTATCTTCCCAGCCGGTGATTTCCGGATCGACCAGGTTGCGCGAGGTGTCGTTCCACATCGGAATGATCGCGACATCGTCAAGCATCATCCGCTCCGCCCGGGCCAGCAGATTGCTGCGGCGTTCGGGGTCCAGTTCGCGGTTGGATTCGGCGATCAGCGCGTCGTATTCCGGATTGGAATACCGGCCGTAATTCATCGAGCCGGTGCGCGATTCCAGCAGGTAGAGATAATTCTGGGCGTCGTTGTAGTCGGCCACCCAGCCGGCGTCGCCGACTTCGAAATTCCCGGTGCGCAGATTGTCATACTGGATCTGCACCTCGATGCCGGAAATCGAGACCTGCACCCAGTCGGCGATCGCCTCCCAGTTCTGCTGCACCACCGGGGCGACGCGCGGATTATTGCCGGAGTTCCGGTAGGTAAACTCGAACGCCAGCGGATTGTCCGGGCCGAACCCGGCCTCCATCAACAGCTGCCGCGCTTCCTCGCGGCGCGTGTCCATGTCCTCGTCCCACCAATCGGCCTGCTCCACGCCCTCGTAATTGGCGATGCCCGGCGGAACCAGGGTGGAGGTCGGCCGCTGCCCGGTGCGCAGGATCTCGTCCACCATGAACTGCCGGTCGAGGGACATCGACAGCGCGCGGCGCACGCGCACATCGTCCCACGGCGCCTCCGGCATGTAGGGCGCGTAATAGACGGTGTTCAGATACGGATAGACATGGACAAAGCCGGGGAGCTGTTCCTCCAGCTCCTCCACCTGTTGTCCCGGGAACGACGTATTGAGGTCCAGTTCGCCGGCGCGCACCCGGCGGACCGCGGCGTTCGCGTCGGTAGTCGGGTAGTAATAGACCTCGTCGAAACAGATCGTCTCCGCCTCGTAGAAATTCGGGTTGCGGACCAGATGCACGAAGGCGTTGCTGCGCCATTCCTCCAGCAGATAGGGGCCGTTGAACACGGCGTTCTCCGGCTGGATCCAGCGCGACCCGTATTCCTCCACCACATGGGCGGGCACCGGATAGGTCGTGTAGTGGGTCAGCAGGCTGGGCAGATACGGCGCCGGGTATTCCAGCTCGATCACCAGCGTCCGGTCGTCCGGCGCGCTGACGCCCAGCTCCTCGGGCGCAAGCTGGCCCTTGTTCACCGCCTCGGCGTTCTTGATGCCGTACAGCAGCGAGGCGTACTGGGCGATCGTCGCAGGATCGAGGATGCGGCGCATGGAGAATACGAAATCCTGCGCCGTCACCGGCACACCGTCCGACCACTCCGCCTCGCGCAGCGTGAATGTCCAGGCCAGGCCGTCCTCGGACACTTCATAGCCCGTCGCCATGCCCGGGATCGGCTCGCCCGCCGCATCGTCCTGATACAGGCCGATGATCATGTCGGAGATGATGTTGTTCTCCCACACGCCGCTGGCTTGGTGCGGGTCCAGGCTGAACGGTTCGGCGGTGTTGCCGCGGTACAGGACCGCGCTGTCGTCGCCGGGGCCGTCCCCGCCGCCCCCGCATGCGGCCAGAGCCATGGGCAGAACCATTGCTGCAATCGCGGCGCGGGGGGTGGTCATGGGCGAGCGTCTCCTGTCAGGCGCGGAAACGCGGACTATCGCCTGTTGCGGTGCAGCAAAACAAGTGCGCCGCTGACAGGGCTACCGGTCTTTGGGGTCGATCGCGTCCCGCAAACCGTCGCCGATGAAGTTGAACGCAAGCAACGTGATCATCATCACAATGGACGGAAACAGCAGCATCCAGGGCTTGTACATGTCGTCCGCCCCGTTGGAGATCAGCTTGCCCAAGCTGGTCAGCGGCTCCTGCACGCCCAGGCCCAGGAAGCTCAGAAAGCTTTCGGCCAAGATAATCACCGGCACCGTAAGCGTGGCGTAGACCACGACCGGGCCCAGCACATTGGGCAGGATATGGCGGCGGATGATGACCGGGCCGCGCACGCCGGCGGCCTCCGCCGCCTCCACGAACTCCTTGCGGCGCAAGCTGATTGTCTGCCCGCGCACGATCCGGGCCATGGTCAGCCACTCCACCGCGCCGATGGCGACAAAGATCAGGACCAGCTGCTTGCCGAACGTTACCATCAGCAGGATGACGAAGAAGATGTAGGGCAGCGAGTACATGATATCGACGATGCGCATCATCACGTTGTCGACGCGGCCGCCCAGATAGCCGGCTGTCGCGCCCCAGATCACGCCGATCACCAGCGCCACCCCGGTGGCGATCACCCCGACCGCCAGACTGACCCGTAGCCCGATGAGCGTGCGCACGAACAGGTCGCGCCCCTGCGCGTCGGTGCCGAAGATGTGAAGATTCTCGAAGGTCGGGGCGATGCCGACCCGGTCCCGATAGATGGTGGCGTAGTCGTGCGGCCACAGCATCGGACCGAAGATCGCCAGCACCACCAGAAAGCCCAGGACCAGCAGGCTGGCCACCGCCGCCTTGTTGCGGAACAGCCGGCCCCGCGCGTCCTCCCACAGCGAGCGGCCCTTGACCGCCGCCGCCTCGGCCAGCTCGGCCCGCGCGGATGGCGCCAGCGCGATCATGAGTATTTCACCTTCGGGTCGAGGACGCCGTACAGCAGATCGGCGATCAGGTTCATCAACATGATCAGGCTCGCATACAGGATCACGACCCCCATCACGACCGTGTAGTCGCGCTGCAGCGCCCCGATCACGAACTGCCGCCCGATCCCGGGCAGCTGGAACACCTGCTCCACGATCAGCGAACCGGTCATCAGACCGGCCAGCGCCGGCCCCATATAGGAAACCAGAGGCAGCAGCGCCGCGCGCAGCGTATGCCGCACGATAACCCGCGTGGCCGACAGGCCCTTGGCGCGCGCGGTGCGCACATAGTTGGAGCGGATCACCTCGATCATCGAGGCGCGCATCAGCCGCGACACGATGGCGATCTGCGGCAGGGCCAGCGTGATCACCGGCAAAGCCAGCGTCGCCAGCGTCATGCGCCCGCGGTCCAGCCCGCCGGACGGCAGCCAGCCCAGCTGCACGCCGAACGCCAGCGCCAGCAGCGGGCCGGTCACGAATGTCGGAATGGATATGCCGATCATCGCCACGGCCATGACGCTGAAATCGGCGGGCCTGTTCTGGCGGAGCGCGGCGAGAACGCCCAGCGTGACCCCGACCGCGAGCGCCAGCGCCAGGGCGCAGAACCCGATCGTCGCCGAGACCGGCAGGCCTTCCACGATGATGTCGGCCACCGACTTGTCGCGGTATTTCAACGACGGCCCCAGATCGCCGCGCACGACTTTCGACAGATAGTCGCCGTATTGCGCGATCAGGGGCCGGTCCAGGCCATAGGCCGCCCGGACGTTCGCCTCGATCTGGGGCGGCAATTGCCGATCCATCGCGAACGGGCTGCCCGGGGCGACCCGCATCATGAAGAAAGCGATGGTGATGATCACGAAAAGCGTCGGGATCGCGATCAGCAAACGCCTGAGTGCGTAGCGCAGCATTCTTTGGAATGTCGTAGGTGGCCAGCGGTAGAGGCGAGCTTTCACGGCCCGCCATGCAGTGTCAATGTGGATATGCAAGCAGGAGAAACGACTTATGGCCGAATTCCGCAAAGCGGGCGACGCGATCATGCTGGCGCCCCAGCTGGCGCCGGAGGACTTCCAGCGCGCCGCGGACGCAGGCGTGAAACTGGTGATCAATAATCGGGTAGAGGGCGAAGCCCCCGATCAGATGCCGGACGAAACCGCCCGTGAGCTGGCTGAACAGGCGGGCCTCGCCTACGCCCATATCCCGGTCCAGATGTCCGCGCTCAGCATGGCGGATGTGGACGCGATGCGCGGCGCACTGAACGGCGCCGGCGGTCCGGTTCTGGCCTATTGCCTGTCCGGCGCGCGCTCCGCCGCGCTCTGGGCGCTCGCCGAGGCGGCCAACGGCGGGAAAGCTGACGTGTTGCTGGAGGCCACGCGCGAGTGCGGCTACGACCTCGAAGGTCTGCGCCCAACGCTGGAGAGCCTGTCCGCACAGGCGGGATAGGTCCGGAGGGCGCGCATCGCGCGCAACGCCACGACCGCACACATCAGTCGTAGGCGCCCCGAAGCGCGGGCGTTATCCGCGCCACGGCCTCCGGCGCGGCGGCGGTTTCCCCGCGTCCGCGCGCTTCATGCACAACCAGATTGCCGGCCGTCAGAAGCGCAAGCGCAACCACCGCCATGGAAATCGCGCGTCCCGCGCGATTGGCGAACCGTTTCATCCCGGGCCAATCCCCCTCGCTGCCCAGGGGCATGCAGCAAGCGCGGCGCCGGATTGATCTATTTGAGCCGCGCGGCCAGGCCGCGAATGCGGTGAACCTCGTCCCCCGCCTGGTCCAGCGCCTTTGTCGAGGTCGACACGATCGCGCGCGTCGGCCCCTCCAGCCCCGGGATGAAGCCCGCGAGCGCCACATGGACCGCGGACGCGGCCACCGCGCTGTGAAATAGCACGGCCCATAGAAGGCGAAGAGCTTGTGTCATCGCGACGCGGTTTCCCCTCAGGCTTGTGCGGCTTCCCGCACGTGGGGAGAGAGGGCGCAATCGCGGCGCCGTTCGCCGGAAAGGCGAGCGGCGCTAGCGCGCGGGGCGACTCCGCTGCGGCCGGTCGCCGAACCACCACAGCGTCGCCGCCGTCGCCGCGAAGACGACAGAGTCGATCAGATAGGCGACGGTCTCCGCCCGCTCGGCCTCCGCCAGCCAGCGCGCCTGGTCGCTCGCGGTTCGGAAAAAGATCGAAACCACGGCGCACCACAGCCCCACCGTCAGCACCGGCCGCACCAGCCCCCGCACGGCTTCGACCCAGCGATAGCTGGGACCGATGGCGGCCTCCGCGGCGTATGAAGCGCCCAGCGCGGACCAGGCGCCCGCGGCCTGCGCCAGCGCCAGTTCGGATTCGGTCTCGTCCCGCCGCGCCGCGTTCTGCAGGCGCTGCATCTCCTGCTCCTGCGCCCAGCGTCTGGTCTCGTGCTCGAAGGCCAGCGCCTGGTCGCGCCGCCGCTCCCGCATCTCGAACAGGCCCACCACCCGGCCCAGCACCGTTCCGGCCACGCCGAACAGGCCGCCGCCGGCCGCCGAAAGCCCCAGTTGCGCTAGGTCCACCATCGTCTCGCCTCTCCGCTTGTCTCCAGAATGCCGGTCCATGCGCTGCGCGCCCCGGCGCCGAACCAGCGTCGCCCGGCGCGCAGATCCATATGGATGAAGGTCCGGTACAGGCCGAAGCTGCCGAACCCCGCCTCGCGACCGGCCGCCAGCAGCCGGCCCGGATCGTGGCACGCAATGCGGATGTCCGCCGCGATCATCTTGTGCTGGCTGGCGGGCGCGCCGCCGACATGGGCGTTCCACAGTCCGTAGCGATGGGCGCTGTTCACACTGACCGGCGCGCCCATCGCCTCGCGCAGTGTTTGCAGCGCATCCAGAAAGACCGGATCGTGCCAGTACTCGCCGCCGCAGAAACGCCCGCCGCAGCGGCAGGCCAGCTCGCCCGGCGTGAAATTCGCCCAGCGCCACTCCGCCGGCGCCTCGGTCCAGGACGGCAGCAGCATGGGCGTCTAGGCCGCCCCGTACATCAGCGAAAACAGGCAGGAGAAGGAGGCCGGAAACGCCGCATGCGTCAGCTGCGCCGCCGATCCCGTCTCACCGAACACGGCCGTGGAGCCGCCCGGCGCGATCAGCAAGGACGGCAGTCCGGCGCTGGCGGTCACGCCCGGTATCTGCGCGATTGCGCCCGCCGCGTGGGCGCCCAGCCCGGCGCCGGCCACGGGAAACGGCAGGCCGCCCAGCGCCGCGCCGCCGGTGCTGGAGCCCTTGCCGGTCACTTCCAGATAGCCGCTGGCGAACACAAAGCCGCCGATCTTGCGATAGCGCCCGCCATTATTGGCGCCATAGGTCAGCCCGACGGCTCCGCCGCCGAAACTGATGCTCGGCGTCCAGCCGCCCTCCTCGTAATCGTCCAGCGTGTTCGGGTCGGCGCTCGGCGCCTGCGTCGCGGGAAACTGCACCCCGGCGAAGGCCGGCGTGCTGCCGGCTTTCACCTGCTGGTCCAGTTCACTCACCGCCGCCGCATCGGCCAGGTCGCCCGCCAGCAGCGCATCGCTCGCCGCCAGGGCGGAGGTCCAGTCCACGCCGCCGAAGACGCACAGCAGCGCCTCGTCCATGACGAAGGCGAACCAGCCCGCCCTCGGCGTCACCTCTTCCCACGCGCCGTCGCGGTAATAGGCGATCCGGCCGGCGGTGAAGCCGTCCCAGTCCGCCCCGCTCTTGCCGTCCGGCAGGATCCACAATTCGCCGTCGGCCGGAGACCCTGGCTGCGCCGTCGTCGCGCGGCTCTGCACGCGCATCTGGACCAGCGCGTCCATCCGGCGAAGCGACTCGTTCACGGTGACGTGCTTCTGCGCCTGTGCCGGCATCAGATATGGAAGCTGGAGATTGGTGGAGAAGTCCGACATGCGCGATCCCGTTCGCCGATATGCCGGTCAGTATCGCCGCGCCGCGCCGGGGGCGGATCGGTTCGTCCTTGTCCCCGCAATCGGGCGCCCAAGCGCCTGAAATATCGGGCCGCGACAATCTGCGCCTGCGCCGGACGCCGCTTCGGCTTGCCCTGCCCTTCGCCCGGCGGCTATCACGCGCATCCAAATGACTAGGGATCAACGAAAATGACCGCGATCAGCTCCGGATCAGCCAAGACCGCCGCCGCTCCCTTCCGCGCGGGCCAGGTCGGCAGCTTGCTGCGGCCGGAACCGCTGAAAGCGGCGCGGCGCGCATTTTTCGAGGACGAGACGATCGGCGCCGAAGAGCTGCGCGCCGTGGAGGACGCGGAAATCGCCGCCGCCGTCCGCCAGCAGGAAAATGTCGGGATGCCGGAAGCGACGGACGGAGAATTCCGCCGCTCCTTCTGGCATTACGATTTCCTGGGCGGGCTGGACGGGATCGAGCTGTTCCAGAAACAGGAGGGCGTGCAGTTCCACGGCGCCAATCTGCGGCCGATCTATCCGGCGGTGACCGGCAAGGTCGGCTGGTCCAGCCATCCGATGCTGGAGCATTTCGAATATCTGGCGCGCACGACGCGCGAGGCGCAGCCGAAGATTTCCATTCCGGCGCCCAGCGCCGCGCATTTCCGGATGCTGCCGGAGGACCTGATCCATCCTGAGTACAAGGAGGATCTGGAGGCCTATTTCGCGGACCTGACGGCGGCGTTCCGGGGCGCGGTGCAGGGCTTCTACGACGCCGGTTGCCGCTACATCCAGCTGGACGAGGTGTTCATCGTCTATCTGTGCGACCAGAAAATCCGCAAGGAATGGTCGGACCGGGGGATCGATCCGGACTGGCTGATCGACCAGTACGCGGCGATGATCGATGGCGCGGTGAAGGACCGGCCGGACGACATGACCGCGGCGATCCATCTGTGCCGGGGCAATTTCCGCAGCACCTTCGTGGCCGAGGGCGGTTACGATCCGGCGGCGGACGCGCTGTTCAACAAGATGGATATCGACATCTATTTCATGGAGTACGACAGCGAGCGCGCGGGCGGACTGGAGCCGCTGCGGCTGCTGCCGAAAGGCCATAAGCGCGTCATGCCGGGCTTCATCACCACCAAGACCGGCGAGCTGGAGAGCGTGGACGCGATCGCGAAGCAGATCGACGCGGCGGCGAAATTCGCGCCGCTGGACCAGCTGGGCATCGCGCCGCAATGCGGGTTCTCCTCAACCGAGGAAGGCAATCTGGTCACGATGGACGACCAGTGGCGCAAGCTGGAGCTGGTGGTGAAGGTGGCCGAAAAGGTGTGGGGCGGCGTGGACAGCTAGGGGTCCGGACCCGGATCAGCACTGGAAAGGCGCCCGGAAAGCACCGGGAAAAGACGCAGCCGGAAACGAAAACGGCCCGGGCAGAGCCCGGGCCGTTCGCCGTCCGAGGACGGAAATTCGGCGCGTTAGTCGGCGACCGAGAGGTTGACCGCACGCGGGCCTTTGCCGCGCGGATCCGGTTCGGAGTCGAACTCGACCTTCTGGCCTTCGGCCAGGGAGGTCAGGCCCGAACGCTCGACCGCGGAGATGTGAACGAAAACGTCACGGCCGCCATCGGACGGCGAGATGAAACCGAAGCCCTTCGAGGTGTTGAAGAACTTAACGGTACCAGTGAGTTGGCCCATGAAATGGCCCTTCCTAAGCTGCCGGCGGAACGTCCGCCGATGTGTGCGAGGGCGACATGCCCGGCGCAGGCGCTTTAGACGTACGGTTGTCTGGGAAGGGAGTTTGCTTCTGTGACCGCCCAGGCGGTCGGGCACCGTTCACTTCACGCGACGTCCGATACTCTTAACGCTACCCCTGAATATGCCCGAAATTCCTTGTTTTCGCAAGCAGCGCGCGCCGAACCGGACGCAGCAAAACTTGATTTCCATCAGAATTAAATGTGACGGGCGCCGGGCGCAGCGCCCGGAAAGCGCCTCTACATCTGCTGGAAGCGGATGAAGGCGGGCCCCATGATCACCAGGAACAGCACCGGCAGGAAGAAGACGATCATCGGCACGGTGAGCTTTGCCGGCAGGGCGGCGGCCTTCTTTTCGGCCGCTGCGATGCGCAGATCGCGGTTTTCCTTGGCCATGACCCGCAACGCGGAGCCAACCGGCGTGCCGTAGCGTTCGGCCTGGATCAGCGCCGTGGCGACCGAGCGGACGCCGGGGTGATTGGTGCGCTTGGCGAGGTTCTCATAGGCCTGGCGGCGCTCCTGCAGGTAAGCGAGCTCCGCGGTGGTCAGGTGCAGTTCCTCGGCCAGTTCGATGGAGGTCGCGCCGACTTCGGTGGCGACTTTCTGGAACGCCGCCTCCACCGACATGCCGGATTCCACGCAGATCAGCAGCAGGTCGAGCGCGTCCGGGAAGGCGCCCATGATGGAGTCGCGGCGCTTCTGGCCCAGATTCTTCACCCAGACGCCGGGCAGATAATAGCCGGCGCCCAGCGCCAGGACCGAGATGCACATCCGGGTGATGGGCGGCTGGTTGAAGTCGTTCAGGAAGAAAAGATAGGCCGCGGTCAGCGCCCCGAGGATGATCGGGGCGACGAAGCGGGCGAAATAGAAGGCGACGACCGGGCCCTGGCCGCGCAGGCCGGCCTGCATCAGCTTGTCGTTCAGCTTCGGGTCTTCCAGAAGCTTCATCAGGTTCAGGTTGTCGACGATGTTCTTCATCAGCCCGCCGCTTTCGCCCTTGCGCAGGCCGCGCTGGGCTTCCCGGGCCAGCTGCTCGCGGTTCTGACGGCGCAGGCGCTCGCGCTGGTTGGCGACGGATTTCAGCCGGCCGGCGAAACGGTCGGGGCTGAGGATCGGGCCGACCAGGGTCATGACGGTGGCGAACACCGCGATCGCGGTGACGGCCATGATGAGGAAGCTGGGGTCGATCAGCCGGTCGATCATCGTCTCGCCCGCCCTAGAATTTGAAGTTGATCATGCGGCGCATGACGAAAATGCCGGCGCCCATCCAGAGCGCTCCGGCGCCCAGCATGACGCGGCCCATCGGCTCGGTGAACATCTGGCCCATATAGGAGGGGGTGGTGACGTAGACGAGCATCATCACGCCCGGCGGCAGCGCGCCGATGATGAAGGCCGAGGCCTTGGCCTCCGAACTTAGCGCGGCGATCTTTTCGCGCATCATCTTCCGGGACCGCAGCACCGTGGACAAATTGCCCAGCGCCTCGGCCAGGTTGCCGCCCGTCTTTTGCTGGATGATCAGCACGGTAGCGAAGAAGTTGAGCTCCGGCAGGGGCATCCGCCGGTACATGCGGTGCAGGCCCTCGTCGAGGGCGACGCCCGCGGCCTGCTGTTCGATCAGGCGGCGGAATTCGCCGGACACCGGCTCGTCCACCTCGCGCACGATCATCTTGATACATTCGTTCAGCGGCAGGCCCGCCTTCACGCCGCGGACGATGATGTCGATGCCGTTCACGAACTCCTCGGTGAATTTCTTCATCCGGCGCTTGCGCGCGACGGCCAGGAACCAGCGCGGCAGGCCGAAGCCCGCGACGAAACCGAGCCCGCCAGAGATCGCGAACCCCTGCCCCTTCAGCATCAGGAACAGGAAGACCACCACGCCGAGGCCGAGTGCGATCATCCAGAACATCACCGGCGTGATGCGCAGTCCGGCCTGGTGCAGCTGCGCCTCCAGCGACAGCGACTTCTTGCGCTGGCGCTTCTGGCGCTGCTCCAGCTGTTTCAGCGTATCCTGAACCTGTTTGCGGCGCGCCTGCGCCTGGTCCGCCGCGGAGACCTTGCGGCGGCGGCCCTTGGCGGCGTTCGCGCCGGTGCTGACCGCCTTCAGCCGCTTCTTCTTGGTAGAGCTGCCGGAATCGCCGGCGAACACCCAGCCGATCCCCGCCACCGAGACGAAGGCCAGGACGGCGACGAGGATGAAGCCCATATCGCCCATCGCGCCCTACTCGGATTCGTCCAGGGCCTGGGCGAGCTCCTGCTCCAGCCCGAAATAGCGCGCGCGGTCCCAGAATTTCGGACGCGCGATGCCGGTGGAGCGGTGCTTGCCGGTGATCTTTCCCTGGGCGTCCTCGCCCTGCATCTCGTAGACGAAGAGGTCCTGGGTAATGATGACGTCGCCTTCCAGGCCGATCACCTCGGTCACATGGGTAATCTTGCGCGTGCCGTCGCGCAGGCGGGCGGCCTGGATCACGATGTCGATCGAGCCGACGATCATTTCCCGGATGGTGCGCGAGGGCAGGTTGAAGCCGCCCATCGTGATCATGGATTCCAGACGCGACAGCGCCTCGCGCGGGCTGTTGGCGTGGACCGTGCCCATGGAGCCGTCATGGCCGGTGTTCATGGCCTGCAGCAGGTCGAAGGATTCCGGTCCCCGCACCTCGCCCACGATGATGCGTTCGGGACGCATCCGCAGACAGTTGCGGACCAGGTCGCGCATCGTGATCTCGCCCTGGCCTTCCAGGTTGGGCGGCCGGGTTTCCAGACGCACCACATGCGGCTGCTGGAGCTGCAGTTCGGCGGCGTCTTCGCAGGTCACGACCCGCTCATTGGGGTCGATATAGGCGGTCAGACAGTTCAGCAGCGTCGTCTTGCCGGAGCCCGTACCGCCGGAGATCAGCGTGTTACACCGCGAGGCGCCGATGACGCCCAGCACCCGCGCGCCCTCCGGCGAAATGGACGCATAGTCCACAAGGTCGCGCATTTTCAGCTTGTCCTTGCGGAATTTCCGGATCGTCAGGGTCGGCCCGTCCAGCGACAGCGGCGGGGCGATGACGTTGACGCGCGAGCCGTCGGCGAGGCGCGCGTCGCAGATCGGGCTGGATTCGTCGACGCGGCGGCCGACCTGGCTGACGATCCGCTGGCAGATATTCATCAGCTGGGCGTCGTCGCGGAAGCGCACATTGGTGCGCTGGACCTTGCCCTGCACTTCGATGAAGACGTTGTGCGCGCCGTTGACCATCACGTCGGCGATGTCGTCGCGCGCCAGCAGCGGCTCCAGCGGGCCATAGCCCAGCACGTCGTTGCAGATGTCCTGGAGCAGCTGTTCCTGCTCCGACACCGACATCACGACGTTCTTGATGGAGATGATCTCGGTGACGATGTCGCGGATTTCCTCCGCCGCGCTCTTCTGGTCGAGCTGGGCAAGCGTGCCCAGGTCGATCGTGTCGATCAGCGCGTTGAAGATCGTCGTCTTGACTTCGTAGTAGGCGTCCGTGCGTTCGGAGGCTTCGGACTTGCGCTGCGCCGGCTGGGGCGGCGGCGATAGCTGCTGCCGGCGGTCGCCCTTGCCGGTCGCCTTCGCCATGCGCTGCGCAGAGGGCGCGGCGGCGTCGGGCCGGGGCTTGGGCGCGGGGCGCGTTTCTTCCTTGGCCAGCGGCTGGCGCACGGCCGTCGCGCCGGAATCGGGCGCAGCGCCGGCGTCCGGCGTCCGGGACGCCGGCGCGTCGGGGAAAGCGGCGCGCTTGCCGAACATCTAGCCTTTTCTCAACAGCCGCTTGAACAGGGACTTCGACTGGACCGGGGCGTCCTTGCCGGTGAGACGGCGCGCGAGGACCTCAAGCCCCTCAATGGAGCGGGAGTCGCGCGAGACTTCCCCCAGCATCTGGCCGTTATTCGCCGCCTCGCCGAACAAAGTCGGTTCGAACGGCAGGACCAGACAGGGCTCCGCGCCCAGCGCCTCGCAGAAATCCTTCACCGGGATTTCCGGGCGTTTGGGAACGCCCACCATGTTCAGGACGATCTGCGGCGGCGGATCGTTGGGACGATGCGCGCGGACCAGATCGAAGAGATTCTTTGCATTGCGCAGCGAGGCCAGCTCCGGCGTGGCGGTGACCACCACGTCGTCGGCCGACAGCAGCGTTTCGCGCACCCAGCGCGACCAGGTGTGCGGCAGGTCCAGCACCACATAGGGGACGGACCGGCGGACCACTTCCAGCACCGTTTCGAAGGCGCCGGTGTCGATTTCCCATTCGCGGTCCAGCGTTCCGGGCGCCGACAGCAGGCTGAGACGTTCGGTGCAGCGGGCGACCAGACGGTCCAGCAGCACGTCGTCCACCCGGTCGGGCTGGCCCAGCGCATCGGCGATGCCCTGAACGGGGTCCTGGTTGAAGTCGAGCCCGGCGGTGCCGAACGGCAGGTCCAGATCCACGATCGTGGTGTCGCACTCTGCGTTTTCGGCAATGAACCAGCCGATATTGTGCGCGATGGTGGAGGAGCCCGCGCCGCCCTTGGCGCCGATAAAGGCGAGGGTGCGGCCGGCGAAGGGCTGTTCGGGATCCAGATAGATGCCGCCAATGGTGCGGATCAGCTGCACCGGGTCGATGGGCGGGACCAGATATTCGCTGACGCCGCGGCGCATCAGCTCCCGGTACAGGGCGATGTCGTTGGCCGCGCCGATGACGATGACGTGGGTGCCGGCGTCGCAGACGCTGGCCAGATGCTCCAGCTGCTTGAACAGCGACTGGCCGCGCATGCCGGTCTCCACGATCACCAGGTTCGGCGTGGAGGTGTCGTGGAAGGTCTCGATGGCCGCGGACAGGCCGCCCATGTCCACCGTGACATGGGCGCGCGCCAGCCGGCGGTCGCCGGCGGCCTTGGTCACCAGATCGGCGGTTTCCGCCAGTTCGCAGAAGGCGTGGATGCTGATCCGCGGAACCGGCTGGTCGGTCGGCGCGACGTCCTGTTCCCGGCTCGGCCGCGCACGCGGACCGGCGTCCTCGCCCATCAGGTCGTCGGCGTAATCGTCGGCGTCGAAGGGGCCGTCCGGGATATCGGATTCGATATCCGCGGCCTCCAGGATGTCGTCGGCGTCGAATGAGTAAGCTTCGCTCATCCCGTTCCGTCAGTTCCCGCTAACATTGGCCGAGTCCTGGTCGCCGCGGGCGGAGGCGGTCGCCTCCCCTGCCCGGTAAAGCTCCAGAACCGTGCCGCGGCGTTGCGCGTCCGCCGGGGTCATTTCGCGCGGCCAGACGAGGTCCGCCGGGTCGGCGATCATCGCGGCCATGTTGGAATTCGTCGCGCAGCCGAAATTCGCGAAGGTCTCGCTGCGGGCGGTCTGGGCCAGAGACGGCCATTCATAGCCGCACTCCGCCACATGCGCCCGGTAGCGCACGAAGGTGAGATTATAGGGCGAGCTCTGCCCGCCGGCGCTGACCCCGACCGCCATATCCGGCAGGGCGATGCTCATCTCCGCGCCGATGGCGCGCACATCGTCGGCCATGGCGGCGGCGGCGTCGCCCGACGGGGCGGCGACAATCAGCGGCCCGTGGCCGACATCGCGGTATTCGCGCAGGAAGGCGGCGACCGACGGCGCATCGCCCGGCGACACCCCGCCGCGGCCCGGACGCAGGTCCAGACGGGCGACTTCCTCCGTCACGACCGGCTTATGCAGGTCGGCGGAGGTCGCATACATCGGGTGCGGCGGCGTGCTGCCGCAGGCGCCGAGCGCGAGGCCGGCGAGGCTGACGGCGAAGATCGCGGCGCGCGTGCTCATGGCGTGTTCCCCGGTTCGGTAATGTGGCCATAGGGGCCCTGCCAGGTGCGGCCCTGGGCGTCGGCGCCGGGCGCGGCGTAGACGCTGTTCAAACGGCCGAGCAGCAGCGCCTCGGGCCCGTCGGCGACGCGCAGGCCGTCGATGGGCGTGGACAGCGCGTCCGGGCTGGTGGGCTGGACCAGATAGGGCGTGGCGATCACGACCAGCTCGGTCTGTTCGGACAGGAAATCGTCGCTGCGGAAGAGCGCGCCCAGAACCGGAATGTCCTTGGCGCCCGGCAGGCCGTCGATGGCCTGGCGCGTCTCGTCGCCGATCAGGCCGGCGATCACGATAGCGCCGCCGGAGGGCAGCTCCACCGTCGTCTCGGCGCGGCGGACGCTGAGCGCCGGGATGGACACGCCCGGAATGGTGCCGACGACGTTGCCCTGCTGGTCGCGGATCACGCCGCCCTGGAGCTGGAGCGCGCCCTGATTGGTGAGGTCGGACACTTCGGTGGCGATCTTCAGCGAGATGCGGCCGCCGGACATGACGACCGGGGTGAAGTTCAAGCCGACGCCGAACTGTTTGAACTCGACGATGATATTGCCTTCCTGATCGCGCCCGGTCGGCACCGGAAACTCGCCGCCGGCCAGGAAATTCGCGGTCTCGCCGGAGATCGCGGTCAGGTTCGGCTCCTGCAGCGTGCGCACCAGGCCCGCGCGCTCCAGCGCCTGAAGCGAGGCTTCGGCCTGGGACTGCAGCGTGTCGTCGAGCGCGCCGACATAATTGGTGGAGGCGAGGCTGGCCGCGAGGCCGCCCTGGGCGCCGGCGTTGACGCCGAAGCCGTTGGACGTGCCGTAGCCGAAGGCGTTGGCGAAGCCGTTGGGGCCGAGATTTCCGAAATTGACCGCGCCGTTCCAGTTGACGCCCAGCTGTTTCAGCAAAGAGCGCTGCATCTCCACGACGCGCACTTTCAGCATCACCTGCTCCACGCCGTCGACCGACAGCAGGGACAGCACGTTTTCCGGCTCCTCCACCCAGCGCTCGGCGATGCGACGGGCGCGATCGGCGTCCAGCGAGGACGGCACCGCGCCGGTCAGCACGATGTCCTCGCCCACGGCGTCCACGCCGATCACGGCGTCGGGGACATAGCGCTCCAGCATGCCGCGCAGGCCGCTGGTGTCGCGGTCCACCCGGATTTCGAGGTCGAGAATCTGGTTCCCGGCGGCGTCCAGGAAATAGACGCTGGTGTCGCCGCTGGCCCGGCCGAGCAGATAGGCCTGGCGCGGGGTGCGGATCACCGCGTCCACGATGTCCGGTTTGGCGACCAGCACGTCGCGCGCATTGGTCGGCAGATTGATGATGGCGGACTTGTTCAGCGGCAGGTCGACATGCTGGACCGCCGCGCCGGCGCCCGGCGTGATGATCTGGACGTCCCGCTGCTGGGCTTGGCCGGCGAAGGCCGGGACCAAAGCAAGCGCCGCGATGAGGGAAAGCAGACGTGTCCTCACCGGGCGCGCTCCTGCGTTTCCTGGACCGCGACATGGCTGACGCCGCCATAGCGATAGACCTGCACGCTGGCCTGCACCGGCGGCGCCTTCAGGCCCGCGGCGCGCTGCTCGTCGGCGTTCACGATGGAATCTGCAAGCGCCCGCAGCGCCAGGGAAACGCGGCCCATGGCGTTGGCCTGGGCGACCATTTCGGCCTCGCCGGGCGCCAGCTCCAGCGTGGCGGTGGAGCCGACCACGACCTGGTCGCCCTCCTCCTCCTTGATCGTCTGGTCGATGGCCAGGACGCGCACATTGGTCAGGATGGTGTCGCTGGAATAGCCGGGGCCGTCGGGGCCCATGGACTCGCGCGTCAGCAGGACGTCGACGCGGTCGTTCGGCAGGATGAAGCCGCCGGCGCCGCTCTCCACCGAGATCGGGATCGCCACGGCGCGCATGCCGGGCGTCAGGACCGCGGCCATGAAGCCGGCCTCGCCGGTGCGCACGACCTTGCTGGGCAGGATCGGCTCGCCGCTGCTCATCGGGGTGCGCACGACGGAATTGGCGTAATCGTCGATCGCGCCGGAATTATTGTCCTGAATAATGAAGGACGGGCCGACGGCGGTCAGCGGCCATTCGGCCCAGACCAGATCCTCCGGCGCCAGACGGTCGCCCACGACCAGGTCGCGCGCGGCGGTCAGGACGGACGCCATCGGCGTCTCCTCCCGCACCTCGGCGACGATGGAGGTTTCGGGCGCGCTGGCGCTCATTACCGCGCGCATGACGAACGCCGCGGCGACCGCCGCGATCAATGCAATTGCCAGTACCGCTATGCGCGCCGGGCCCATAGGGGGGATCCTCGTGTCAGCCGGTCACGTAACCGTCGCCCCCAAAATCACCCGAAACTTGTCAAGGCATGGTTAATCGGTCAGGCCGCCGCTGAGATCAGCGCGGCGCCGATATCGGCGCGGGGCAGGAAGATCAGCGCCGCCCCCGCGATGGCCACGCCGTAGGGAATTTCCCGCGCACGCTCCAGGATGGGCAAGGACAGACCGGCGTGCTGGGCCGCCGGGCCGAAGGCGCGCCGCGCCGCCATCAGAAGAAGGGTGAACACCCCGCCGAGCGCCGCGACATAGGCCAGGAACATCAAGACGTCCGGCCAGCCAGCCCAGAGCGCGGCCGCCGCCAGCAGCTTGGCGTCGCCGCCGCCCAGCCAGCGCATCGCGAACAGGCCCATGCCCAGCAGCAGCACCGCGAACCCGACCGCCAGATGCGCGGCGAACCCGGCCCAGCCCAGACCCGCAATGGCGGCGGCCGGGACGAACAGCGCCGCGGCGGCGATGCAGATCCAGTTCGGAATGGTGAAGGATTGAATGTCTTTCACCGCGCCGGCCAGCATCAGGAGGGCGAACGCGGCGATCAGGACAAGCGCGGCCATGACGGCTCCGGTGGCGGCGGACAGACAGCGCACCATCGCGGCGCGCCGTTAAAGATCGGTGTTCAGAATTCAGAGGCGGACAATGAAAAACCGCCCCCGCGGATGCGGGGGCGGCTTGTTCACATCACGTCGACTGGCTGGCGATTAGCCGCCGGACGTCGTGCCGCCCGAGCTCGTGGAGCTGGTGGAGGAGCTGGACGTGGAACCGCCCATGCTGCTCGCGACAGTCGAGAACGTGGTGGAGGCGTTGGTGCCCAGCGTGGTGACCGCCGTGATGATCACGACCGCGATCAGCGCCGCGATCAGACCGTATTCGATAGCGGTCGCGCCGGACTCGTCCTTTGCGAAACGCGTCAGAAACTTCGACATTGATTTTTCTCCCGTAGGTGCAGCTAGCAACACGTGTCCTGCGCGCTCAAAGAGGCGCCGGAATGCGCGCACAATAGCGACGCCCTGTTTCGTCCCAGTTAATCCATATTGGAGCCGCAAGCCCTGCCGGTTAGCGGATTTTTCACCATGGAGATGCGCTTCGGAGGGGCGCCGTCAGCCCGGTTTAGGGAATCTTTCACGCACCCCTGAATAGTGTCGGGAAACGAATGCGCCCGCCGGGCGCCGGCAGAGAGACCGACATGCGCAAACAAATTGAATCCGCTCTGGTTTCCGCAGCCATGGGCGCCGCGATGTGGGCGCTGGGCGGGACGGCGCAGGCCGACCAGATCTCCGTCGAGATGGACAAGGCGCGCACGCTGAGCCTGGCCGGACAGGCCGCGAACGTGATCGTCGGCAACCCGCTGATCGCGGACGCCGGCATCCTGGACCGCCAGACGCTGGTCATCACCGGCAAATCCTATGGGCTGACCAATCTGATCGCGCTCGACGCCGAGGGCCGCACCATCTATTCGGCCGATCTGGTGGTCACCGAGGCCGAGGCGCCGCAGACGGCGCTGGTCTCCCTGCACCGGGGTTCGGAGCGACATTCCTATGCCTGCGCCGGCGGCGGCGCCTGCACCAGCCAGCCGATGATCGGGGATTCCTCGGACGCCTATCAGACGCTGACGGACCAGCGCGCGTCCAAGCTGGCGGCCTCCCACGCCGAGGCCGGCGAATAGGATTCGGACTAACGGTCCTTAACCACCCTGCTTAAACGGACTTTAAGCGCGCGCCGATAATGTCCCGCATCTCGGGAGAAACGGGACAATGACAAATCGGACCGGTCGCTGGCGGCGCGCCCTTTGCGTGTGCCGCGCATTCGGACGCGACGCCAAGGGGCTCGCGGCGGTGGAGTTCGCGCTGATCGCCGCGCCCTTCTTCTTCATGATGTTCGCGGTGCTGGAAGTGGCGCTGGTCTTCTTCGCCAGCACGCTGCTGGAGAACGCGACGACCGAGGCCGCGCGCGACATCCGCACCGGCAATTTCCAGGCCGGAAACGGCGGCGAGGCGCAGTTCAAACAGGCGATCTGCGACCGCGCGACGGTGCTGATCGACTGCAACAATCTGACGGTCGATGTTCGCACCTACGCCAATTTCGGCCTGATGAACGCGTCCCAGCCGATCGACGACGACGGCGAGCTGGACGATTCCGGATTCGGCTTCCAGCCGGGCGGCGAGCGGGAAATCGTTCTGGTACGCGTCTTCTATGAATGGCCGGTGGTCACCCCGCTTCTGGGCGCGGGTTTTTCGAACATGTCGGGCAACCGGCGCCTGCTGACGGCGGCCGCGGCGTTCCGCAACGAGCCGTTCGGGGGATAGCGCGATGCTGAAACGCTTTTTCTCCGACCAGAGCGGCCTGTCGGCGGTCGAGTTCGCGCTGATCGCGCCGCTGCTGATCCTGTTCTTCTTCTCGACGGTGGAGATCGACTCCGCCCTGACCGTGGACCGGCGGGTCAGCCTGGCGGCCGGGACCGTGGCGGATTTGGTGGCGCAGGATGACGAGATCACGACGTCCGAGCTGAGCGCCATCTACACGGCCGCGGCGGCGATCATGGCCCCGTTCGACCCCAACGACGATATCGAGCTGATCATCACCAGCGTCCGGCTGGACAGCAACCAGCCGAAAGTCGTGTGGAGCCGGGCGCATAACGCCACGGCGCACACGACCGGCCAGACGGTCAACGTGCCGAACACGCTGCTGAGCGGGACCGAGACGGTGATCATGGCCGAGGTGGCGCTGGATTATGACGCGCCGATGGCGCAGGTGATCAACCAGACCCTGCGCATGACAGACACGTTCTATCTGCGCCCCCGGCGCGGGACTTCCGTCTGCCTGACCAGCGGCGGCACCACGGTCTGCTAGGTCCGCAGGCTAGGCCTGCGCCTCAGCCGTCTTCAACGCCGCCAGAGTCTCGTCCTCGACATCGCATTCGACCGCGCCGAACGCGCACGTCACGGAGTCCACCGGCCGGACGCCGAGCAGGCTGCTGGTCAGGAAGATCGCGCGCGCATTGGTCAAAGCGTGGAGCGGAAACCGGCCCTCATTGACCGGAATGTCCATCGCCCTGGCGGCCCGGATGACCGCGGCCCGCGTGATGCCGTCCAGGACGCCGCATTCCAGCGCCGGGGTGTGCAGCACGCCGCCCTTGAGCCAGAAAATATTGGCGGCGCAGGCGCAGGCGGCCTCCCCGCGCTCGTTCAATAGCAGCGCTTCGTCGAACCCGGCCGCGGCGGCGCGGCGGCGCGCCTCCACATTGTCCAGATAGGACAGCGTCTTGTAGCGCGAGGTGAGCGCGCCGGAGGGCCGCACGACGTCCGAGACATGAAGGCGCAGAGGCGCAGCGGTCTGCGGCGGCGCTGGCGCCACAGCCATCATCGCGAATGGCTCTGCCGGGTCGGGCGGCAGCAAGCCGCGCGGCCCGGCGCCGCGGCTGAGCGTCAGCCGGCCCACGCCGTCCGAAACGCTGTTTCCCACCGCCAGTTCGCGCACCGCGGCGTCGATCGCCGCATCCGCGAACGGGACTGGAATGGCGAAGGCGGCGGCGGCGGCGCGCAGGCGGGCCAGATGGGCGTCCAGACGCACCGGCGCCCCGCCCGTGACGCGGAACGTGTCGAACACGCCGTCGCCCAGAAGGAAGCCGCGGTCGGCAATGTCCACAGACGCCGCGCCGTCCTCGGCGATGTCGCCGTTCGTCCAGATTTTCATGCCGGAATCCCCCGATGCGCCGTCATCCTAGCGCATCCGCTGACATTCTCATGACCGTACGAAGCTAGGACGGCGGCTCAGCGCCCAGCGCTTTCAGGATGGAGGCGGCCTTGGCGATGGTCTCCGCATATTCGGCGCCCGGATCGGAATCGGCCACGACCGCGCCGCCGGAGCGGAACCGCGCACGCCAGCGCCCCCCCTCCCGCACGAAGGCGACCGAGCGGATCAGCACGTTGAACAGGCCGGCGCCGGAGCCGTCGAACACGCCGAAGGCGCCGCAATAGGGGCCGCGCGCCTCCCCCTCCAGCTCCGCGATGATTTCCAGCGCGCGCGGCTTCGGCGCGCCGGTGACCGAGCCCGGCGGAAAGGCGACGCGCAGCTGGCTGGCCGCGCTTTCGCCCGGACGGAGCCGGCCCCGGACCGTGGACACCAGATGGTGGACATTGGCGTAGGATTCGATTTCGAACATGGCGGGGACGCGGACGCTGCCCGCCGCGCAGACGCGCGCCAGATCGTTGCGCATCAGGTCCACGATCATCAGGTTCTCGGCGCGATCCTTTTCGCTTTCGGTCAAGGCGCGGGCGTTGGCCGCGTCCTCCTGCGCGTCGCGGCCGCGCGCGATCGTGCCCTTGATCGGCCGTGTCTCCACCTCCCCGTCCGCGGTGACCGACAGGAACAGCTCCGGCGAGTTGGAGATCAGCGCCATGTCCGGCGACAGGCGCGCATAGAGCGCATAGGGCGCGGGACTGTCCGCCACCAGCCGGCGGAAGGCGGCGAAGGGCGTGTCGCCTGCGTCCAGCTCCGCCTCGAAAGCCTGGCTGAGATTGACCTGGAAGATGTCGCCGGCGCGGATATAGCGGATGGCGCGCGCGACCTTGGCCTCATAGCTCTGGCGGCCCTGCATCGCGCGGACCGAGCGGGCCGGCGCACGCGCGGCCGGGGCGGTCGGCGTTCCGGGCGCGAAGCGGCGGATGGCGTCCAGATCGGCGCGCCAGAAATCGGGCCAGGCCTGCTGCGGGCGGGGCGTGTCCGGCACCGCCTCGACCAGGCCGCCCAACTCATACCCCCAGAGGCCCAGCGCCGGGCCCGGCGGCGTTTCGAACGCCGCCTTGCGGATGGCCGCTTCGCCGATCTGGCCGGACACGATGCGCTGCGGTGCGCCGCCTTCCAGCGCCCAGCCGTCCGTCGCGCCCGGCCCGCAGGAATAGAGCAGGACCGCGCCGGTTTCGTCCGCGCGCGCCGCGAAACGGTCCAGCGGATCGGCCCCGTCATCGCTGACAGGGGGCGGGGCGGCGTGGGAGGACGGCATGGGCTTGGAGTTAGCGCGGGCGGGCCCTGCGCGCCAGATGATTGCGGCGCCGCGCGTGTTCCCTTATGGGGGGCGCCCAAGCAAGGAAGAGGAAATGTCCGAGGAAACGCCCTGGTGGGTGCGCGAGCGCTCGCGGCTGCTGGAAATCGGCGGCGCGAACGCCGCCGCCTATGTCTATCACCTGCCGACCGTGCATGTGCGCGCCGACGAATTGAAGGCCCTGAAGGCCGTCAAGCGCGTCTGGTACGCCATGAAGGCCAACAGCCATCCGGACGTTCTGGCCGAGGCCGCCGCGGCGGGCATGGACCTGGAATGCGTCTCCCTTCCCGAGATGCGGCTGGCGCTGCAGGTGCCGGGCGTGACGCCGGACCGCGTCCTGTTCACGCCGAACTTCGCGCCGCGCGCCGAATACGAGGCGGCGCTGGAGGCCGGCTGCGTCCTGACGCTGGACGGGCTGTATCCGCTGCAGGAATGGACCGAGCTTTTCAGGGGCGCCCAGGTCATCCTGCGCTTCAACCCCGAACGCCCGCGCGGCCATCACCGCCATGTGGAGACCGCCGGCCCGCGCGCGAAATTCGGCATTCCGCTGTCCGAGGCCGGACAGGTGGCCGGGCAGCTGAAGGCCGCCGGAGCGACCGTGATCGGCCTGCACGCCCACGCCGGCAGCGGCGTGGACGACCCGACCCATTGGGGGGAGCTGGCCCGCGTGCTGGCCGAGATCGCGCCGCATTTCCCGGACGCGAAAATCTTCAATGTCGGCGGCGGGCTGGGCGTGCCGCGCTTCCGCGGCGATCCGCGCATCAATCTGGCCGCGCTGGATGCGGCGCTGGACGCGTTCCACGCCGACTTCCCGGACTATGAGCTGTGGCTGGAGCCCGGCCGCTATGTGGCGGCGGAGTGCGGCGTGCTGCTGGCCCAGGTGACGCAGGTGAAATACGCGCACGGCCAGCGCTTTATCGGCATCGCCACCGGCATGAACAGCCTGATCCGCCCGGCCCTGTACGACGCACGGCATGAGATCGTGAACCTGACCCGGCTGGACGAGGAGCCGGAGGGGCTGGCCAGCCTGGTCGGGCCGATCTGCGAGTCGGCGGACGCGCTGGGCGTGGACCGGATGCTGCCCAAGGCGAAGGAAGGCGACGTGATGCTGATCGCCACGGCCGGCGCCTACGGCCGGGTGATGTCCAGCAACTACAATCTGCGCGAGCCGGCGGAGGAATTCGTCCTGCGCTGAAAGGCGTGAACGCCGGTTCGCGAATCGGCTATCCTGGCGGCATGAGCGAACCTGCCGCCCTTTCGGCCCCGGGCGTAAAGACGGCCAGCCAGGCGCGCTCGCGCGCCACGCGCGACGCGCTGATCGAGGCGCTGGAGCGTCTGCTGAAGACGCGCCCGCTGGAACGGGTGTCGGTGCAGGAGCTGGCCAAGGAGGCTGGCTGCGCCGTCGGCTCCGTCTATCGCCGCTTCGACAATAAAGAGGCGTTCCTGCCAGTCGTGGTGGAGCTGGCCAGCCAGCGCATGACCCAGAGCATGCGCGCGATGGGGCCGCTGAAGCTCGGCTCCGAGGGCGATCTGCGCGGCGACATGTCGGAGATCGCGCGGCGAATCTGGACCGTGCTGGACGCCGAGGCGCATCTGCTGCGCGCCGCGCACATCCATGTCCGGCTGGACGGCGACGCGGGCGGCGACGCGCCGTTCGAGACGCTGTGCGACGGCGCGCGTCTGGCCATCGACACCGCGCTGATGCGGCGGCGCCCGGAAATCAAGGAACAGGCGCGGCGCAGCGCGGCGTCATCCGCGGCCTATCTGATCGTGTCGGCGCTGATGGAAAAGGCGCTGTATCCGGACCGGGCGCCGGCGCGGACCACGGCGCAGGACGGGCCGTCGCTGGCCGCGATGCTGGGCGACATGACCGGGCGGTCGCTCAAGAAGCTTTAGACGCCGCCTCGTCCGCGAACTCCACGCGGGTGACCGGGCCCTCCACCCCGATCCGGTCCTTCAGGAACCAGAGCGCGGCCTGTTTGCCCTCGTCGGAAATCGGGGCGAGCGCGAGGCGGCGGACCGAGTCCAGCAGATAGGCGGTGACCCCGTCATTGCCGGCGGCGTAGTGCGCGGTCTGGCGGTAGGCCTGATCCAGCGCCAGTTTCGGCTTCACGATCTTCCGCCGCACGCGGGGCGTTCCCTCGCTGTCCAGCAGATAGCGGCGCACGTCGGGACGCTCCAGGATCACGCAGAGCAGATCGGTCAGATAGTCGATCGCGCTGAGAGCCGTGGTGGGGTCGTTATAGGCCGGGGACAGGCCCTTCAGCGCGATATCGGAAATCACCGACAGGGTGCGGTAGGGGTGCTGGTCCGGCGCGCGGTCGGAGCCGAGCTGGACGCAGGCGCGGATGTCGTTCCACTCGTCCTTCGACAGTTCGCGCCCGCAGATGACATAGAGGGCCGGGATCTCCATCCCGTTGAACTCCCCCTCCTCCGCGGTGACGACGATGCGCGCATCAGCGCCGCAGGCGATCTCCACCAGGCTGTCCCAGTCGATCAGCTCCACATAGCCGGAGCGGCTGGTCAGCAGGGGCTCGCCTTCCTCATCGAAGCCCTCAGCCTCCTGCGCGCCCTCGAGCCGCTCCAGCATGGCGAAATACGCCTCGATATCGCGGCGGCCGTCGTCATAGAGGCGGGCGAGGATCTTGTTGATCTGGAGATTCGTGGCCCAGTGCTGGATCGTGCCGACGAAAGCCCAGACCGCGCCGAACATCAGCAGCATGCAGAGCAGGACCAGCGCGGTCGGCGAGGCCGAGGGGAAGAGCGCGTTGTAGGAGCTGGAGACCACCGCCGCGCCGGTGGAGAAACAGCCGAACAGGAAGCCGACCGCGTGGCGGAACATCGGGCGGCGCAGCTGTTCGGTGAGGGCGCGGGGGGAGATCTGCTGCGAGGTCAGGTTCAGGACCAGGAACATGACCGACAGCGCGACGGTCAGCAGGCTGACCCCAGTGGTCAGCAGGGCGCGGCCGACACCGTCCAGCGCCGTCGCCGGCTCCTCGATCACCGACTGCAGCAGCTCGTCGAACGGGGTGACGGCGAGCGCGACGCCGCCGACCACGGCCGGCATGAACACGACATAGGCGCCGAACACCGTCCAGGCCGAGCGGCGGGCCTGGCGCAGCAGCGTGCGCACGCGCGTCCAGGCCGCGCCGGCGATCTTGCGCCCCGGATCGGCGCCCTGCGTTCCGCTGGTCTGGTTCATGGGGCCTCCCCGCCGCGACCGCGCGGCGGCGATCCATAACACAACCCGCGGGGGCCGCATCGGGTTCGCCTTGTTTCCGGCGAGCGCCGGACGCACACTCCTGCGCAATCAAAACGGCGCACGCCTGCAGAAGCGATGCGCCATCGGGGAGGACATGATGACGAGTTTCCGCAAGCCGGATGCCGCGCGCCTGTGCGCGGGCGCTGCCCTGGTCACGGCGCTGGCCGGGGCGCTGGCTCCGGGCGCGGCGCAGGCGCAGCGTTACGATCATACGCCGGCGTGCGACCGGGACTGCCTGGTCGGCCATCTGGACGCCTATCTGGCGGCGCAGGCCGCGCACGACGCCTCCGCCCTGCCCTTCGCGGACGACGTGAAGATGACCGAGAACGGGCTGGCCACGGCGCCGGGCGAAGACAGCTTCGAGACGCTTGGCGAGACGACCTTCCGGCTGGACATCGCCGATCCGGAGATGGGCCAGGTCGCCAGCAACATGGTAGTGCGGGAGGGCGAGGGATACGCCTTCCAGATGCTGCGCCTGAAGGTCGAGGACGGGCAGATCGCGGAGGTCGAGACGATCATCGGCCGCGAGGGCGAATCCGGGCCGATGTTCGTGCCGGACTTCGCGACCGAGCCGCAGCGCGAGTTCCAGCTGACCCTGATCCCGTCCGACCAGAATTCGCGGCTGGAGCTGCTGGCCGCGGCCGACGCCTATTGGTACGCGCTGGAGACCAACGGCGAGCCGGAATACCGCCCGGCGCCGCTGCTGCCCGGCGCGATCCGGATCGAGAACGGCCTGCCGACCACCAACGGCTCCCAGCCCGAGACGATGGGAAGCAATACGCCCAGCGGCGCGGGCGGCAGCTCCGCCGCGCAGCAATTCGACACCGGCATGTTCGTCAGCCGCACGATCTATGACCGCCGCTTCCCGGTGGTGGATGTAGAGCGCGGCGTGGTCCTGTCCATCGCGCGGATGGGAATCGAGCCGGATTACGACCTGCCCGCGCACTGGCAGGGCGGCCGTCCGGTGCTGGCGGAAATGTTCGCCATCCAGAAGGGCAAGATCACCGCGATCAATGTGGTGATGAAGTCGACCATCCCTGTCGACCAAGACATGGGCTGGCCGCGCGACCCGCTGGCGCTCAGCAAATCCGACCCGAACTAGGCGCAGGAGACCCTAAAGATGCGCAGTCTTTCCTTTCCGCTTGTCCTTGCGTCCTGCCTCACCGTCGCGGGCGGCGCGCTGGCCCAGACCCAGACGGGCATTGCCCATCCGTGCGACCGCGAATGCCTGACCGGGTTCGTGGACGCCTATCTTGACGGCCTGATCGCCAATGACGCGTCCGCCGTGCCGCTGGCCGCGGACGCGAAAGTAACGATGAACGGCGACGTCATGACGCTGGGCGACACGTTCTGGGACGCGGCAGCGTCCACCGTCGCCCGGATCGACATCGCCAATCCGCGCTGGGGCGACACCGGCACGCAGGCGGTGATCCGCAACGCCGACGGGTCCGAAGTCATCTACGCCTTCCGGCTGAAGGTCGCGGACGGGGCGATCACGGAAGTGGAGCAGATCCGCATCCGCGACGCCGAGGAAGGCAGCCTGTTCAACACGGAGACGCTGCAGGACGCCAACACGAACTTCATGACGCCGATCCGTCCGGCCGAACAGGATTCCTATTACGACCTGGTCGCGGCGGCGGAATCCTATTGGCGCGCCTTCAACACCAACGGGACGGGCGAATACCACCCCGCCAATTTCTGGCCCGGCGTCGACCGGCTGGAGAACGGCGTGCGCACGACCAATGTCCAGTTCAACGAAAACGGCGTCACCACGGCGGCCGAGCAGTTCGACACCGGCATGCATGCGGGCCGCAATATCTGGGACATCCGCTATCCCGTCGTGGACGAGGAATACGGCGTGGTGATGAGCTTTGCCCGGTTCGGCCTGAAGGACGGGTTCGTTCCGACGCGCGAGGCGCAGAAGGTGAGCCGTCTGGTGGCCGAGTTCTTCGCCATCAAGAAAGGCCAGATCCACGACATCCAGGCGGTGATGGTGGACCGCGACGAGTCCCTGTCCACCGGCTGGGAGGCGGACTATGGCCCCATGCGCGGCGGCTGGGCGGAGATCGCCTGCAACCGCGCCTGCCTGACAGGCCATATCGACGACTATTACGCCGCGCTGACGGCGAACGATCCGGCCGCCCTGCCCCAGGCCGGCGGGGCGCGCGTCACGCTGAACGGCAAGGAAACGTCGCTGGCCGATGCGTTCTGGGACGGTGCGGACCATGTGCGCTGGCGTTTCGACGCGGTGAACCAACGCCTGGGCGACACCGGAAGCCAGGTGGTGATGGTCGACGAGGACGGCGAGGACTCCATGGAGATCACCCGCCTGAAGGTTGCCGACGGCGCGATCACGGAGATCGAGATCATCCGCACCTTCAAGGGCGACACCGGCGAACGCTGGTGGGGGCCGGACCAGCTAGACCCGCAGCCCTCCGCCTTCCTTCAGCTGCCGATCCCGCCGTCGCAGCAGAACTCCTATTACGAGCTGGTCTCGATTGCCGACGGCTATTTCCGCGCCTTCCAGACCAACGGGACGCCGGACTATCACCGTCCGAACCTGATGCCGGACACGCGCCGTTTCGAGAACGGCGTGCAGTTCACCGGCACGGTGCGCGAGGGCGCCTATACCACCGCGCAGGCGGGCTTCGACGACGGCCGCTTTATCGGCCGCAATCTGTGGGACCGCCGCTTCCCCGTCGTGGACGTGGAGCGCGGCATCGTGCTGGTCGTCCTGCGCTTCGGCGCGCTGGACCAGCTGGGCGACAACGCGGCCAGCGTGACCTCCATCGACCGGCTGGTCGGAGAGTTCTTCACCGTGAAGTCCGGGAAAATCCAGGAGGTGCAGGCGGTGATGCACGATCTGGAAAGCGACGACGAGCCGACCGGCTGGGACACGCCCTGGTACGGCCCCGGCAAGGGCGGCTGGGGCGCGATGCCGACCGGCCAGTAGGCCGCGTCCCCTCGCACACAGAAACGGCCGCCCCGTCCAGGGCGGCCGTTTTGCCGTCGGAGCTGCGTCGTGGCTAGAAGTTCACGCGGAGCGAGGCGGCGAGCCACAGGCTGGGCGCTTCGCCCTGGCTGGTGGCGTTGGCCATGCCGGACAGGACCGCGCCGCCGAGATCGGCCTCAAGGCCCAGCCCGCCGCGCACCCAGGTCTGCTCATAGTCCGCGCCCGGCAGGGTGAAGGGCGCAAGACCCACCACATTGCCGCGCACCGTCGGACCCTGATCCTGGAAGCGGTGAACCCCGCCGAACACGCCGATCAGGTTCAGCGAGTCCGTCATTGCGATCGTGGCGTCGACCCCGCCGCGCGCCTCGGTCACGTCGTCGCACAGCTCGTCGAAGGATGCCGGGAAGCTGCCGCCGGTTTCGGTATAGGCGTCCAGGCAGCTGTGGCTGTGCGAGATTTCCGCATAGGGGCTGAGGCTGGGCAGCGCGTTTTCCCATTCCAGCCGCAGCCGGCCGCCCCAGGAGTCCAGGTCCGGCGCGGCGGTGGAGGCGTCGACGGCTCCGCCGCCGACCAGATAGGCGCGGCTGATGTCCGCATCGCCCCACAAACCATAGGCCGTGGCGACGCCCCACAGCCCGCCGTCCGCGGTCGGCAGCAGCTGCGTCAGCGCCTCCGCCTTCACATAGACCGCGTCCATGTTCGCCGCGCCGCCGAACGAAGTGTTCTGCTCCTGATCCGCCAGGCCCAGCGACAGATTGATCTGCGCCCCGCCCAGATCGTAGCCGGCGCCGATTTCGCCGAGCAGGAGGTCGCCGTCGGACGCGCCGTGATCGATCTCCGCCAGATCGCCCGCCAGCCAGGCCGTCATCCGGCCCGGACCGCTGACCCGGCGGTCCAGCGGCCGGCTACCGATGCCGTTCAGAACGGTGGAGCCGGCGGTGATGGACGCCGAATTGGTCCCGCCCGCCGAGGCCAGGCTGGAGGATAGGCTGTCGATGGTGATGATACCGGCCGTCGCGCCGGTTCCGCCGGTCGAACCGCCCGTCGAGTCCCCGGTGGACCCACCCGTGTCGCTATCTGTGCCGCCGCCGGTGTCTCCACCGGAGCCGCCCGTGTCGCCGCCCGAAGAACCGCCGATGGGCGCCGCGTCGGCGTCCGCCGCCGCGGCGGACAGGCAGGCGCTGGTGCTGGGCACGCGCGCAATGAAGGCTTTGGAGTCGGATGTCGTGCCGACCACGACGCTGCCGTCGCAGCTTGTCGCCTTGGCCTGCTGGGTGATGTCGGTGGCGATGGTCGCGCCGTTATTGCGCAGCCAGTCCTCGACCGTGATCATCCCGTCCGCCTCGGTCCAGCGGAAGGCGCGCTGGGTCCCGCTGCTGCTGGTCGAAGCCTGACCGACCACGACCAGCCCGTCGGCGGAAACCCCGTAGGCGGTATTGTCCAGACCGGCGCCGATGAGCCCGAGCTCGGTAATGCCGCCCGCCGCGGTCCAGCGGAAGGCGCGATTGCGGCCGGAGCTCTGGCTGCCGACGATGACCGAGCCGTCGTCGGATGCGTCATGGGCGAAGGAGCTGTTCTTGGTGGAGCCCAGGGACTGGATGCCGGCGTCGGTCCAGAAGACCGCCGTGTTGCCGCCCATCCCGTCCGAAGACGAGCCGACAATCACCTTGCCGTCGCCGGAAATTCCGTTCGCTTCGGAGGCCTTGTCCCCGTCCAGCGTGCCCAGGCTGACCATCCCGCCGGAGGCGGTCCATTTGAACGCCAGATTGGTGCTGGACAGCGAACCGCCGCTGCTGACGGTGTCTTCGCTCAGACCGACCACGACGGCGCCGTCGTCCGACACCGCATTGGCGTAACTTTCCTCGTTCTCGCCGCCGCCGAGCGTACCCAGCGTCTCCACGCCGCCGGCCTCGGTCCAGCGGAACGCCCGGAAGATCGGGCTCGGGGACGGCTGGCTCGGCGAGGAGCCGACCACGACCTTGCCGGAGCCGGAAATCCCCTTCGCCTCGACCAGCGTCTTGTCGCCATCGCCCAGCGGATCGAAGAGCGTCACCTCGCCCGTTTCGTTGCGGCGGAAACCGCCATTGCTGGACTGGCCGATCACAACGGCGCCGTTCGGCGAAACCCCGTTGGCGGTCGCGAAATCCGAGCCGGAGACGTCGAAACTGGTCAGATCCTGTCCGAAGGCGGCAGCGCCCGACAGAGCCGCGCCCAGCAGCCCGGCCAGCGCCGAGCTGCGATGCAGCGCGCGCGAATACGTATTCATCATTGTGTTCAGCCCAATCTGAGACCGGCGCGCCGTTCGCGCCGTGAGTCTGCGGCGAAGCTAGGAACCGGCCCCGCGACCCGGAATCCCCTGTTCAGGGGAGGATCGCCATGGCATTCAAACCCTTAAGGAGAGGGACCGCCGCCGACATGTCCTGGCCCACCCTGCTAAACCGCCATCCCGCGCCGGCGGCGGCGTTCGCCGCCGCCCTGGTCTGCGCGGCCCTTCTGGCCGCGGCCGCCCTGACCGGGGCGATGCGCCAGCCCTGGATGGGCGTGACCCTGGCCCCGGCGCCGGATGGCGGCGTTCTGATCGCGGCGGCCCGGGACGGCGGGGCGATGAACGTGGCCCCCGGAACGGCGCTGAAGGCGCTCGGCTCCGCCAGCGGCAAGATATCGGTGGAGGCGGCGGACCTGACGCCGGAGCCGGACGCCCTGCCCGACTATGCGGCCTTCGAACGTTTCCTGCAGCGGCAGGACGGGCTGAACGCCATCCTGCGCGCCGGGCCGGTGACGCTGGAAACCGGGGCGGGCGAGGTTCGCGTGGCGCCGGCGGGCGGGCGCCCGGCGGGCAGCCTTCCGGTGGAGTTCTGGGTGCAGCTGATCGTCGGCGTTGGCTGTTTCGGTCTGGGCGCGTGGGTGTGGAGCCTGCGCCGGGGGGACCGCGCCGCGCAGTTCTTCGCCACGGGCGGGCTGGGCGTTCTGGTCTTTGCCCTGAGCGCGGCGGTCTACAGCACGCGCGAACTGGCGCTGGACGGCGCGCTGTTCCGGACCCTGTCCGCGCTGAACCATTTTGGAGCCGGCGCCTTCGGCGTCAGCACGATCGCGCTGTTCCTGACCTATCCGCGACGGGTGGCGGGAATGCGCGTGATCCTGCCCGTATTCCTGATCGCGTTCGCGTGGTGGGTGGGCGATACGCTGTGGCTGTTTCCGGGACCGCCGGCGGGCCAGCACCTGCCGACAGCGCTGGAGATGGCCGGCATTCTCCTGTGCATCGGGATTCAGGCCTGGGCCACGCGCGGCCGGCCGGCGGAGCGCGCGGCCCTGCGCTGGCTGGGCCTGTCTGTGGCGATCGGGGCGGGATCCTTCATCCTGATCATCGTGCTGCCGAACCTGTTCGGCCTGGGGACCGCGATCTCCCAAGGATACGCCTTTCTGGGCTTTCTTCTGATCTATGTCGGCCTGGCGCTGGGGATCGCGCGCTATCGCCTGTTCGAGCTGGAAGAGTGGGCGTTCAAGATCCTGTTCTACATGGCCGGGGCGGCGATCCTGCTGATGCTGGACGCGCTGCTGGTCTATGCGGTGTCGCTGGATCGGGCGCCGGCGTTCGGCGTGTCGCTGCTGATCGTCGCCTTTCTGTATCTGCCGCTGCGCAGCGTTCTGGCCAGCCGCCTTTCGGGCGCGGGCGCCACGGACCGGGAGAGCCTGTTCCGCCGGGTGCTGGACGTGGCGCTGGCGCACGAACCGGCCGGGCAGGCGGCGCGGTGGGAGGCGCTGCTGCGCGGCGTGTTCTCCCCGCTGGGGGTCGAGGCGGCGGAGAGCGGCAGCGGCAATGCGCGCATCGAACAGGACGGCGCGTTCCTGGTCGTGCCGGGGGCGGACGCCGCGCCGACCCTGCGCCTGCGCCATGCGCGCAACGGGCGGCGGCTGTTTTCTCCGCGCGACCGCCTGCTGGCCGATGAGATCGGCGACATGCTGCGCCACGCCGCGGCGAGCCGCCGGGCCTATGAGGACGGCGTGTCGCAGGAGCGCCAGCGGATCGCCCGCGACATGCACGACAATATCGGCGCCCAATTGCTGAGCGCGCTGCACAGCGCCGAGCCGGTGCGCAAGGACCGGCTGATCCGCGAGACGCTGACCGATGTGCGCGACATTCTGAACAATGCGCATAGCCCCGGCCTGTCCTTCGAAGAGGCGCTCGCCGGCCTGCGCGCGGAGACCGCCGAGCGTCTGGAGGCGGCCGGGGTGGCGCTGGACTGGCGCGCCGAGGCCGCGACCGCCGCCGACCTGTCGCCGCGCGTCGTGCATGCGGTGCGCTCCATCGTGCGGGAAGCGGCCAGCAACACGATCAAGCACGCCGGCGCGGCGCGCCTGACGGTGGCGATCGCGCTGCGCGCGGAGGCGCTGGAGCTCGCCATATCCGACGACGGGATGGGTTACGAGCCCGGCAAAGCGGCGCCCGGCGCCGGCCTTGGCAATATGCGCCAGCGCGCGGAGGCGCTGGGCGGCAAGCTGGAAATGGACACCGGCGCGCAAGGCACGCATATCCGGGCGCGTATTCCGCTCGAAACCGCCCACGCGCCGGCATGACCAGAATCCTGATCGTCGAGGACATCGCGGAGACCCGCCAATGGCTGGCCGGCGTCGCCAGAGCGGCGTCCCCGGACTGCCGGATCGCCGAGGCCGCCAGCGTGGCGGCGGCCAACGCCCAGATCGCGGCGGGAGCCTTCGATCTGGCGCTGATCGACCTTGGCCTTCCGGACGGCAGCGGGCTGGACGTGCTGCGCCGGTTCGGCGCGGTCAGCCCCGACACGCCTTGCGTCGTGACCACGGTGATGGGCGATGACAGCCATATCGTCGCCGCCCTGGCGGCGGGCGCGCGCGGCTATCTGTTGAAGGAGCAACCGGCCGAGATGCTGAGCCGCCAGCTTGTGCAGATGGCCGACGGGACGCCGCCGCTGTCGCCGTCCGTCGCCCTGCGCATCATGGAGCATTTTCGCCTGACCGGGCCGATGGCCGATCCGCAGGACGAACTGACCGCGCGGGAGACCGAGGTGCTGACCCTGATCGCGCGGGGCCTGCGCAATGCCGACGTGGCCGGCGCGCTGGGCATGGCCGAGAGCACGGTGGCGAGCCACATCAAGGCGATCTACCGCAAGCTGGGCATCTCCAGCCGGGCGGAGGCGGCGTGGCACGCCACGCGGCTGGGCCTGGGCGTTCCGCCCAGACGTTAGGTCTGGCGTTTAGCGTCAGCCGGCGGCGGCGCGTTTCTTTTCCTGGGATTTGTCGAACATCGACCAGACGCCGTCGTCGCCGTGCCATTCGCCGCGCGTGGCGCCCTTGGCGTATTCGGTGGCGCGCGCCTCGAAGAAGTTGGCGTGCTCCACGCCGTTCAGGATTTCGGTCAGCCAGGGCAGCGGGTGCTGCTCCACGCCATAGACCTTGGGCAGCTTCAGCTGGCCGAGGCGCCAGTCGGCGATGTAGCGGATATAGGATTTGATGTCGTCGGGGGTCATGCCCTCCACCGGCCCCATCTCGAAGGCCAGGTCGATGAACTTGTCCTCCAGCCCCACGACCGTCTTGCAGCAGTCGACGATGTCGTCCTTCACCGACTGGGTCAGCACATCGGTCTCCGCCGCGAAATCGTGGAACAGGCGGATCATCCCCTCGCAGTGCAGCGACTCGTCGCGCACCGACCAGGACACGATCTGGCCCATGCCCTTCATCTTGTTGAAGCGCGGGAAGTTCATCAGCATCGCGAAAGACGCGAACAGCTGCAGCCCCTCGGTGAAGGCGCCGAACATGGCCAGCGTGCGGGCGATGTCGGCCTCGGTCTCCACGCCGAAGCGCTGCATATAGTCGTGCTTGTCCGCCATCTCCTTGTATTCCATGAAGGCGGTGAACTCGGATTCCGGCATGCCGATGGTTTCGAGCAGCAGCGCGTAGGCGGCGATATGGATCGTCTCCATGTTCGAGAACGCCGAGAGCATCATCTTGACCTCGGTCGGTTTGAACACGCGCGCGTAGCGCTCCATGTAATTGTCGTTCACCTCCACGTCCGACTGCGTGAAGAAGCGGAAAATCTGGGTCAGCAGATTGCGCTCGGCGTCCGACAGCTTGGTCGCCCAGTCCTTGCAGTCCTCGCCGAGGGGAACCTCCTCCGGCATCCAGTGGACCTGCTGCTGGCGCTTCCAGAAATCGTGCGCCCACGGATAGCGGAACGGCTTGTAGGCGTGACTGGACGTCATCAGTCCGGGAAGGTCGGCGGAAACGGACATCGGGCGCACCTCGGGTAATCGACTCGCGTTCGAACCTATATCTTGTGGCTTAATGACCGGTGACGTCCAGCATCTAGGGCCGCAAACCCACAAAAACCTGCAGATTGTGGACAAGTCGCGCCCTGGAGCCGCGATCCCGCGCGCCTAAAGGCGCACCGACAGGGACAGGGAGTGGAAAACCGTGTCCCGGTTCTGGCCCACGAACTCCTCCGACCGTGTGACGCGGGTGGCGCTGACCTTGACCCGCGAGACCGCGATGGCCGCGCCCATCTGATATTCCCAGACGAAATTGCGTTTCTCCACGCTGCGGCTGTCCGCGAACGTGTTGCCGTCGAGGAAGATATTGCGCGCCACGGCGCGGCCGCCGCCGGTGACGAAGACATAGGCGGCCCAGTTTCCGCCACCGGCGGTGAAGGTGTTCGGGCCGCTGAGGCCGGGGCGGAAGCGCGGCGGGCCGTAATCCACCCGCACGTTTCGTCCGAAGCGCAGCCCGGCGCCGGCGCTGGCGTCGGTGATCACATTGCCGAGGGCGAGGCCGGCGTTCGCCGAGGCTTCGACCTGGAACGGGCCGAGATCGCGGATGGCCGCGACGGTGCGCTCATGCCGGACGACGAGGCCGGGTTCGTTGGAGAGCTGATAGTCCCAGCCGCTCGGGATGTGATCGAACTCCATGACCCGGTGATAGAAGCGCTGCAGCGCCCCGGCGCCGGAGGCCGGGCCCACGATCCCGAGATCCAGCCGGGTGACGGACAGGAGGCGGACCGTGACGGGGGATCCGGGGGACGCCGGCCGCTCCGCCTCCCCGATATAGCCGATGCTGCCATACAGCCATCCGGCATAGGGACGGTCGGCGGGATCCGGGTTGGCGCGGTCGATGTCCAGCGGGGTGAACATCTGCTGCGCCAGGGTCGCGGTGACCTGGCTGGCCGGGCGCCATTCGCCGCCTTCGGACACGCCCGGGAGGAAGTCGAAGACCAGACGGCCGAACAGCCGGTCGGCGCGCGCGGTCAGGCCCAGCAGCGGCCAGCAATCCTCCAGCGGTCCGGAATACATGACGCCGAGGCCGTTGGTGTAGTCGCGATCCGGCCCCTGGATGGCGTCGTTTTCCAGGATCAGGGAGACGGAAGGTCGGGCGCGCGGCGGCGCCTGGCTGGCGCGGCAGGATGCGCCGTCGTCCGCGCCCTGCGCCCATGCGCCGCCAGCGGTACAGACAAGCGCCAGAGCGGCGGCGGCGGCGGCGCGGCGCGCCGGCCGGAAGTGAGAGCGGTCCCGCATGCGTCCCCCGCAATCGCCCGGGCGAACGATAGCGCGGCGGGAACGGGCCGGTCAGCCCGTAAAATCGAGTCCGAAATCAACGGCCACGGCGGAATGGGTGAGCGCGCCGACGCTGATCACGTCCACGCCGGTCTCCGCGATGGCGCGCACGGTTTCCAGGTTCACGCCGCCGGAGGCCTCCAGCACCGCCCTTCCCTTGGCGGCGGCGACGGCGGCCTTCAGGTCGTCCAGGGAGAAATTGTCCAGCAGCACGACATGGGGCGCGGCGGTCAGCGCCTCGTCCAGCTGGGCCAGCGTGTCGACCTCCACGGAGATCACGGCCATGTGGCCGGCGGCCGTTTTGGCGGCGGCCACCGCCTTGGCG
>ENA-ORCV01000238-ORCV01000238.1-marine-metagenome-genome-assembly--contig:-NODE-238-length-62371-cov-4.545398_pt1 | contig 62371 bp, 60 predicted proteins | sample MGYA00237779_ERZ508509 | MGnify/ENA primary metagenome ERZ508509 (study PRJEB26180, sample SAMN06268772) | marine metagenome | isolation source: Bioluminescent Bay, La Paraguera, Puerto Rico | place... | reverse complement strand
GCTGTAAAACGCATCGGCGCCGCCCTCGGCGATGGTTTCCAGCGTCTGCGCATAAGCCGGGTTTTTCAAACGGTGTCCGACCGGCCAGGGCTCGCCCGCCGCATCGTAAAAATAAGCGCCCGCCGTCGGCAGGTTTTTGAGACGATAGGGCCGCGCCAGCAAGGAGTGCAGACGCGGCGAGACTTCAAAGCCGTCCCTTGAAAGCGCAATCGCGTCATTGAAAAGCGCGTTCCACGCAAGACCGCCATGCTCCTGATGCGCGAATTCAAGCATGCGCACGACGCCGGGCACGCCGACCGAAAGCCCGCCGACAATCGCGTCATAATAATCCATCGGCTCGCCGATCTCGGTGAGAAAGCGTTCGGGCGTCGCCGACGCGGGCGCGGTCTCGCGGCCGTTATAGGTTTCGAGAACGCCGCTCGCCGGGTCGTAATGGATCATGAAGGCGCCGCCGCCGAAGCCGGAGGACTGCGGCTCAACGAGGCCGAGCACCGCTTGCGTGGCGACCGCAGCATCGACCGCCGTACCGCCGCGCTTCAACACCGCCGCGCCGGCCGCCGCCGCATGGGGGTTCGCGGCGGCGATGAACCAGCGCTTTTGAGGCGCGGCGGGCTCCGCAGCGGCTTCGACCGCGGGCTTTTCCGCCGGCGCGGGCGCGTTCGCGGTTTCAGTCTTTCCACAGGCGGCGAGCAACGCCGCGAGGCCGATCAGCCAGAAATGCTTCATGAGAACCCCTCAGGATTTCGCAACACCCCCGTCATACGACGATGCGCGGCCCCTTTCGACCCCTCCGCCGCCGCCCGATCGTACAGAAATTCTGCGCTTGTCTTCAGCGCTTGCAATTCCGCGCCCGTTGGGGTTAAACCCCGCCTTCCGGCGCAGCGCGACGCGCCGGTCCTGCGCGCCCGTAGCTCAGCTGGATAGAGCACCAGACTACGAATCTGGGGGTCAGAGGTTCGAATCCTTTCGGGCGCGCCATTTTCAGAGCATTGGTTTCCAATAGCTGTTCTGGCCGCCATTGAGTCATTCAACAACCATTAAGTCTCATGGCCGCTTATGGCTCGATTCAGTCGTTCCTGTGGCTGACCGATAGTCCTTATATCGGCCGCATTGCATGGCCGAGTGACTACTCGTCCGACGAGGCGGCGAGCGCTTGTTCGTAACCTTCCTCCGCTTCTTCCGAATCCGGATAGAAGTGAAGCTCCGCCTGATAGCCGATAGCGGCGCCTTCGGGATCGCTGAGTTTATGCAACAGGAATCCCGCCATGCCAGCGAGATCACCCTCGCGCGGCTTGATCTCGTAGCCGAGCCGGTCTGACAACCGTTGATAATGCGCAACGATGCCCTCCACACTGCCGAACCGTTCAGGCATGGATTCATGCGTTCCCCAGCCCGAGTAAGCCCAGGACAGCGCATCATACAATCCCGCATAGGCCGCGCTGCGATGGTTGTTGTAGGGGATTGAATCAACCTGGATGCTGTCGCGCTCGGACCCATGCGCCTCCAGCACGGCGCGCATCCGCGAGAACCCGTCTTGAATCAACTTGTGCTCAAGTTCTCCAATCGTGAAATAGAGCGCTCCTCTCTCGCCGCCTGAATTCAACTGTTCCTGGACCATGCCGGACATTTGCGGCGCATACTGAAGCGAGGGGCTGGTCGCGATAAACAGATTGAACCCGTCCGGATCGGTCAAGAACAGATTGGTCACGAACAGCCCCGACAGGGAATGACCGGCGATGAACCGCGCCTTCTCGGTCCGGTAGTTTGCATCGACATACGGAATGACCTCCGAACGCAGGAAGGCTGCGTACCGCGCTGCGTCCGGACTGGGGTCGGAGGTCTCCTCCGAGGCAAAGGGATAATTGTCCCCGCCGTAATCGCCTTGGTCGGGCAAGCCTACCACAATCATCGAATCGATTTCGTTGAGTTCAGCAAGCAAGTCGGCGATCTGCGACGCCCAGCGGAAATTGTCCTCCCCGTTCAGGACGTAGAGCACCGGATATTTGCGCGCCTCTTCCTGGTAGGCGGTCGGCAAGTGAACGAGAATGGGCCGGCCATTTTTGTAGACTTTGGAGTCGAGATCGATCGTCTCGAAGTCCTGCGCCTGCGAGGTCTGCAGCGGCGACAGGACGGCGCACAGCAAAACCGCCATCCAGTGAAATGCGCCTAATCTGATACTCAGTCTCCAATCTCGCATGTGGTCCGCCCTTTCGCCGTTGCTGTTCTCGACCCAAAAAGCACGAAATAACACGGCGCATCCATCAGCAATAGTGACTTTTTCTGTAGTTTATCATAAGAGTAATCGATGATAACTTCCGATGACGTCCAGCTTGTGCGCCTCCTGTCCGAGGAACGGTCGATCGCCGCCGTCGCGAAGCGATTGAACCTCACGCCCTCTGCGGTGAGCCAGCGCCTGTCGTCCCTCGAGGATCGAACCGGACTTGTGCTCGCGGAACGAAACTATCGTGCTGGCGTCACGCTGACGGCCGATGGCGCCTTCATCGCGGAACGCGCTGCGGGCGTGCTGGTCGAGCTGGAAGTTCTGCAGGATGAACTCTATGAACGGCGCGGCGTCATCAGCGGACTCGTGCGGGTCATTGCCCCATTCGGCTTCGGTCGCAATCACATTGCGCCGTTGCTTGGCGCGTTCAGGAAAGCTCACCCCGAGCTCCGCGTGGAACTGCGCCTGACGGACAATCTTGTCAGTATACAGACTGATCCGTGGGATATCCTGATCCGCGTTGCGCCGTTGCGGGATTCCTCACTCGTCTGCAGGGTCTTGTCGCAGAACCGGAGGCTGCTATGCGCCTCGCCGGACTATGTCCGCCGGCGCGGCGCGCCAAAACTTCCCGAAGATCTCGCAAACCACCAGTGCATCGCCATCTCTGAGGACGGGGCCCGCAGTTCGTACTGGACTTTTTACTCCGAATCCGAAGGCGAGATTTCCATCCGGCTTCAGCCCTGCCTGACGACGAATGACGGAGAGACAGCGCTGGACTGGGCGATCGCCGGTCTCGGCGTCGTAATGAGATCGGAATGGAATGCGGCGGCCGCCATCGCTTCAGGAAATCTCGTCGAGTTAAAGCTGCCGGGCTGGTCAGCGCCAGAGGCGCCCATCGTCGCGCTAACCACGAAGCGGCTGGCTCACTCCAAACGCGTCTCCGCACTTATCGACTTTCTGGCTGAACAGGTTGAAATGGAACATTGACGATCTCAGCGGGCGGCTTCCGCTGAAAAACGATCACTCTGCTCCAGATCTCTCGACTTTAGTTGACTTCCCGCCCCCTCGCCCCAACCGCCGCCCAGTTCTCGCCTACACCCGCCCCGGCGCGTCATCTCTCTACTATTCCATGAGGACCTGGCAATTCGCTGGCTCGTCGCTGCTCACACAGGACAAGAGCGGATGAAAAAACTCATAGAGATTTGCATAAGGCGCGAAACGTCCCCCACAATAAATAATCCGAGGCGCAAACGCACCGCGTCTGGTTCGACCAGCTTGACTACTCCAAGCGGAAAGGCGGCGGGAGCATTGTGTCAACACAAGATGTGTCGAGACCTTTCGTGGACTGGTTTTGCAGGAAGTCCTCGAATATCTTGTCGTAGCATCCTGCATTTTTGACGCCGTCGAGCCCATGCGCAATTCCTGGCAAATTGACGTGCAGCCCGTCCTCAGACAGCGCTGCTATCTCAGCGCCTTGTTCCGGTTGCGCCACCGGGTCTAAATCGCCGGTAAATACGAGTAACGGCACGCTGAACGATTTCGGCTCCAACGGAAATTCTGGCGCCGGCGGCAATCCCCACGCCAAACAAGCTTCCGTATATTCGTCCAGCGTATAGTCCTTATAAAACGTATTCTCGTTGTGTTTTCGGGCCAGGTTTTGAGGAAGATGGAGGGTCTCTTCCGGACAGACCACAGAAAAATAGTGCCCTTCCGGCTCCCGCGATTGCGGTGATTTCGGTATGGCGAGTTCGAGAAAAGGCTCAAAGTCATTCTGTGCGGCGCGTCGCAAAACGAAGGGAATCTGGCGAGCGTTCTTATTTTCCAGCAGCCAAGTCCAGAATTCGTCTGCAAAGATATCGCGTGTCACTTCACGAGACGCAATCTCGCCTGTATCCGGATCGCGAAACTGAACCGTAACCGGCTCGTCATCCAGCTTGTCCAGCACCGTTTTTAAGTCGCCCGCCGGGTTTGGAAACGCCGCATGGCAGGCCGGGTCTTCGGCGCAGTCTTGGATCAGATTGTCGAAGCCCATTTGACCGAAACGGGCATAGTTTAGCGGACGCAGAAATTGCAGGTCCGCCGGAAAAGACAGAATCGCCGAACGAATCGATTCCGGATACAAATGAATGTAAGTGAGCATGAACCGCCCGCCGAACGACCATCCGCCCACATCCCAGCGTTCATATCCTAGCCATTTTCTGATATCCTCGTAGTCAGCGATCGCGTTGAGGGTCGAATATTGACGGACATCAGCAATTGCATCGACCTCCTCACGGCAAGCAGACACGCGATCAGAGGAATAGTAGCGCTCCAGCAATCGAGGATAACTCAACGCATCGCAGTAAAGCGGATGCGATTCATGCAATCCGCGCGGATCGATCAGAACGACATCGCGAGTTTCCCTGAACCATTCGAGATAGCCGCCTTCAGCAAGGTCGCCTGCATTCGCAATCATCGAAAAACGAGGGCCGCCTTGATGCTCGATCCACGCTGTTGTCGTATCTGAGGGCGTCTTAGCGGGAATAACGACAACGCTTATCGGGATCTTGCGCCCCGAAGCTGCGGCGCGATTCTCGAACACCATCAGTTTTCCGCAGAGCAATGGCTCGGTTATCCCGTCGATCTGACAGACTTCGAGGGGCAAGCGCTCAGCCGCTCGTGCAGTAGCGGATTGAGAGGAATACCTTTGATCGGCGCAGCCGATCATCAATGGCAAAAACAGTAACCAAACCGTCGTCCTCATAGTTCTATTTCCCCTAAGTATCAATTTAACCCAGACCGAATAGTCATTGCTGAACGTTGCAGTGACAGGCAGGCACCGCCAATGTCGATGGCGCAGGCATTGAAACCATTTTAAAGCAAGTGTCTTGACGCTCCAACCTGACTTCTTGCTAGCTCATCAATACGCCACGGACCGCTGCTTCCCCTGAAAATTGCGGAATTCCATCGTCCTGATGATTTTTCATGCCCTTCCGGAACGGCCCAGCTTGCAAAAATGCCTAGTTCGCTATGCTGCGCAGCCGGCCCTCAGGTAAATTGGCGTCGTCGCGGTCGGTCCTAAACAATAGAACATACCCAATCAGCGATATTTCAATAGCTTGACGCCTTTTATTAGTTTGCGGTCCAGCTGCTTGAGGGCACCGCTCTTTTCCAGTTGTCCGTGTTTTTTTGGAATTCTCATGCAGCATCAAAAGAAGACTGCCGCCCTCTCCAGTAGCGTAAGCTAGTTGTTGAATGACGCATTGATCAGGGTTTCAGCCGCCTGTCGCGCATCTTTCGCAACCCGCCTTGAATCATGCAGATGGGCGAGCACAATCGCCCCCTCTTTTACAATCAGAAGCTCGCGCGCCAGCTTGTCAGGATCCTTCGCGCCGGCTTTTTTCGCCCGTTCCGTAAAATCAACGGCCAGCAGCCGTTTGTGCTCCGCCGACGTTGCATGAATGGGATGCGCTCGGTCCTGATATTCTGATGACGCCTTGATGAACATGCAGCTCTTAAATTCAGGTTCATCAAACCATTCCGCCAACGCGTCAAAGATCGCTATAAGCTGATCCCTCGGATCAGGCGCGAGCGCTTCGACCCTGCGCATCAACCAGTTGCGAAACTGCTCATCGCGCAATCGCAATGTCGCAAGAATAAGCTCTTCCTTTGTCCGGAAGTGTTTATAGATCGCCGTTTTCGAGACACCGGTCTCTTTGGCGAGCCTGTCCATGCCGATGGCGTGGAAACCGCCGCGATAAAACGCCTGCAGCGCCCTCTGGACCAGCTCATCACGTTTTGAAGCGCTCATTACCGCAGCACCCGCTATAAACTGTAACAGAACTGTAAATATGTATATTGAGGTCTGATCGCAACAGTCAATTATTATTGTATATATATCAATGCGTTAATGAAACGCCGTGAGAAATCTGGCCGCAAGCCTCTCTTTTTCGCATTTTAACATTGACAGATCGGTTTATGTGGCGCATCTAACATTTACCGATCAGTCAATGTGCGGGTCGGCTGAAAAACGAGGGCTCATCTGCGCCCCAAGACAGGAACAACGTCGAACGAAAGGGATTGGAGAGATGGAAAAGTCGCTTCGTCACTTTTACAGCCGCGGCACGGACAGCCTGGCGCTTGCGGTCAGTATTCTCGTAAATTTATGGCTTCTTATCGCTGTCGTTTGTGCAGCGATCGTGTTCACGCCCCGCGCATTTGCTGACAGCGACGTGTCGCGCGCAGCGACCGCAAAAACCCCGCCGCTTAATGACGGTCTCCCCGAGCCGGGGTTCGCCGTGACGCAAGGCGATACCGCGATCGTCATCACCGATCCGCAAAACGACTTCCTGTCGCCAGAAGGCGTTACATGGGGCGTCGTCGGCCAAAGCATCACGCAAAACGGTACGGTCGAAAATCTCGAAGCGCTATTCAGGGCGTCGAGCGAGACCGGCATCCCGGTCTTCGTATCGCCCCACTACTATTATGAGCATGATCACAATTGGCGTTTCGAGGGCACGCTCGAAACCCTGATGCACAAGATTGGTATGTTTGATCGCAAAGGCGCACTGAGCCTTGAGGGGTTTGAAGGGTCCGGCGCGGATTGGCTCGAGCCATACAAACCCTACATCAATAACGGCAAGACAGTCGTCACCAGCCCGCACAAAGTTTATGGGCCTGATAGCAACGACCTTGTCCTTCAGCTTCGCAAAGCCGGCGTCAATAAGGTCATACTCGCCGGCATGTCGTCAAATCTGTGTACAGAATCTCACATGCGCGCCCTGATCGAAAATGGTTTTGAGGTCATGGTTGTCACTGACGCCACAGCCGGCGCCATCACTGAGCACTACAATGGGTACGACGCTTCGCTCACCAACTTCCGTATGATCGCTAGCGCTGTCGACAATACCGAAAACACGGTGAAAGCCATAAAGGCCGCTTACCGCCGCTAACCCAGGGGCCATCCTCCCATGCGGCCCCTCGCGCCCGGCCGGCCTCTCCCCCCGCTCCGCGCCGGCCGGGCGCGCCTCACCACGAATTCGCAGGCCGCGTACCCGTTTAGAGCCTGACGATACCCTTCTGCAAAACCGCCCGGCGCTTTGGGGAAGGTCAAACCACCAAGTCCAATCTCACACAAAGGAATCTTTCATGATGAACACACTTAAGATCACCGCCGCCGTTATCGCACTGGCATTCGCCGTTCCTGCGACAAGTTTTGCTGAAGACGAGCACAATGTTTCAAAAGGCGTTACGACCGCCGGCGTTCCCCTCGGCCTGCATGGTGTTGATGCGGTTGCGCTATCGACCCTGAATGCGGTTGCTGAAGGCGACGCCGCGCACACTGTCGTCCATGACGGCGTTGCGTATTACTTCGCATCCGCAGAATCCGCTCGTCGTTTCAAAGCCGCGCCCGAAAAATATGCGCCGCAATATGGCGGCTTTTGCGCCTACGCCGTCGCCCTCGGCAAGAAGTTCGATGGCGACCCGCGTTACGCCGATATCGTCGACGGTAAGCTCTATCTCTTCGTGAATGCGGAAATCTTTGCAAAATACAAAAAGGATTCAAAACGCATCCTCGCAAAGGCCGAGAAGACATGGCCGTCAATTCAGCACAAGGCCGTTGAAGACCTTTAAGCATCCTGGCGGGCGAACAAAACTGTTCGCCCGTCTACATTTTTCCAAGTAACAGATTACTATAAGGAACACCCGACATGCGCCCGCCCCTTCCGCCATTCACCGAAGCAACCGCTCGCGCAAAAGTGCAGGCAGCAGAAGACGCATGGAATTCCCGCGATCCTGAAAAAGTCAGCCTCGCTTACTCGCAGGACACCGAGTGGCGCAACCGCAACGAATTCCTTCATGGGCGCGAAGAGGTCAAAGCGTTCCTCCAACGCAAATGGGCCAAGGAACTTGACTACAAACTCAAGAAGGTGCTTTGGGCCTTTTCAGACAACCGCATCGCGGTACGGTTTGAATATGAATGGCGTAACGCGGATGGCCAATGGTTTCGCAGTTATGGCAACGAAATGTGGGCGTTTGATGCGGATGGTTTGATGCGCCGGCGCTACGCCAGCATCAACGACGCTCCAATCAGTGAAAATGAACGCAGGCTGTAGTTTTCAGTCAGCCCGGGAGAAACGCCATGGCGCGCGCTTTTGCAAAGATCGCCTTTACCCCGTCCGTGCGTGCGATTCAGACGCAGCAAGGATCGGCTGACAGCTATGCGAAATTCCTTACGCCCGCCGCTGAAGGCGGTATCGCGCTGACGGAACGGGAATCTGAGTTTATCGCCCAAAGGGACGGATTTTATCAGGCGACTGTTTCAGAAACAGGCTGGCCTTATGTACAGTTTCGCGGAGGCCCCCCCGGATTCCTGAAAAAGCTCGATGCGCAAACGATCGGCTACGCTGACTTTCGCGGCAATCGGCAATATCTGAGCGTCGGAAATCTATCAATAGAAAACCGTGTATCGTTAATACTGATGGATTACCCAAACAGGCGTAGACTGAAAATATTGGGTCGCGCCGCCGCGATTGACATTACAGAGGACCCGTCTCTCGTCGCGCGTTTGCATGACAAGTCTTATCCGGCGCAGCCGGAAAGGTCCGTAATCATTAAAGTCGAAGCGTACGACTGGAATTGCCCTTCTCACATTCCGCAACGTTATACATTGGAAGAATTCCGCGAACTAAAGCTTTGAATAAACGTAAATTCGATCAAAACGCTGACATAGCGTCAGGCTAATATACATTACCTAGCCGGGCGCCCCGCCCATCACCCTGTTCGCAGCCCTGCTGCTTACGGCGGGTCATTCTCATCTTCTTCATAATGGATTGTCGCTCAGGCGTTTTAAAAAACCACCATGAGATTGCTTTCGCCAGCGAGGACGGCGCCTAAAAAGATTGCAACGCCGTAAGGCGCCCTGCCCCGCAACGCCTCGTGCACGACGGAGGCGCCGCCTTTCATGCCGGTTCGGTTTGGGCATTCCGTAGCGGTCTGCGCGGAACCCGCCTTGGTAACGAGGTAGTACACGCCGTAAACGAGTCCCAACACCAAACCGGAAAAAGCAGTGAAAACAGCAAAACCGAAGAGCCCATCCAACCCAAACCAGAAGCTCAAGGCGGCAAACAGCTTAACATCGCCGCCGCCCATCACCCGTAGCGCGAAAAATAACAGCGCCACCTCTGTGGCGATCACGCCGCCCAGCATTCTGGAAACGAAGTCATACCAGAATTCAGGCTCCCATGCCGGCGTCGTGAAAATCAGCGCCGCAGCCAGCATCACCAACACCAAAATGGGAAAGATATTCGGGATCTGAAAACGACGCACATCGCCAACTGCAGCGATCAGCAAAAGCCCATAAAGCGCCAGACGCCAGAATATGGAAAATTCAGCCACGAAGCACTCTGTTAATTATGCGGCAAGCGTTGAAGGTTGTCCGCCGCGACAGCGTAATAAACGGGACTAACCTCGAGCGCTTTTTGAAAGAAATACCTGGCGCGGTCATATTCGCCGCGACGCATGGCGGCGACGCCGGTATTATTATAAACGGATGCTTTCTCAGCCTCGGACACGCCGGCAATCGCTTCTTCGTACTGTCCGTCCATGGCGTAAGCGACCCTAAGATTGAGACGCGCCGCCGCAAGCCGCGGATCGCGCTCAAGCGATTTACGGAAAGCGGTGATCGCTTCGCCGGTTTTACCCTGCTGCAAATAGGACATGCCCATATTGTTGTAAGCAGCGCCGGAAGTCGTATTGAGCTCCGCCGCGGTTTCATAAACAGAAGCGGCGTCCTCATGCCGGCCGGCCATATCGAAAGCAATACCGAGACTGTTCCAGCCGCGCCACATATGCGTGTCCCGCCGGAGCGCCTCCTCGATATCCTCAATTGCGAGCTTGTAATCGCCAAGTCGAATATTCGCGATGCCTTTAGCCAGTAGAACGCGCGGCTCTGTTTTGAGTTGCTCAAGCCTGCTCAAGCTGGCGAGCGCTTCCCTGGCGCGGCCTTCGGAAAGGTCGCACTCAGCGAGCACCACTTGCGGCCATTCCGATTCAGGCGCCAGCATCATCGCGCGCCTCGCGCTAACTCGCGCCTCATCGCAATTTTTTCCTTCAACCGCACCCGCCTCGATGAGCGCCTGAGCTATCGCATCGTTTCGCTGCAACGCAGCCTCGCCCTCAAGGGATTTTTCAAACAGTGTTTCATCTTTCCAGCGGGACTCAAACTCAGCTGTGTATTTCTTGAGGCCCGCGCAGGCGGAACTCCCTGCGCAAACCGCACTCAGAAAACCAATCTTGAGAATCCGGAGGAACATGTGATCCATCTTTCTTGGACGGTCGGTAGACCGGTTAAAACGCGCTGTCGAAGGCTTCAGCAAGCCTGATCAACACCGGCGCCATAATCGTCATAAACAAAGCCGGAAAAATAAAAAGCACCAGCGGAAACGCCATCTTGACCGGCAATTCCGTCGCCGTTTTCTCGGCCTTCAGCAACCTGTCTTTCCGCATCTCGTCAGCAATGACTCTCAAGGTTTGAGCAAGGCTCGTGCCAAGCGCTTCGGACTGGGTAATCATGCTCGCGAAAGTGCGGGCCTCATCCACATCCACACGGCGCGCTAGCGACTGCAGGGCCTCAGCGCGACTCTTGCCCGCCTGAAATTCCAGACCCACGATCTGAAACTGTTCGCAAACGACCGGATGCGCTTCGGCCAGTTCTTCGCACAACTGCTGAAGCGCCGCCGGCAGCGACATGCCCGATTCTATACCGACCAGCATCATATCGAGCGCATCCGGCATGCCCAGACGAAATTCCTGCTGCCGATTGCTGATAATGGTTGTCAACGCCAGCGAGGGGCCGAAATATCCAATGACAGCGGCGAAAACAATGCCGAAGATGACAAGATTGCCAGGAACGGGAGGCAGAAAATAAAACAGGATCGGCGTTGCAACAGCCGACAGGAAAACCGCTAACCCGATACGGATAAGGAAATAGATTTTATCTGTATGAGGGTTGTAAAATCCGGCCTGAATAAGCCTCGTGCGAATAAGCCCCCGGGTCTTTTCGTCCTCTCCCTTTCTCAATGCTTGTTGCAAAGGGTACAGAACACGCAGCAATTTGAGCTGGTTGTCGCCGTAAAAAATACTTGAATCGTTTTTGCCGCCCGGGTTTGGCGATGCGCCATCGCTCATGCGGCGCACGGCCGGATCCTGCGTGATCAAGCCGTAAACACCCAGCACGAGCATGACAACGACGAGAAAAACCCCTGCAAGCAGGAAGAACTCGTTTACGGGAATTCCAAAAATCTCAGCCATAACGCCTCTAAATTTTAAAATTCACCAATTTCCAGATCATATAAATGCCGATGAACCAGAGCAAAACGGCGAAACCCATTTGCGGCAAAAACATCGGGTGATCGATGACCTGCGAATAGTACCCCGGATTGATCAGATTGATGACAACAGCGACAATAAAGGGCAGCCCGCCGACGACAAAAGCCGTTAGCCGTCCTTCAGCAGACAATGCGCTAACTTTCTTCCGCATGTTGGCGCGCGCGCGAATCACTTCCGACAGCTTCGTCAGCACATCGACCAGATTTCCCCCGGTTTCACGTTGCATCTCAAGCGCCGCCACCAGGAAGCGGAAATCGGGGTTGGGAAAATGTGCGATGACCCCGCGCATTGCAGCATCACGATCGAGGCCGTAGTTGATCTGGTCAATCGCCGCGCCAAATTCAGAACCGATCGGATCAGGCATCTCCCGCGCGACCATCTCCAGCGCGACCGGCACCGGATGACCCGCCTGCAAGCCGCGCGTAATCAAATCGATGGCGGAAGGCAGTTGCTCTGCGAAAGCTTTCTGCCGCTTCGCCTTCGACGACAGTAAAAACAAGAACGGCGCGCAAAACCCCGTCAACCCGGCCAGCAAAAGCGAAAACTGAAACGAGAGCCCCAAAACATACTGGCCGAATAGCAACGTCAAACCGCCGGCGGCCACGCACAGCCCCATAAATCCCGCCGGGGACATACGCACATCGGCGGCCCATAACAGATTGCCTAACGACGGAGAAGCGCCAAGCAGGAAGTTGGAAATCGCCCCGCCCTGCGCTTCCCGTTTCAGAATGGACGGATCAAGATTGCGGGACTCGTGCTTGTGCACCAGTTGCATGCGCCGGTTGACGATCCGTTCCCGGTCGTTGCGGCTCATCAGCAGAAGATAGACGCCTTCGACCGCGAAGATGACGAAAATAAACGTCAGGGCGTAGACGATCTGGCTTGGCGTAATTTCCATCTACGGTATTCCTCTAATGCCCCTGGTTGAAAATGTCGGGAATTTCAACAGCATTGGCCTTGAACGCATCGTAAAAAACAGGACGTACGCCTGTCGCCTCGAAAACGCCGACGACCTTGTTGTTCTGTTCGATATGCTGCTGCCGGAACCGATACAGTTCCTGCATCGTGATCACATCGCCTTCCATCCCGGTGATTTCCTGCAGGGAAACAATGCGGCGCGTACCGTCTGCAAAGCGCTTGATCTGGACGATGACGTCGAGGGCGCTGGCGATTTGCGCTCGGATCGCTCGCGCGGGAACATCGAGATTGGCCATCGACACCATTTGCTCGAGACGCGCCAGTGCGTCACGCGGCGTATTTGCGTGAACCGTCGTGATCGAGCCGTCATGACCGGTGTTCATCGCCTGCAGCATGTCGAATGCTTCGCCGCCGCGAACCTCGCCGAGAATGATGCGGTCGGGGCGCATACGCAGAGCGTTCTTAACGAGGTCGCGTTGCGTTATTTCACCCTTGCCTTCGATGTTGCGCGGGCGCGTTTCCATACGCGCCACATGGCGTTGCTGCAGCTGCAATTCGGCGGCGTCCTCAATTGTGACGATGCGCTCCTTATCGCCGATGGAACGAGAGACAGCGTTCAAAAGCGTCGTCTTGCCAGTGCCGGTGCCGCCGGAAATCAACAGGTTCAATCGGCATTTGACGCAGCCCTTCAGGACATCCGCGCAGGCCTGCGTCATCGATCCGATTTCAACCATACGTCCGAGGTCAAAAGGAATTTTCGAAAATTTCCGGATCGAAACCAAAGGACCGTCAAGAGCGATCGGGGGTACGACGGCGTTGACCCGCGATCCGTCCGGCAGACGCGCATCAACGAGTGGGTTTGATTCGTCGACCCGCCGGCCGACCTTAACGACAATCCGGTCGATGATTCTCAGCAGGTGTTCGTCATCCTTGAACTTGACATCAGTCTCTTCGATGACGCCGAACCGTTCGATAAAGACCTCTTTGGGCGTATTCACCAGAATATCGGATATGGTTTCGTCCTGCAGCAGCGGCTCGAGCGGACCAAACCCCATAAGCTCGTCAATGACGTCATCAATGATACGGTTTCGCTCGTTGATATTGAGCGGCTTCGTTTCCTGACTGAGCAACCCCGTAATAACTTCGCCGATTTCGCTGCGCAGTTCATTGCGGTCCATGCCCTCGAGCGCGGATAGCTTGATTTCGTCAATGATGCGCTGATGCATGCGCACCTTCAGCTCAAGGTAATCGGCTGAACTTTGATATGTCGGCGTAGCGGACGCCGACAGCTTTTTTTCAGTTTCGGCCGGCTCGCTTTCCACGGCGGGGGTCGTGCGCGGCGCCTCGGCGCGGTTCAGTTTTAACAGGTTGTTTCGTGAATCGCTGTCCGATCCGTTGCCCAGGCGAAATTTCATGATCCCCCTCCTCCCGGTCGTAGCGCCCGGAATGAAAACCCTTTGTTCTGTGAAGGCGCGTTTTCCTTCACAAGGTCGCCTCTCACACGAGACACAACCTTTTGCGCCATGCGGGCGAAGTCCTTCACGGTCGGCGATTTGGCGGAAATATTCCGTATGGGAACGCCGCAATCGAGCGCTTCGCTGGCAGCCGCCGCATCGTCATGTATGATGCTGTCCGGTTTTCCACCCATAATTTCCGTCAGCCTGTCCACGCGGTCTTTCATGGCGAAGCTTTTGGCGACCTTGTTGGCGACGATATGTAAAGGCGGGTTAGCCAGCCCCAGATCGGCGAAACAGTGTTTGATGCGGGCGGCGCCGGCGCCGGATCGTACGGTCGGCTCCAAGACGGAAATAATCAGATCGCTTTCCGCCAGAACCGCACCGGTCCAGTCGCACCAATTGGCGGGCAGCTCGATGATGGTGAAATCGGAGATCGCACGAAAATGCGAGAAGATGTCGTTAATGAAACGGCTGTTCACCGCTTCCAGCGACGTAATCTCGGGCGGGCATGCGAGCAGATCAACGCCGGATTTATGATTCATCAGCGTTGAGCGCAATAGCATTGCATCAAGGCGGTCGCCGGCGCTAATCGCTTCGATGAGGCTCATCCGCGGCTGGATGTCGAGCGCCAGATGCAGATTGCCGAATTGCAGATCGAAATCAGCGAGCGTCACCGAGGCGCTGTATTGCTGCCTGATTTCCGTAGCAAGGTTAACGGCGGTTGTGGTCGCGCCGACACCGCCCGCCGATTTCAGTACGGTGAGGATAACGCCTTTAACGGGTGGCGTTTCCGCCGGTTGTTCAGCCCTTCTGAGTTTGGACGCGGCCGCCGTATTCAGCGCCGCGACCAATTCATTTTCAACTACAGGCGTCGGCAGGACATCCGTCACGCCAGCCTGGAACAGCCGCCGTACGATCGACATGGCCGGTTCATCAGCGATCACGATAACCGAACCGCCGCGGGCCACATAAGCGCAGAGCTGGGTGACCTTGCTGAAACTGTCTTCGTCAATCAGCCCCGCTTCAAGAACGACGATATCCGCTCCGCCGTTAACGAAATCGAGGGCGTTGCTGACGGGATCATCGATAACCTTGATATCGGCGACGATATCGCGACTGTTCTCGCAATGTTTTTCAAGCATGGCGCGCGTCTGCTCGGTTTTGAGCACCGCGATGAGGCTTTTGCCGCCGGGAACGTTAATAGTCGTCATGATCCTATGTTCCCTGCAAATCTTCAGCCGTTATGCTGGCGCGAAACGCCGGCATGTTGATCTGGTCCGGCAAACCGATCAGGCCGTCGAGAGCGATGAAGTCAAAGGTTAACCCTGTCAGTTCCACCGAAACGATCGGCACTGGCCGGCCGAGCCCCTGGAACCCCAGCCCCGCCCCTGAAAAAGTGACATTGACGTTCGCCGCCGTCAGGTCCGGATAGCTGCGCTGCATTTCAGCGACAATGAGCGCCAGCGTCGCCGCATTGCAGTTGGCCCCGCCCGCGCCGGCGTTGCAGGTCGTCGACCAGGTATATGAGCCGGCGGCGTCCGAGCATGGTTGGCCGGGACTGAGCCCCGACACGCCGGTTCCGCAGTCGGGAATACCGGTGATCGCTGCATCTCTGGTCGCCGCCAGGCGGACCCCCCGCTGCGTCGCCGCTTCCGCGTTCGCCCACTGAAATCCGGCGTAACCGAACTCGATGATCCCGAACGTCATGGTCAGCATAATCAACAAGACAAGCGTGAATTCGACAAGAGTCGCGCCGGACTCGTCGGATTTGAGATCCTTCAGGCGACGCAAAGTAAGCCGCTGTCCCATTTAAAGACCGACCCCCATCTGAACATGTTGGGTCTTCAGGGTTGGCGGCGACATACCGATGATCGAAAGCAGCCCAATATCGTCAAACGGCACCTGGCCGCGAACCGTCACAATGGGAATATCGTGCATTGACCCTGTTCCCGGGTTCTTGCCGATCGGGCTTTCGAGCCCCGCCGGCGACACGCAGGCGACAGTAATGACGATTTCCGTCGCCGGATTATCCCAGTAGGAAATGAGATAACTGGCGGACGCGTCTAGGGTCCCTTTGAGCGCAATCGTCTGGGTCTGGGTTATCAAAGCAGGCGGAACCGTCGTCGAGCATCCTGTTGCAGGATCAAACAGACGCGGATCTCGCGCCATCGTTCGCGCGGCGTCGCGAACGCTCTTGGTGATTATATGCTGCTGGTGCATGGCGCGGCCGTATTCGGCGACGCCGATCATTAACAGCACCAGAAGCGGCAATATAAGGGTAAACTCCACCAGTGAAGCGCCGGCCTGATCCTTTCGCAGACCGCATAACATATTGGCGATCCGGGATCTCATCGAACAAGTTCCACCCATTTGTTGAGCCTGACCGGAACCGCGCCGCTGCCGCCTGAAGCGCTCGATCCCACGATCTCAAGATAAAGATCGTCATTGGGCGGATCGCCGACAGCCTCAGTCATGAACGCCGAAAGGTAATACTCTACGGGCACGTTAGAAGAGTTTCCGGCGACTCCGTATTCGTTGCAGTTGATAACCGCGATCGTGAAAATTCGCCTGTCATTGATCCGGTCCGCAGGTGCGGTCGGCGTTGGCGGAACAGTACCTGTATAACAGACAGGATTGCCATTATCGCCAACCGGCGAATGACCCGTAGTGTTCGGGATGTTGGATGTCGTTACTTCATGCAGATAGGTGTCATAGCGTGTCGCGGTGTTTGATCCGGCCGGGCCGCAACCTGCCGGCGCGTCAAGCAATGTCGGATCGCCGGGGTGATTCTGCGTCCAGTAATATTGACAATCCCAATCGCCATTACCGAACCGCTGGTCGTTGCCGACATCGATATTCGTGTCGCGCGGCATTTTCGTATCCCAGGGAGTTTTGCTGTATTTATTACAGGACGGATTGTCAGGGCTAATGCCTTTGGCGACGTTCTCAGCAGGCGGAAAATTCGGATTGCCGCTCTCGCCCTTGTAGCCGGGGTTTTCATACATATCGAGACGAACGTTAAACGCCGTGCGCACCCGTGAGACGTTCCCGGGTTTGGTGTCGACGCCGTCAATATCGTTAAGGCATGTCGGTAATCCGCTAATGCCCGCGAGCATGTCGGCAAGATCGTTAGCCGACTGGGAGCCGCCCGGCGTGTCCAGAAGGCCCCAATTGCCCGGCGCCCAGGAACCGCCGCCGCCGGCTTTGACGGCGACTTGCTTGCCGTAATAATTGGCCGGATTGAACCCGGCCTCGTCCGGACTGCAGATCGCGAGCGGAGTTACGTTGCACTTCGCTTCCCCTTTCGTCGCGGTCGCTTCCGCCGTGAACGTTTCCTCGCCGAGCCCCAGCGCCTGTAAAACGAACGGACGCTGGATAAGTTGAGAAGTGACGACATGAACGTAACGGGCGACGTCCGTCGGACCGGCGACATCCGTCAGCGGGTCGTCGTCATCGGCCGGTATGGACTTGTAAAAGGTAACGGAAGCAATCGTCACCGCGCCGGGAGTCTTGTTGAACTGGGCGTTGTTGGTCGTCACCGGCGCTGTTTGCGCAGCTTGCGTCGCCAGCGTCTTGTCAGGCAGCTGATAGGCGGCCGCCAGCGCCGCCGCATCCGCCGCGGACTGGGCCTGCTGACGCGTGAGATAATAAGCGGAAAGGTCGAGAGACAGCCCCGTCAACCCGATGGCGACGGCCATTATAACGGTCGCATAAACAAGCGTCGCGCCGCTTTCATCCCGCAATATGTCCTTCCGGAAACTTTCTCCTTGAGCGCGCAGTCGTGCAAAATCCTTAAGCCGCATCATGACTTAATCCCGTTGACTAGTCTCCGCCCGAATTGCCGAACTCAACTCCCTTGGCTTCTTCAGGCTCTTTGATGGTGTCCGTTCTATATCTTTCGATAGCCGCGTCAGTCCGCTGCCCATCCATCGTCGGCGCACCTTCGGCCGCTTCCGGATCAACGATCTGCGCCGCCATGTTTGCATGGTAGGCTTTACCGAAATCACTTGAGATCGGTTCGTCAAGGCTGACGCAACCGCCGCAAATCGCCAGCGCTACGCCTGTCATTATATTCCGTTTCAGCGTCATTTAACTTTACTCCAGAATGTAGCCGACATTACCGTCGACGCCGCCGTAAGTCGTAACAGTCTCGGTCTCGCCTTTTGCAGCGTTCTTGTAAAACTGGCGCGGGATCCAGGCGCCGCCCTGGGCGTTGCCCTCAACCTGCCCAAGGAAGAACAATTCAAGTTCATGAGGCAAAATCAGGCTATCGGTCGGCAGCGCCAATGCAGCGTCCGCCGCCGGCTCGACGATATAGGGCGTGATGATGATCGCCAGTTCCGTATCCTGCCGTTCGTATGAAGCGCTGCGCAGGAGCGAGCCCAAAATCGGCAGGTTGTCTGCACCCGGGAGTTGTTTGACTTCTTCCATAAAGTCTTCCTGAAGAAGGCCGGCGATAGCGAAGCTTTGGCCGTTCTTTAGTTCGACTGTCGTTCTGGCCCGGCGCGTCGTCAGGCCGGGAATGACCAGATCAAGAAGTTGAATGCCGCTTTCCGGATCGAGGGCGCTGACCTCCGGCTCAACGACGAGATTGATGGTGTCGCCGAGCACCGTCGGAGTGAACCCGAGGCGGACGCCGAATTCCTTGAATTCGATGCCGATGCGAAGACCTGTGAATTCCCCTGACTGACTTCCTGTAGCGCTGACCGGCACAGGGAACTCACCGCCGGCGAGGAAACTCGCGCGCTCGCCGGAAATCGCGACCAGCGTCGGTTCAGCAAGCGTTTTGACGATGCCTTTTTCTTCAAGAGCGTCCATCAGCAGTTCGATGGACACGTCGCCCAGCTTGAATGCGCCGAATGCCGACGCAAACGCATCAGGATTCAATATGCCCGAATTGAAAAGGCCGACTTCCTGCCCTGAATTGAAAAGCACATTGGTGTTGAGCCCCATGGCTTTGGACGCCGTGCGCTTGATCTCCGCAAACCGGACCTTGAGCATGACCTGCTGGGACTGGCTGATATCAAGCATGTTGACCACGCTGTTAGGCGCATATTGTTGGGCAATGCTCGAGGCCTTTTCCGAAACGCTGCTGCTGGAGGCTGTTCCGCTCAGCACAACCGAAGCGCCGCTCGGGCGAACCTGAATGTTTTCGCCAGGCATCAGTTCATAGTAACGGCGTTTGAGATTCAAAAGATCATAGGAGACCTGCAGGTCGACAATGCCGAGCAGCCGGCGGTTGCGGCCGTAAAGCGTCAGGCTGGTCGGCCCGATATCCTTGCCGAGGACATAAACGCTTTTGTCAGTCAAGGCGATGACATCGGCGATTTCAGGATTACCCACCATCACATCGACAACAGTCTGGTCGAAACGTAAAATGACTGACTTGCCGGCGGGAACTGTAACTTCACCAGTAAACGGCCCCTGGCCGGCGGAAATCGATATCAGCTCCTCCTGCGGCGCATTGCGAATGAGCGCTTCCGCCTGAGCGAAGGCGCAGGCCGGGGCCGCAGCCATGACGCCCGCGAACAGTCCGCACATAACGCCTTTTAGAAAGGAGAGACGGATATTAAAACGCAACACAAGCACCCCCATTAAAGGAATTCATAGATCAATCCTGCGGCGTAAGCGCCGTCGGTTCAGAGTTTGCGACTTCCGCCGGTTGCGGCGCATCTGGCGAAGCCCCCATAAATTTCGGCGTTGAAGACATGGACGATGTCGGCGGCGCCGTAAAACGCGCCCGTGAAAGCGAGCCCGTCGTCGCCTGTGTATTGTTACGCTCTCGAACGACGCTTTGCGTCGAGCGCGACATGCCGCGGGTTATTCGAACCGACCCGTAAGGGGATGGCGTGGGCGCCGCGGTTGTCTGCTTGACAGGCTGCGAAGGATTGAGGTCTCCGTAACGCACGGTGCGCGTCGCGATTTCTTCATCTTCATCGCTGACTGCAGAATTTCTCAAGGTGAGCGATAATTGACCGACTTCTGAAGCAAGTGCGATTTTTTGCGCATCAAGAGGCGTAACCTCGAGGGTCGCCGCTTTCACGACAATCGCGCCCTCCTGACTTTCGTCGGCGATCTGATCGATAGCGAGAACGCGGATATCCTGAAGCAGGATGTTGGTGACCGTTTCTATGCGAATATTATTCGGCGATACGGTATGAAGAACATCAACCCTGTCTCCCGGCAGGACAAATCCGCCGGCGCCGGACACGTCGTTGACCCGGATCGTAACCGCCCGCATGCCTTCTTCGATTATCTGGCTCAAGGCCGCACGGCCGCCATAGCCGGAAATCTTGTCTTTCAGCACCGGCTCGTTCGGAGCAATCGACCGCAGCGCCACGCGCCGTTCGCTGCCTAAAAGCTCATTAACCGAAGAGAAGGCGCCGTCCGGGCGCGCATTTTTCGGCCATGCAACTTCGCGAAGGACTTCAGGGGTCAGTTCCGTACCGAATTCCAGAGGCTGACGCGCAACCACGACAGTGCTGACGGCAACGGCATCATCCGAGCTTTGCGCCGCCGGGCCGGGCCGGGACTGCAACAGCCCCCGCACGCCTGTTACGGCGAGAACGCCAAGCACTAAAGCGGCGAAAAGGACGACCAAAGACAAATTACGCATATACATGCTCCTCTTTCAGGAAGCGCCGCCCCCGTCCGCTCTGTCGAGCGATCTTATACGGATGGGCGAAAATTGGTCCTCGCGGCTGTTCCAGGCGCCATCGGGAAATTCATCCCTTCACGGCGTTGGTCTTCACGGCGTTGGATTATTGTACTCGCAAATCCGGCGCCATCCGCCGATTTAAACGATAAAGCGGCGGGGCCGGTTTGCGCTGGCCCCGCCGCTTTTATTCACGAAGCCCGCACTGGCTCAGTTCCAGTTATTGTTCAGGTTCGTCCAAGCCGTCGTCACCTTACCGCCGATGGAAACGATCAACGCGATCGTCGCCGCCGCGATCAGGGCGATCAGAAGGGAGTATTCGATCAGAGAAGCGCCTTCGATGTCTTTCTTGGCGCGTTCTTTCAGACCGTGAACCCATTCAGAAGTGTTAACGAGTAATTTAAGCATGCTCTCAGTTCCCCAATGGCTACGGAAGGTTTCCCTTCCAACTACAACACCGCCTCACCCTGAGGTTAATGGGCGAGACGTAGACCGCCGCAAGCCTGTGAGCCTTCAGAACTCCCGGACCTTGCCGGACATTCTCCCACGACCACTTTCAGTCCGTCTGGAAACTGGAAACAACTTTCGCAGGCCAGATCGTCAAATAGCATACGGCCGGGTTTGCACCCTTTTGTCATCGTGCAGAATCTGTTGGGGAAATTCAAGAAAAAGTTACGTTTTGTTAACCACTTAACAGGCGGAAAAGTCTGTAGACAGAATTATTCGATTCAAATCGCTGTAAGCGTTGCAAATAAACAACGGTTTGATAACCAAAAAGATTAACAAACGTTAATCTATTAGATTACAAATCGGTAACCTTCCTGTGCGGAAGAGCTGGTTCTTTTCACCGACCTTTGAACATCGAAACGCCCGGCGCGCCGAGGCTTCTTCCCAGCCGAGACCAGCCAGCATAGAGACAGGCTGTAACCCCGACTGCGACGCCGGCGATCTCTCCGACCTGCGTCATCGTCTCCTTGCTGGCGCCCATAAGGCCGAGCGCCACGCCGAGGATGATGCTGACGACAATGGCGCCGGAAAAACCGTAAACCACGCAGCGCCACATGATGGACCACCAAAGAACAAACAAGCGGATGGCCGGGGGCTGCATAACGTTCATGACGACGGTTCCATTTCCACGAACAAACAAGCGCATATTGAACCTGACAGACGTTAATTATTCGGAAACCATGGAGAGGAATGGTGAGAACGGGCGCTCACGCCATTGTTGTTTTAATGACTTCTACACGGGCGCGTCGGCGCCTTCGGGTAAATGAACCGCCATCAGACTTGTGTTCCTCGCTGGTTTTTGCTGATCGCCTATTTTTGTACGGCGACAGCCTTATTAGTCATAAACATTGATAAGCTCAGCGCTTTTCAGCTTGTCGACAACGACGATTACATGCGCCTGCAACAGGTGCGTGACTGGCTCGACGGCCAAGCCTGGGCGGATGTACATCAATACCGCCTGCAGTCCGAGGAAGGCGGGGACATGCACTTCTCTCGACTGCTCGACGCACCAATGGCGGCGATGATCCTTGCTGCTAAACCATTTCTCGGTGAGCGCGGCGCCGAGTTTTTCATGCTTGCCTTATTTCCGTTGCTGCTGCTTTTCGCGTGTTTCTGGACCGCGACCCATGCAGCCGCATTATTTGGGGGCCGGCGCGCCGCCTATGCGGGCGTCTTGATAACGGCTTGCGCCTATACCGTATTATGGCAATTCGTTCCTGGCAGGATCGATCATCACGGCGCACAGATGATCCTGATTTTCTGCGCGCTGTTCGCCGTCGTCCGAAGTTTCGATGCGCCAAAATGGGCGTTCGCCGCCGCCGCCTCATGCGTTTTCATGATGGCGATCGGCATGGAAGTCATTCACTTCGTGGTCGCAACCGCGCTGGGCGTCGGTCTGCCGTGGTTGACGAAACGGCGCACCGCTCCGTTGTTTTACTTTGGCTCAGGCCTCGTGCTTTTGTCATTCACTGTCATGTTCCTCGAAAAGGCGGGCGGCGCGCCAATGAAAGTCTACTGCGACGCTTATACGCCGCCCTATGCGCTGGGTGTTTTCATGAGCGGCCTTGGCGCGCTAGCGCTTTATTGGCTGTCACCGCGTCTGAATACGATAAGAGCCAGAGCCATCGCAGCCGCCATCGCTGGCGCAGCAGCGGTCGGGGTCACCGTAGCGATCTATCCGCAATGCCTGGCGGCCGGCCCCTACAGTTCGCTCGCGCCTGAAGATATAGAAGCCTGGTTTTTATACGGTCGCGCCGCCAAGGACATGGTCAGCGTGTTTCAAAGAGAAGGTTTCGAAGCGTTTTCGATTTATATCATTCCTCTTATCGCCCTCGTCATTTGCGTAGACCTGATACGAACGCGGACCGGAGACGAACGCCTGAAAGTCGTTATTTTAACCGGCTTCGTGGCGCTGCCGTTCCTGATCACGATCTGGCAGTTGCGCGGCGCGCCGTTCGCCCACGCCATGGCCATCCTCCCGCCGGCGATCATGCTCGGCCAGATGCGTGACAGGATCAAAGCGCCTTCGCCGCGCGCGCTCAGCCGTCTTGTCGGACGGGGATTATGGATTACGCCCCTGCCCTATCTCGCTCTCTCGCTCGCCGCCGTCTACGCCAAGCTGGAAGCGGGCGAGCATGCTAATCCCGAGTTGGCAACCGTTCAGACCAAACTGGAATGCCAGACGTTCGAACATGTCGAAGCGCTTAGGCAATTGCCTACCGGGCTATTTATTAATCACTTCGACATTGGTCCGGAAATTATCGCCATGACCGATCATTCAGTGACGGCCGCGTTCTATCACCGTAATCTCGGCACAATGGTCAAAAGCAAGCTTTTCTTCGACGGCCCTTCCGGCGAAGCCTATTGCACGCTGCGGGATCTCGCTGCCGACTATGTCGTCTTCTGCCCGAGCGGCGTCATCACCGGCAGCGACGATCCGGCCGAAGCTACCTTGTCGGAACGCCTCATCAATGGCGACACGCCGGACTGGCTGGACGAAATCGATGTCGAAGGCGCAGCCCCGTTGCGCATTTTCAAACCTGACTTGAACAAGGCCGACTTATCGGTCTGCGGCGATGTCGATTAGGCGCCTCGCCGGTAAAGCCAGCGATCGAGCAACGTGTAATTGAAAAACATGACGACAATCGACGCCAGCGCCAGCGCCGCCACCGGCGCTCGCAGGGGCGACAAGAGCAGAAGCCCGGAATAGACCGCATAATTCAGGACTTGTCCGGCAAGTTTTACAGAAGCGTATCCGGCGCCTTCACGCGCCGTCGGCGCATCCCGGCGGCCGAAAGTGAAGCGGCGGTTCATGAGCCATGTCGCCAGCATCGCCGCGGCGATGGAAAGAATCCGCCCCGCGAAAGGATTGAGCCCCGCTCCATGGACTGCTGCGGAAAGAATGATGGCGTCGACGGCGAAACCGCCGGCGCCGACCAGTGCAAAACGGAGAAACCTGGAATCGAAACGGGTCATGACCAGGCGCGCCCGCGTTTCAACAGCCGCATGGATCAACCGGCCCGCAGCCAGGTTGTAAGGAGCGCTCGGGCGAACCGGAAACCATAAAGAAGCTCATTGCCCTTCTTGCTCGTCCCGCTAGTGCGGCGGCGGAAATGAATCGGCGCTTCTTTAATCCGATACCCTTGCTTGGCGCACATCATCAGAAACTCGGATGTGTGATACTGATCCTGCATCAGCCGCAGCCCCGCCAGTTTGTCGACGCGGATCGCGCGATAACCGCTGGAAATATCCGTGATGCGCGCGCCCATCAGGGAATTGAAGAGCGCGCTGAAAAGCTTGACCCCGACATGCCGCCACCAATGGGTGATTTCATGGCTGCCCAGAATACGCGAGCCGATCACCACGTCAGCCTCGCCCTTGATGATCGGTTCAATGAGCCCGGCCATTTCCGCCGGATCGTTCTGGCCGTCCGCATCAAGATTAACAGCGATCCTGGCCCCGAATTTTTCCGCCGCATCGAACCCCAGACGGATCGCCGCCCCGCCGCCGCGCTGAAACGGGCTGCGCAGGACAACGGCGCCGTGGGCCTCAGCGACTTCCCGCGTGCCGTCGGTGCTGCCGTCGTCAATAATCAACGGCGTCACGGGCGCGCCGAAAAGCTCTTTCGGAAACGCCTTGAGGACGCCGCCGATATTGTCCGCCTCATTGAACGCCGGAATAACCGCCATGATGGCGCCTGACGGAATTTTGCCGGCGACTTCAGTTGACTGGGAAAGCTCTTTGACAGCGCTGTAGCGGATCAGGCGATCAACCTGTTCTTTGGTGCGCACCAGACGCGCTTCCTGAAATGAGAACAACACCCACAGAACCAGTATCGCCACCAGGAGAAGTGCGATCAATCGACTACCGGGATAAGCGCCGATCGACAAAACATCGTTCAGGACCGTCGCCAGTTGCGGAAAAATGGAGACAAGCGCGACCCCGGCACCGCCGAACACGATTGTCGAGAAGAAAGGCGCGGAAGGCTGCGCCCGTCTGAGGGCGAGCATACCGATCAGGATTAACGCCGCCCCTGCGAGAATGCCAAAGACCCTCAGCGCAGAAACATCAACTTCCATTATCCCCGCTCCTTCTGCGCTGACACGCCTCAATTTGAAACAGTCGGCAACGCCCGTCCCGGGCGCACCCTGCAGCTCGCATAAATGCCAAGTTGGCGTTGCAACATCAAAGCCAACCGCCGCGCAGCCATAGATGGTATGCCCTTCGGCAATCCCTGCCAAGACGGCTTTCGGGTTTCCCTTGCCCCTCGTTTCCTGAAACAACGCCCGCCTGGTGGTCAAGAACATTCAGGGCGCAAACACGCGTCCTGAACGTCGGCGTCAGCTTGAAGTCAGGCGATGTCGAAACGGTCCGCGTTCATCACCTTCGTCCAGGCGGAAACAAAGTCCCGGGCGAATTTTTCCTTGCTGTCGTCCTGCGCATAGACTTCCGCATAGGCGCGCAGGATCGAGTTCGACCCGAACACCAGATCGATGCGGGTTGCAGTCCATTTCGTCTTCCCGGTCTTGCGGTCGCGGATTTCATAAATCCCGCCGCCCGCCGGTTTCCACTCATTCGCCATATCGGTGAGATTGACGAAGAAGTCATTGGTCAGCGCGCCCTTGCTGTCGGTGAACACGCCGTGCTCCGCGCCGCCGTGATTGGCGCCGAGCACGCGCATCCCGCCTGTCAGCACCGTCATTTCATGCGCGGTTAGGCCCATCAGCTGCGCGCGGTCGAGCATCAGTTCCTCAGCGCTGACTGCGTAATCTTTCTTGAGCCAGTTGCGGAAACCGTCGGCGAGCGGTTCAAGCACGTCAAAGGAGTCCGCATCCGTCATCTCGTCCGTCGCGTCCCCGCGGCCGGGCGTGAAGGGAACCACGATATCGAAGCCGGCGGCTTTCGCTGCTTTTTCAACGCCGACATTGCCGGCGAGAACGATGACGTCCGCCACGCTGGCGCCGGTCTCGGCGGCGATCGGTTCAAGCACGGACAATACTTTTTTGAGGCGAGCGGGCTCATTGCCTTCCCAGTCCTTCTGGGGCGCGAGACGAATGCGCGCGCCATTGGCGCCGCCGCGCATGTCGGACCCGCGAAACGTTCGCGCGCTGTCCCATGCGGTCGCAATCATCTCGCCGACCGTGAGCTTGCTGGCGGCGATCTTCGACTTGACGGCGTCAATGTCATAGCCCGTCGAGCCGGCGGGAATCGGGTCCTGCCAGATCAGGTCTTCCTGCGGAACATCCGGACCGACATAACGCGCTTTCGGCCCCATGTCGCGGTGTGTGAGCTTGAACCAGGCCCGCGCGAAGGTGTCCTTGAAATAGTCGGGATCGGCGCGGAACTTGTCCATGATCTTGCGGTAGATCGGGTCCACCTTCATCGCCATGTCCGCGTCGGTCATGATCGGCATGCAGCGGATCGAGGGGTCTTCCACATCGACAGGCTTGTCTTCTTCCTTGATGTCCACCGGCTGCCATTGCCGGGCGCCGGCGGGGCTCGTGCGGATTTCCCACTCATGATCGAGCAGCATGTCGAAATAGCCCATGTCGAACTTCGTCGGATGGGTCGTCCAGGCGCCTTCGATGCCGCTGGTCACGGTGTAGCGGCCCTTGCCCGTCTTGTTGGGGTTGGCCCATCCGAAACCTTGCTGATCGACATCGGCGCCTTCGGGATCAGGACCCAGGAGGCTCGCATCGCCATTGCCGTGAGTCTTGCCGACCGTATGTCCGCCGGCCGTCAGCGCCGCTGTCTCTTCATCATTCATCGCCATGCGCGCGAAGGTGACGCGAACGGCTTCCGCGGTTTTCATCGGATCGGGCTTGCCGTCGACGCCTTCCGGGTTGACGTAAATCAGCCCCATCTGCACCGCGGCGAGCGGATTTTCGAGAGAGTCCTCGTTATTGGCGTCCAAATAACGATCCTTGGCGAGCCACTCTTTTTCAGAGCCCCAATAGGTGTCTTTCTCCGGATGCCAGATGTCTTCACGGCCGAAGCCGAAGCCGAATGTTTTGAGCCCCATGGACTCATAGGCGATATTGCCGGCGAGAATGATAAGATCTGCCCAGCTCACCTTGTTGCCGTATTTTTTCTTGATCGGCCACAACAGACGGCGCGCCTTGTCGAGGCTGACATTGTCAGGCCACGAATTAAGCGGCGCGAAACGCTGATTGCCGGTCCCGCCGCCGCCGCGGCCGTCTGCCAGGCGATAGGAGCCCGCCGCGTGCCAGGCCATGCGGACCATGAGGCCGCCATAATGACCCCAGTCCGCGGGCCACCATTCCTGACTGTCGGTCATCAGCGCGTGGAGATCTTTTTTGAGCGCGGCGACGTCCAGCTTCTTCAACTCTTCGCGGTAGTTGAAATCCGGTCCCAGCGGGTTGGTCTTCACATCGTGCTGGTGAAGAATGTCGAAATTCAGAGCGTTCGGCCACCACTCCATCACGTTCTTGCCGAGGGCGGTGTTTCCGCCATGCATTACAGGGCATTTGCTCATGTCGTTCATTTCGTCTCCTCCCTATCTGCACGAAGCGCGCGAATTCGACTTCGGCATTCTCCCAATAGCAGAAAATCAATGATCGACATAATAGATAATATCATTTATATATATCGAGAATTTCGAATTACAAGATTGCAGCGGCGTGATCTCGGGCAGCGGCCCTTGACCGCAGCCGGGACGGCGCCCAAACAGCGCAGCAATCCGCCCGCTCTCCACTGATGTAACCCATTCGATGACCGACGCTTATTTGAACCGCCGCACCTTCGCGATCATCTCCCACCCGGACGCCGGGAAGACGACGCTAACCGAGAAGCTGCTCTACGCATCCGGCGCGATCCGCCTCGCCGGCGAGGTGAAGGCCAAGGGCGAGCGCCGCCGCGCGCGCTCGGACTGGCTGGCGATCGAGCAGAAACGCGGCATCTCGGTTTCGACCTCAGCGATGATGTTCGAATATGAGGGCGCGGTCTTCAATCTGCTCGACACGCCCGGCCACGAAGACTTTTCAGAAGACACCTACCGGACCCTCACCGCCGTCGACAGCGCCGTCATGGTGATCGACGCGGCGAAGGGCATCGAGACCCAGACGCGGAAGCTCTTTGAGGTCTGCCGCCTGCGCGACATCCCGATCATCACCTTCGTCAACAAGGTCGACCGCGAGGGCCGCGATCCGTTCGAACTGCTGGACGAAGTCGCCGATCAACTCGCCCTCGACGTCTCGCCGCGCATCTGGCCGCTCGGCACCGGCGGGCGCTTCAAGGGCTGTTATGACATCGCCCATGACCGGCTGCTCCTGCCGGCGAAAGACGACAGCGGCGATTTCGACAAGACGCTCGACCTTGAAGGCCCGGACGATCCCCGCCTCAATGAAATCATTGGCGCCGACGAAGCGATGGAGGCGCGCGAAACCATGGCGCTTGCGCGCGAGGGCTATGCGCCGTTCGATGTTGAGGCCTTTCGCGAGGGAACGCTGACGCCGGTCTATTTCGGCTCGGCGCTCAAATATTTTACGGTCGCCGAACTCCTGCGCGACATCGGCCGCTTCGCCCCGCCGCCTCGCGGCCAACAGGCGGGCGCCGCCGAGATCAGGCCCGATGAAAATGCGGTTTCCGGTTTCGTCTTCAAGGTGCAGGCGAACATGGATCCCAACCACCGCGACCGCATCGCCTTCGTACGCATGTGTTCGGGCGTCTTCAAGCGCGGTATGAAGCTGAAAGTGACGCGCACGGCGAAAGCCCTCGCCGTTAACAATCCGATCTTCTTCATGGCGCAGGACCGTCAGCTTGCGGAAGAAGCCGTCGCCGGCGACATCGTCGGCATTCCGAACCATGGCGCGCTCGGCGTCGGCGACACGCTGAGCGAAAAGGATGGCTTGCAGTTTTCCGGCCTCCCCGATTTCGCGCCGGAGATCATCCGCCGGGTCCGTCTCGACGATCCCATGAAGTCGAAGCAGATGAAGCGCGCGATGATCGCGCTCGCCGAGGAAGGCGCGAGCCAGATCTTCACGCCTGCTCTCGGGTCAGACTTTTATGTGGGCGTCGTCGGCGCATTGCAGCTCGACGTCATTCAGGAGCGCCTCAAGGCCGAATACGGCGTCGCCGCGACGCTTGAAGTCTGCGGCTTCGACACGGTGCGTTGGCTCGGCGGCGCGGCTGACGACGTCAACAGCTTTGTTGCGAAGAACCAGGGCGCCGTCGCGCACGACCGATACGGCTCTCCGGTCTTCCTCGCCCGCTCGCAATGGGAAGCGGGCTACGCCGAGGAGAAAAACCCCAAGGTGAAATTCCTCAAGACGCGCGAACGCGTATAGCTGCGGCCAAATGCGCCTTTGAAACTTCAGGCGGCCGCTCCCCACATATATACATTGAAACATTGGAGGAGCGCTATCGATGACGCATACGCCGCACGAACTCGCCGAAGACTTCCCGGAGCATGTGGAAAAAATCCATCAGCTCAAAATGGCCGACGCCCATTTCTCCAGGCTCGCGGAAGAATATCACGCCGTGAACCGCGAGGTGCACAGGATCGAGACCGAAGTCGAGGCGGCAAGCCATGAACGCGAGGAAGAACTCCGCAAAACAAGGATGCGCCTCAAGGACGAAATAGCCGCGATCCTCGCAAAAGCGTGATGCGCGCCACAGACAGACCGAGCTCTTCAGCCGATTAGCCGTCATCCGTTTTCGCGCTGATTCATGCTAGCCTCTCCTTCAATCAGAGGGAGGCTCAATCATGGCGACAAGCGACAAGAAGACCCGCGATCCGGAAGGCGCGCGGCTGCCGATCCGCATCGACACGACATCGAACGGCGAGTTCTCGCCAGTACCCTTGTCGCCCCGCAACAAGGCGGCGAACGCCCTCGCCCATCAATGGGCCGGCGAGAACGCGAAACGCACCGGGCTTGAGCGCCGCGACTTCATGATCTCCGCCTGCGGCGCGGCGACGACGCTCCTTGCGGTCAATCACGCGAACGCCATGGGGTCGAAACCGAAAAAGGGCGCCAAATTCGACCTGCCAGCCGAAGCGGCGCTCGATCCGGACGCCGCGATGGAAGCGCTCGGCGGCGAAGAATTCATCTTCGACATTCAGGGCCATTATGTGAACCCGAACGGCGCATGGCTGCAGAACAACCCGGCGGCGGCGAATGGTTTCCGCTGGGTGATGAAGGACTGCGTGCAAGAAGCGCCCAAGGACAATCTCGATTACCTGAAATGTCTTGAGGCGGAGGAATTCATCAAGGATGTGTTCCTCGATTCCGATACCGACATGATGGTGCTTTCCTTCGTGCCGTCGACCCGCGACGCCGAGCCCGTCACCATCGAGGAGGCCGACCAGACGCGGCGTATCGTTGACGCCATGGAGGGCGACCACCGCCTGCTGCTGCATGGACGCGTCAACCCGAACCAGGAAGGCGACCTTGAAGACATGGACCGGCTCGCCGCCGAATTCTCGATCGCCGCGTGGAAGACCTATACGCAGTGGGGGCCGGACGGGAACGGCTTCTTCCTCACCGACGACGCCGGCGAACGGATGATTGCGAAAGCAAAGGCGCTCGGGATCAAGAACATCTGCATCCACAAGGGCATTGCTTTCGGTCCGCAATCCTTCGAACACAGCCTGTGCAGCGATGTCGGCGAAGCTGCGAAACGCCACCCGGACATCACCTTCATTCTCTATCATTCAGGGTTTGACTTGAGGACGCCGGAGAAAGGCTTCACCCCCGGAAGCGGTAAGGCGGCGGGGATCGACGTCCTCTGTCAGTCGCTGATCGACGCAGGCGTCGCACCGGGTTCAAATGTCTACGCAGAACTCGGGAGCACCTGGCGCTTTTTGATGCGCGAACCGGATATGGCCGCCCATGCGCTCGGCAAGCTCATCAGCTATTGCGGTGAAGACAACGTGCTCTGGGGAACGGACTCGATCTGGTACGGTTCGCCGCAAGATCAGATTCAGGCGTTCCGCGCGTTCCAGATTTCAGAAGAATTTCAGGAACGCTTCGGCTATCCGGCGCTGACGAAAGAACTGAAAGCGAAGATCTTCGGGCTTAACGCGACGAAGCCTTACGGGATTTCGCTCGATGAAATGGTCAAACGCGCCTCATCAGACAGCCTCGCGCAGAAGAAACACGCCTATCTTGAGCGGCCCGACCCGAGCTTTACCACCTACGGGCCCAGAACCCGCCGCGAGTTTTTGAACTTCAAGGCGCTGGGCGGATGATCAGGAACCCTCGGCCTCGATCTGATATTTGATGACCGGGGCCCGGCCTTCCGCTCTCAACGTAATCCCTGCGCCGCTGAACGGCGGCGACTTGAAGTGATAAACCAGCTCCGCCGAGAGGACATGATAATCCAGACCGCCGGATGTTTCCGTCGCCAGTGATGTGGTGACAACATCGCCGAAACGCGCCAGCGATGCGTTCAGATCCGCCAGGATGTCACTGTCTGTGCGGTCGGGATCAACATATATTTCACGGGCCGCCTGGTTCACCGCATGGTTGAAACTGTTGCGCACATAGACAGAGTAGGAGACGTCGAAAAACCAGAACATCAAGGCGATCATGATCGGCCCGACAATGGCGAATTCGACCGCCGTTGCGCCGCTATCGCAGGCCGTCGCATCCCAGCGCCGGCGCAATATTTTTCTGAAGTACGCCATCATCGTGTCTGCACTACAATCTGGGTCTCGAGGTTCATGTCGGGGAGCAGCATGCCTTCATGCCGGCGCGATGCTACAATCGTCAGATACGCCGACGGCGCTTCCCCGGAACTGACGCAAAGCTGGTTGCAGGGTGAGGCGACGCCGCTTGAACACTCGCAGCTATAATCAACGTTCACGCAGGTTTTATAAGGCTCGCAAAGGCCATCGCCCTGATCGACCTCTCCAAGTTCGCTCTCGCCCAGCGCGGCCAGCGTTGCGTTCATGATTTCGAGTTCGTCAGTCACGTTGATCATTGATACCTGCGCGCCGGCACGCAACGCCTGATCAAGCTGCATCCGCTTGGAGCCCGCCACGCCGAGATCGAATACAGCCAATCCGCTCAAGACAAATATCGGTGCGAAAAACGCCGCCTCCGTAACCGCCATTCCATTTCGGCAAGCCAGTAAGCTTCTGATTATTGTTATGACGTTCATTCTATCCCCCTGTTACTCGACAATCAGCACGATCTGCGCCGTCTCTACGGCGTCAACGCCAATTGAACTGCAATCGCTTCCAAAGAAGCTGTTCCCGGTGAAGGTCACTTCGTCAGCGATAAGCAGCGTGCAGGAATTGGCGTCCGCAACATTGGTCCCGGAGAACTCCACGTCGCTGGCCGGAAAGTAGAGCGCGCCTGTAAAGGATGTAGCTGAGCTGCCGTTAAGCTGGTGGGTGACGCTGGAGGCGCTTCTATCGCCGAAAAACAAAACGCCCTGATAGGGATCGGCGTCTGATGTCGGCGCCGAAAGCTCGATATCCGCGCCGCCGTTCATATGGATTTCCGAGTTATTGGCGAACACGAAAGTCACGCCGGCGCCAATCAAATGAGCCGTCGCATTCACCTGCACGTCAACGCCGTCAAAAATGTAAATACCCGGATTGAAAGTGATATCGCCCTTGATTTGAATATTGGAACCACCCGAGCCGGTTGAGCAGATTGTGCCTGGCGAGACGGTGCGAACCGTGCCGGGGCTGACGCGAAGGTCTTGTTTAAGACCGTTGTCGCATGCTCCCGGAGACGGCATTGGTAAGCTGGCGTAAGGATCGGGGAACGGCCGTGCGCCCTGGAAAGGAGCTGCGCAGTCGGTCAGTGTGAGCGATCCGCTTGCGCCGTCGACACCACCCACAGCTGACGCGCATTCGGTAGTCACCGAGGTAGCTCCCTGGAAATCGATCGCATCGGCGGCGATTGAGTTTGAAGCGACGTCGCAACCATCGAGCTCAAGAGTGGATGAACCGGCGAAACCGACAGCCTTGTTTGCAGACTTGTTCAACGCCAGCACGCAGGCCGGGCGCGCGCCAGCGGTGCGCGAAACCGACCGCGCGGAGATCTGCACCGTATCCGTATTGAAAAAGATCTTCGAAAACATGCGCGGAAGGTTGTCAGTCAGCGTGACCTCCACGGCGCGCGGGTCGCCTGCAAAAGAGCCGCTGGCGGGCGGAATTTGAATGTTTGGCGAGCCTGCGCGAGCGATATTGTAACCGCTTTCCACCGCTGCATTTTGCGCCGCGGGTTGCGCACTCGAAGACTTGCCCTGGGCGAGCTGCGCCGCGCCGGAGAACGCGGCCGCGTCAGCCGCCCCCTGCAATACGCGTTGAGAATATTGCCAGTACATGACTTCGGCGCCTATACCGGCAAAGCCGACGATCACAGGCATTGATATCGCCATAATGACGGCGACAGAACCTTTCTTCGCCTTAAAGTAGGAACACAGCGCTCGAATAGCCATAGGTCACCTGTCGCTGAAACAGGCGATAAGCGTTAAGCCTTAGTTCTTACTGTAAGGTTTGAAAATATAGGATGTTTTTTAGCAAATAGGATTAAACTTTTTATACGGGCCCTTTGCGTGGGCGGGACAACGCATACAGATAAAATTTGCATCAAATTTTATCGACACAGTACGATGTGTCGACTTGCATTATTCTCGGTTCGGATAGGAGTCGTTTCCGGACAGAAAGAGAGCGTTAGCTGGAACCGAGCCCCAGCTTCTCCCACAGCGCATCGACCCGCCGCACGACATTCTCGTCCATCTCAATTTCGCGACCCCATTCGCGCGAAGTTTCAGGCGGTAGCTTGTCGGTGGCGTCGAGACCGATCTTCGAGCCCAGCCCTGACTCCGGCGAGGCGAAATCGAGATAATCGATCGGCGTCGACTCGATGATGGTGATGTCGCGGGCCGGGTCCATTTTGGTCGAGACCGCCCACATCACATCCTTCCAGTCGCGGGCGTTGACGCTTTCATCGACGACAATGATCCATTTCGTATACATGAACTGGCGCAGATAGCTCCACGCGCCCATCATCACGCGCTTGGCGTGGCCGGGCCACGCTTTCTTCATGGAAATCACCGCGATGCGATAGGAGCATCCCTCCGGCGGCAGCCAGAAATCGACGATTTCAGGGAATTGCTGCTGCAGGAGCGGAATAAACACCTCGTTCAAGGCCTCGCCGAGCACCGAAGGCTCGTCCGGCGGGCGGCCCGTAAAGGTCGAGAGATAGATCGGGTCTTTCCGTTGAGTGATAGCGGTGACGGTGAAGACCGGGAAGCGCTCGACGGAATTGTAATACCCTGTGTGGTCGCCATAGGGCCCTTCATCCGCATACTCATCGAGCGAGACATAACCTTCGATGACAATCTCCGCTTCCGCCGGGACTTTTAGCGGCTGCGTCTTGCAGTCGACGAGTTCGGCCTTTTTCCCGCGCAGTAATCCGGCGAAGTGATATTCGCTGAGCGTATCCGGCACCGGCGTCACCGCCGCAAGAATGGTCCCGGGATCGGCGCCGATCACCGCCGCGGCGGGCAGCGGCTCGCGCTTCTCCCTGCCCCAGCGCGCATGGTGCTGGGCGCCGCCGCGATGTTTGAGCCAGCGCATGATGGTCTTGTTCTTCGAAAGCTTCTGCATCCGGTAGATGCCGAGATTGAAATCGTCCTCGCGCTTGCCGGTCGGTCCTTTGGTCACCACCAGCGGCCAGGTGATGAGCGGCGCCGGTTCCCCCGGCCAGCAGGTCTGGATGGGGAGCGCGTCGAGATCGATCTCGACGCCGGTTTTGACGACTTCCTGACAAGGGGCGGTTCCGACCGCGCGCGTCGCCGGCTTCATCGCCATCACATTCTTGACCACCGGCAACAGCTTGATCGCGTCTTTGACGCCGCCCGGCGGTTCCGGCTGGCGCAGGAAGGCGAGAAGTTCGCCGACCTCGCGCAATTCCCCGGCGGTCGTTCGTTCCCGTCCCTCCAGCGTCACGCCCATGGCGACGCGCTTGACCGTGCCGAAGAGATTAACGAGCGCCGGCATGGGCGAAATCGAGCCGTCGTCCATCACCGGCTTTTCGAACAGCACCGCCGGCCCGCCGCGCGCGAGCAGCCGCCGCTGGACTTCGGTCATTTCGAGCTTCGCCGACACCGGCTCCGTGACGCGCACGAGTTCGCCCGCCGCTTCCAGGCGTTCAATAAAGTCGCGTAAGGATTTGTAAGACATCGTTGATTTTTACTCCGCCCGGAAACGGTCTGAAATGCGTCGCGAGCGCGCGGGCGTCCCGGCGCACGGGCCGCCATTCGTGAATGTGATCGCCGTAGTTAACGCATTTTTCGCCTGTCCTCTTTACGCTCTCGCGGAAGATGCCTAACTTGAATCTGGCGGAACGTCTTTTTCTTGTAGAATGCGTCGCCGCGGCCCTCTACGCGCCGCCTCATGGGGTTCTAGTACGGGAGTAGACGTTCGGCCATGCTGCCGATTTTGCATCAGGTTTTCGGATCGACCCTGGTCGTTGCAGGACTGATTGTCCTGCCCTTGCCGATTCCATTCGGCCTGATCATGCTCACCATCGGCTTTGCGCTGCTCGCGCCCTACATCCCAGCCGTGCGCAGACTGATTCGCTATCTTCGCGCCAAATGGCCGAAATTCGACGAGACCTTGCGCCGATATCATCACCGTTTTCCGCCGGTGATCAAATCGACCATCGACCAGACCCACCCGACCGCCCCGGCGGAATGAGCCCTGCGCCGCTCCCCGGCGGAAGCCGGGATCTCCATCGACAGGCTATTCCACAGGGATTATGAGATGCCGGCCTTCGCCGGAACGAGCGGCGCGTCTCAAAGGAACACCCCCATGACTGGCCTCACCCTCACGATCGGCGACAAGAACCTTTCAAGCTGGTCGCTGCGGCCGTGGCTGCTCCTGAAACAGGCGGCGATTCCATTCACGGAAACGACGATCCGTCTCGACCGCCCGGAAACGCGCAAAACTTTGAACGAACTTTCGCCGTCGGGGCTCGTGCCGTTTCTCAACCATGGCGATCTCGACATCTGGGATTCGCTGGCGATCTCGGAATATCTGAATGACCTCTTCCCGGAAAAGCAGCTTTGGCCCGCCAATCCGGAAGCCCGTGCGATCGCGCGATCAGTCACAGCAGAAATGCATTCGGGCTTTTCCGCCCTGAGGACGGTCTGGCCGATGAATTTCACCCGTTCGGGATTGCGCCACCTGACGACAGGCGGCGTTCAGCGCGATATCGACCGCATTAACGCGCTCTGGACCGAATGCCGGACGCGATTCGGCGAGAGCGGCCCATTCCTCTTCGGCGGCTTCTCGATCGCCGACGCGTTCTATGCCCCGGTGGTCTCGCGCTTCACTACATACGGACCAGTCGCCTTGAGCGAACCGGCGGCGGACTACATGGAGACGATCCTCGCCCTCCCCGCGATGCGCGAATGGGGCGAAGGCGCGGCGGCGGAACTCGGCGTCTGACGGTCCCGGCGAGCTTGCGCCCGCGCGGCGGAGCCTCTATCCCCCGGCCCATGGACACCAAAAACGCTGAACAGATTCTCGAAACCCTTCTCGCCGACGCGAAAGCCGCAGGCGCGGAAGCTGCCGACGCCGTTCTCTATAATTCGGTCTCGCACGGCGTTTCCTGGCGTATGGGAAATCTCGAAGACGTCGAGCGCTCCGAGAGCGCCGATCTCGGCCTGAGGGTTCTCGTCGGCAAGCGTCAGGCGAGCGTGTCGACCACCGATCACTCTAGGCAATCGCTGAAAGAACTCGCGGAGCGCTGCGCTGCCATGGCAAAGGCTGCTCCGGAAGACCCCTATTGCGGGCTCGCGCCAGCCGAGCGGCTCTCAAAACCGCCCTTCAAGGATCTCGATCTCGGAGACTTCGCCGAGCCGACCACCGAAGACCTTAAAGCCAGGGCAAGCGAGTGCGAGGCGGCGGCTCTCGCCGTCGAAGGCGTCGTCAACTCCTCCGGCGCCGGCGCGAGTTATGGCGAAGGCTCAAAATGGTTCGCGACGAGCCACGGCTTTTTCGGTCAATCCGGCGGCTCCCATCATTCCGTTTCCGTGAGCGTTCTCGCCCAGGACGAAAGCGGCATGGAGCGGGATTACGATTACGATTCGAAAACGCATCTTTCGGACATGAAATCCGCCGCCGCAGTCGGCAAAAGCGCCGGCGAGCGCACGGTGCGGCGGCTGTCGCCGAAGAAGATCAAAAGCCGCACCGCGCCGGTGATATATGACAACCGGCTTTCCGCATCGCTCCTGTCGCATCTTGCGGGTGCCGTGAACGGCGCGGCCATCGCCCGCGGCGTCAGCTTTCTGAAAACAAAAAAAGGCGAGAAGATTTTCACCGATGCGATCAACATTATCGATGACCCGCACATTGCGCGCGGCGCGAGCTCGCGGCCTTTTGACGGCGAAGGCCTCGCCAACGCCCGCATCGATCTCATCAAAGGCGGCGTCCTCACCGACTGGCTGATGAACTGCAGCCACGCCATTCAGTTGGGTCTCGAATCGAACGCCCGCGCGTCGCGCGGAACCGGCGGCGCGCCGGGCGCCGGGTCGACCAATCTCTATCTAGAAGCGGGCGAGGCCTCGCTCGACAGCATGATGAAAGACGCTGGCGAAGGCCTATTCCTCACCGACATGTTCGGCCCGCAGGTGAACGCCAACACCGGCGATTATTCCGTCGGCTGCTCCGGCTTCTGGTTCGAAAACGGCGAAATCGCCTATCCGGTGAGCGAAATCACCATCGCTGGCAATCTCCTTGAAATGTACGCCAGCCTTATCCCCGCAAATGATCTTGAATTTCGCGGCGCGACAAACGCGCCGAGCCTGTTGATCCCGGCGATGACCATCGCCGGCGACTAGAACTGGAGATATCCATGTCCGACGATAAACAACTCCTGCATCTCGTCTTCGGCGGCGAACTCGACAATCTCGAAGAGGTGAAGTTCCGAGACCTCAACGATCTCGACATCGTCGGCGTCTATCCGGATTACGCGTCGGCCGAGAAAGCCTGGCGCGCCAAGGCGCAGCAAACGGTCGACAACGCACATATGCGGTATTTCATAGTACATATGCACCGCCTGCTCGATCCCGACGGCGACGGAAAATTCTAATCCTTGAATGAGCCTGCTCGAACAGCTCAGAGCCGAACTTGTACGATTTGACGGCAAAGCGGTTAGCCTGTTGTCGGAAACCGCTGCGCGCCACAAAGCGAATAAGTCTTTTTTCAACGACCTCCTGACGCTTTGCGCAGACAAAAGCCCGGCTGTCGCAGACGGCGCAACCTGGATACTCAAAGCGCATATCGATGATGGCGGCGTCCTTACCCGGAAGGAAACGGCGCGCCTCGTTTCCGCGGCGCCGAAAACAAGCAGCTGGCCTGCACAACTCCATATCTGCCAAGTCATCGGCAAGCTGGAACTGACCGCGAGCCAAGCGCAAGCACTCGCGAAATGGTTGAAGCCGCTATTAAAGCATGAAAGGCCGTTCTTGCGCGCGTGGTCGGTCGATGCGCTTTGCGCCGTTGCGGTTGCTGACAAAGCACTAAAGGCAATCGCCGACAGGGCTTTAAAAGCAGCCCAAAACGACTCCGCAGCATCCGTGCGGGCGCGCGCTGGCAATATCGAGCGAAACCGGTAACAGTCTTTTGCATCGCCCATCGCTTCCAGTCTGAAATGAAACGCTCGAACCCGACATGGACACGTGACGATCTTGAAACGCCGCCCGGCAGAAGGCGCGCATGGCGCCACTTGCTGTTCACGGATCACGGCATTTTGCGGTTTTTCTACGACAACTCTCATGAGATCGCGCCCGGCAAGATGTGGCGCACTTACCAACCCTCTCCCCGTCACTTAAAAAATTGGGCGGCAAAGGGCGTCAAAACTGTCATCAACCTGCGTGGCGAAAAGCCAAGCGGCTTTCTTTATCTTGAGGAAGAAGCGTGCGAACGCCTGGGCCTGCATTTCATTACTTTCAAGACGTTTTCACGAGAAGCGCCGACAAAAGAGATACTGCATGCAGCCCGCAAGCTGTTCGATGAAATCACTTATCCGGCGGTGATGCACTGTAAGTCCGGCGCCGATCGGGCCGGTTTGATGTCGGCGCTATATATGTTCTTCCGTGAAGGCGTCGCTTTCGACGATGCGCTGGAACAGCTTTCGTTCCGTTACGGTCATGTGCGGCAGGGCAAGACCGGCGTCATCGACTTTGCGCTGGAACAGTTCATTGACTACGCAAAAGCGAACGGCAAGTCGCTGTCCTCGGTCGAGGATTTTTTTGAGTGGGTCGATGAAGTCTACGACCCCGCGGCGGCGAAAGAACAGTTCCACAGCACCGGCTGGGGCGATTTTCTGACGGAGCGAATTTTGAGGCGGGAGTAGTTCAAACGAGCTGCAACTCAGCCTGGCGCGCATAGGCGCCGCCTTTCGCCATCAGCTCGTCATGTTTGCCGGTTTCGATAATGCGGCCCTTGTCCATTACGGCGATCAGGTCCGCATCCTTCACCGTCGAAAGCCGGTGCGCGATCACCAGCGTCGTACGGCCCGCCGTCAGGCGCTTTAACGCTTCCTGGATTTTGGTTTCGCTTTCCGCATCGAGCGCCGAGGTCGCCTCGTCAAGCAACAGGATCGGCGCGTCTTTCAAAAACGCCCTTGCAAGCGCGATGCGCTGGCGCTGACCGCCGGACAAATTGGCGCCGCCTTCGCCGAGCGGCGTATCATAGGCTTTGGGCAGGAGGCTGATGAAGTCGTTCGCCGCCGCGTCGGTCGCCGCCTTGATGATTTCCGGACGGGAAGCGCCGGGCCGCCCGAAGGCGATGTTTTCAAGCGCGGACATATTATAGACGACCGCCTCCTGCGTCACGAGCGCGATGCGCGCGCGCAGGCTTCTGATCGTCGCCTTCGCGATATCCTGACCGTCGATGAGGATGCGCCCCTCTTCCGGCTCATACAATCGCGGCAGCAGGTTCATCAGCGTCGATTTGCCGGAACCGGACTCGCCGACCAGCGCCACCATCTTGCCCGCCGGGATTTCCAGCGACACGTCATCGAGGGCGCGCGTGGTTCCCGAGGCGGTCTCGTAGGCGAAGCGCACATTCTCGATGCGGATCGCGCCGGGACCGGGCGCAAGATCGGCGGCGCCGTCCGCATTGCGGATCGTCGGCTTCGCATCGATCAGGGCGAGCACGCGCTCGAAAGCGCCGAAGCCTTCCTGCATCACCGCATTCAAGGTGCCGAGCGCGCGCGCCGGCTGCGACATCAACAAGAGCGCGATGATGAAACCGATAAACTCGGTCACCGACAAAGCCCCGGACGAAATTCTCATGGCGACCACGGCGACCACCACCGCGAGCGCGACCGACCCGGCAAAAAAAATCAGCGGCTCGTTGAGCGCGCGCGTGTAGGCCATTTTCTTGAGGATGCGCAGGCGGTCGTCGAAGGCGTCGGCGGCGCGGGTCCGCTCCAGCGGTTCGAGCTGATAGGACTTCACCATGCGCGCGCCGGCAAGCGTTTCGCCGACCATCGCGGTGATGTCGCCGGCCTGCGACTGCGCGCGCGACGACGCCTTGCGCAGGACCCTGCCGATCTTCGAAACCGGAAACCCGATCAGCGGATAAATCAGGAGAACGATCAGGAACAGCGCCCAGTCGTAATAGATCATCATCCCGCACAGGCCGATCAGCGTCAGCCCGTCGCGCATGGCCATGGAAAACCGGTTCAGCGTATCGCGAATGAGACCGACATCGTTCGTAAAGCGCGACATGATCTGGCCGGAAACTTCCCGCCGCTGCTGCGCGAAGTCCATCGCCATCAGGCTTGCGAACATGTCGTTCTGGATATCGCGCAGGGTCGACAGCGACGCCCCCGCCGAGAGCCGCGTCTGGAAATACTGGGCGCCCGCATGAACGGCGCCGAGGCCGATGACGAAGAGCGGCCCCATGACAAGCACCTGGTTGAGGGTCGGCGAGAACCGCTCGCTGCCGCCGAGAAATCCGGCGTTGATCCACTCGACCCCGATCGGGATCAAACTCGCCGAGCCCGCATAAATCGCCATGGCGACGAGCGAGAGCGCGAGCCGCGGCCAGTAGCGGGAGAAATAGTCCCGCCACAGCCTGCCCGCGAGCTTCAGGGTCGGCGCGCCGCCCGAACCGGCGTCGAGGCTCGTTCGAGGCTTATGAGTCGTGTCCAAGAATGGGCTCCCGGGCGGCTGGTGAAGACCGGCCTAGCATCGACGGCGCCGCCCTATCAAGCAAGCTATTGACGCCGCTTCAGAAATGGGGAACCCCCTCGCCCATGTTCAAACGTCTCGCCCGCAGCGCCTTCGTCGGCAATATCGCCGGCTTCCTCATCGGCGCCTATATCCGGCTCGTCGACAGGACCGCGCGCTGGACGGTGGTCGGAAAAGAGAATTTCGACGCCGCGGCCGCCGACGGCAAGGGCGTCATCGTCACCTTCTGGCACGGACGCCTGATGATGGCGAGCACCATCAGGCGGCTCACCGACCAGCGGGTCTTCATGCTGATCTCCAACCACCGCGACGGCGAGATCATCACGAAAGCCGTCAAGGACTACGATATCGAATTCATCCGCGGATCGGCCGCCAATCCGAACAAGCCAGAAAAGAACAAGCAAGGCGCTTCAGCGATCGCCCAGATGCTCGCAGCGCTCAAGGACGGTCATGTGGTCGGCGTCACCCCTGACGGGCCGCGCGGTCCCGCAGAAAAGGTTCATATCGGCGTCATCAAACTTGCGCAGTTTTCAGGCGCGCCGATTATACCCGGCGCAAACTCCATGTCGCGCGGACGCCGTCTCGGCACATGGGACCGGTTCTTGTTGCCGGGGCCCTTCTCCCGCGGCGTGCAGGTCGGCCTCGCCCCGATCCGGGTGCCGGCGGACGCCGACTTTGAAACGGTGAAGAAAGCCCGCGAAGCCTTGGAAAAAGGCCTTTGCGAGGCTACTGAGCAGGCGGACGCCCTTGCGGGCCGCAGCGATACGCCGGACAATCAGGGCTGACGGCGCGGATATCTCATGACATCGACTTTACGCGAACCGCTCGCCCTGAAAATCTACCGCGCGCTCAGCCGCGCGGCGGAACCGGTTGCGGCGTTCACCCTCAACCGCCGCATGCGCGCCGGCAAGGAAGATCCCGAGCGGATAGGGGAACGTCGCGGCCTGGCGCAACGCGAACGTCCGGCGGGCCCGCTCTTGTGGATACACGGCGCGAGCGTCGGCGAATCGCTTTCGGTCATTCCGCTGGTCAAGCGTCTGCAGCGCGCCTTGCCGGATTACGCTTTCCTGATCACCACGGGCACGGTCACGTCGGCGAAGCTGATGGCCGAGCGACTGCCCGAGGGCGCCTTTCATCAATATATCCCGCTCGATCATCCGGATTTCGTGCGCGCATTTCTCGATCACTGGCGTCCTGAAGCGGCGTTTTTCGTGGAATCGGAATTCTGGCCCAATCTCATTCTCGCCGCCCGCCAGAAGACGCGCTTCATGGCGATCGTCAACGGACGGGTGTCGCCCCGCTCCTTCGAGGACTGGAAACGCCAGCCCAACACGATCAAATATATTCTCTCGGCGTTCGATATGATTATCGCGCAGGATTATCAGAATGCGGACCGGCTGATGACGTTGTCGGGAAGACCGGTCGAGATGTTCGGCAACCTTAAAAACGCCGCGCCGCCGCTCCCCGCCGATGAAAAGGAAGTCGAAAATCTCCGCGCGATGATCGGCGACCGTCCGTTCTGGCTGGCCGCAAGCACGCATCCGGGCGAAGAAGAAATCGCGCTCGATGCGCGCGCATTGTTGAAATCGGACTTTCCCGACCTGTTGACGGTCATCGCGCCGCGCCATCCGGGACGCGGCGAAGAGGTGGAAGACCTCGCCCGCGAGCGCGGCCTCGCCTACGCCCGCCGTTCGCAGGGCGCCCCGATCACGCCGGAAACGGAAGTCTATATCGCCGACACGCTGGGCGAACTTGGCGTCTTTTACCGCCTCGCCGACACCGCCTTTGTCGGCGGCAGCATTACGCCGAAAGGCGGGCATAATCCGCTTGAGCCGGCGCGGCTCGGTGCGGCAATCCTTCACGGTCCGCATACGTTCAATTTCGTTGAAACCTATCAGCTGATGCGCGAAGCGGGCGGCGCGGCGCTTGTCCGAAACGAGCGCGAGCTCGCCGCCGCAATCCGCCGATTGTTCGCTGATTCCAAGACCCGGGCCGCCGTCGTTGACGCCGCCCGCGAGAGCGCCGAACGCAACGCGGAAAAAACACTCGCCGACATCTGCGATACGCTGCTTGAAAAATTCCCCGCCGAGGCGGATGCTCCGTGATGCGCGAACCATGGTTCTGGCGCGAAGAGACCATCGCCGCCCGCGCCGTCGCCCTGGGGCTGTCGCCATTTGCAGCGCTTTACGATCTCGGCCAGCAGTTGCGCGCGCATTTGTCGAACCCTGCGCCGGCGCCGGTTCCGATTATCTGCGTCGGCAACGCGACGCTGGGCGGCGTCGGCAAGACGCCTTTCGCAATTGCGCTTTGCACCTTGTTGAAAGCCGAAGAGCGCAACCCTGTTTTCCTGACACGCGGTTATGGCGGAACGGCGGGCGCGGCGCCGGTTAAAGTCGATCCGGCTTGGCATAATGCAAACGACGTCGGCGACGAAGCGCTGCTGCTCGCCCGGTCGGCGCCGGTCTATGTATCGAAAAACCGGCCCGACGGCGCGGCGGCCGCAGCGAAAGACGGCGCGGACCTGATCATCATGGACGACGGTTACCAGAACCCGACAATCGAAAAGACCGTCTCCATTCTTCTTGTCAATGCGCGCCGGCCTTCCGGGAGCGGCGCCGTCTTTCCGGCGGGACCGATGCGCGAGCCGATGGCGCGCGCCAGGGCGCGGGCCGATCTCATCGTTTACGTTGGCCGCGACGAGAACCGTGCAGCGCGCGCGGCGGAAGAGAACGGATCGCCCTTCGCCGCCTGGCTCGAACCGGCGAACCCGCCGGAGGCACACCGCGTCGTCGCCTTTTGCGGCATCGGCGATCCTCAGAAATTTTTCTACACGCTGGAAACGGCGGGATTTGAGATCGCCGATCGCGCCGCCTTCCCCGATCATCACGCCTATACGGATCAGGATATCGCCGTCCTTGAAAAACGAGCCGCCTCGCGGAATGCGCCGCTGATCACTACAGAAAAGGACCATGTTCGGCTGCCGGCGCGATGTGCGGAGACGACGCTGACCCTGCCCGTGGCGATGCGCATCAACAATCCCGCCCTCCTGACCGGCGCCGTTCTTTCTGCTATCGACCGCCGCAACGCACAGCCCTGACCGAACGCCGAATGTCTGAAGCCGCACCCGTCGACGATCCCGACTATCCCCTGCCCGAACGCCGGTCGAACCGGCCGATCACGCTCGCTCACCGGATCGAATATGCGCTGGTCGTCGCGATGCTCAGGTTTTTCCGCCTGCTGGGGCTCGACCGCGCGTCGGCGCTGTCGGGGCGCTTTTCGCGCTTCATCGGACCGAAACTGCGCAGCCTTACAAAGCGCGGCGAGGACAATCTGCGCCGCGTCTTCCCGGACTGGAGCGAAGAGAAAATCAGTGAAACGCTCAAGGAGGTTTACGAAAATCTCGGCCGCACCGGCGCCGAATACGCGCATTTGGACAAGCTCTCGAATTTCGGCGACGACCCGCGCATTGTTTGCGAAGGGGTGGACCGCATCACGCATATTTGGAATCCTGGAGGCCCCGCCCGGGCGATTTTCGTCACCGGACATTTCGCCAACTGGGAAGTCACCGGCATCAACGCGCGGGAGCTGGGGCTCAAATTCGGCGTTATCTACCGCGCGCTCAATAACCCGTTAGTCGATGAGATGATCATCAAAAAACGCGGCGACGCCGCGACCCGCCGGCAAATACCGAAGGGCATGGCCGGCGCACGCCCGCTCATCGACCTTTTAAAAGACGGCTATTCCGTCGCCATCCTCGCCGACCAGAAACTCAATACCGGCGGTATCCCCGTTCCGTTTATGGGGCGCATGGCGATGACCGCGCCGGCGGCCGCGCGTCTCGCCGTTCGTTTCAACCTGCCCGTGGTGCCGATTTCAAATGAGCGACTGGACGGCGCCTATTTCAAGGTGACGGTGAACGACCCGATCCCGTTCGAACGAACCGGCGATCTTGTCGCCGATGTCGAGGCGCTCACCATCAAGATCAACGAGTTTTTAGAGCGCGACATTCGCGCAAGACCCGGCCAGTGGCTCTGGCTGCACCGGCGCTGGCCGAAAGAGTCCTGACCTCTATTCTTCTTCCTTGCACAGTCCTTCATAGGCGATGCTCGCGCCCATGCTCGCCGCCGTACAGGCGTTCGAATAGGTCTCACCGTCGCAGCCGCAGACCGGACGGTAGTCCCGGGTGCACATTTCCGGCTTCATGACGCAAACGCCGGCGGCGTCCGCCGTATTGACGCAAACGCCCGGCTCCATCTCGCAATAAGCGCCCTCGGCCTCGCATTGAAAGCCGCCGATACCGCCGCACAGGCCGCCAAGCTCGCCAACGCCCGGCGCCTGATCTCCGTCGCCGTCCTGCGGGTTTTCTTCTTTCGAGGCGCAGGCCGCGAGCAGCGTCAATGCCGCAAACGCCGACAGGAACGTATGAATGTATCGTGCTTTATTCATCGCATTTCATCATCTGTGATTGCATATACCGCTCCTCACCGATCTTTCCGATCAGTTCAAGCTGGGTCTCGATGAAGTCGATATGCTCTTCTTCCGACTCAAGAATACGCGCCAGTATTTCACGGCTCACATAATCCCGGATGCTCTCGCAATAGGCGATCGCCTCCAGATAAACCGGATGCGCACGCTGTTCGGCCTTAAGGTCGGCTTCGATGCATTCCTTGATGTTTTCACCGATATAGACCTTGTCCAGGTCCTGCAGGTTTGGAAGGCCTTCAAGAAAGAGAATGCGTTCGATCAGTTCGTCCGCATGCTTCATTTCATCGATTGATTCATCGTATTCGATCTTGGCGAGGCGCTCAAATCCCCAGTTCTTGTACATGCGCGCATGCAAAAAATACTGGTTGACCGTAGTCAACTCCAGTTTCAACGCCTTGTTGAGATACTCGATAACCTTTTGATCGCCCTTCACCGGAATCACTCTCCTTCGCGAATACGCGACGCAAAAATAAAGCAATGATTGCGCGGTCCAAGGTTTATCTTTGCAAGCGACTCTCACTTGCGGCGATTTCCTGAATACGCGGCGAAAAACTCGGGAGTTTTCGAATGCGGAAAGTTATTCCGCCGGGACTGCGGCGGCGCCCTGTTCAGGGCTGCGGGCGTCTTCGATCATCTGCGCAACGTCGGGCAGACACTTGCCGCATTGGGGGCGACTGCCGCAGCGGCGAAAGACGTCGGCGACGGTGCGCGCGTCCTTGCCCGCTTCCGCGAGCTGCTTGTCCTTCAGCGCATTGCAAATGCAGATATACATGCCGCAGCCATCACCCTTGGCGACGGGGCCTACAGGGTCCCGCCTTTCACCGTAGATGGTGCAATTAATAATGATTGTCAATTACAAAAGTGTTACCGGCGACCGCTACTGAGCGCCATCCGACGGCGCGGCGGGCATATCCCCGACCGTCAATTGCGGATCGACCAGCTTGCCGGCCCATTTCATACTCCAGTGGAGATGGGGACCGGTCACCCGCCCAGTGGCGCCCACAGCGCCGATCACGTCGCCTTTTTTGACATGTTGTCCCGGCTCCACGTCGATCCGCGAAAGGTGCAGGAAAGCGCTCTCAAGCCACTGACCGTGATCAAGGAGAACCAGTCCACCTTCGAAATACATATCCGAATTGGCGAGCGTAACGACCCCGTCCGCTGGCGCGCGCACCGGCGTTCCCTTTGCGGCGGCGATGTCGACGCCGGAATGCGGCCGTTTCGGCTCGCCATTGAGGATCCGCTGCGAACCGAAGACGCCGCTGATCGGCCCTACCGCCGGCCATTCAAAACCCACCGCCCAGTCCGGGATCTTCTGGGTCGATTGCCGGGCGGTTTTTTTGAGCGCCGAATCGGCGGCGATCTTGGCGAGCTGTTCTTCCGTGAAGCCGGAAACCTTGGACTGGTCGAGACCGTCAATGCGCTGCACCGGGAACTCGCGGTCTTCGATCTCCAGCGCGGTCCGCTCGACCTGACCGTCGGCATAGGTCACGACAATCAACGCCGAAAGCGGATTGTCGCGTTCGAAACCGAAAACGAACAGGCCGTTATCGCTGACCATGACGTCTTCCCCATCGACCCGCACGCCGGCGCCCGGCTCGGTCTTGCCGAAAACGAGGCCGCCCTGCGCAAAACTACCCTCAAGGGAAAATCGCTGCGGTTCGTCCTTGAAGACTTTCTGGAGTTCCTGAACCTCCTGCATGGCTTCGGCGAAATTCGCCCGCCGCAGAATTTCTTCCTCTTTCGAGACTGTTTCCGAAGTCGTGAAGTTTTCAGGCTCAGGCTTTCGTTCAGCCAGACTGTCGAAGACCCCTTCAAGCGGATGGACGGTCTTCTCTTTCGATGTGTCGTCCGACTGCAGCGGCGCAGCGACGCTCGCGCCAGCGAAAAGAGCAAGGACGGCCGTCAACACGATACGCATGTCAGTCTTTCCCATATCCGAAACCCTTCATCGCCGCCGCTGCGTCAGCATACGGCTCCTGCTTGTCGACATTCCAGTATTTAAGCGCCTTTAAAGGTATGCGCGCGCCGGTGACGGCGCAGACGACATAAGCGCCCGGCTTGATGATGTGAAACTCAGCGTCGTCATACTCAATCACCGCCTGTTCGCCGGCGCCGCTTTTATCCAGCATATTCGTCAACCATTCTATCCTGACCGCAATCCTTAGCGCGGCCTTTAAGCCCTAGTCAAAAAGCTTCGGCTGGCGTGGCTTCGGCTTTGTTTTGGCGGCGCTTTTTCTGGGCTTCGGCGGCCCGTCCCCCGAGAAGGTCACGAGGACCGCCCCGTCTGCGAACTGGATGGCGCCGGACGCGCCCGCCGGAGCATCGTCAGCCCGGCGAATGAGCGCGCCCGAAGCATCGCGGACCAGCGCAAAACCCCGTTGCAGGGTATTCTGGAAGGAATAGCTTTCAAGAAGCCTCGAAAGAGAGGCGAGCCTGTCCTCGCGATCCTTCACACCGCGTCGAACCGCCGGCGCAAGCCGTTCGGCGGGGCGCTCCCACTCGCGCCCCTTTACGGCAACCATATTTTTCAGAATGCGCAAGGACAGCCGTCCCGATTTTTCCGCAAGCGCCTGCGCAGCGGCGCCGGCTCGCGAACGCAAGGCGGCGCGAAGCTGGTCCGATCTGCGATCGAGCGATTGCTGGGCGGCGCCGATCACATCTTCCGGTCGGCCGAGCCCGCGCGCAGCCGAGATCAGCGCCGCGCGGCGATTGTCGAAGAGCCGCATCGCAGCGCCGGCGAACCGCCGTTCCTTGTTGAGAATTTCCGCATGAAGTTCGCTACGCACCGGGACCGCGATCTCCGCCGCAGCGGTCGGCGTCGGCGCGCGCATGTCAGCCACAAAATCGATGAGCGTCGTATCAGTTTCATGGCCGACTGCGGAGATCAGCGGGATTTCGCTCGCCGCCGCCGCACGGGCGACAACCTCTTCATTAAAGCACCACAGATCCTCGAGCGAGCCGCCGCCGCGGGCGACGATCAGAACGTCCGGACGGGGAACATCGCCGCCCGCTTCGAGCCTGTTGAAGCCGTCGATGGCGGCGGCGATCTTGTCCTCGGCGCCCCGTCCCTGCACCAGAGTCGGCCAGACAATGACATGACGCGGAAAACGTTCGCGCAGCCGATGCAGAATATCGCGGATGACGGCGCCGGACGGCGACGTGACGACGCCGATCACTTCCGGCAGATAGGGCAGCTTCTTTTTCCGCTCCGGCGAAAACAGTCCTTCTGCGGCCAGCTTTTTCTTGCGCTGTTCGTAGAGCGCCATCAGCGCCCCGACGCCGGCGGGCTCCAGCGAATCAATAATCAGCTGATACCGCGACTGGCCCGGAAAGGTGCTCATCCGGCCCGACGCGATCACCTCCATCCCCTGTTCCGGATTGATCGCGAGCCGCGACGCCGTGCCTTTCCACATGACCCCGGAGATGACGGCTTTATCATCTTTAAGGTCGAGATAGACATGGCCGGAGCCGGCGCGCGTCACGCGGCCGAGTTCGCCGCGCACCCGCACATAGCCAAAATTTTCCTCAATCGATTTTTTGACAGCGCCGGAGAGCTCCGACACCGTATATTCGTGAATATTTCCAAGGGTCTCGCCGGACATGTCGCCGGTTTAAGCACATTTTGCGCTGATGGATAAGTGCAGAAAAACCGGCTTTCAGGCTGGAATAAACGCCATACAGATGTGATCATCATCACAGTCGCGCGCTGAGCCATCGATCATAGACGGCCCCTCGGCGCTGCAAATGCTGTTGCGTTGCACGTTCCATCCACGAGCGGGAGAATAACCATGAAGTTGAAATTCCTGATGGGCGCCGCAGCGGGCGCCTTGCTGCTGAGCGGCGCGACCATCACTTTCGGGACAGTTGACGGCGACGAGACCGGCGCGCCCTTTCTGAGCCCCCTCGCCATGATGCAGTCGATCTGCGGCGACCGCCCGGACGGTCTCGCCAAACGGCGCGCTTTTTTCGTCAGCGCTGCGAAAGCCTACGCCGCGCAAAGCGGCGAGGAAGCGACGGACGGCAAGACCCTGTTCCCGACCCTCGGCGCTATCAGCTACGAAATCACGACAGCCAAACCGGAAGCGCAGGCCTGGTTCAATCAGGGTCTCGCCTTCACCTATAACTTCAACCACGAAGAGGCGGTCAATTCATTCCGCCGCGCGCAGGAAATCGATCCGTCATGCGCCATGTGTTACTGGGGCGAAGCGTTCGCGCTCGGCCCCAACATCAACGCGCCCATGGTCGATGAAGCGGTCGCGCCGGCATGGGTGGCGATCAACAAGGCGCTCAAGAATCGCGGGAACGCCAGCGACAAGGAAAAAGCGCTGATCAACGCGCTTGCCTATCGTTATCAGGAAAAGCCGACCGCGGATCGATCAAAACTCGACAATGCATTCGCCGATGCGATGGACGATGTTGTGAAAGCCTATCCCGATGACGACTTCGTCGCCGCCCTCGCTGCCGAGGCGAACATGGACACGCAAGCCTGGGATTACTGGCAGGACGGCGGGCGCACGCCAAAAGGCCGCACGGCGCGTACGTTGTCATTGCTTGAAGGCGTTATCGCGCGCAATCCGAACCATGCAGCGGCGATCCATCTTTACATCCACACGACGGAAGCCTCGAGTAACCCTTATCGCGCAGCCGACCACGCCGACAGGCTGGCAGGCCTTGCGCCGGGGCTCGGCCATCTCGTGCATATGCCGTCACACACCTATTACAGGATTGGACGGTTCAAGCAGTCGCTGGAACACAACATTGTCGCGGTGGATGTCGACCAAGCTTATCTCGACTCCGTCGATCAGGCGAGCATCCTTTATGAGTACGGCTATTACACCCACAATATTCATTTCGCGATGACGTCTGCGCAAATGGCGGGAGACGGCGCGGCCGCTCTCAAAATGGCGGAGCGTCTTGATGAGAAACTCCCCGTAGACATGGCCGCGGCGGCGCCATGGGTGCAACCGATCAAGGCGGCGCCCTATTACGCCATGGTGCAGTTCGGCGATCCGGCGGATATTCTCAACGCGGAAGACCCGGGCGACGCGCTGCCGTTTCTAAGAGGCGCCTGGCATTATGCGCGCGGCGAGGCTTACGCGAAAATGGGCGAGCCGGGAAAGGCGATGGACGAAGTCGAAGCCATCAGCGCGCTCGTTGAAAGCGGCGATCTTCAAAACCTTGTGAACGGCGGCGTGCCGGCGATCGACATTCTCAATATTGCGCGCCTGACCGTCATCGCCCGCGCGGCGGCGGCGGAAGAGAACTTCGAAACCGCCGTGGAAGCGATGGAAGAAGCGACCGCGCTGCAAGCGGCCCTGCCCTACACGGAACCGCCCTTCTGGTATTATCCGGCGAAGCAGACGCTTGCGGCCATGCTGCTACAGGCGGGCGACAGCGAACGCGCCGAACAGCTCTTCCTCGAATCGCTCACCGAGTCGCCCAATAACGCGTGGGTGCTCTACGGGCTTTCGGAAAGCTACGCCGCGCAAGGCGACAAGAACGGCGCCAAATACGCAAAGGCGCTGTTTAAAGACGCCTGGCTTGGCGGCAAGAAGGCGACCCTGACCCTGTCTCAACTCTAGCGCCTTCAGCGTATCCAATCCGAAACAATTGCGCGCGGCCGCTCCGGCCGCGCGCTTCATTTTGCGCCATTCACAGCGCTCCCGGAAACGGTCTAGATTGCGGACCGTACGCTGGGAGGGCGGACGATGAAAAGCAAAAAACCGGGCGAGGTATCCCGCCGCGCCTTTGTCGCCGCAACAGGCGGCTCCGCGTTCGCCGCCGCTTTGGGCGCGCCAATTCCGTTTGCACGTTTCCTGCCCGCAGGCCTTGTCCCGGTCGCGCTCGCACAAGGCGGCGACGGCGCGCTCTCGGGCAAGCCCGGACTTGTCATGCTGGGCGACAAACCGCTCAACGCTGAAACCCCGCCGCACCTCCTCGACGATGACGTGACGCCCGGCGCGCGCATGTTCGTGCGCAATAACGGACAGGTTCCCGTTTTCACGCCGAGCGACATTGCAAACTGGCGTCTCGCGATCGACGGCGAGGTGGAAACGCCGCTCGATCTCGCCATCGATGATCTGCGCAACGACTTCGAAACCGTAACCCTTCGTTTGCAGATTGAATGCGGCGGCAATGGGAGGCGTTTCATGACGCCGCCGGCGCGCGGCAACCAATGGTCGTTCGGCGCGATCAGTTGCGCTGAATGGACGGGTGTAAGGCTGCGGGATCTATTGATGCGTGCAGGCCTTAAAGAGAGCGCTGTTTACACCGCCCATTACGGCGCCGATCCGCATTTGTCAGGAGATCCCTCAAAAGAGGCGATCTCCCGCGGCGTACCGATTGAAAAAGCTCTTGAACCGCACACCATCGTCGCCTTCGCCATGAATGGAGAGGAAATACCGCTCCTGAACGGTCATCCTTTGCGGGTGATCGCGCCCGGCTGGCCCGGTTCCTGCTCGCAGAAATGGCTCACCCGCATCTGGGTGCGCGACCGCGAACATGACGGCGCAAAAATGACGGGACAGTCTTATCGCGTGCCGAAATATCCGGTCGCGCCGGGTACGGAAGTTCCGGATGAGGATATGAAAATCATCGAATCGATGCCGGTCAAATCGCTCATCACCGCGCCGCAGACGGGCCACCGGGTCAGAGCCGGCGACAGTTTTGAAGCACGCGGCCATGCATGGGCTGGGGATCATGAGGTGGCCGCAATGGACGTCTCCATCGATTTCGGCGCCACATGGACCCGCGCGCGCCTGGATGCGCCGGCGAACCGCTATGCATGGCAGCGATGGCGCGCCGCCATCACGCTGCCGGAAGCGGGATACTATGAAATCTGGGCGCGGGCGACGGATGAGGCCGGCGTCATGCAGCCGCCGACACAACCCGGCTGGAACCCGCGCGGCTATCTCAACAACCTGCAGCATCGCATCGCGGTCTTCGCCCTGTGACGCGGATGCAGGATATGCTTTTGCGCCTCGCCGTTGCGGCGGCGCTGGCGCTGCTGATCATCGGGCTGACAAAACTCTTCACGCCGAATGGCGGCGCGTTGGCGACCGCCGTCCAGTCAGCATCTATCCGCAACCCCGCCAGCGCCATGGCCGGCGCATGGAACGGCGAGATCAACTACGCGCCCGCCTATGCGGCGCTCGATCCGTTGACGGCGCTCGCTTCCGCAGAGGCAACGTCCCTGTTCGATCCACAGGATGACTATTGGGGCTTGCCACGTGCAAACGGTTACGAGGAAGTCGCGGCCTACTGCACGGCGTGCCATTCCCTGCGCATCGTCATGCAGCAGCGCCAGCCCCGCGAAGGGTGGGATTATCTTTTAAACTGGATGGTCGAGAAGCAAGGCATGGCGCCGCCGCCCGCCGATGATCGCGCGCTGCTGCTCGATTACCTTTCGCAGGAATTCGGCGACGACTAACTGCGTTATTTTTTCTCTTCTGCTTCTTCGAGTTCTTTTTTCAGCTTCTCGATATCTTCAAGGCTGAGATCTTCATCCTCGCGAAGCGTCCATGTGGGCTGGTAAACCGGCGGCCCGATGTCCGGCCGCGTGGCTTCAAGACCGCGATCCGCGTTCGAGCCCTGGGAGATGGAACCCGCATCGCCGACATTGCGGCGGAAATCCCTGAGCCCTTGAATGGTCTCTGTGTCTTTAAGCTCAATCGCCGCCGCCGGACCGAGAAGCTTGTCGAGATCGGGACCCGTCTGGCCGCGCGACCGCGCGCCGCGCAGCAGTTCTTCCGCGCGCGCCCAGTTCTCGCCGCTGGCGCCGGGACGCCAGCCGGAGCGAATCTCGCGGCGCCCGGCGCATTCGGCGGCCTTGTCTTCATTTTCGAACTGTTCGGGACAGAAAATCGCAACAACGCCCGACGAGCCGGATAATGCGGAAGGATCGCCCTGGGGCAGTTCAACGCGCGGCATCGTAAGAAAACGCCCCGACCCTGGGTTCTGATCGAACATGTCGTCATTTGCAGCCGGTTCCTCTGCGGCAAACACTTCTTGCTCCTCCGGCTCTTCTTCCTCGGGAAGTTCTTCTTCCGGCGTCGGCGCTTCATCTGCAGCGGACTCTTCGCCGTCAGTTTCCTCATCGCCGATCATTTCATCAAGCCCCGCCTCCTCGCTGCGTTCGGGCTCGACCGACAGCAATGGCTCAAGCGCTTCTTCTTCCGGCGCCTGTTCCGGCGCTTCTTCTTCGGGCTCCTGCAGGATCAGTTCTTCCTGCGGCGCCTCGACGGGATCAGGAATGAGCGGCTCAGGCTCATCGGCGGGCGGCGCAAGCAGCGGTTCGAGATCGAGGTTGAGATCGATCAGCGGCTCCATCTCAACCTCTTCGATCACCGGCTGCGGATCAGGTTCGGGCTCCGGTTTAATCTCGCGTTCCTCAACGATCTCCGGTTCGATGTCGGGCTCGGGCTCGGGCTCGGTTTCTTCAACTGTTTCCGGCAGCGGCGCCGGTTGAACCGGCTCAGGCTCCGGTTGAAGCTCCTCGACGACTTCCGGTTCTTCTGGTTCAGGTTCCGGTTCAGGCTCTTCGAGCTCCGGCTCGGGCTCTGCGATTTCAGGATCGCGCAGCTCGGGCGTCTCAAACGGCGCCATTTCAACCAGCGTCACCTGCAGCATGTCGCTCGGCGCGTTCGGTATCCAGATCCGCACCCGGGCGAACACGGACACCAGCGTCAGCACGATCACATTGATTGACAGGGCGACAGCGATTGCCGCAATGCGGCGGCGGCGGTCTACGGCGGCGATCGAATCAAGGAATCGCGCGCTCGAGCGGTCGAACGGCCCATAAAATTTGAGCCACGCCGCGATAAGGGGCCGCAGCCAGCGGCGCACGGCGCGCGAATAGCGGCGCAGCAAAACCCGCGCCTTGCGCGCACGCTTTTCACTCGCCGGCTCGGGCGTGTTATCGTCCTTCCCGGTCATGCGGCGCAGCGTTGATCCCGGAGCGTGAGGGCCTTAAACGCGAAAACGAAAGAATGGAGACGGCTCAATTGAAAGTCCTGTTGGTCGGCGGCGGCGGCCGTGAACATGCCCTCGGCTGGAGAATTGCGCAAAGCCCGGCTTTGGCCAAGCTCTATGTGGCGCCTGGCAACCCAGGTCTCAATCATATTGGCGAGCATTTGGCCATAGGCGACAGCGATGTACCAGCGCTGACGGCGTTTGCAGCAGACAATAATGTCGATCTCGTGGTCGTGGGCCCGGAAGCGCCGCTGGCGGCCGGGCTCGGCGACGCCCTTCGCGAGCGCGGCATCGCTTGTTTCGGCCCCGATAAGGATGCGGCGGCGCTCGAAACCTCGAAAAGCTTCATGAAGGAAGTCTGTGCGGCCGCAGGCGCGCCGACCGCTGCTTATGGGCGCTTCACGTCAGGCGACGAAGCGAAAGAATTTCTGCGCGCTCAGACGGCGCCCTATGTGGTCAAGGCCGACGGCCTCGCTGCGGGCAAGGGCGTCATGATCGCCGAATCGCTCGCCGACGCCGACAGCGCCGTCGACGAGATGCTCGGCGGAAAATTCGGTGACGCCGGCGAAGCGATCGTCATCGAAGAATTCATGGAAGGCGAGGAGGCGAGTTTTTTCGCCATCACCGACGGCGAAACGGTGTTGCCGATGATCGCCGCGCAGGATCACAAACGCGCCCATGACGGCGATAAAGGGCCGAACACCGGCGGCATGGGCGCCTACTCGCCGGCGCCGGTTTTCACTGGCGCCGTCTACGAGCGGACGATGAAGGAGATCGTCGAGCCGGTCGTTCAGGAAATGCGCGCGCGGGGAACGCCGTATATCGGCGTGATTTACGCCGGACTGATGATCAAGGACGAACGCCCGCGGCTTGTGGAAATCAACGCCCGCTTCGGCGATCCCGAATGCCAGATCCTGATGCGCCGCCTCAACAGCGATCTGCTGCCCGCGCTCTACGCGGCGGCTGCCGGCGAGCTCCGCGGGCTGACGCTTGACTGGTCCGACGACGCCGCGGCGCTCGTCGTGCTCGCCGCCAACGGCTATCCCGGCGCCTATCAAAAAGGCTCGGCTATTCATGGCGTCGAAGCGGCGAACGCCCTGCCCGGCGTCGTCGTCTTTCACGCCGGCACGAAAGAGGACAGCGGCCGCCTTCTCTCCAATGGCGGGCGGGTTCTCAACGTGACGGCGACCGGCGCCGACATCCGCCAGGCCATCGAGCGCGCTTATCAGGGCGTCGACGCCATCGACTGGCCAGACGGCTTCTGCCGCCGCGACATCGGCTGGCGCGCATTGGAGCGGGCTTCATGAAACCACTCGCCGCATGGCGCGAAGACGCACAGTATTTCGAAGCCCACGGCCATCGCCTCGCCTATTGGGCATTCGAAGAAGACGCCGCAAAGCCCTGGCTGCTCCTGATCCACGGCTATCCAACCTCGTCCTGGGACTGGTCCGCCATGTGGCCGACGCTTTCAAAGAAGTTCAACCTCGCCGCCCTCGACATGCTGGGCTTCGGCCTTTCCGACAAACCGGGGAACATCGCCTACAGCCTCGTCGACCAGGCCGACCTACAGGAAGCCCTGCTTGAAAGGCTGGGCGTCGGCGATGCGCATCTACTCGTGCATGATTACGGCAATTCCGTCGCGCAGGAATTGCTGGCGCGCCATAATGAAGGCTCGCTCAGTTTCTCGATCAATTCGCTTTGCTTTTTGAACGGCGGCCTGTTTCCCGAGCAGCACCGTCCCCGGCCCATTCAGAAGTTCGGTCTTTCTCCGTTCGGTTTCCTGCTCGGGTTTTTGATGACCCGTGCAAGCTTCAAAAAAAGTTTTTCGGAAATCTTCGGCGCGCAAACGCAACCGGACGACGAAGAGCTGGACGCCCACTGGTCGCTGATCCGCGAACAGAGCGGCCAAAAAATCCAGCACAAACTCCTGCAATACATTCCTGAACGGTCAACCAAACGCGAACGCTGGGTCGGCGCCCTGCTTGAGGCGCGCATACCTTTACGCCTGATCGACGGCGGGGCGGATCCGGTTTCCGGCAAGCATCTCTACGACTACTATCGCGAAACGGTCCCGAACGCCGACGCGGTGCTGTTCGAAGACATCGGCCACTATCCCCAGACCGAAGCGCCGGAACGCATCATCGAAGCTTTTTTCAATTTCCACCTAAAGATCGGCACGGCATTTCCATGAGCGCATTTCTGACCGTATTCATCACTGTGTTTCTTGCGGAGCTCGGCGACAAGACCCAACTCGCGACCATGCTCTTTGCATCAGACGGGTCGCAATCAAAGGCTCTTGTGTTTGCAGCCGCCGCGACAGCACTCGTCGCCTCGTCTGCATTAGCGGTCCTCCTCGGCGCCGCCGCCGACAAGTATCTCGCCATGCTTCCCTTGAAACTGCTCGCCGGGCTCGGCTTTATCGTGATCGGCGTGCTATTGGTCGCGGAACATATAAGAGCCTGAGGGAGAGAGCCATGTCATCCGATCCCGCCGCCGACTTCACCGGCGTCGACGAAACGCCTAATCATCTGAAATTCGATGAGGCCGGCCTTGAACGGTACATGCGCGATCATGTCGACGGTTTTGAAGGCCCGATCGGCGTCAAGAAATTCAAGGGCGGCCAGTCGAACCCGACCTATCTGATAACGACCCCGTCGAAAAAATATGTGCTTCGCCGCAAGCCTCCCGGAAAGCTCCTTCCCTCCGCGCACGCGGTCGACCGCGAATACAAGGTTATGTCGGCGCTCGGGCGGCAGGGTTTTCCAGTTCCAAAAACTTATGCGCTTTGTGAAGACCCGGACATTATCGGCACCGCGTTTTTCATCATGGATTTTGTCGAAGGACGGATCTTCTGGAATTCGAGCCTGCCGGAAGTCGGCAAGGAAGAACGCGCGCCGCTCTTTCATGCGCTCACCGACACCATCGCCGAACTTCACATGATCGATTACGAGGCGGTCGGTCTCGGCGATTACGGCAAGCCGGGCAATTATTTCGAACGCCAGATCGGGCGCTGGTCAAAGCAGTATCAGGCGGCGGAAACCGAGACCATCGACGAGATGAACAATCTCATCGGCTGGCTCCCCACCGCCATTCCCGATGACGATGCGACCAGCATCGTTCACGGCGACTTCCGCTTCGACAATGTCATCATGCACCCGGCTGAACCGAAGGCGATCGCCGTGCTCGACTGGGAGCTCTCGACCCTCGGCCATCCGCTGGCGGACTTCACTTACTACCTGATGGTCTGGCATTTCCCGCCGATGGTGCGCGGCGGCCTCGCCGGGCTCGACCTTGAGGACCTCGGCATACCGCCCCTCGAGGAAACGGTCGAGCGCTACGGCGCGCGCACCGGACGAGGGTCCATTCCTGATCTTAATTTCTGTCTCGCCTACAACATGTTTCGCTTGGGCTCGATCGCTCAGGGCGTTTACGCCCGCGCCCTTCAGGGCAACGCCTCCTCTCCGCAAGGGCTCGCCCTTGGCGAGCAGATCAGGCCCCTTGCTATTCTCGCCTGGGAATACGCCAAAAAGGCCGGCGCCGCGTAGGCCGCCATGCTTTCGCCGCAATGACGCCTTCGACGCGGCGCCTTTTGACAACCATTCCGGGTGTATCCCCCGTACCGCGACGGAATCCCGCTTGCGCCGCGTTCTATGGCTGTTGGCGGGCGGCGGCTCTATGATTGAGCTTCGTATTAGAGGGTAAAAAATGTCGGTCCTTAATCGTGTCTTGAAACGTCGCGGCGTCGTTATCGCCGCCGCGGCCATCGCCGGCGCCGTGCTGATCGGCGCCCTCACCCTGGGCCGTGAAAAAGCGCCGGAAGTCCGGACCGCCGAAGCAGTGCGCGGCGACATTGAGGTATCGATATCGGCGGCCGGGAAGGTCCAGCCGAAAAACTATGTGGACGTCGGCGCCCAGGTCTCGGGCCAGCTTGAACGCTTTCTGGTGGAAGTCGGCGACCGGGTCGAAAAGGGCGACCTTCTCGCCGAGATCGACGAAACCCTCGCCGCCGCCAAAGTCGAGGCCGACCGCGCGCAGTTGAAAGAGCTTGAGGCCTCCCGCGCCCAGCAGGAAGCGTCCCTGGAACTCACGCGAGCCGACGCCGCCCGCGCGAAGATGCTCTATGACGCAGACGCCATCTCTCAGGCGGAATTCCAGGCGTCAGCCGCCGACCTTAAAATCGCCGTCGCACGCCTTTCACAACTTGAGGCGCAGATTGAACGGCAGAATTCGACTCTCCAGGGCGATCTCGCAACACTGCAGTTTACGAAAATCTATGCGCCGATGTCCGGCACCATCGTGTCACAGTCAGCTGTTGAAGGTCAGACCCTGAACGCCAACCAGACAACCCCGACGATCTTACGGATCGCCGACCTCTCTGTCATGACCGTCGAAGCAGAAGTTTCTGAAGCCGACGTCTTACGTGTTAATTCAGGTCAGGAAGCCTACTTCACCACCCTCGGCGCCGCCAACAAGAAATGGAACACGCAAGTCCGGCAAGTGCTGCCGCAACCGGAAGTCTTGAACGACGTCGTCCTCTACAAGGTCCTGCTCGATGTCGAAAACAAGGACGACCAGTTAAAGCCGGAAATGACTGCGCAGGTTTTCTTCGTCACCGGCAGGGCGCGAGACGCAGTGCTAGTTCCGGTCGCCGCATTGATGGATATGCCGCAGCGCGACCGGCCGCGCGGCCAGGGACGTGGCGACGGCGAACGGCGGCGCAATCCCGGCTCCTCGGTCATGGCGGCGCAAGCGGCGACCCCCAATGATAACGCCAGCAAATTCCAGGATCGTCGTGATGACATGCGCGCCGCGCGAGAAGCCAACCCCGATGCGGAAATGAAACTGGTGCGCGTTATGGCGGACGGCGAACCGCAGCCGCGTCCGGTTCTTGTCGGTCTCAAAACCCGCGCGCAGGCCGAGATCCTTTACGGCCTCGAGGCTGGTGACGCCGTAGTCACTGGCAATACAGTAGCAGCATTGCCGGCGGCGGGCGACAGTCGCCGCGGAGACATGTCGCGACAATTTCGCAGGATGAGAGGGCGGTAGGAATGACGCCGCTGATCGAACTCTCAAATGTGCGCCGTTATTACGGCGCGGGCGACACAGAAGTGCGCGCGCTCGATGACGTCTCCCTGACGATCGAGGACGGCGAGTTCGTCGCCATTATCGGTCAATCCGGCTCCGGCAAGTCGACGCTGATGAATATCCTCGGCTGTCTCGACCGCGCGACGGGCGGAACCTATCGCGTGCGCGGGGTGGATGTTGCAGAACTTAGTCCAGACGATCTCGCCGCTTTGCGCCGCGATACATTCGGCTTCGTCTTTCAGCGCTACAATCTACTCGCCAACGCTTCCGCAGTGGAAAATGTCGAAACACCAGCGATGTATGCAGGTCTGGCTTTTTCCGAGCGAGAAAGCCGCGCTCTGGCGCTGTTGCAAAAGCTGGGCATAGGCGATCGCGCCAGCCACCGTCCGGGCCAGATGTCCGGCGGTCAGCAACAGCGTGTCTCTATCGCACGCGCGCTGATGAATGACGCTGAAGTCATCCTCGCCGATGAGCCCACGGGTGCGCTTGATTCCGGTTCAAGCGCTGAGCTTCTCACTCTCCTTGAAGGTCTTCATGATGAAGGCCGCACAATCATTCTGATTACGCATGACCATAGCGTCGCCGCTCACGCCGACCGCATTATCGAAATCACTGACGGCAAGATCGTATCCGACACTGGCGCGAAGACCACCTCGGGCGAGCGTGAAGTATATCGCAAAGATGCGCGCGCGCCGAGCCTTGTGACCCAGGTTAACGAAGCTGTGAAAATGGCGTTCCGTTCCTTACGCGCCAACCTTTTCCGCACGTCGCTCACCTTGCTCGGTGTGATAATCGGCGTTTCCGCTGTGGTCGCGATGCTGGCGGTCGGTCAGGGCAGCGCCAAGGATGTTGTCGCCAGTATTGAAACCATGGGCTCGAACCTTCTGTTCGTGCGCCCTGGCGCGCCAGGCACGCGCATGCGCGGCAGCGCCATCGCCACCCTCACCATGGCCGACGCCGCCGCTCTTGGCGAGCTCGAGAATGTCATCGCCGCCGTGCCGACGCGCAGCGGACGGGAAACATTACGCGTCGGATCTATCGACTATCAAACCTCGATCGACGGCGTCTCCGCCGACTGGCCGCAGGCGCAGAAATGGGAGCTAACAGAAGGTGCGTTTTTCACCGACTCCGATCAGTCCAGCCGCCGCTCTGTGGCCGTTATTGGCGCAACTGTCGCCAACAACCTCTTTCCGGAGGGAGGGGCGGTAGGCAATTATGTTTTCATTGGCGGCGCGCCGTTTGAAATCGCCGGCGTTCTCGAGCCCAAAGGCGCCACCGCCTGGGGACAAGACAGAGACGACGTGGCGCTCGTTCCAATCACCACCGGGATGATGCGCCTATTTGGTCAAAACTATCTTTCCTCGATCACCGTCGCGGTCAAAGACACAAAGAAAATTCAGGAGACTGAGGCAAGCGCGCAGGCGATTATTCTGTCGCGTCACGGTACGGAAGACTTCCAGATCCGTAATACGGCTTCATTGCTTGAATCCGTTCAGGAAACCCAAAATACGTTTACCGTCCTGCTTGGTTCAATCGCCGCTATTTCACTTCTCGTCGGCGGTATCGGCGTAATGAACATCATGCTGGTCAGCGTCAGTGAAAGGACGCGTGAGATCGGCGTCAGGATGGCGACTGGCGCGCGACGCTCGGACATCATGGTGCAGTTCAATACTGAGGCCCTGGTGGTCGGCGGCCTTGGCGGGCTGATCGGCGTGTTGCTCGGCCTTGGCATTTCGCTCGCGCTCGCGCGTTTCGGCATGTCGATTTCGATCACGCCGGAGCCCGCAGCCCTCGCCTTTGGTTCAGCGCTCATGACAGGGCTCGTATTCGGCTATCTACCTGCGCGTAAGGCTGCACGCCTCGATCCAGTCGCCGCCCTCGCCTCGGAGTAAGCGTATGAAAAAAATTCTGCTTCTATCTTCTGCGCTCATGCTCGCCGCCTGCGCGTCGACGCCGCCGCAAGTCGCCGACCTAACTGAAATGCCGGGCTCATACGATCACGCTGCTTCGGTTCCGGGCGCGGAAGTTGAACAGGAATGGTGGCGGGCGTTCGGCGATCCCGATCTCGATACGCTGATTGCCGAAGCGCTCGCCGCCAATCAGGATCTTGCAGCGGGCGTTGCGCGCGTGCGTCAGGCGCGCGCGTCACTAAGTTCCGCAACCGCTTCGCTCCTGCCGTCGATCAGCGGCGGCGCCTCGGCTTCTTCCAATTCCGAAAACGGGTTCGACGACTTCTCGACATCGGGCCGCCTGTCGGCCTCCTATCAACTCGATATTTTCGGTGAGACCCGGGCGAACCGGCGCGCCTCAAAAGCCAGCTACGATGCGCAGCAATTCGACCAGCGCGGTCTTGAATTAACCGTACAATCCGATGTCGCCTTCACCTATTTCTCGATCATCGCCCAGCGTGAAAGACTGGACGTGGCGAAGTCTAATCTCGAAATATCCGAACGCATCTACAATATCATCGAGAAACGGTATGAGGCGGGCGACGTCTCGGGCTTTGAC
>ENA-ORCV01000234-ORCV01000234.1-marine-metagenome-genome-assembly--contig:-NODE-234-length-64113-cov-4.660941_pt1 | contig 64113 bp, 54 predicted proteins | sample MGYA00237779_ERZ508509 | MGnify/ENA primary metagenome ERZ508509 (study PRJEB26180, sample SAMN06268772) | marine metagenome | isolation source: Bioluminescent Bay, La Paraguera, Puerto Rico | place... | reverse complement strand
CCTGAAAATGCGGTTCGATATTGAAATCAAGCATGTATCAGTCCTTGCAAGGTGTTTGTGGCGGGCGTCCGGTTTAAGAATTGGGTTTCTTTTTTCTGTGCGCCGCGAATGCATCCTTTGATGCTTGTGTTCCGAGTAATCGAATATGGGCGTCTGCCTCGAGCATGACATACTCTTCAAGGCTTTGGCGTTCAGCCGCTATATAATTGGCTTTAAGCGCGGCAAGCGCTTCCGGCGAATGGCTGGAAAGCTGTTGGGTAAAGCCTTCAAGGCTGTTCTCGAATTCAGCTTCGGGCCAAAGCCTGTTGATGAGACCGATATCGTATGCAAGCTGAGCATCAAATTTACCCGGGAAGAATGAAAGCTCGCGCGCACGGCTCGCGCCAATAATCCTGGGCAGGGTCCAGGGAACAGCCATGTCGCCGGCGACGCCGACATTTAAAAACGCTGTGTTGAATACGCTGCTATCCGCCGCAACGCGAAAGTCGCAGGCGCATGCCCAGCCAAACCCGGCGCCTGCGCAGCCGCCCCGGATAGCGGCGACAGTGACCGCGCGCATTTCGTGGAGCAGGACAGATATGCGGTGGATATCTGTTTCTGGCCTGGGCGCATCGCTCTCGTCGGGCCGTTGTGATTCGGCTTTGAGATCGGCGCCGCAGCAAAAATCCTTTCCTTCGCCGCGCAAGACAACCACGCTGAGTTTAGGGTTCTCATCGGCCTGGCGCACTGCCTGATAAAGCGCCAGGCAGGTTTTCTTGTTTACGCTGTTGCGTGCGTATGGCCGGTTGATTGTTATCGTCGCAACGGCGCCGCCTGCCTGATAGAGCACTTCCGGATGTCGCCCGTTATCGCTCATTTACGGCCGCTCCAGGGCGCAAAGCGGGGAGGGCGCTTTTCCCTGAAAGCGTTGGCCCCTTCCGCGACGTCGCCATAGGTTAAAGATGTTTTGGTGCGGCGTTCTGAGTCGATGACGGCTGTCATGAAATCCGCTGAAAGGTGCTGGTAAACTTGCGCTTTCATTTCCGCCAGCGCACGCGGGGAAACACTCTCGCGCATGGCCTGCACATATTCTGCAACGGCGGAAAGTTCGCTTCCCGCGGGTACGACGCGATCCGCCAATCCGAGCTGTAATGCTTCTTCGGCGTAGATGCGCCTGGAACTCCACAGAATATCGAGCGCGCGGCTGATCCCGAGTTGACGCGGTAGCAGCCAGCTCAGTCCATGTTCGGCGACAAGCCCGCGATTGGAAAAGCCGACAGTAAAACTTGCATTATCGGATACGAACCTCATGTCGCACATCATGGCGAGAACGAAACCGCCTGCAGCGGCGACGCCGTTTATGGCGGCGAAGACAGGCTTCGATATGTCGAGCAGGAAACTGAAAAGCGCGGGCGAGCTCTTGGTCCCCAGATCGGGCGTCTCGGCATTGTCTTTCACGCCTGATGCGGCTGCGATCAGCGCTTTGATATCATGGCCGGAACAAAAGGCGCGTCCTGCGCCGGTGATGGCGATCGCGAAGACATCAGGATCTTTTTCACATTCATATGCAAAGCGGCGGATGTCTTGCACCATCTCCCGGCTTAACGCATTCAAAACGTCAGGCCGGTTCAGGGTGATGACGGCGAGCCCGGCCTTTACGTGATAATTGATGTGATCGTTCATCGCTCCAGCTTGCTGTTAAGGCGCTATGGCGCTGCGCAGTCAGCGCGTTTCCGTCAATTTCAAGTGCGCATCCTTATATTTTTCCCGCAATTGCGGCTTTGATATTTTCCCGGAAAGCACGCGCGGTAAATGTTCGTCCTCGAAAACGACATATCGGGGCGCCTTGAAACGGGCCAGATGCTCCAGACATGCATTGGTGACGATCTCTGCAGTCACTTTTTGAGTGTCGCCATAAATGATTGCGAGCGGCGTTTCGCCAAAATTGTCATGCTTTGCAGCAATCACAGCGACTTCTTCAACTCCGTCCAATTCAGCGATGACATCCTCAATCTCCTTCGCGGAAATATTTAGTCCGCCGGAAATGATGATGTCTTTCAACCTGTCGACGAATGTGATGTTGCCGGTCTCGTCAATGAAGCCAAGATCGCCGGTGCGCAGCCATCCATCCATAATGGCTTCGGCGGTCGCCTCCGGGTTATTCCAGTATCCCGGCGTAACGCTGGCGCTTTGAACAAGAATTTCGCCGGTGACGCCCGGCGGTGCGAACTTTCCATCATCGCCCAGAATGGCGTAACGTGAGAAAATGCCGCCACGCCCCGCTTTTTCTGGCGATGACAATGCAACATCGTTGCGCGCCGCCCAGGCGCCCCCCGCCTCAGTACATCCATAGGCCTGGCGGAGAATGGCGCCTTTTGCGCGCCATGCCGCGAGAAGGGAAGTGGAAACGCGCGCGCCGCCAGCCTGGCTGAAATAGAGACTTGAAAGGTCTGCTGTTTGAAATTCTTCCAGCGCCGCAATGCGTTCGAAGAAGATTGTGGCTGCCAGGAAGATGGTGATCTTGTGTTTTGTGAGCAATTCGAGCGCGCGGGCTGGTCTGAATTGACTCTCAAGATAGACTGTCGCTCCTGAGGTTAAAAACTGGAACATGACCAGCGTTCCGGAGGATGAGCTGAAAGGCCCTACGACAAGAATGCTTGCGCCGCTGCCGCACTGCGGCTCCATTAATACGAACTCGGCTGAATAAGCGACAACTGTGCGATGGTTTTCAACGACGCCTTTGGGTGCGCCGGTAGAGCCGCTGGTGCCAATGATGAACAAGGGATCTTCAGGGTCAGGCTCGTGAGCGATATGCGGCGTATCTTCGTTGCCTGGTTCCAATTTCGCTATTTCCGCTAGCGGAAAAACCTTGATGGCTGAGCCTTCGCTGGCGGCGCTTTGGGCGACGGCCAAACGTTCTGCGTCAGCGAAAATATGCGTCGGCGTAAGGGTCGAGATGGATTTGCTCAGTTCCTGAGCAGAAGAACGGAAATTGACGGGGCAATTGACGGCGCCGATGCGCATGAGGGCGACCTGGAGAACGGCGTACTCCATTGAGTTCGCGCCAAGGATTATGACTCGTTCGCCATGCTGAACATTGTTATCGATCAAGAATTGACCGAGCCGGGCGGACCATGACCACAATTCGCTATAGGTAAGCGGCTTGTCTTCAACGCTGATGGCGATCCTGTCAGGACATTCCTGCGCCCACCAGCGCAGCGCGCTCGCAACGGTAAAGCTCACAGCCCATTTCCTCACTAACGGCCGTTATTGCGTGGCCGCTTAAACAATCTTTCGCTACGGTTTTAGATATTACAAGGTCTCTTCTGCGCCTAACAGTCCAGTGCTGCTCATCGTATCTCCGGGGCCGCCTGTCATAAGTGAGAGTTTGGCGCCTGGAACCTGATTCGTAGAATCGCCGCGGATCTGCCGTGTGGCCTCCGCCAACAGCCCCATGCCGTGGATGAAACCTTCGGCGAGATCGCCGCCGGATGTGTTGATCGGCAATTTGCCGGAGGGTGCGGTGAGGTTTTCAAGCGTCAAGAATTCACCGGCGTTTTCAAACGTACAAAAGCCATGATCGATCATGGCGCCGATGCCCATGGAGTTGTTGTTCATGTAGATTTGCGCGACGTCCACATCCTTAGGGCCGTAGCCTGATGACGCCCACATGCGGTTCGCCAATTCTACCTGGCCCGCCGTCGCATAATAAGGTCGCCAGTTCTCCTCAAGCGCGCCGCCGCCGCCCGGTGTGCCCATTGGAGCGGCGAGAATATAAGCCGGCTTTTGTCTTAAATGCTTTGCGCGTTCCGCCGACACGACGAGCACGGCGCAAGCACCGTCATTTTCTCTCGAGCAATCGAAAAGGCGATAAGGATCCGCGATCATCCGCGAATTATCGTAAGTCTCGTCGTCTAGCTCAATCTGGCGCCCCACAGCGCGTGCGTTGTTACGGGCGTGATAGTATGACGCTTGCGATACGGCTCTTAGCGCAGAACGGGGAACGCCATGATGTTGCATCAGCCGTTGCGCGCGTAAGGCGAGAATCTGTGTCGGGGATTCAATACCGTTTACTAGATATTGCGCCGCCGTATCGTTTTGCGCGACATCAACCCGCAAACGCTGCCCAAAACTTTCGGCCATCGATCTGTAGACCGCGACGACTTCCGCCTGACCGGTCATAATCGCCGCGGCGGCGATGCTCAACGCCCCCGGTATGCCTCCGCCGTGAATCCATGTGAGCGAAGCGAAACGAACTTCGCGAGTGCCAAGGCCAGCCATCAGTTTTTGGGCGTCGCTGTTCTCCGACGCGTAAGAAACGAAGCCGTCAATATCCTTAGGATCAAGCCCAGCATCTTCGCTGGCTTCAACAATTGCTTCGAGACATAGCTTGAGTGCAGGATGCTCTGACGTACCGCGTTTGAAATATGGCGTTTGGCCGACGCCAACAATCGCCGTTTTGCCGCGTATATCAGTCATCTTGTTCCCTCAATTGTTTTCGTTCTCGAACGTCTTGTTTCTCGTCGGCGTCGAATTCGTGTCACCGAATAATTTCCCACGTAATGGAGGGATAAAACTTGGTTTTTTCGCTTGGCGGTTCGATCGAACCGCGAACAGGAAGTCCAATTTGAATGCCTGTGTCGTCGCCCTTTAATACGCCGAGAATACGAGCATTATCTGCTTCGGGGATCTCGGTGAGGACGGTGATGTATGGAATGTCTTCGGTGCGTTCGCGTACGCGATCGAAAGCGTACCAGCTGCGCGTCCAGGAAAAAATATTTCCTTCAGGTTCCAGCTTCACCCAATTGAAGTCCCAAGAGCCGCAGTCGCCGCAACGAAAATGTGCGGGCCATGTCCATTTTCCGCACTTTGCGCATTGGGGCAGTCGGAATTCATTGTTTTCAAGGGAGCGCCAATATTCGTCATCGGCGCCGATGCCGCCGATAATCTTATGGGCCTCGAAGCTGTATTCCATATTTCCTCTCCTGGCGGGTAGCCGACTGTTGCGGGCTGTCGGATATTACGCATCGGTTCGATTGTGTCGAAAGTGCGTTAATCGCACATATGTAGCATTATAGGATGTTGGTAGGGTGAACGCAATAATGTCACGTGATCAGGAATGCGACTCAATCCTGCTGCATCCAAAGCCGGTGAAATCCAATTCTACCGGTTTTCAGATACAGAGCGATCGACATGCTTAAAATTGCTGCGCAATAGGTGAAGCGCAAAAAGGGATCGCCGTCCGGTTCAAAACAAACCCTGATAGGCGCCGCCATCACTGACAATATTCTGTCCTGTAAGAAATCCCATCTGCGCCGAGGCGAGCATGGCGACGAGATCGCCGATTTCAAATGGCTCAGCCAATCTTCCCGCGGGGCATGTTTTCAGTATGCCCGCAGCTACTTGTTCGTACGCAACGCCCTGTTCCTTGGCGCGGCCGCTTAGCGACGCCTTAAGCGCTTCGGTGTTGATGAGACCTGGGAGAACACTGTTGATCGTTACATTATATGGTGCGGCTTCTCTGACTAGCGCGGCGATCGATCCGGCGAGAGCAAGCCGCGCAGCGTGAGAATGACCGGCGCTGACTTGCGGAAATTTAATGAAGCTCACCGAGATATTGATGACGCGTCCGAATTTATGCGAAATCATACCGGGTAAATACGCCTGGATGAGTTCGATCATGGAATAAAAGTGAGCTTCCATCCACCATTCGCGATCTTTCCGAGAAAGCGTGAGAGCGTCTGCGAATCGCTGAGGCGCGCCAGGGTTGGCGACAAGGATGTCCGCATTAGGGTATTTTTCAAGCAGCTTTTCCCGGTCGTTTCGAGAAACCAGATCTGCCGCAAAATACTCAACGGAAACGCTATGTTTATCAGCGATTGTTTGAGCCGCCGCCTCCAGATTTTTCGGACTTCTTGCGGCGAGAACCAGATTGGCGCCTTCTTTAGCCAAACTCTCAGCGGCGGCGTATCCAATTCCCTTGCTCGCGGCGCAAACAAGCGCTGTGCGATTGCGTATCCCAAGGTCCATGACTTTCCTCTTCGCGATTATATTGAGTTCGGCATAGTATTGCGGCTAGAGCTTTTCGAGATAAATTCTCGTCAATTTAATTTTTCTGATCGCCCATATGCCTGAATGCTTTTCGTATTCTTCGTGGTAATGCCCTGCGCCGCGCAGCACAAATTTTCCGTTCACGTCTCTTAGAGAGTCATTCATGGGCCAAATGGCTTTCGCTGATGTGTCGCTAATAACCTCGATTTCCGCCATATGCCCATGATGGACCGTCATGAGTCCGTCGACAGCCTTTTTTATCATCTGCATGATCGCGCCGCGCCCCTTGACGATGAGGGGGTGCGGCGGGAGAGGCGGCTCCCATTCGCCGGTGACCAGGTTTTTGACGCTGGCTGATTCGGTTCTGTCGAACTCGATATCCGCTGTAAAAACCCGCTCGAGCGAGCTCCAGTCTTTCAAATCCACGAAACGAAAATAGCGGGCTTTAAGACGTCTGATGGCTTCAACAGCTTCGAGTCTGGACAGGGGCTCCATAAACGCACCCTTTGATAGTGGTTGGCCCGTTGCGGCGACGACGGGCGATAATCGACCCTCGCGGAGGGATTCGTCTGATGGCTCGCCTAACGCCGATCAAGGGGCGTGGTTTCTTGACAGGCTAGCTATTAGTGAAAATAATAACGTACAAATGTACGATAATCAACGATGCTGAAGGCGCATCCGCAGGATCTTGCTTTTGTGAAAACAAAACACCTGCGGGGCGGAACGATATGGGAGAAGACGGACGTAATTTATCCAAAACTCACCATACAGTACGAATATGCCTCATCACGCATGCTGCTTCTTGCGGCCGTTGCGTCCCCAATAATTGCTTTACGGGCGGCGTGTTCCTGGTTCGTAACGTTCATGCAGATATCTGGCTGGTAAATTGATAGGGATCAGGGATGGGTAAATATGATTATGTGATTGTCGGCGCCGGCGCCGCCGGGTGCGTGCTCGCAAACCGGCTCTCCGATAATCCCGGCGTGAAGGTCTTGCTGCTAGAGGCTGGCGGTCCCGACAAGCATCCGTTTATTCATATGCCCAGAGCATTGGCGAAGATCATGAGCAATCCAAAGTTCATTTGGCCGTTCATGACCGAAGCTGAGCATGAATCCAATGATGCGGGGGAATTCTGGGCTCGCGGGCGTACGCTTGGCGGGTCAAGCGCCATCAATGGAATGATTTATGTTCGGGGACATGCTTTCGATTTCGATGACATTGCGCGGCTGTCGAGCGAGAATTGGAACTGGAGCAGGGTCCGCGAATCATATATTAAATTGGAAAATCATGAGCTTGGCAGAGGTCCGGCGCATGGGGCCGGCGGCCCGTTGAATGTTACTCTGGCGGACGTCTCAACGCCGTTGAGTCAGTCTCTTGTAAACGCCTGCGCTTCAATGGGAATGAGAAAGACGGATGATGTCAATGGTCCTGCAGATGACGAACGTGCGGGACCAGCGCAGTGGACTGTCTATAAAGGCAAGCGGCAGAGCGCCGCGGTTGCGTTTCTTAATCCCGTTCGAGATCGCGAAAATCTGACTGTCGTCACGGGCGTTTCAATCGACAAAATACTCTTCGACGGTTCGCGTGCGATTGGCGTACAGGGCGAAAAGGATGGGGCAAGCGTTTCATACCAAGCCGCAAAAGAAGTTATTGTCTCGGCCGGCGCACTCGCTTCGCCGGCTATTTTGCAGCGCTCCGGCATCGGTCCGAAAAGCCTGCTTGAACAACATCGTATTACTGTGCTCGCCGACAGCCCAGAGGTTGGAAAAAACCTGCAGGAACATCGCGGACTCGTCATGCAATGGAAAACACGCGATGAAGCCTCGGAAAATAAAGAGTATCGCTCGACCCGATTGCTTGCAAACGTCGCAAGATATTATCTCCAGCAAAAAGGCGCGATGGCTAAGGCGGCTTTCGATATTGGCGGCTGGTTCAAATCGCGGCCGGAACTTGCGCGGCCGGATGCGCAGATTTTGCTCAGTCCGTTTTCTTTCGATTACAATAGCCCATCTCCAAAAGTGGAGGATCACGGGGGCGTCATCGCTTGCATTTATATGCTGCGGCCAAAATCAAGCGGCAGTATCGAGATTAAGTCTGTCAATGCGCACGATCATCCGGAAATAAAACCGCTATACGCGTCCGATGACGACGATAAAAAAGCGATGGTCGATATAGTGCGCTATACAAGACGGCTTATGGAGCAACCTGCTCTATCCAAATACGGGCTGGAGGAAACGCGTCCCGGCCCGCAATATCAGACCGATGAGGAAATCAGGGAAGCCCATCGGTTATGTGGGTACACAAATTATCACGCGGTGGGCACATGCAGGATGGGTAACGATGGCGGTTCGGTTCTCGATCCGCATCTTCGCGTGCGTGGCGTTGAAGGGTTGCGTGTCGTCGATGCTTCGATTTTTCCGTTTATTCCTGCGGGCAATACGAACGCTCCCGTGATGGCTGCTGCGTGGCGCGCCGCCGATCTGATTACCGGCGGCGAATAGCGGGAGGGTGAAGAGAACCGGGGCGGGCTCCGGAAAGGTGGAATCCTTGACAAGATCGCCCCTCAATTTTAGCTTGATTAATGAACAAATGTGCGAATAGCGCCCTTTACTGAGGCGCCGGATCCTCGAACGAAAGTCCGTTGTGCAATGACCGGCCGAACGAAGCAGGCGATGATGGGCGGCGCCTTCAGCCTGGAAGGCAAGACCGCAATTGTCTTTGGCGTCGGGCCGGCGATTGGCAATCAAATCGCCAAAGCCTTCGCTTCAGCCGGCGCCAATGTCATTGCAAACGCCAGAACGTCGCAAGGCGTAGAAACGCTCGTGCATGACATAAATGCGGTGCATCGCGATCGCGCCGCGGGTATCGCCGAGGATATCGCTACGCAGCAAGGGCTGGAGAAAGTTTTAGCTTTTGCAGAAGATACTTTTGGCGACATCGATATTGGGTTCTTCAACGCCTATGCCCTTGATGCGGGTCATAAACAAACATTCACCCATTCGTCCTGCCTGGATACGACTGAAGAAGATTGGCAGGCGTGTTTTAACGTCAATGTGCTTGCGCCTTTCAGAATAGCAAAATCGCTTGCGCCGAAGATGCAAAAACGCGGTGGCGTGATTATTAATAACCTCGCCGCTGCGGCTTTCACGCCTATTCTGCCAGCGCTGGCTTATGGCTGCACGAAATCCGCTCTGGCGACAATGACAAAATATCTGGCGAAAGAATGCGCGCCTACCGTTCGCTTTAACGCCATTTCGCCGTCGAATATCGAGGCGCCGGACAGACCGAAAATGCTTGAAGACGCTGTAACAGCCTTTCCTATGAGAAGAATGGGAGCGGTAGAGGAAGTCGCCGGCGCGGCCGTGTTTCTCGCTTCGCCAGCGTCAAGTTACATAACAGGCCAAATAATTTATGTGGACGGCGGGCGCGTCGCCACATTGTGACGGAGGAAAAGATGAGCAATGCATCGCAGCGGGCCGAAGTGCCTGATCATGTTCGGGCAGATCAGGTTTTTGAATATGATTATTTCGAAGACCCCCGATGCGGCGCGCATGGAGAGGATGTGCAGCGAGGCATTCACAGCCTGCATGAAGATGCTCCTGATATTTTTTATTCACCGCTAAACGGCGGTTATTGGGTTGTGACGCGGCTCGACCATCAATCGAAGATACTTCCCGACACAGAGCACTTTTCGAACAAGGAACTGGATATTCCGCCATCCAATAGCGGCAATGTCATGATACCGCTAAATCTCGATCCGCCGGAGCATTTGCCATTCCGTATGGTGCTCATGAGGAATTTCGACCAGAAAACCATCCGCGCGATGGAACCGCAGCTGCGGAAATGGGCGAACAAACTGATTGATAAAGTTATCGACGAAGGTTCTTGCGAGTTTGCTGAACAGGTCGGCGCTGCTTATCCGGTGTCTATCTTTATGGAACTGATGGGTTTTCCGCTTGAGCGTTTTGAAGAGTTCCGTAGCATTGTGCATGAGTTTTTCAGTGGCGTTGATATTCCGCGACGAATTGAAATTCAGAATACGATCATCGGAATCGTTTCCGAATATTTCGATATGCGCAGAAGAGAACCACGCGACGATCTAATGTCAAAGTTGGTTCAAGAAGAAGTTCACGGTAGAAAGCTTACCGATGATGAATTGAATTCGATCGGATTTTTGTTGTTTCTCGCCGGTCTCGATACGGTCGCTAATACCCTTACATTTACATACAACCATCTTGCGCAACATCCGCAGATTCAAAAGCGCCTGGCGGAAGATCCGGCTTCCATTGCGGATTTTGTCGAGGAAGCGCTTCGTCGTTTTTCTATTGTGCAACAGCCGCGCATTTGCATCAAAGATTATGAATTTGAAGGCGTGCAGTTTCGGGCCGGCGATATGGTCGCTTGTCCGCTCGCCCTCGCCGGTATGGATGAGCGGAAGAATGAAAATCCGGAGAAGTTTGATATTGACCGTGAAAATCGCTCACATCTGGCGTTTTCAGTCGGCGCGCATACATGCGTAGGCAATTATCTCGCCCGCATGGAAATGCGGATATTTACTGAGGAATGGATTAAACGCATTCCGAGCTTCCAGCGCGTTCAGAGTAAGCCGCCGAAATGGAGAACCGGCGGGGTGATGGCGCTTTCCGATGTTCACATCGAATGGCCCGCCCGCAGTTGAAATTGCTTCTGAGTTAGCACTTGGTTTCCCTGGTCCGAACGCGCGTTTTTTGCTGATCGCAGAATTCAATAATCTGGACGATGCGTTCTTCCAAATCGAGAAGCGCGCAGCTATAGCAAAGCCGGCCGTCAATAAGCTTGCTTTCGCCCGCTGAGCCCGGATTAACGACAATTGCATTACTGCTTCGATGCGCCAACGCCACATGCGTATGGCCATATAATACGAAATCGGCGTTTACCGATTTAAGTTCGCGAAAGGCTGGCATGTGAGGGAGAAGATATCTCCAGTCCGATATGACTGGCGTTGCGTGGGTCAGAAAAATTCGCCTGCCGCTGGCGATGAACTCGGTTTGGAAAGGGCGGGCGGCGAGCCACTCCATTAAGCTAGGGGCGTTGTCATTCGATGGGGTGGTGTTTTGAGCGTAAGAGTTGAAGAACGCTTCTTCATGATTGCCGCGAAGGGTGATGGCCCCGAGGTCTTTTAATGTTTTTACGACCGGATTTGAAAAAGCATATTGGCTGATGCTGTCGCCGAGACAGACGAGCCTGTCTATCGGGCCAAGATGTGAAAGCGCCGCCTCCAATGCGGCGATATTCCCGTGAATATCAGATACGATACCGATCCTCATTGTCCGCGCCTGTTTAGCTTCGCCAGAGCTCGGTCTGAATTGCGTCTAGGGCGCTAATATGTCCGCGGCCCCCAAACGGTGTCAGGCGTGCTGGCGTGATCCAAAATAATATAATCAAATCAGCGGCCTATGCCTTTTTTGAGCGCCCGCCCGCGGGCCCGGCGAGGCTTGACAATAGCACCGCCTCAAAGCAAAGTGGACATATATGTTACATACGATCAATTATCGTACAATGTAGAGATGTGGGAGGGTCGAGTTTTAAGCAATAGCACCGTCTTGTTTGCGGCGGCATGACCGCACTCGCGCCGGATATGATTCCCCGTGCATAACGCGTGAGGATATTATCGCAGGCGCCTGTCATTTGAGTAGGCGCTATCGTGCTGAGAGGTTCGCGTCCAGGGAGATACGTTTGGAAGAGTTGGAGCAGCATAGTGACTTCAGGGTTCGCGTCAGAAAATGGCTCGGCGACAATCTTCCTGCGGACTGGAAATCACAGATGCTTGGCGCCAGCGACGACGATTTCGTCAAGTTTCAAAAATGCTGGTTTCATAAGCTCCGGGAAGGGGGGCTGGCTACACCGCATTGGCCACGGGAGTGGGGCGGCGGCGGCATGTCTTTCGCTGAGCAAATCGTACTTTATCAGGAGATCGCTCGTGCTGGCGCGCCGCGATTAATTTTATATTTCATTGCTTTGCATCATGTGCCCGCGACCTTGCTAAAATGGGGTACGGCTAAACAGCGTCAAAAACATCTGCCGGCGATTCTTGGGGGCGATGAGATTTGGTGTCAGGGTTTTTCCGAGCCGAATGCGGGGTCAGATCTGGCGAGTTTGAAAACACGCGCCGTCAGGGATGGCGACCATTATGTCGTAAACGGTCAGAAAACATGGTCTTCAAACGCTCACCACGCCAAATATTGTCTGTTGCTTGCGCGTACCGATGCTGAAGCGCCAAAACATAAAGGCATATCCTATTTTATACTCGATATGAAATCGCCCGGCGTAACGCTTAAGCCGATAAAACAAATGACAGGCGAATCTCACTTTAACGAAATATTTCTCGATAATGTACGCATTCCCCGTGAGAATTTGATCGGCGCGGAAAACAACGGTTGGGCGGTGGCGATGTCCACATTGGCGTCAGAGCGCGGGCTTTCCGTGTTGGAGCTCGCAGAGCGCATGCGTTACAACTTTCAGCAGCTGCTCGATCTCGCCAAAAACAGAACCTATCGCGGCAAAACGCTTCTCGAAGATGATGAAATCAGGCGCGACCTTGTGACCATATCGGTTCGGATTCGGGCGCTGGGCGCGCTCGTCAACAATATGCTGACACGGATGATGCGGGATGACAGCACGAGCGTGGAGCCGTCTATCATCAAACTCTTTTACAGCGATCTCCTGCGCGACTTCACGGCGCTGGGCGTCAAAATGAGCGAGCTTGACGGGCAGCAGACGCAACCGATCCTGATGGGTGGCGGCAATGAAACCGGCAACTGGATGCATGATTATCTTTACTCCTGGGCCTGGAGCATTTCCGGGGGAAGCAGCGAGATTCAACGAAACATCATCGCCGAACGGGGGCTCGGACTGCCGAAAGAGCCAAGGACTGCATGAATATGGCTAAGGCAGTGCGAAAAAATAAAAAGCGGGGATTGTAGACGCGCCTATGGAATTCGGTTGGCCCAAAGAGCATGTCGATTACCGTCGACGCGTCCGGGAAGCTATCAATGAATTGCTGCCCCCGGATTGGGAAGAAACATATGTGCGCGAAAGTTACGCGTCCGATTTGCAAATTGATTTTTCCCGTGAATTTTGCGCTGCGCTGGCTGAGCGCGGGCTGCTGACGCCTCATTGGCCTGCCGAATATGGCGGTTCCGAAAGTGAAGACTGGCAACATTTCATTTTGGGTGAAGAGATGAAAGCGGCGGGTGAGCCGCGCGGCCCCCAATATATGAATGTAAACTGGATCGGCCCGGCCCTGATGAAATACGGTAATGACGAACAGCGCGAACAGCATCTGCGCGGCATCGCCAGCGGGAAAGTTATCTGGTGCCAGGGATTTTCCGAACCTGGTGCTGGAACGGACCTTGCGGCGTTACGCACGAAGGCTGTCCGAGCAGGTGACAAATACATTATCAATGGTTCGAAAATCTGGACCTCATATGCGCGCAAGGCCGATTGGTGTTTTCTGCTTGCCCGTACGGGTGAGGGGCGAAAGGAAATTTCCGTTTTTCTTCTGCCGATGAACACGCCCGGCATATCTGTTTCGTCCTATCCCGGCCTTCCGAAATACGGGCACCTGAATGAAGTTTACTTTACCGATGTTGAGACGCCGGTGAGCGGCCTTCTCGGAGAAGAGGGGGCGGGTTGGGATATCGTCATCCACGCGCTTTCTTATGAACGGGTCGGCGTGCCCCGCTATCATACGGGGTTGCATGCGCTCGATATGGCGGTTGCGGCGCTGAAAAAAGAAGGCCGGTTCGACGATCCGATTATTCGTTCGCGCGCTGGAATGATTGCTGCGCAATTCGAGGGCGCCAAGTTGATGACCTATTCCGTCGTAGACCAGCGCGTGAAGAAACTCCCGCCGAATACGGATGCTAACCTGTCGCGTGTCGCTGCGCTGGAAGCGGTCAATGAGCTTATGAATTTTATCGTTGAGTTTCTACCGGATTGTCTGGCGGGAGGGCATTTGCTGCTTGACGATTATTATCGGGTCAATGTGCCGGCTGGCGTGACCGGCGGCGCTAACGAAGTGCAGCTTGATCTTGTCGCGCAACGAGGCCTAGGCCTTCCAAGGATGTCATAAGTGGACTTTCAACTAAACGACGATCAGTCCGCTCTTGTCTCGGCCATGCGAGCGATCTTGCTGGATCATCAGGATATCCCGCAATCGCAGAAACTCGATTATTGTTATTTCCACAGCGCGCTGCAGGACGTGCTCCAAGAAAGCGGATTTCTTAATGCGGCGCGAGAAGTTGATCCGCTGGCGGCGGCTTTACTTGTCGCTGAGGCCGCGAAGATCCCCCCTGTTGTGGAAGTGGGCGCGTCGGCGCTGATTGCGCCGGCGTTAATGCCGGATGAGGTCCCTGAAGGACCTATCGCCTATGTGGACGGCGCACGGCTTGATAAGCCGCACCGCAATCTGGCGGTAGCTAAAACGGCGTTTGTCAATCTCGGAGAAGACGTGGCGGTAGTCTCGATTGACGAGGGGGACGTTGAGCGCGTTGAAACCATATACGCCTACCCGTTCGGCAAGTTCGTTCGCAAACCTGATCTTACGCGGTCGGTTATTGCATCCGCTGGCGCCACGGCGACCCAGTGGGCGCGCGTGGCGCTTGCGGCAGAGTTCGCCGGCGCGGCGCAAGCAGCGATCGACTTTACAGTCGATTATGTAAAGCAACGTACGGTGTTTGGGCGCCCGGTGGGCTCCTTTCAGGCTGTGCAGCATCGACTCGTTCAATGTTCCCGCCTTGCTAAGGGCGCCTATTATCTGGCGATGAAGGCGGCCTGGAGCAAAGCGCCCGAGGACGCCATGGTCGCCGCATGTTATGTGCAATCTGAAGTGCAGAAACTGATGTATGACTTGCACCAGTTTAACGGCGCTATGGGTGTTACAACAGAGCACTTGCTCCACTTTTGGACATATCGCTTGCGGGCGCTTCAATCCGAAACTGGCGGCGCCCATGGCGCCGCGCTCGATATCGCGGACAGCAGATGGGGCGCGGCTGGCGACAATGGACGGCGGGAGTGTTGATATGACCGCCGCCATGATTGAACAGGAAGAACTACGCGATTCCATTAGACAACTGCTCGCCGACGAGGAGTGGCTGCTTGCGGCGCGCGAAGATGAATCCGTCAATCAGCCCCGTATATTGCGCCTATGGAAGGAAATGGCCGGCCTTGGCTGGCTCGGCTTGAGTGTCGGCGAGGATTTTGGCGGGCTTGGACTTGGATTGAATGAATTGGCGGTCCTTTATAGGGAATGCGGCCGCTATTTGGCGCCATCTCCAATTTTACCGCATATGCTTGCCGCGCAAGCGATAGCGAACGCTGGAACTGCTGAGCAAAAGGATAGCTGGCTTCCCCGGTTGGCGGAAGGAAAAGTGCGCGCCAGTATGAAGTTGCCGGAGTCAGGCGCTCCAGTTGCTGCTTTAAGCGCCGGGCGCATGCTAACCGGGACTACCAGCCATGTCCTCGGTAGCCCTGACAGCACGCATATATTTTTGCCCGTGCGCAAGCCTTCCAAATCGCTGGCTTTGACAATGCTTCCTGTTGAGACGGAAGGCGTCACGCTGAAGGAGCGGCCCAGCGCCGATCCCTCAAGACATTTGTTCGATGTGATCGTCGATAAAGCGGAGGTAGTCGAAGACCAGATTCTCGACTTGGGCGATGCGCAGTGGCGCGGACTGATCGATCATGCGTTGATTGCAACAGCCTGCGATTCTGTTGGCGGGGCGGAGCATATACTCGAGATAACGGTGGATTACATGGGCGTGCGCGAGCAGTTCGGGCGGCCCATCGGTTCCTTCCAGGCGCTCAAACATCGCGTTGCGAGCTGGAAAGTGTTGCTTGAAGCGGCAAGCGCGCTGGTTTCGGAAGCGGTCGGTCACGTCGCTGGCGGTTTGCCTGAAGGGTCAGCCGGCGCTTCCGGCAGCAAGTTTTATGCTTGCGATGCATATGAACAGATTGCCGGCGACGCCGTTCAACTCCATGGCGGTATGGGCTTTACCTGGGAGCATTCATGCCATCGCTTTTTGAAGCGCGCAAAACTCAACCAGTTTCTGTTTGGAAGTGCGAAATATCATCAGGATCGCGCGGCAGGCTTCCTGTTTGGAGCGAGTGAATGAGAAAGTCGTCATTGTCAGTAATAGAGCTTAGTCAACGGAGAATGGTATGAACGAAGCTCAACCAATGAAAAGACCGCTGACGGAAGGCCAAAAGCGTCTTCTTCATAGAATGCCGGAGCTAAAAGATTCCGTTTTTCCACACGTTTATGACACGCTTCCGGCGGATAATTATATCAACCCCGAACGGTTCAGGCTCGAAAAGGAAGCTGTTTTCCATTCCGAACCGGTCGTCGCCGCGCCTTCCGCCTTGCTTGAAACGCCGAAAAGCTACGCCAAGGTGGATATTGCGGGCGTGCCTGTGTTGTTAACGCGCACCGCCGATGGGCAATGCAGAGCTTTCGTCAACGCCTGCACCCATAGAGGAACAAAACTTTGTACGAAAGACGATGCGGTCAATGGTGTCAGGATAAGTTGCCCTTATCACGCATGGACATTTGCCTTGGACGGGCGGCTGATCGGCGTGCCGAGGCAGGAAATATTTCCAGGCCTTGAAAAAGACCGGCTGGGTCTCAAGGAGCTGCAGTGTTTTGAAGGCGGCGGCATAATCTGGGTTGGCCTTTCATACGACAATGACATCGATTTCGGCTCGGTTAAAGGCGAGCTGAGCGAAGATCTAGCCGCGCTCGGTCTCGGCGACATGATTGTTTACAAGAAGGCTACTTTTGATGTGAAAGCGAACTGGAAGCTGCTCATGGATTCCATGCTGGACAGCTACCACGTTACGAGATTGCATAAAGATTCGGTGGGCAAGTTTTTTGTCGATAATGAAAATGTAATTGATCGTATTGGGCCGCACATCCGGAACGCTTCAGCGCGTGGCAACTTTGAAAAAAGTCGCGTGACAGATGACTTTGAAGAAGTTCGACGGATTATGGTTTTCTCCTACACGCCGTTTCCTAACGGGATTTTGGTTGTAAGCCCGGATTTCGTGAGTTTCGGCGTCGTGCGCCCCGTCGCGTCCGATCACACCTTTGTCGACTATTACATGCTGGCCAATAAAGGCGAGCCATCCACTGAAAAAATGGAAGATAAACTCCGAAGGTCGTTTGAGCTTATGGAACTGACCTTCGGTCAGGAAGATTATTGGGCGGCGGAGCAATGTGATGCGGGGCTGCGCTCTGGCGCACTGGATAAAATTCACCTTGGGGGCATGGAAATTCAAATCACGATGTATCAGGACGAGATCGATCGCCGCGTGAAAGACTACGTATCGAAATCTTGATGCGATTTAGCGACATGCATTGTGAACAAGAGTAGCTGGAAAGATTAGCTTATGCGCGAGGCGTGGATTATTGATGCGGCGAGAACGCCCAGAGGAATCGGCAAACCGGAAAAAGGAGCGTTGTCGAGCATTCATCCTCAACGCCTTTTGTCCACGGTGCTTAAAACGCTCGCCCAAAGGAACGGCATTGATTCAAAGGATATCGATGATGTCGTGACGGGTGTGAATACACAGGCCGGCAAGCAAGGCCTGTGTCTTGGGCGCATGGCGGCGTTGGACGCCGGTTTTGCGCAGACCGTGCCGGGCGTGTCGCTCGACCGGTTTTGCGGGTCTGGCCTGACCGCACTGAATTTCGCCGCTATGGGCGTCGTTTCCGGCTTTCAGGATCTGGTTTTCGCCGGCGGCGTTGAAATGATGTCGCATACGCAAACGCTAAAGCGCGAATTCATGCTGGATTCTCAAAATCTGGATCTCCGCAAGCGAATCCCTCAGCCTCATCAAGGCATTTGCGCTGATATGATTGCAACGCTGGAGGGGATAACCCGCGAAGCGCTTGATCGTTTAGGCGCTGAAAGTCAGCGCCGGGCGCATGAGGCGATAGAGAACGGCTATTTTGAGCGAAGCCTTGTGCCTGTTCGCGATGATAAAAACGAGCTCCTTCTTGAAAGAGAAGAGTATCCCAGGCCGCAGACGACGTATGATATACTCGCCGGGCTAAAACCGGCGTTTGAACCGTTTTTCGACCGGCAGATTGACGAAGAAGGAACTACTTTCGGCGCGCTGATTAGAAGCGTCTATCCCGACCTTGAAATCAACTACCAACATACTGCGGGCACGAGCTCAGGCGTAGTCGACGGCGCCGGCGCTGTTGTTATCGCGTCTTCAGATTACGCCAACGCGCATGGAATGAAACCACGTGCGCGCATCAGGGCGTCGGTCACCGTCGCAGACGATCCTGTGCTGATGCTCAATGCCCCCGGACCAGCGGCGAAAAAAGCCGTGGAACAGGCGGGCATGTCCCTAAAAGATATTGATCTTTTCGAAATCAATGAGGCGTTCGCCGTCGTGCCTTTGAAGTTTATGCAGGACCTCGACCTAGATCCGGAGACTGTCAACGTCAACGGCGGCGCTATCGCGCTTGGTCATCCAATCGGCGCGACTGGCGCCATACTGGCGGGAACGCTTCTCGACGAACTCGAGCGCCGGGACGCAAATGTCGGGCTTGTGACCATGTGCGCGGCGGGCGGCATGGCGCCGGCGATGATTATCGAGCGGATTTAACATTCACCTGACTGGAAAGCGTTTCATTCAATGGAAAACGAAAAAGTCGCGATCATTACGGGCGGAGCGAGCGGTATTGGAAAAGCTGCGGTTAAGATGCTCGCCAAGCGCGGGTGGGCGGTTTCTATCGCCGACCGGAATGAAGATGACGGCGTTGCGCTTGCAAAGCACATTAGCGATGAAGGCGGGCGCGCTATTTTCAATTTAACTGATGTGGCGAACGAAGACAGTATCGTAGCGCTTGTTGAAAAGACGCTTTCCAAATTCAGCCGGTTGAGCGGCGCCGTGAATTGCGCGGGAGTCATGCAATCCGGAAAAAGCATAACCGATATGGATCAAGAAAGCTGGGACATTGTTAATAACATAAATTTACGCGGCATGTTTCTTTGCATCAAACATGAAGCACGCGCCATGTGGGATCAGCGTGAAGGTTCAATAGTCGCCATATCATCGGCCGCGGCTGTCAAAGGGCTTGTCAACAGTTCCGACTATTGCGCCAGCAAAGCCGGTATAAACGGGCTTGTGCGCGGCGCCGCGATTGATTGTGTAGAACAGAACATAAGAGTGAATGCGATCTTGCCAGGCGCAACGATGACGCCAATGGCGACAGCGTCCACAGCATCGACGCCCAAGCTGGCGGGCACTCTGAAAAGACCCCTCGGCCGAATGGCTGAACCGGAAGAGGTCGCCGCGGCGGCCGTATGGCTGATTTCCGATGAAGCAACTTATGTCACCGGTGCGTCGATCGCTATTGATGGCGGCATGACCATCGCATGACCAAGGCAAAGTTTAAATCTTAACAAGCGTCGATTTCAGACAGGAGGATATTATGTCCAACGCTGCGAACTATTCATCAGCTCCGCTCAAGCATACAGACAAGTTTTTTATCAACGGGGAGTGGGTTGCGCCGTCATCCAGTTCGACGATTGATGTCATTTCTCCTGCAACGGAAGAGCTTTACATGCGGGTCGCGGCTGCACAGGAAGATGATGTCAACAACGCCGTCGCTGCTGCGCGCGAGGCCTTTGATCGTGGTCCGTGGCCGCGCATGTCTCATGCGGAACGCGCAGAATATTTAACGCGTATCGGTGAGAAGTTAAACGAACGCGCGCAAGATGTAGCCGATATATGGCCTAACGAGATGGGGATCGTGCACTCCTTGGCTCAGGCTTACGCCGCAGGCGTCGGCGGTATGTATAAATATCACGCTGGCCTAGCGGAAACATTTCCGTTTGTAGAAGAGCGCAAGACAATTTCAGGCGCAAAGAACGGATTTCTTGTTCGCGAGCCGGTCGGCGTTGTCGGCGCCATCATTCCCTGGAATGGTCCGATTTCGCTTGTCGGATTCAAGCTGGCGCCGGCGTTGCTCGCCGGCTGTACGGCGGTCATCAAGGCGTCGCCTGAGGCGCCAGGTCATATTCTCTTGATGGCTGAAATCGCTGAAGAGATCGGTTTACCGCCAGGCGTCATGAATTGCCTGACGGCGGATCGGGAAGCGTCGGAGACGCTGGTTCGTCATCCGGATGTGGACAAGATTTCATTTACGGGATCGAGCGCTACGGGTAAGCGCATTGCGTCTATTCTTGGGGAGCGGATCGGACGATACACGCTTGAGCTTGGTGGAAAGTCAGCAGCTATTATTCTCGACGACTACGATGTCGAAACAGCCGCAAACGCAATGGCGGATTCCATTCGTAATATGACAGGTCAGGTTTGCGCTGCGCTTACCCGCGTCATCGTCACCAAAGACCATCATGATGCGTTCGTCGATGCATTCAGTTCGGCCATGTCGAAAATCAAGGTTGGTGATCCCTTTGACCCGTCATCGCAAATGGGGCCGCTTGCGACGAGCAAACAAAGAGACCGTGTTGAGCGCTATATCGCCACCGGCAAAGAGGCCGGATTTAAGGTCGCCACAGGCGGCGGCAGGCCAAAGCATCTTAATCGTGGGTTTTATGTGGAGCCGACGGTGTTCAGCAATGTCGATAATAGCTCAGTCATTGCGCAGGAAGAAATATTCGGCCCTGTCGTTTGCGTCATTCCCGCCGATAGTGAGGCTGATGCTGTGTCGAAAGCGAATGACAGCCAGTTTGGTCTTAACGGTTCCGTCTTTACCAATGATATTGACCGCGCCTATGCGGTTGCGCGTCAGGTGCGCTCGGGAAGCTTCGGGCATAATGACAACCGAGTTGATTTCAGCATCGCGTTTGGCGGGTTCAAACAATCGGGGATAGGTCGCGAAGGCGGAATAGAAGGGTTATTGCCGTATCTCGAAACGAAAACGGTCTTGCTGGACGGCGTACCCTCAGCGGTAGCTAATAACACTTAAAGTCTAATCACGTCGCCGCATCAGCGTGGGATTGCGAATGCATTAACGTGCCTTGACGCTGGTCAAGGCGCGCGCGCTCATGGTGTTTTGCAACGAGTGTGAAAAGCAGAAAAATTATTGGCAAGACGACGGCTGCGATGATCGCCAGCGCTGAAGATAGAGGATGGTCGAGAAACTGGAGGGCATCGCTTAAAACACCGGCGAGTATCGGGCCGCTGCCTGTACCCAGGAGCGCGCAAACAAGTGCGAGAATTGCGATCGATTGCGCGCGTAAATGCATCGGCGCAATATACTGAAAGGGCAGGGAAGAGACTGACGCAATCGAGCTGATGATCAAAATGCTAAAGCCCATCAGAAACAGTTCCAACCAGAGAGAGGGAACGAGCGGTCCGATCACGCCTACCGGCAAGAGGATCGCTGTGCAGATGCGCATGAAGCGTAATATCGCCTTGACCGGATCGTTCCCGCCCATCCTTTCGACAATAATACCGGCGCCCATTGTGCCAGCGGCGCCCGCGAGCAGGTATATCGGACCGAACAATAGCCCGATTGTTTGTTCGTCAATGCCTTTGGAGCGCATGATGGCCGCAGGAAGCCAGGTCACATATGAGCTCATGAGCGTCATGGCCAGCCCCATGGCGAGCATATAAAAGGCCGTAAAGCGCCACTCCTTTTTTATGAAAACCACGCCTTCGCTGATCGATTGATGTTCAACGGTGTGTGGTTTTCCGCTCGCCCGGATAAACCAGAAAACCGGCAACGCCAGTAAAATACCAGGCGCACCGACCAAAATGAACACCAGTTGCCATCGCTCCAGGACGCCTAGTCCAGGTATGGCGGGCATGGACCAGCTTTCGGTGGCTGCGTAGAGAGCGCCGCCTCCCAGCAAGGAAAGCCCTCCACCCACAAACGGCGCGAGCATGAAAATAGCTGTCGGAATGGCTAGCTTTTTAGGTTCGAACAGGTCTCCGATTGTCGCCAGGGCCGCGGGTGTTAACCCCGCCTCTCCAACGGCGACACCGATACGCGCCAGAAACAGTTGCGTATAATTCTGTGCGACGCCGCAGAGCACTGTCATAAAACTCCAGGCGGCGACGCAAATACTGATTACGGACGCGCGATGGCCTTTGTCCGCCAGCCAGGCCAGAGGTAGCGAGGCTGCTACGTAAAACAAAGAAAAGCTGAGGCCCTGCATGAGTCCGACTTGCGTATCGGAGAGCGCGAAAGTTTGCTTGATCGGATCAATCAGCAGGCTGATAATCTGGCGGTCGATATATGAGAGCGTATAACAAACACCCATCAGGGCGGCGATCAGCCATTTGAGCGACCCTGTCGAGGGCGCGCGCGGCGATGTTTCAGAAGGCTTCGCGGCGGCGGGAGCGGTGTCCTGTGGCTTCTTCAACGCGGGGGCCGTTATGCTTAAGGGTGGAGGAAATACAATGGGTTACCGGTATTCATCGTGTTTCACCCCTTGTTAATTATGGTAGCGAACTGTCTTTTTACGAACAGTTGTGCGATAATTAACAAATCATTTCCGAGGATCATTGTCAAGCGAAAGCGGGCCGAAGAGGCGCGTGCAAGGCCGCTTCCGGCGCGTCATCTGTCAACAGTCGTGCAAGGCCAAAATGTCGATCTACGCAGAAAGGCTAAGGCAGAATTTCTGCTAGCTGCGCCTGAAAGTTATATAGGTGGGGCAGGTAATTATCACGCAGCTGCTTCATAGTTGCCGTTGAAGAATGAACGCCTACGGTGCAAGCGGCGACGGCTTCTCCATTGATATTGTAGATTGGTACAGCAATAGAACGTGAACCAATTTCGATCTCGCGATCGATAATGGCGTAACCATTTTTTTGAATCTTTTCGAGTTCAGCCATTAGCTTATCGATATCTGTAATCGTGTATTTCGTGAGTGCGGTGCGATTGCTTTCTTTTAGTATTCTAAGCGCTCTTTCAGCGGGATAGGAAGCTAGTAATACACGACCCAATCCAGTGCAAAAAGCCGGTAAACGGCTCCCAGGATGAAGGCCGGCGCCCATGACGCCGTGATGGACGGCGCGTAAAATATAAACAACGTCTGTGCGATCCAGAATGGCGGCGCTGCACGATTCCCGGACTTCATCCGCCAGTTGATCCAGGTAAGGCCGAATGAGACGCGGAAGCGACATGGACATGAACGAGTTTCCGAGTCGGAGAATTCGCGGCGTCAATTCAAAATAAGATCCGTCCTGCTTTGCATAACCGCATTCGACTAGCGTTAAGAGGCACCTTCTTGCGGAGGCTCTGTCCAGCCCGCTGTAACGCGCGATTTCCGCGATGGTCGAAGCGCCCCGGCCCTGGCGAAAAGCTTCGATCACGGAAAGGCCTTTTGCGAAGCCGCCCATGCGATCAACGTTCCGTAGAGGTTTGGAGTCTCCCGACTCCGGTGTTGCATCAGCGGCTTGTTTCTGTGGTGTTTTTGCCATCTTCGGTTCCCGATCAGCCGGTTTTTCAGCCCGCAAATAATACATATGTGCGATAATAGCACATTTAATTTCTCTGTCTATCGTGAATTTTGTACCGCTGGCCGACTTGCGAATTCACCCCGTAATCACGCAACGTGGTCATTGAAGACGGTACCTATTTCAAAACATCAGGGTTCGCATGGTCAGTCAACAACAGTGTGTTTTCATTACCGGCGGCAACGCTGGAATTGGTCTGGCGACCGCATTGCGATTTGCCGATGAAGGTATCGACGTTGCAATTTTTTCACGACGTTCAGAACTGAACACGAGTGCGCGCAAGCTTATTGAAAATAAGGGAGTCCGCTGCCTTGCACTGGATGGCGATGTCACAGAGGAAAGATCCGTCAGGGAGGCAATTGAAAAGACCTGCAATGAATTTGGAGGTCTGACCTATGGTTTCAATAACGCCGGCGCTCAACAGTCGGTCAAGCCGCTAATCGACCTTTCACTGGAAGAATATCACCAGCAGATGAACGTCAATGTACTTGGGACGTTCCTGGGGTTAAAGTATATGATACCAGCAATAAAAGCTTCAGGCGGCGGCGCGATATGCAATAACGCCTCAGCGGCCGGCTTGATACCAAGCGCCATGCAGGCCGTCTATGGGGCGGCGAAATTTGCTGTCGTTGGCATGACGAAAGGTGCAGCGCTTGAATGCGCGAAGGATGGCGTTCGGGTCAATGTTGTTTGCCCCGGAGCGACGACAGGAACCATGTGGCTCAAGTTTGAGGAAGATCATCCGGATCGTGCGGCGATGGCGCTGGAAAAGCATCCGCTTGGGCGTGTAGGCGACAAGGAAGAAGTTGCATCGGCTGCCCTTTATTTATGCCGCGATGCTACGTTCACGACTGGTCATGCGTTTACGGTTGATGGCGGCAGGACGCTGCGCTGATCCCGGGACTGGCCTGTTCCCTCACGGGCCTCGTTATCAGAAATGACTCGCGCATTTCTGCGGTCGCGTCGGCGTGCCGTGAAAGGCAAGCGGCGTTTTATTGAGCGCGGCGGCGAAATTGGCGGCGGCCGGTCTTTATCATCGCGGAAAAGTGTGCGAATATTGATCAAACGTAACAATGTCGCGCGAAGGCCGTCTGGTCCCGCCGATAACAGAGGCCGCTTTCGGCTGAGTAAAGAGGAGGCGACAGACATATGAAACTCTCGGGTGCGGCGGCGGTGGTGACCGGAGGCGCCAGCGGTCTGGGCGAGGCGGCTTCCAGGGCGCTTTCTCAAGAAGGGGTGAAGGTCGCGATATTCGATCTCAATGCGGAAAAGGGCGAGCAGGTCGCCAACGAGGTCGGCGGCGTTTTTGCAAAGGTTGATGTAACAGACGATGCGTCTGTCGATGCAGGCTTCGCCGCCGCGCGTGCTGCCCACGGGCAGGAACGCATTCTTATCAATTGCGCCGGCAGAGGAAATTCATTCAAGACCGCCGGGCGAAATCGGGAAACAGGCGAGGCCTATCACTTTCCTGTCGATGATTTCGAACGCATCGTGCTGCTTAACCTTGTCGGAACCTTTCGGTGTATTGCAAAATCTGCAAAGGGGATGCTGGATCTCGATCCGTTAGCTGACGGTGAACGCGGTTCTATTGTGAACACCGCGTCGGTCGCCGCAATAGACGGTCAAATGGGCCAGGCGGCCTACGCCTCATCGAAAAACGGCATTGTCGGTCTTACATTGCCGGTCGCTAGAGACCTTATGCGTGATGGCATTCGTGTGAATACGATCATGCCCGGCATTTTTAACACACCTCTCTTCGCCACGATGAAGCCGGAAATGCGTGATAAATTGGCGGCGACAGTACCGTTTCCGAAACGCCTCGGCGACCCGGAAGAATTCGCCGGCCTTGCATTGGAGCTTTGCCGGAACAGCTACATGAATGGCGAAAGCATTCGCCTAGACGGCGCGATTCGAATGGCGCCGCGTTAATTCCAGGAAGTCTGAATGAGGGAGGACAGGCGTGGGATATGAATATATACGCGTCGCCAAAGACGACCATCTGACGATTGTCACGCTCAATCGTCCGGAAGTGTTGAATGCCCTGCATGGTCCGGCGCATTGGGAGTTGCACAAAGTTTTTGATGAGTTTGAGAAAGACGATCAGCAGTGGGTGGCTATAGTTACCGGCGCCGGAGACCGTGCGTTTTGCGCTGGCAATGATTTAAAATATCACGCGGCGAAAGGTCAGCCGGATCAGCCTCCGCCTTCGGGTTTTGCCGGGCTTTCGAGTCGTTTCGGCATGACAAAACCGGTCATCGCGGCTGTCAACGGGCTCGCCATGGGCGGCGGATTTGAGACAGCGCTGGCTTGCGATCTGATCATTGCATCCGAGAATGCCGGATTTGCTTTGCCAGAACCTCGTGTCGGTCTTATCGCCCTTGCGGGCGGGCTATTGCGCTTGCCGCGCGCCATCGGGATGAAAAGGGCGATGGGACTTGCGCTGACGGCGCGTAAAGTCTCCGCCAAAGAAGGGCTGGAGTATGGCTTCGTCAACGAGGTCGTTCCTGAAGGGCAAGTGTTGGAGGCGGCGAAAAAATGGGCTGAAGATATATGCAAGCTCAGCCCTTTGGCCGTGCGTGCGGCAAAGCAGGTCATGCAACAGGGGACGGACATGCCGCTTGATCGCGCCATGTCGCTTCAATGGGGGTGTCCGGCTGTAAGGACTGCGCGTGCATCCAGCGACGCCATTGAAGGGCCGAGAGCTTTCGCGGAAAAGCGCCAGCCGGTTTGGCAGGGCAAATAAACTTGCAGAACCGTGTAACTCAGTCAGCGAAGCTGCTTACGATCCGGTGAATTTTGGCTTGCGTTTTTCCAGAAACGCTCTGGCGCCTTCTTTGTGATCGTCGGTGAAGAGCGTGAGCTGGTCGTAGGCAAGCGAAGTTTCGAACGCTCCGGCCATTAATTGCTTCAGCATCGCGTTAACTGAAAGCTTGGTGTAGGAAATGGCCAGCGGCGCGCCGGCGGCGAGCTTTACGGCGAGATCATCGACGAATTTGTCGATCTCCGCTTCAGGCATGCAGTAGTTGATAAGGCCCATTTCAGCAGCAAGTTTGGCGTCGATAGGATCGCCCGTCATCAGGAATTCTTTTGCCCGGTGAAACCCGATCAGCAGCGGCCAGAGCGCGGCCCCGCCGTCTCCAGCGGCGATACCCATTTTAACATGTGAATCGCACAAACGGGCGCCGTCAGCTGCAACGACAATATCTGATGCGACCGCGATGTTGACGCCAAGTCCGTATGCATAGCCGCGCACCTTTGCGATAATCGGTTTCTCACAATCGAGCATATTCCAGAACATGCGCCGTGCGCTTCTTGTCGGCGGCCGTCCCGGTCGACCGGCCTTGTTCTGGTCGTCCTGAACGCTGAGGTCGGTTCCGGCGCAAAAAGAGTCGCCGTCTCCCGTCAAAATGACGACACGGATATCGTCGTCATCGTCTATTTCATCCCATATTCTTTCGAACTGACGATGCATGGGCCGCGACATCGCATTTTTACGGCGTGGATTCGATATGGTGAGCGTTGCAACGCCATCTTCGCGTTTTTCAAGTTTGATGACGCCTGGCTTGGGAGGTTCGTTTGTCATATATCGCCGCCGCTTTCCGTTTTACGTTCTCTTAAATTTATAAACTGCAATTGCGCAAAGCCTTTCAACTTGCCCGGGGCTTTCGCAAAAGGGTCGTGAGATGTTATTCCTCAACATTTGAGCGCCTGAATAATTCCAATGCCGTGGCTTCAGCCGCAAGGGCAGGAAATTGCGCAGCATTTTCATAAGCGTTTAGCACATCAAGCTGCAAGCGCAGGGATGGGCCATCCGCGCAGGCGATGTCGCGGGCGACCGCCATGCACCGTTGAAGCAAGGTTTCCGCTGGCGCAAGTTCGTTGACAAGCCCCCAATCATAAGCGGTGGCGGCTGAAATAAACATACCTGTCATACTCATTTGCCGCGCACGTCTGACGCCTACGGACCGGGGCAACAACGCGCTTAATCCCCAGGCAGGGAAGAGCCCGACTTTAGCGTGGGTATCGGCGAAGCTCGCTTGTTCAGAAGCGATGATGAAACTGCAACTCAAGGCGATTTCGAGCGCGCCGGTAACGCATGGCCCATTCACGGCGGCGATAACCGGTTTTTTCATGTCTCTGATAACTTCCGCCGGATTCGGCCTTACCATTGGGTGGCCGGGGTCGGATCGTATTTCTTTTATATCAACGCCGGCGCAGAAAGCGCCGCCGGCGCCTGTAAGAATGACGGCCTTGATATTCTCCGTATTCTCGGTCTGGTTGATAACTGAAGAAAACCCTTTTCGCATCTCGCGTGAGAGTGCATTGCGGGCGGAAGGGCGATTAAAGACAATGATACGGATGTCGTCGATGTCATGAAGAACAATGGTTTCTTCCTTACCGGCAACGATGTCATTTGCGTTTATTGCAATATTCGCCATTTGGGTCATGCGATCTCTCCTGCTGGTTCGTTCCGCCAAGCAGGGAGTTTGCAAGCCGTTTCATACTCGGCACGCAGGCGCGCGGTCAGTTCGGCGGCGTCAGGAATATCGTCGATCAGATCCATGCCCTGACCCGCGCTCCAAATATCTTTCCAGGGACGAGCGCTCTCCGGAATGCTTTTCGACTTTCCAGGTGCTGGATCCGCCATCAGGCTTTCGACATCGACGCTGTTTTCAAGCAGGGATTGAGTGAGCCAGTTTGCAGAAACGCCGGACACCTTGTCTGTGAAGGTCAGGTCGGAAGACGACCCGGCAATAATCATTCTTTTGTAACCTAGCGGCGCCCGCGATTCTTTGACGGCGATGAACCGCGTGCCCAAATAGCATAAATCCGCTCCGAGAATTTCTGCAGCGCGTATTGCCGCGCCGTTCGACGCGCACCCCGCGAGGACAACGGTCCCGTTAAAAAAGGACCGGATTTTCGGAATAAGCACCAGATGACTGAGCCGGCCGGAATGCCCCCCGCCGCCATAACCAATACAGATTAGCCCGTCTACGCCGGCGGCCACCGCCTTTTCGGCATGAGCGATCGTCGTAATGTCATGGAAAATTCTGGCGCCGGCGCCATGGGCTTTTTTTGCGAGCTCGCCAGGATTTCCCATTGCGCTTATAATGATCTTGACATGATGCTTCTCGCAAAGCGCGATGTATGCATCGAGTTCGTCGAGAGTCCGTCTTGCCGTGATGTTAACCGCAAGTGGGCCGATAATTGCGTCCGGATTTTGCTCTGCATAGCTTTGCGTTTGCGACGAAATATCGGCGAGCCACTGATCGAACTCCTCGATATTTCTTGCGTTATGTGCGGGCAGCGCCGCCATAAGGCCTGACTTCATGACGGACGCAACAAGTTCCGGGCCCGACACCATCATCATGGGCGCGCAAATCGCCGGCAAAACCAAGCTTCTGGAAAGTTCCGGGGTTAACGCCATATGATTTACCGACCGGGCTGCCCCTTGAGCGGAGTGAACATGTATCGCAGTATTGCGTATGTGCGATAATCGACTTATAGTACAGTATTGAAACATAATCTGCAATATGTCAGACCCTACAGCCGGGCTATCCGGCCTTAAATGGATGTTGAAATCCAGTTTGCGTCGGGAGAAGACCGCCGATGATGTGGAGGAAAAAATATGACTGAAACCGTCATCATCATCGGCGCCGGGCAGGCCGGGGCGCAAGCTGTGGTCTCGTTGCGTCAGTCGGGTTTTCAGGGCGCAATCGTGATGATCGGCGAGGAACCGGCTTTACCGTATCAACGCCCGCCATTGTCAAAAGCCTACCTCAAGGGCGAGCTCGCCGAGGCGCGGTTATATCTGCGGCCGGAAGAATTTTACAAAACCCAGAATGTCGAATTGCGCCTTGGCGAGAAGGTGGTGCGGATCGACCGTGGCGGCAAAACCGTGCTGACCGAGAAGGGGGGCAGACTTTCTTATGACAAGCTCCTGCTGGCGACGGGCGCGCCGCCGCGCAGGATCGATGCGCCGGGCGCTGATCTTGACGGCATTCATTATTTGAGGACGCTCGCCGATTCCGATGCCTTGAGACCGTTGCTCGCCGCCGAGGGGCGCGTGGTTATTATCGGCGCCGGTTATGTCGGCCTTGAGGTCGCAGCTGTCGCGCGTCAGGCGGGACGGGATGTCACTGTGCTTGAAATGGCTGACCGGGTGCTTGCGCGGGTCGCCAGTAAGCCAGTCTCCGTTTTTTATGAAGCGCTGCATCGGGATGCAGGCGTCGAGCTGCGACTTGGCGCGACGGTAGAAGGTTTTGTCGGCGGCGATGCGCTGGAAGGCGTGAAGCTGACGGGCGGCGAAGTGATCGACTGCGCGGCGGCGCTGGTCGGGATCGGCGCGGTTCCGGAGGTAACGCTGGCGGCTGAGGCCGGGCTCGAAATCGCTAATGGCGTTGTTGTCGATGAGCATGCGCGCACGAGCGATCCGGATATCTGGGCGGCGGGAGACTGCACGAACTTTCCCTCACCGCGTTACAGCAGGCGCATGCGCCTTGAATCAGTGCCGAACGCCATAGAACAGGCGAAAGCCGCCGGCGCCAACATGGCGGGTGGCGCAGTGGTTTACGATGCGCTGCCATGGTTCTGGTCGGACCAGTATGACGTCAAGCTACAGACCGCCGGGCTTATGGAAGGTTTTGATAATATGGTTGTTCGCGGCGATCCGCAGATAAAGCGCTTCGCAGTGTGGTATCTTAAAGACGGCAAAGCGCTCGCTGTCGATGCAATAAACGATCCCGCGTCCTTCGTCATTGGTAAACGTCTGATCGAAAGCGGCGCGGCAATCGACCCTGATAAACTTGCAGATGTCTCCGTCGATTTGAAAACGCTGGCGACTTAATGTTTAGGGCGCGCCTGTTTCTTTATATCAGGGAGAATAACTGACGCTCATTCGAGCCAAACAGCTTCCACCGCGCCAAAATGTGTCCGGGCTGAATTGTCTTATCGGCGTAGGCTTTTAGAAGTTGGCGCAGACGACTCTCGTCGCAGCTGGTCACATGGCGGCTATGACCGGGAAAGAATTTGGGGGATGTAACTACTTAAATATGACCTTCCAGCGATTTGCGCTTCCTGCGTCATTTCCGGCGTTATTGTGCCGTGCTCAAGAACAGATAAGGAGAAAATCAAATCCACGATTTCGACATAAAAAAAGAAAATTCTATTTGCGTTAGGTAACTCCGGCAGATCAAAGTAACGGGTGATATCCCGCTTAATTGCTTCTGCGAGTCGATGATCATTTTCACGATCCCAATGTTTTATTTCCGGCGGTGTTTTGCCGCCGATAATAATCTTCATAGCCGCGGGATCGTTTTTAAATAGGCTTGCGCCTCGTTCAATCTGGCGATCAATGACTTCCTGCCAGGAGGTTGGTTTTTCCTCAGTTGGCTCTGTCACGGCGTCTACGTATCGCTGCAGAAAATCCATTGCGATAGCAGCGTAGATAGAATTGACGTTTGGGAAGAAATGATAAGCAGATCCGGCGGGCACCTTTGCTCGCTCGGCGATCTCATTGTATGTAATGTCTTCCAGGTTTTTTCCGAGCAACAGTTCCTTCGCGGCGGCGGTTATTTGTTCTCGCCGGAGCACGCCGCGCGCCTGCATTGTACCGCTGCGCCGCTTCCGCTTCGTTGCTAGCCCGTTTTTAGCGGTGACCGCCATATCGCTTCCGAACCCTATAGAATCAGTCGGAACCTAGGATAATAGGGTTTAGCTCGTCAATTCGCCAATCGGTTTATGACGCCAATACTTCTTCCTTGGCGATCTGATCAAGGCAATATCTTGTCCGGTCAAGCAAAGTGTCGATTTCCTGAGTTGTGATGATCAGGGGAGGGCTGAATTCCAGGACGTCCCGCACGCCGCGAATGACGATACCGTTCTGGAACCCTTTTTCAACGCAACGCGCAGCAACGCCCTGGCTTTCTGGAAATTTTATACCCTCAGCAGGGTTTCTCACGAGCTCAATTGCGCCAAGCAGACCGACTCCTCTTGTCTCTCCTACGATAGGATGATCGGCGAATTCTTGAAGCCTGCGTTGAAAGTAAGGCGCTGCGACATCACGAACATATTCGATGATTTTTTCTTCTTTAAGGATGCGTATGTTTTCAAGTGCAATAGCGCAGGCGACAGGGTGCCCGGAATAAGTAAAGCCGTGTGCAATCTCGCCACCTTCAGCGATAACGCTGAATAGGCTGTTGCTGACAACGGTGGCGGATATGGGCACGTAACCAGACGAAATGCCTTTCGCCATAGTCATGACGTCAGGCTGAATATTCATCGTATCACAGCCGAACCAGGAACCTGTACGGCCAAAGCCGGTTATAACTTCATCGGCGACAAGCAATATGTCGTGCTTGCGGCAGATTTCCTGAACGGCGGGCCAATAAGTCGGCGGGGCCGGAATAACGCCGCCTGCGCCCATTACCGGTTCGGCGATAAACGCAGCTATTTTGTCTGGGCCGGCTTCCAGGATTGCGTCTTCAAGAGCTTTAGCGGCTCGTTTCCCGAAGTCGTTCCTGTCCTCATTCTTGCCGAACTCAAACCAGTATGGCGGCATGATATGTATGTGATCAGGCTGCAGGGTCGAGCCCATTTCATGCATGCGCCGCCAGCCTCCCAGGGAGGCGCCGGTAATTGTGCTGCCATGATAAGCGTGTATCAGGCTGATAATGGCTTTTTTGCCGGGCTTTCCTTTGATGTCCCAGTAGTGGCGTACTAATCGTGTCGCCGTATCATTGGCGTCAGATCCTGATGTGCCAAAGAAGACGTGATCCAATCCATTCGGCGTAAGTTCAGCGATCGTTTTAGCAAGCTCAATTTGAGTGGGCGTCGTCGACATGAAAAAAGAGTTATAATAGCAGAGCCGCTCAATTTGCTCTTTTGCACGCTCGCCGATTTCTTTGCGGCCGTATCCAACATTTACGCACCAGAGGCCGGCCATCCCGTCTAAATATTTGTTTCCATCCGTATCCCAGATTTCGACACCTTTTCCGTGCTCAATGATCCGCGATCCGACGCGCTCTAATTTTTTGGGATCTGTGAACGGGTGAAAATGATGGTCGATGTCCGAACGCCGGAGCGCCGCCGTTGTTTCAGGCGTTTTTTTCATAAACTCCACCAGTCTCCGCCCTGCGCCCCTTGCGCTGGGTGAGTTTCGAAAAACGTCATTCCGGCGCTGTCGAGCGGATCGGTTCTTGAGGAACTTTTGCGCTCAATATAGCCGTTGAAAACCGAGTTTTATATAACAGAGCCAGAGCTGTCAAGATTTGTAAAAGTCAGGAGTGATTGATGAGGGGTTTAGTTATGCAATTTAATTGTTTGATAAAAATAGAAAATTTGTAATGGGCGGCTCATGATGCGTTTTGCCATCTGCCTTTTGGGGGACGGGTCCGGCATGACCAAAGCTGGAATAGTCGATAAAAACCGAATACTGATGCGGCTATGAGTGATTTTTCTGGGTCAGATACGGCGGCTTCCCTTTTGGATTCTGCGCGTGGCGAAACGGATACGTTCTACGTAAACGCAGAGGGCGATCTGGAAATCGACGGCGTTAGGGCTGATTCCTTGGCCGATCGGTATGGGGCGCCCTTATATGTAATGAGCGAGACCGCCATTCGCGCGAATTTTCGGCGCTTTAAAGCGGCATTCTCGCGTTTCTGGCCGGTTCCAGTGGATATTTTGTATGCAGTCAAAGCAAACCCCAATCCTGCAATTTGTAAAATACTTGCAGCTGAGGGGGCGGGGTTTGACTGTACGGGGTTTGGTGAACTTATCCTGGCTCATGGTTTTGGCGGGAATGCCGAAAAGACCACTCTTAATGGCAGCAATAAAACCGATGATGAAATAAATCAGGCGATACGCGCCAACTCAGTCATCGTGCTTGATGCAGCCAGTGATGTTGAGCTGACAGCTGAGCTGGCGGAACAGTGTGAGCGAGACGTAAGAGTTTTGATACGACTGAAAGCTTTTGATGCGGACCTTTTGGCGGACTTTGAAGGTGATGCGTATACCTCAAATGATAAGGCGGCGGCGGTGCTTGCCGGGAAAAAATGGGGAGTGGGGTTCGAAAGCGCTAAGGGCGTCATTGAGAAAGTGCAGGCTAGCAGCAGGCTTTCTCTTCTTGGATATCACGTTCACATCGGCAGATTGACCAGAGACGCAAATATTGTTTCCGGAAATGTTGCTGCATTTGCAAGGGATATCGTTAGGTTATGCGGCGCGACAGGCTATTGGCCGTCGCTCATTGATATTGGCGGCGGCTGGCCTGCGGATAGAGACCCGGAGGCCAGGACAGACAAATTGAACCCTGTATCTATCGAAGGATACGCCAATCAGGTTTGTCGTGCGCTTCGTTCTGGTTTTGAAGCAATGCCGCATCCATTGCCGGCCCTTTGGCTGGAGCCTGGGCGGTATATCGTCAATAACGCCGGCGTGTTGCTTACACGGGTAGGGACGATCAAGCACGACCAGGGGCGATGCTGGGTCAATGTCGATGCAAGTGGTGAATGGCTCGTGCTGACAACCATTTACGGCGCGTCGAATATGATTCTTCCTGCCGGTGAAGTGCACCGTAAGCTCACAGAGAGGGTCGATATCGTCGGCCCAAACTGCATCCCTGCCGTATTTGGAAAAGACCGAAAACTACCTTTGCTGGAAAGGGGAGAGCTGCTCGCGATCTTTGACGCTGGCGCTTATTCAGAGAGTCAGGCGAGCGTCTTCAATTCAATGCCGAGACCGGCCACGGCTTTGGCGTGCGAAGGTTGTGCGGATCTGATTACGCGCCGGGAAACGTACGATGACCTTCAGGCTCGATTTGTAATGCCGGCTCGCTACTCGGCCTAATCCCTGACGGCGGGGATGTGTGCGGATGGATTGCATTGGCCGCCTTTTTATATAAAACTCGGTGAACACCGATTTAATCCCCTGCTGGCGAGGAAAAAATGGCTCAAGTTGATGGCGGCGTACTGGTAATAAAAACGTTGTTGGCGGGCGGAATAGACCGCGGCTTTGCTCTTCACGGCGGACATCTTGAGCCGGTGTTTCAGGCGGCGATCGATAACTCCTTTGCATTGATCGATACGCGTCATGAAGCGGCGGCAGGGCATGCCGCGGCAGGCTATGCTCGTGCGACCGGTCGCCCTGCAGCGGTGTTCGTCACTGCCGGGCCTGGCATGACTAATGTCGTGACGGCGTTGGCGGATGCTTATCTTGATTGCGTGCCAATGATTGTAATTGCCGGGGCAGAGCCGCTTGTTGAGGCTGAGGCAAATGCTTTGCAAGGCGGCTTTGATCAAGTTGCTGTCGCGGCGCCGGTAAGCAAATGGGCGTTTAGAATAACGCGCACAGAAACGATACCGCGCATTATCGCCCGGGCGATAAATGTGGCGCGTTCAGGGCGGCCGGGGCCGGTGTTTCTGGAAATTCCGGCGGATGTAATTTACCAACCGCTGCCCTATCAGCAGTTTGAGCCGCCAAAAATCGAGCGAGCGACGCCTTCCGCCCCTGACGCCGCGGCGGTCAGAAAATGCCTCGATTATCTCATGTCCGCGCGCCGTCCTGCAATTTTAGCCGGTGCTGGCGTGAGTTTGTCGGGCTCAAAAAATGCGTTGCAGGCGTTTTGTGAACTGACGGGAATGCCTGTGTTCACAAATTGTAAGGCGCATGGCGTATTGCCGACCAGTCATGCCCTTTGGGGCGGTGATTTTGCAAATCTCAAAGTATTGAATGAAAATGGAAACGCGCCCGATTGCGTGTTGCTTCTTGGCGCGCGGCTGGGAAGATATACGGGTGGCGCAACTGACGCTTTGCTGCCTTTTGATACGAATATTCTGGCGGTTGATATAGACGGTTCAGAAATCGGTCGCCTCAGGCCGGCTAGCGTGGGCGTTGAGGCTGATTGTCGAATGTTTCTTGCGGCCGCTCAGGGCGTAGCGGAAGGGCTTTCCTGGCCTGAGAATAAATCGTGGAGCGAAGATGTAGCATTTTCCGCGGGCTGGCATGAGCGCCGTTTTTCTGAATCCCTTTCGTCAACGAGTGCGCCTATACACCCATATAAGGCCGCTCATGACCTTATGAAGGCGATACCGGCAGGTTCCTGGATCGTTGTCGATGGCGGCGAGGCCTATAATTGGGCGGAGATGAATCTTGCAGCGGCCCCAATCGAGGGGTTTATGGTGACCGGGTATTTAGGCTGCCTTGGTACAGGGCAGCCTTTCGCCATCGGCGCGCAAGTCGCACACCCTGATCGTCCGGTCATTTGCATCACCGGCGATGGGGCGGTTGGCTTCAACGTACAGGAATTTCATACAATGGCTCGGCATAAGCTTCCTGTGCTGACAGTCATATTTAACAACGAATGTTGGGGGCTGTCCAAACATGGGCAATCAATGATGTTTGGAGAGAATCGCCAATGTATCGTGGATTTGGAAGATTGCGCGTATGAGCGCGTGGCGGAGGGGTTTGGGTGTTATGCGGAACGTGTGACGGATCCAGATGAGGTGGGCCCGGCTGTTAAGCGGGCTTTGGCTTCAGGCAGGCCGTCCTGTTTGAATATAATGATCGACCCAAAAGTGGTGGCGCCGTTTACTGAAGCGCTCGTCGGTAATCGAAAATCTGACAAGGAAGTTGTGATTCCCTATTATGAGAACCTCGCCGGGCAATGATTTCAATCTCAGTTAATTCGGGTCTCACCCGTTATTAAAAAGACACACCATTACATAACCAGCCGTAATATATGGATAAAATGGCATTAAATAGCGACGCGCTCATGGCTTTTGAGCTAAAATACTAAGTGAATCCCGGTTTTTATCTTGACGGTTTTGTTAAACTCGTGGAATGCTGAGTTATTGCAAGGGTTAGCATAGGCCAACTCCGGGTTATGCGAAGGGAGGCGTTATGACCGCTAGATTGTGGACCGCCGTTAGCTTATCTGCGCTTCTGGCGTGTGGCGGACAAGCTATGGCTGAAACCGACGAGCTTGTTGTTACTGCGAAAAAACGGAGTGAGAGCGTACAAGACGTCAACATCTCTGTTACCGCTATTTCCGGCGATGATGTGAAGGCGTTCGGATTCGAAACCGCCGACGATATCGCTCAACAAACGGCAAATCTGACAACAGTCAATCTCTTTGGCAACAATGTGCCGAACTTCGCTATTCGAGGTGTTGGCCTGAATGATATTGCGCCTAATAACAGTTCGCCCACCGCTGTGCATGTAGACGAAGTGTTTTACCCGTTTGCGGTGATGCTGAATTTCGGTTTGTTCGATATTGACCGTGTTGAAGTGCTGAAAGGCCCTCAGGGGACGCTTTATGGCCGCAACACGACAGCCGGCACGGTTAGTTTCTTCTCGAGAAAGCCTGATGCGGAAGCGTTTAGCGCGGAGCTTACGGCGGGTTACGGAAACTATAAAAACTTTGAAACTGAAGGTTTCATCAATATACCGCTGAGCGAAATAGCGGCGTTCCGCGTTTCCGGTACATATCGCAATCAGAGCGATGGGCCGTTCTACAACAGGCACCTTGGTCAAAATCACGGTGAGATTGAAAGATACGCTTGGCGCGCCCAGCTCAATATCCAGCCGAATGACGATTTTGAATTCAACCTCAATGTGCACGGCGGCAAAGAAAACAGCGATCTCGCCCAATACGACATGTTACCCAGCGGGAATTCCATGTTGTCAGGGTTTTGCAGCGCCTTCACCGATGGAACGCTTCAGGGCGGTGAGTCCGATTGCTTTGACCTTTCCATGAACCAGGAGCCGGACACGGATCCGTTCACCTCAGCTCCTGGTTTCCGTCCCCGTCTTGATCTTGAGGGCATCGGCGGCGTCGCTACGATCGAGTGGGACGCCGGCGCTTTCACGGTAACTTCCGTTACCGGTCTTGAGCATTTTGAACGTGACGTGCGCGAAGACGCCGACGGCTTTCCGCAGATTATCGTTGACGACTATTACGTCAACGATATCGATGTCTTTTCGGAAGAGCTACGCTTTACATCGGATACCAGCGGGCCTTTTGAGTGGATTGTCGGTCTCTATTATCAAACTGACGATCTCGATGCTCCAATCTCGGAAGTGAAAGCTTATACGAGAGGCGTCGCTATCAATACCGAAGTCTTTCAGGATACCCAAACCTTCGCTGCATTTGGAAACTTTGACTATGCGCTTTCGTCAATGTGGTCAGTAAACGGCGGCATTCGCTATACTTACGAGAAACGTGACTTCGAAGGCAGAACGTTTTTCGACGTGGTAAATCCCGCGCCTACCGAAGTGTCATTTGATCCGCCGCCTGCAGGCGTGGCCCAGCCATTTGGCGTGCCGGCCTCTGAGCGTGTCGATTCGCGTGAGTTCAACAATGTTTCAGGCAAGATCGGAATTGACTTCACGCCCAACGATAACACGCTGATTTATTTTAGCGCCTCGCGCGGGTTCAAGAGCGGAGGCTTCAACGGCAACCTTGCGTTAAACGATGACACAATCACCGCCTTTGACGAAGAAAAAGTCTACGCGTTTGAGCTTGGAAAGAAGCTTACACTTGCAGACGGCGCGGTGACCTGGAACTCAGCCGCCTTTTGGTATGAGTATCAAGACGCGCAACTGATCGGTAATTTCTTGACTGATGTTGGTGGCGGCGTGATGGGCAATATCTTTGCTCTTACGAACCTTGCTGATGCAAAAGTCGTAGGCTTTGAAAGCGACATACGTTGGCGTCCAAACCCTGAGTGGGATATTCGCGGCGGCATCGGCGTTCTCGATACGGAAATCAAGAACAGCATTGAGCCGGCTAACAATATCACCATAGGCGAAGAGCTGGCTTTTGCTCCTCCTGTTAACGCCAACGGGTCAATCCGTTACTCGAAAGAGCTCGGGAACGGAATGATGGGCTCAGTGCAGGTCGATGTTACGCACACGGCGAAGTTCTTCACGAACATCTCCAATATCCCTGTTACCGAATCAGGGGGCTTTACGTTAGTCAACGGAAGGGCGTCTCTTTATTCATCTGATACCGGCCTGCAAGTCTCGTTCTGGGCGAAGAACATTTTCGATGAACGGTATTCGACATGGGTGAACAACCTCGCCAGTACGTACAGGGTGTTGCGCGCAACGGGCATGCCTCGCACGTTTGGCGTGGAAGTAAGTTACGCGTTTAACTGAGTAGATCCTCTCCCTGTTGCAGAGGGGAGCGCCGATAGATATGCGGCGTTCCTCTCTGCTTTTCTGTGATCGTCCATGCAGCGCTTTACATCACATACAGTTGTTGTTTCCGGGGGGGCTTCCGGTATTGGGCGAGCCGCATGCGCTGCTTTCATCAATGAAGGCGCCTTTGTTGTTGTTGCGGATGTTAATGAAGAATTGGGCCGTCAGGCGGTGCGTGATCTCGGTCCCAGATCCGCATATAAGCGTCTTGATGTTACGAAAGAGGCGAACTGGATAGAAGCGACAGATGAAGCAGTTGCTCTCACGGGACGGCTAGACGTCGTCGTGAATTCGGCGGGGGTAGGCGCGCGGGCCAGGTTAGATGAATGCAGTCTTGAATCCTGGAATAAAGTCATTGCTGTTAATCTTACAGGTTCGTTTCTCGGTTGTAAGCATGCATTTCGCACCATGCGGATGCTGGGAAAGCCTGGGTCGATAGTAAATGTTTCCTCGGTTGCAGCGCATTGGTCGACAGAAGATGGAGCAGCTTATAGCGCCAGCAAAGGCGGTCTAAAGTTGCTGACCAGAAGTGTCGCGCTGGCGGCGGCGAACGAAAAGCTAGACATTCGCTGCAATGCAGTCGAGCCGACATCAACAGATACGGAACTGTTAGAGCCTATGGCGGTTGAACTGGGCGGCCGTGACAGGTTGCGTGAAGTTATGGGCTCCAAAATTCCTATGGGCAGGATGGTGCGGCCCGAAGAGGTCGCCGCTGCAATTTTGTTCTTAGCCTCGAATGAGGCCTCCATGATAAACGGCACCGGGTTGCCTGTTGATGGCGGCGTGCTGTCCGGCATGATTGGCCGTTACCGATAATCGTACGACCGCTTAGCGAAAGAGGGTTTAAATGGCGGTGCTTGAGAAGTTCCAGAATTTCATTGATGGGAATTTTGTCGACCCACATTCAGGCGAATGGTTTGCATCGGAAAACCCATACACACAGGAAGACTGGGCGCAGATCCCGCGTGGGAGTGAAAGCGATATCTTTGCGGCTGTAGATGCGGCCGCAAAAGCATTCGAAGCGCCTGAATGGGGCGGCGTTACTGCAGCCATGCGCGGTGCGATGCTCAATAAACTGGCGGATTGCATTGCCGAGAAAGGTGAGTATCTGGCTGCAATAGAGACGCGCGATAATGGCAAGCTTTATTCGGAAATGAAGGCGCAGCTTTCCTACATTCCGCATATATTCCGTTACTATGCAGGGCTTGCTGACAAAGTAACTGGCGATGTTGTGCCGCTCGATCGCCCTGACGGATTTGCATACACGCGTAAGGAACCGTTAGGTGTTGTCGCGGCGATTACGCCGTGGAATTCGCCTCTGTTATTAGCGACATTCAAGCTTGCGCCGGCGCTGGCCGCCGGCAACACAGTTGTGTTGAAACCTTCAGAGCATGCATCTGCATCAACGCTGGAGTTTGCGAAAGTTTTTTCTGAAGCGGGCTTCCCGAATGGCGTCCTTAATGTTGTGACCGGTTTTGGTCATGAAGTCGGTCCAGCTCTTGTCGGGCACGACAAAGTCGAGAAAGTTGCTTTCACGGGGGGAGAGTCTGGCGGTTGCGCCGTCGCTCAGGCGGCTGGCGCGAGGGCAAAGGGCGTGCTTTTGGAGCTTGGCGGCAAATCGCCGAATATTGTTTTTGAAGACGCCAATCTTGAGAATGCGCTTAATGGCGTCATTGCCGGTATTTTCGCCGCCAGCGGGCAGACATGCATAGCCGGGTCGCGGCTGTTGGTTCAACAATCGATATATGAAAAGTTTCTCGAGAAACTCATTGCGAAGGCGTCCACCGCTCGTATGGGCGATCCCATGAAGCCGGATACGCAGGTCGGGCCTGTCACGACGGCAGCCCAGTTCACGAAAATACTCGAGTGTATTGAAACTGCCAAATCCGAGGGCGCTTTGTGCAGCCTTGGAGGCGCGCCGGGTGTCGGTCGCTTTGTGCAGCCGACAATTTTCACAGACGTCACCCCAAATATGCGCATTGCGCAAGAGGAAGTGTTCGGGCCAGTGCTTGCTGTGATTCCTTTTAGGGATGAAGAAGAAGCCTTGGCGATAGCCAATAATACGGATTACGGGCTCGCCGCCGGCGTGTGGACGGAAAATCTGTCGCGCGCGCACCGCGTTGAAAAGCGCCTTAAGGCAGGTACGGTATGGGTAAATACTTATCGTGCATTCAGCGTGCAGCTTCCTTTTGGAGGTTACAAGCGGAGCGGGCTTGGTCGTGAGAACGGGCGCGCGGCTATCGAAGAGTTTATGGAAACGAAAAGCGTATGGATTAATCTGGCGCCGAAGTTTCCAAATCCTTTTATTATGCAGTAGCTACATCGAGTCGATCCACTCTTGGGCGTCGTCAGTGCTTTTTCGAAAGTGCTTGAGCCCGAATATCAGCATCACGGCCGATACTGGAAGCGTTAATGCAGAAACGACAGCAAGAGAGTATTTCAACGCCATCGGGTCCCTGAATACATAGTCGGTAATTAACGCCACAAGCGTCGGACCGAATATCATGCCAATGACATTATTGAAGAGAGAAAACAGCGCGCCAAGTTGCCCACGCATTTGATTTGGCGTGATCGATTGCAGCAGACCCGGCACGAACGCGAACAATCCGAACGAGAGACCGATAACGGGTACGCATAATGCAAGCGATATCCATGGATTCGGAAAAAGGGTCAGGAGAATTGCAAGCGGCGTCATAACAAGGGTGATGTAAAGCGGCGCCCGCAGGAGCGCGTCTTTGTGTCCGCGCTGGCTCATCCATTGGGCGATTGATGTCCCGCCGATCATGCCTATTGAAGCGAAGACAAGAATTATGGCGCCAAGGCGGAGGCCGACTTCACCCGTGGTCCAGCCAAATGTGCGCTGGAAAAAAGGCGGCAGCCACATGGTCAAGGTCAGCGAATGCAGCCCTAGTAAACCGAAAGAAAGAAAAATGAGCATGAATGTGTTGCGGTTTTCAACGAATACGAAACGCGCAACTTCTTTCAGGGGAATTTCGAGCCCCTTCTTGCCTTGACTGGCGCTGGCGGCTGCGGCGGGCCGTATGCCGCGTCGTTTCGGTTCGCCTACGAGCAGAACTAACGGAACGAGTAAAAGGCCCGGTAAGCCGACAATCATGAATGCGGCTTGCCATGGTTCAATCGTTCCGATCAGGGGGATTGATAAGTCAGGGATTCCTGACAAAAACTGGATAGCCTGGCCGCCAACGATAAAAGCCAGACCCGACCCAATCGCCAGCGCTACCATGTATGTGCCGAGCGGCCGAGCCCGTTTATTCGGCGGAAAATAGTCGGATATGATCGAAATGGCCGCCGGCGAAAGCGTCGCTTCCCCAATTCCAACCCCGACGCGCATGATGAACAAGTGCCAGAAATGCGTTGCAAGGCCGCACATTGCGGTCATCAGGCTCCAGAGAAAAACGCCTACAGCGATAAGCTTCTTGCGGTTTACACGGTCAGCAAGGCGCCCGAGCGGAAGGCCCATAATAACGTAAAATAAGGCAAATGCCGCTCCTCCAAGAAGGCTGATTTGCGTGTCATTGACGTTGAGCGTGTTCCGAATGGGCTCTACGAGAAGGCCTAGGATTTGCCGGTCAATGTAGGCGGCGGTGTAGGCAGTCGTAAGAACAAAAACCGCCCACCAGCCCGCAACAGGACTGGGCCAGGGGGCGCTGCTTCCGCTAAGCGCCGCGCTTTTATTTTGCTTTTCTGAGTCAATCATAAAACGCGCCTTTCACGGTTGCGCCTTGCATTGCCCCGAAACCTGCCATATTGTCACTCGGGAATCCCCCGGTTTTAACATCTAAAATGGCCAGGGTCTACTAACTTTGTCCGACGCAGCTGTAACCGGCCGGGGCGGGCGTCTTAAGGGTCGAACATGCCGCCAAAAGCCACATCAAGACCAGTCGATAAGTCGGCCCCCCTGGCCGGCGTGACGATTGTCGAATTGGGGCACAGCGTGGCGGCGCCGTTTGCGGGCCTTATTTTCGCTGAGTTAGGAGCCAATGTCGTAAAGGTAGAAATGCCGGGGCGGGGCGATCATACGAGAGATTGGGGGCCGCCCTATCGCCAAGGTTCCGCGGTTCTTTATCAGGTATACAATCGTGACAAGCAAAGCATAGTCGTCGATCTGGCGGATCCGGCGCAATGTGATGCTCTTAAACGATACATTGTCCAATCCGCTGATGCGGTCATTCAGAATCTCCGCCCGGGCGTAACTGAAAAGTACGGTGTAGACGCCGCCACCCTGCGTGGTGAAAAGCCGTCACTGATTTATTGTAATTTAACAGCGTTTGGCCCCTCGGGTCCTCTTAAGCAGCGTCCTGGCTACGACCCTCTGATGCAAGCTTTCGGCGGCGTCATGAGTGTAACGGGGGAAGAGGGGCGTGCGCCGGTACGTGTTGGTACTTCCATCATCGACATGGGCGCAGGCATGTGGTCCGTTATCGGCATTCTCGCCGCATTATTTGCTCGCCAGTCATCCGGCCAGGGCGGCAGTATCGATACATCGCTGTATGAGACGGCGATAAGCTGGATGAGCCCAGTTTTCGGTCCATATCTCGCCACCGGGGAGACGCCCAAAAGATGGGGGTCGGGCGCAGCGCAAATCGTGCCTTATGAAGCGTTTCAATCCGCTGACGGTTACTTGATGATCGCGGCCGGAAGCGATGGCTTATTTCGACGTCTGGCCGCCGTATTAGGCGCTGCCGAATGGGCGGATGATGAGAGGTTCGCAACCAACGGCGCTCGCGTTGTCAATCGGGCGATTTTGATTCCGTTGGTTGCAAAAATCATCCGGGAAAAAACATCCGCATTCTGGGCGGAAAAGCTGAATGCGGCGCAAGTGCCTAACGCGCCTATTCAAACGGCTGATCAGGTGATGTCCCATCCACAAACCGAAGCGTTGGGCATCGTGCAGAGCGGGCCAGATGATGACTGCCCGCTGATAGGCTTACCGGTCACGTTTGATGGCGGGCGGCCGCAGTTCAGGCGAAAAGCGCCGCAGCTTGGAGAGCATACGGAAAGTATCCTTTCGTCATTCGTCAAAGAAAGAACAGAGCGATGACGATGACATTTGAGACGCTGACGATTGAGAGGCCGCATGCGGACGTGTTGCTGATTACGCTGAACCGTCCGGACGCCGCCAATGCTATCAATACCCAAATGGCGAAAGACTTACTTGTCTTATTCACCAGCCTCGCTTCGGATGAGATTGGGGTGCGGGCTGTCGTGCTTACAGGAGCCGGCTCAAAAATATTTTGCGCGGGCGGAGACCTGAAAGAACGCAACGGAATGAGCGACGAAGCCTGGGTTCATCAGCATCGAATTATGGAGCAGGCGCTTTTTTGCATGCACGATACGGCCGTTCCGATAATCGCGGCGGTCAACGGGGCGGCGATCGGAGGAGGGTGCGAACTCGCGCTCGCCGCTGACTTTGCATATGCCTCGAATAACGCGCGTTTCGCGCTTTCGGAAACTTCGCTCGGGATCATGCCGGGCGCAGGCGGGACGCAGAATTTACCCCGTGCGGTCGGTTTGCGCCGCGCCAACGAAATCATTTTTTCAGCGGACCGATTTACCGCCGAAGAGGCGCTGTTATGGGGCGTCGTAAATCGCCTCTTCTCACAGGAAGAACTGGTGGAGAGCGCAGTTACCATGGCGGCCCGTATCGCTGAAAACGCGCCGCTTGCGGTTCGTCAGGCGAAAAAAGCGATGCGGGAAGGGCTCACTATACCCAAACGTGATGCGTTGCAGTTTGAAATCGATCTCTATCACGCGCTTGTACAAACGCGGGACCGGCAAGAAGGCGTACTGGCGTTCAATGAGAAGCGGAAACCCGAGTTTGAGGGGCGGTGAGAGATGAGGGATAGATTAACAGTACGGGAGGTCGGGCTGCGCGATGGGCTGCAAATCATCAAGCAGTTCATGCCGACCGAGCAAAAAATCGAATGGTGTCGCCGGGAATATGAGGCGGGCGTGAAAGAGATGGAAATCTGCTCGTTCGTACCGGTGAAATACATCCCGCAATTTTCAGATGCTGAGGATGTCGTTAACTTCGCGACATCCCTGCCGGGGTTTTCGGCTTCGGCTTTGGCGCCAAACCTTTATGGCGCCACGAAAGCAATGGATGCTGGCGTTCACAAAGTGACCTGCATTGTGTCGGCGTCAGACAGCTTTAATCATGCGAATGTAAAGCGATCAACCCAGGACAGTCTCGCAGAATTTAAGCGGATTGTAGATGAGAACAATAAACGGAATGGCCGCGATAAAGGCGTGAAATTGATAGGCGGCGTGTCTTGCGCCTTCGGTTGCACAATAGAAGGCAAAGTACCGCTTTCTTCGATCATGCCTATCGTGCAGCAGTTTATGGAATCCGGCGTCGATGAAATCGCTTTGGCGGATACGGTCGGGTATGGCGACCCGCTGCTGGTGCGACAGGTTTTTTCAGCCATAGGCAACGAGGTTGGCGACACGCCAATGAGCGCGCATTTCCACAATACGCGAGGAACCGGCCTCGCCAATGTTGTCGCCGCTCTAGAATGCGGGGTAAGAATTTTCGATAGCTCGATCGCTGGATTAGGCGGGTGTCCGAATTCGCCGGGAGCGACCGGAAACATCGCAACTGAAGATCTGGTGTTTATGTTGGAGGCGATGGGCCTCGACACTGGTGTTGATCCGCAAGGACTGATTGAAGTTCGTGAGTATGTGAAAACCGCGCTGCCGGATGTGCGCATGTTCGGTCACATTGGTGAGGTTGGGCTTCCTAAATCCTTTAGGCAGTCAGCTTAAGCAATCGAGAAACGGGCCGGATTATGACTTTTTCCCTGGATCAGTTTTCGGAAAGCATCGCGGTTTCCATTGGACCCGACTATCAGGAACTGCGTGATGCTGTCGGCCGTATCTGCTCGCGATACCCGGGCGAGTACTGGCGCAATCTGGAAGACGCCGCTGCATATCCAACCGAGTTCATAAAAGAACTGACAGAAGCAGGCTTCCTTGCTGCGCTAATCCCGGATGAATATGGCGGCGCCGGTCTGCCGTTGCGCGCTGCGGCGGTCATTCTCGAGACGATAAACGCTCACGGATGCACGGCATCCCAAGGGCACGCTCAAATGTACATTATGGGCACCTTGCTGCGACATGGCGCACCGGAACAGAAAGCAAAGTATCTTCCCGGAATCGCCGCTGGTGAAATACGGCTGCAGGCGTTCGGCGTTACCGAGCCTACAACAGGATCAGATACGACCAAACTGAAAACGCGCGCTGTACGGGATGGCGACAAGTACATCATCAACGGCCAAAAAGTATGGACCTCGAGGGCGTTGCATTCCGATATGATGTTGCTTCTGGCGCGGACGACTCCGGTCGAGGAATGCTCCAGAAAAACCGATGGGCTTTCTGTATTCCTTGTAAACATCACGGATAACATTGGAAAAGGGCTCGATATTCGCCCCCTTGAGGCGATGTTCAATCACAACACGACAGAAGTATTTTTTGATAATCTTGAAATCCCCGCCTCCGACTTGATTGGCGAGGAGGGCAAAGGATTCCGTTACATACTCGATGGCATTAACGCCGAGCGAGTCATGGTTGCAGCCGAGGCTGTCGGCGACGGCCGGTTTTTTCTGAAAAAAGCAGTCGACTATGCAAATGAGCGAGAGGTTTTCGAACGCACGATCGGCAAAAATCAGGGAATCCAGTTTCCATTGGCGCGCGGATTGGCCGAGCTCACAAGCGCGGACCTGCTCGGCAGGACTGCGGCGGCGTTATTTGATGCAGGGCAGCCATGCGGAACGCAAGCGAATATCGCAAAGCTGCTTGCCTCAGAGGCGTGCTGGCGCACAGCTGAGGCTGCCGTTCAGACTTTTGGAGGATTCGCTTTTGCTCGCGAATACGATCTTGAACGCAAATGGCGGGAGTGTCGCGTGTATCAGGTCGCGCCAGTATCGACGAATATGATTCTCTCTTATCTATCGCAGCATGTCCTTGGCCTCGAGCGGTCATTTTAAAAACGGGAGCGTTCGATGAGCAACACACACAAGTCGCTAGCCGATAAGTCTCTATTAAACCTCGCGGCGGAATTGGCTGACACGGATGCGGTCGGCTTGTCCGGGATGATACGGAAAAAGGAAATCGCTCCGCGTGAGGCGGTGGCGGCTGCGGCGGCGGCAATTGAAGTGCTGGACAGTGAGCTGAATTTTCGGTGTCAGGATTACGCTGAAGAAGCTCTGCAACAGGCAGAGGACTATGATGTGGGCGCGCAACCTTTTCCTGGGGTGCCTTTCATGGTGAAAGACCTTGGCGCGCAAATGGAAGGCAAGGTCTGTGATGCGGGAAGCCGGCTCGCGGCGGGCATTGTCGCGAAGCATGATACGGAACTCATGGCGCGTTTCCGCCGCGCCGGGCTTATCACGCTCGGAAAAACCAATACTCCCGAGTTCGGTGCAAACATTATTACCGAAAATGCGTTGCAGGGAGTAACCAGCAACCCATGGAATAGAGAATACTCTCCGGGCGGTTCCAGCGGCGGCGCTGCTGCAGCCGTTGCGGCAGGTGCATTGCCGATTGCGCACGCAAACGATGGACTCGGTTCAATCCGAATTCCGGCGTCAATGTGCGGTCTTTTCGGGCTTAAGCCGACACGGCAACGAATACCTTCCGGTCCTGATATCGCCGAAGCGTCCGGAGGGCGCGCAGCGGAACTGGTAGTGACGCGGTCTGTCCGCGATACAGCTGTGCTGCTCGATGCTGTTCACGGGGCCGATCCCGGAGCGCCGCATGTCGCGCCGCCGCCCGTGCGTCCTTACGTTGATGAGCTGACTAACCCGCCCAAGAAACTGCGTATCGCGCTTATGACCACATCATTCAGCGGCGCGCAACCAGAACCAATCTGCGCTCAAGCAGCTGCTGAAACCGCCGCCATGTGTGAAGCCTTGGGGCATTCTGTCGAAGTAGCGGCCCCTGAAATTCCATGGGAGGATTACCTCTGGTCCCTGAAAATGACGGCTCAGGCAGGGTTTGCCGCAGGCGTTCATTTTACGGCGGAGGCGACAGGCAGAACGCCGTCGCCTGATAATTTGGAACCTATTACATGGGCGAGTTATCAGGCGGGCATGAAGGTTTCTCTCCTTGATTTTCATAAAGGCCTCGGCGTGTACGGCAAGGTGCAACGCGCTATTGGACGGTTTTTCGAGACTTATGACCTTCTCATTACGCCGATGTTGATGGGGCCGCCGCCGCCACTCGGGTACTTCGCTGGAAAAGACATCGATATTGATGAATTTTGGGACTGGTTTGGAGGCGACGCTTATTCGCCATTCGCTGGAGTTTTCAATGTGACAGGACAGCCGGCGGCTTCAATCCCGTTGCATATGAACGACGAGGGGCTTCCTATCGGTACGCATATTGTCGGCCGTTTTGGCGATGAAGGAACCATTCTTGGGCTATCTGCTGACCTGGAGCGGGCGTCGCCCTGGGCGTCCCGGCGGCCGACCGTACATATTTCCAATTACGTTTAAACGAGTGGAGGATAGGGTGACCGAAGCATTCAACTTGCCAGGCAAAGGATTGGGAAAAGATCGAGTTCTTTCAAAACTTGATGAAGCGCTCGCTATGGAGCCGGATAAGCTGCGCGGCAATATGAGCTGCTACGCGATGAAAGGGACTGAGGAAATAGTCGATGTTGTTTCTGCGGCCTACCAGAAATACTTCTTTCTTAACGGTGTAGCGCGCAGATTTTTTCCCGGCTTACAAAAACTCGAACTCGAACTAACCGGCATCGCCTCAGACATCTTGAGCGGCGGTGCAGAGGGGATAAACGCCAATGTTACGAGCGGCGGCACAGAAAGTATTTTCTGCGCGCTGCATGCGGCGAGAGAATGGGCGAAAAAAACAAAACCGCACATCAAAGAACCGGAAATAGTCGCGCCGTATTCTATACATGCAACATTTTCGAAAGGCTGCCACTATCTTGGTCTGAAGCTGGTGCGAACGCCTGTCGGCGCCGATTGGCGGGCTGATGCAGAAGCTATCGAAAAGGCGATCACGCCTAATACAATTATGGTGGCCGGTTCTGCGCCGTCTTGGCCGTATGGTGTTATCGACCATATCGATCAACTGGCGGCGGTTTCAAAAAAGCATGGCCTTTGGCTTCACGTAGACGCGTGCGTCGGTGGTTTCCTGTCTCCGTTTGTCAGCAAGCTTGGATATGACTTGCCAAAGTGGGATTTCTCCGTTGATGGCGTGACATCTATTTCGGCAGACCTTCACAAATACGGTTATGCGGCCAAGGGAATTTCGATTGTTGCGTGGCGCTCTGAGGAGTATCAGCAATATCATTATGTATCCCCGACAGACTGGCCATGCTCGCCCTATATAACGCAGGCGTTTACAGGCTCGCGCCCGGCTTCAGCCGTCGCAGCAGCCTGGGCGGCGGTTAATTATCTTGGAGAAGACGGTTACATGGCTTATGCGGATCGCGCGATGAAAGCCAAAGCCCGTTTAGTGGAAGGGCTGAAGTCTATCGAAGGGCTTTCGCCTCTTAATACGGATCTCTTGATCGTTGTATACGGCGCCGAAGATATTCGTGTTGAGCAGATTGTCGGCGGTCTTTCAGAAAAAGGATGGACTAGCGGAGGGGTGATGGACCCGCCACTGGCGCATCTCGTTCTGGATCCGTTGTCGGATGACGTTGTCGATCTTTATCTTGAGGACCTGCAAGCTGTTGTTGAACAAATCCGAACTGGCGGCTCAACTGCTGAAGGTACGCTTTCCTACGCTGACTGAATTTTATGACTTCAGAGCTTGGAATAAACGGAAAACGGCTTTGGGATTCGTTGATGGCGATGGCGCAAATTGGCGCTACGCCTAACGGTGGCGTGCGCCGCCTGGCGGCCAGTGAAGCAGATAAGGCGGGACGGGATCTATTCAGTAGTTGGTGCGAAGAAGCTGGTTGTGCCGTAACCGCTGACCAGATTGGCAACCTGTTTGCCAGGAGGGAAGGAAGGAACAAGGACGCACCGCCTATCGTAATGGGAAGTCATCTCGACAGTCAGCCGACAGGAGGAAAATTTGATGGCGTTTACGGCGTGCTGGCCGGGCTAGAAGTCATAAGAACGCTTAATGATTTTCACATTGAGACGGCGGCGCCGATAGAAGTTGCGGTCTGGATGAATGAAGAAGGCGCGCGGTTTTCGCCGGCGATGCTTGGGTCAGGCGTATTTTCTGGCGTATTCAGTCTGGAATATGGGCTGTCTCGCGCCGATGAGAGTGGCGTGACCTTAGGGGATGCGCTGGTGCGGAATAATCTCGCCGGTCAATTGCACGCCCGAAAAACATTGGGCGCTCATTTTGAGGCCCATATTGAGCAGGGGCCAGTTCTTGAAAATGAGAACAAAATTATTGGCGTTGTTACGGGTGTTCAGGGAATAAAATGGTTTGATGCGACAATTAAGGGGGCAGAGTGCCATGCGGGGCCGACGCCAATGCATTTGCGCATAGACCCTGTACAAGCCGTGGCTCCCTTGTTGATTAAAATCTTTCAACTCGCAGAAGGTAATGCGCCCGATGCCCGGGTGACTATAGGTGAAATCCGTTCTCACCCGAATTCCCGCAATACGGTGCCCGGAAAAATTACATTCAGCATAGACCTTCGCCATCCGGACAGCTCTGTGCTTGCTGCGATGAGCAGGGAGCTGGAAATGCTCATTCAAACGGAATCCGTCGCCGGCTGCCAGTTTGAACTGAACGAGATATGGCATTCGCCGCCAGTATCGTTTGACGCCGAATGCATCGCTGCGATTCGCGACGCCGCAGAAAAGACCAGGCAGCCCTATATGGAAATCGTTAGCGGCGCCGGACATGATTCTGTTTATCTCTCCCGCGTGACGCCTACCGGAATGATTTTTGTCCCGTGCAAGGGGGGCGTCAGCCATAATGAGGCTGAGAGCGCTGACCCGGACCATCTTGCAGCGGGATGTAATGTTCTTCTGCAAGCTGTTCTGTCGCGTGCCGGAGAATATTCCGCGAATATAGATGGGCGCTGAGTAAAACTGAACGGCGGCGATGGGGCGAGTGATGCAACATAGTAAGGACTTTTATATTGACGGGGCTTGGGTGACGCCTGCCGCCGGCCGCAATTTGGGCGTACGCAATCCGGCTACGGAAGAAGTGGTTTCAGAAATTAGCTTGGGAAAGCAGAGCGATGTAGACGCTGCTGTCGCTGCAGCCCGCATTGCCTTTGAAGGTTTTTCCAAGGTATCCCGGAAAGAACGGTTAAATTTATTAGATCGTGTTATCCGGGGTTATGAAAAGCGTTACGATGAAATTGCCGCCGCCATTACACTTGAAATGGGTGCGCCATGCTCTCTGTCGAAAAGCGCTCAGGCCGCCGCCGGTCTCAATCATTTAAAGGCTGCGCGTTCAGTTTTGGAGTCTTACAGGTTTGAGGAACAAAGAGGATCTACGCGCATCATCAAGGAGCCTGTTGGCGTTTGTGCGTTTATAACGCCTTGGAACTGGCCTATGAATCAAGTCGCCTGCAAGGTCGCCCCGGCGCTTGCATCCGGATGCGCGATGGTTCTGAAACCGTCTGAAATCGCACCACTCAGCTCAATAGTCTTTGCTGACATTCTCCATGAAGCCGGTGCGCCAAAAGGCGTGTTTAATCTTGTAAACGGAGAGGGGCAGACTGTTGGGCAGGTTCTCGCCAGCCATGCCGACGTTGACATGGTTTCCTTCACTGGTTCTACGAGAGGCGGCGTTGCAGTTGCAAGAGCTGCTGCATATACTGTGAAACGCGTCACCCAAGAGCTGGGGGGGAAATCCCCAAATATCATTCTCGATGACGCAGATCTTAAAAAAGCTGTCTGCGAGGGCGTGATGGCTTGCATGTTAAATAGCGGACAGTCGTGCAATGCGCCGACGCGAATGCTTGTTCCTGCTCATTTGCATGAACAGGCTGTCGAAATTGCTGCGGCTGCCGCAACAAAGATTCGCGTAGGTGATCCGGATGACTCGGAAACGACAATCGGCCCTGTCGTTAGTGAAGCGCAATGGAATAAAATACAGCGCTTGATTGAGGCAGGCGTTGAAGAAGGCGCCATTCTCGCCGCTGGCGGGCCGGGCCGACCAGTCGGGTTGGCCAAAGGGTATTATGTCAAACCTACTGTATTCGCGAATGTGAATAACGACATGACAATCGCGCGAGAAGAAATATTCGGTCCTGTCTTGTGTATCTTGCCTTATGAAACCGAAACCGATGCGGTCGCAGTGGCTAATGACACTATTTATGGCTTGGCAAGTTACATAAATTCCGGTTCTGCCGAACGAGCGGCGAAAATCGCAGGGCTTCTTAGAACTGGAATGGTGCACGTTAATGGCGCTGGCCTTAGTTATGATGCGCCTTTCGGTGGTTATAAAAGGTCAGGCAACGGACGTGAATGGGGTTTGGAAGGATTTGAAGAGTTTTTGGAAACGAAAGCGGTGATGGGTTTGTAATTATTGTTCGGCCAGTGCGGCCAGTGTCCTCGCTCTCGGATCGCCATTTAAGGCGGAGCCCATGCGATTGACGACATAGGCGACGCCGCGCGAGGTTCGCGGATCGGCGAACCCGAAACTGCCGCCCCAGCCGCTGTGCCCGAACGCTTCCGGCGAGTCGCCGTAAAGACCGCCGGAATTGAGCGCAACGCCGGCCGCCCACTGGCGCGGCCCGAGCATTTCGTCCATCGGTTCGCCGCGCGGCGTGATCATGGCGGAGATCCCGTTGCGCGAGATCAGTTCTCTATCTTCGAAGACGCCGCCATTCGCCAGCGCGCCATAGACCCGCGCAAGCCCGTCGGCTGTTGCGTGAATATTCACCGCGGGGATTTGCGCGAACCGCCACTTGCTCTCGTTTGCGGCGGCGGCATTCGGCGTCGGGTTTTCAACTGTAAAGCGGGCGATTTCGTTGAGTTGAACAGGGCTGTGGTCCGGAAGCGGCGGCACGATGTCGGCGACATCGTCAATCCGTTCCGGCGGAACGCCGAGATGGAGGTCGGCGCCGAGCGGTTCGGCGACGTGCTGGCGAATATAGTCTCTTGGCGTTTGTCCGGTGGAGCGGCGGATGATTTCACCCGTCAGCCAGCCGAAAGTCATGCCGTGGTAAGAGGCGGTTGAGCCCGGCGGCCACAACGGCGCCTGCCGCGCAAGGCGGTCGGTTATCAGGTCCCAGTCATAAAGGTCTTCCGGCGCCGTCGGCTCGGCGAAGCCGTTCAATCCGGCGCGATGACTCATCACCTGGGCGAGGGTGATCGCGCGCTTTCCGTTTTGCGCAAAGTCCGGCCACCAGGTTGAGACCGGCGCGTCGTAGGACAAAATGTTTTTGTCGACGAGTTGCGCGATCGCCAGCGCCATGACGCCCTTGCTCGCGGACCATATGTTGACCAGCGTCGTTGCGCGCCAGGGTTTTTCGCGCGCCGTGTCCATATAGCCGCCAAAAAGATCGACGAGCTTTGCGCCGTTCCGATAGACGGCAAGGCCGGCACCAAGTTCCTGAAATTCATCCGTGCGTTCAAAATGCGCGGCGAATTGGTCGCGAAGCCGTTCGGCGCCGTCCGCTACCGTAATTTCGGTAATCACTTTTCGGACCTGCCGGTTTTCACTGCCGCCAACGCGCCGTCTTCAAACACTTCCGTATGGTGTTCTAGCTCCACGCGGGTTCTGCGAATATGTTCATGCAGCATTTGGGCGGCGCTGTCGGCGTCTCTGCGCCGCAACGCGTCAATCATCAGATTGTGCTCGGCATGGATGATCCAGGCGCCGTCCTTGCCGATCAGCTTTGTAAAAGCGCGCCGGTAATGCTGCGTCGTATTCCAGAAACGCTCGACCATGCTGCTGAGCTGTTCCATTTGAGAGGCGCGGTAGCTTGCGAGATGAAACTCGCGGTCAAGCTTCAGAAAAGTTTCGGTGTCTTTTGTCGCCGCCATTTTCGTGACCAGCTCGGCCAGCTGGTCGACATCCTCATCGGACATTTTTGCGACCGCTTCGCTCAGCGCCAGCGGTTCGATGCGTTCGCGGATCTTATAAATCTCGATACACTCGCTGAGATCAAGCTTTGCGACCCATGCGCCGCTGTTCGGCTTGAGAAGCACAAGGCCGTCGCTTTCAAGCCGGTTAAGCGCGTCCCGGACCGGAATGCGGCTCGTGCCGAACCGTTCTGCGAGCGATTCCTGCGAAATACGGCTGCCGGGCGGCAGGTCGCCTGAGAGGATGAGGTTACGGATCGATTCCGTAACGCGTTTGCTGACCAGCGAAGGATCGGCGGCGGGCGAGGGCGCCCTCGCGCCTGGATTGCTCCGTCGCTCTGCTTTCCTCAGTGTGGTCTTGTCAGTCGCCATACCCATACCTGTCAGACATTCCGCCGGTCACTCGGACGGAAAAGCTGGATGCCACAAACGACGCTCCGTGCGCCGCTCATACCCTTTGCCGTCAGGAAAGCTAACAAGTTCGAGCTGCATTCCCCACGGAGACAGGAAATATATCCATGTTTGACCCTTGCTTGGTCCTTCTGTTCGAACGGTCCGTTCGCCAAGCAGGGTTACGCCCTGATCCAGAAGATAGCGCTCAGCCTCATCAAAGTCATCAACATAGAAAGCGAGATGATGGCCGCCGACATCACAGTTTCTCGGCGGCGTCGTCTTCTGCCCGGCGACCTCATATTCGAAAATCTCGAAATTGGGACCGAACCGGCAGCGGAAAAAGCGGATGTTCCGGATGATCGCGCGGGGGGGCACATTGAGATGGCGCTCCATCCAGTTCCCGTGCTCATCCATAATCTGCCCGAGGTCATAAATGGCCTCGCAGCCGATCACATCGACAAAGAATCGCGTCGCCTCTTCGAGGTCGGGCACGGTGAAGCCGATATGCTCCACTCCGCGCAGTCCCGGCAGCCCGGCCGGGCGATCGCTGGTTGTGTCGTTCATTGCGCCCTCGTCATAATCGTATCCAATGATATGAGAATCCAGCAAAAAAATCCAAACAAAAGCGACTTTGCGGCAGAAAACGGCTTCTGATTGTATCCAATCAATTGACATCACCGCCGTTGCATGAGACCTTGAACCTCAATCCGCACGTCTGAATGCGGGGCAGAACAGCAAACGCACAGTATTTTTGCGCCTTGAGGGAGGAGCACATGACCACCAAATACGCCCGCAGGGGCCCCGCGCAAAGGTTGCGCCTTTGCAGCTCTATGATGGCGATCGCCGCGGCGTCGGTTTTCGGTTCGACAGCCGCGCAGGCTGCGGATGGAGAAGACCGTCTCGTCGTAACGGGTTCCTACATTGCAGGGACGCCCGAAGACGCCGCGCTGCCGGTCGATGTCATCACATCGGAGGAGCTGTTGAATCGCGGCTCTCCGACGGTGCTCGATCTGATCAAGTCCTTGACTGTAACGGGGCCGGTCCTCGGCGACACCAATCAGTTCACGACTGCGGCGCAGGGAAGGATCGGCGGCGGCACGATTAACCTGCGCGGGCTCGGGCCCCAGCGCACGCTTGTGCTGATGAATGGCCGGCGTTTCCAGTATGGTCAGGTGGATACAAATCTTATTCCGGTTTCGGCGATCGGCCGGGTTGAAATCCTGAAAGACGGCGCCGCCGCGACATACGGGTCCGACGCCATTGGCGGCGTCGCCAACTTCATCACCAGAACTGATCTCGAAGGTTTCGAAGTCGGCGGCGATTATCGTTTTGTGGATGGTTCGAGCGGGGACTGGACCGCCAACGGCGCTTTCGGCTGGAAGGGCGACAACGCCAACATTCTGATCGCCGGGGGGTATCAACATCGTTCGGAGCTTTCCGTGCTGGACCGCGACTGGTCTTATCAGCCGCTGGACGTCAATCCGACCAGTTTTTCCGGATTGGGAAATCCCGGCACGCTTTATACGGTCGATTCGTTTTTTGCACCGACCGGAACCGGATATGCAGTCGATTCGAACTGTGACGAACTTGGTGGCCAGCCCGGGTATTTTACCTACGTTCCGACTTGTTACTTCCCTTATGCGCCGGTCCTGAATCTGGTCGAAAAAGAAAACCGCTATCAGGTCTATGGCGAGGCGAATGTCGATTTCTCCAGCAATACGCGTCTTCATTTTGAAGCGATGTATGCTGTCAACGATACGCCGGCGCTCCGGTCCTCGCCCAGCTTTCCTCCACTACAAGGGCCGACCGGTCCTGGAAGTATCGGTGTTTTTTATTCGCCGATCTACAACCCGGGCGCGGTTACGGCGCTTGAGCAGGCCGGTTACTCGCCAACTGACATTGCAAACACCAACCTCATCTATCTGACGTTCTGGCGCCCCTTTGCGTTAAGCGGCAACCCGAATGACGGCGGTTTCGGCGGCGCCAAGTCGCAGAGAAAATACACGATGTTCAGGACATCGGTTTCGCTTGAAGGCTCGGTGAGCGAAGCCTTCAACTGGCAGGTGGCGGGCACGTATGTTCATGACACGGCCTATGTGCAAACGCCTGACGTTCTGATTAATCGTCTGCAGCAGGCGATAAACGGTTTTGGCGGCCCGAACTGTTCGGGCGTGACGCCGGGCGCCAATGGATGCGAATTTTTCAATCCGTTCTCGAACGCAATCGAGTCCAATCCTGCATTCGGGCTCGACAATCCGGGCTATGTCAGCGCCAATGCGAACAGCGACGAACTCGAAGCCTGGCTGTTTGACGATATTCTGCAGGAAGCCGTGTCGGATTATTACGTCGTTGACGTGTTATTCAACGGCAGCACCGGCATATCGCTGCCGGGCGGCGATGTCGGATATGCCATTGGAGGCCAGTATCGCGGTCTCGACTACAAGTTCGATCCGCTGAACGCCAACTCGAACGCTCTTGAAACGCCGTGCCCGACGCCTGGGGACATGAGCTGTGCGTTTCCGACGGGACCGTTCATCTTCCAGGGGCAGACAGTCCCGGCGCGGCTGACAGAGGATGTATACGCGGCGTTTGCGGAACTCAGCCTGCCTTTTACGGACACCATCAACGCGCAGGCGGCGGTGCGTTTTGAAGATTACGGCGGTCTTACCGGATCGACAGTGAATCCGAAATTCGCTCTCAAATGGCAGGCGACCGAGGCGTTCGCTATACGCGGATCAGTCGGCACTACGTTCCGCGGCCCAGCGCCCGCCAATCGCGCGCCGGGCGGCAACACTGGCCTGACCGGCATTGCGGCGGCTGGCAACGCGTTCAAATCCGTCGACTTCTTCGGCAACCCCGCGGTCGGTCCGGAAAAAGCGTTCACTTATAATGTCGGCGCTATCCTTGAGGCGGGCGGTCTGCGGGCGATTATCGACTACTGGAGCTACAAGGTTGAGGATCAGATCGTCACGGTTCCGGCGAACATCATCGCCACCGCCGTCGCTGGTATTGGCAGCGGCACCCAGGCCGTGGATTGTTCGCATCCGCTTCGGCCGCTGATCACATTCTCTAACAACAATACGTGTACGCAAGGAACGACAGTCGGCAATGATATCCAGCGGGTGCGGTCAGACACTACCAATGGTCCGACCGTCCGTACGTCCGGCATCGATGCAACGATCGACTATCTGTTCGAGAATGTCGGCGGCGGCGACCTGTCGTTCAACGCCACAATCAGCTACATTCTGAAATACGATCAGGAAGAGTTCGAATTCAGCGGCGCTCTTGTTTCGGAAGCCTATGACGCGAAGGGTTATGCAAACTATGATCGTTTGCCAGGTACGATTTCGGACTGGCGAGGGACGTTTTACGCGCAGTATGATAACGGTCCGCATACTGCGCGTTTGACCTTCAATTATATTGATGGCGTCATGGATAACCGGGGGCCGACTGTCGCGCAGACGGGTTACAATGCTGCAGGCTGCACCTTGGCGACGGCATCAGATCCAGGGTGTACGTTGATTAATTTCGGTCAACCGGTTAAGTCGTTCAAAACCGTTGACTTCAATTACACGCTGCAGGCCCCCTGGGAGACGACGCTCAGCTTCGGCGTGTTCAATATCTTTGACGCGAATCCGCCTCAGGCTCGACTTGAGCTGAGCTACGACCCGTTCATCGGCTCGCCTTACGGACGGACGTTCAAGATCGGCGTTCACAAGCGTTTTTAATCTGTAGCGGAGACGCGGGCTATCCGCGTCTCCGCAAGATGCAAAGGCCAGCGTGAGCATGATGCATGACAATATGGCGAGGGGAGAAGGCGCTGGCCGTCAGGCCGGCGTTTCCCGTTCTGCGGTTCTTGGATTGTTATTGCTTATCTACACGAGCAATTTCATCGACCGCACAATACTCGCTACTCTCGGCCAGGCCATCAAGGTCGATCTTGATATAAGCGATGCGCAGCTTGGCCTGTTGCAAGGCCTCGCATTTGCAATTTTCTATACGGCGCTCGGCGTTCCGCTGGCGCGGCTCTCCGAAAAAGTAAACCGCGTATCGTTGATTTCCGTCTGCCTGGCGGTCTGGTCCGTGATGACGGCGTTATGCGGCGTCGCGCAGAACTTTCTGCAACTGTTTTTGTTCCGCATCGGCGTCGGCATTGGTGAGGCGGGGTGTACGCCGCCAGCGCACTCGCTCATTTCAGATCTTTACGGGCCGAAAAAACGCGCCACCGCGCTCGGAATCTACTCCATTGGCATACCGCTCGGGATGATGGTCGGCGCTGTCAGCGGCGGCTGGCTGACTGATGCTTTCAGCTGGCGCATCGCGATGGTGGTCGTTGGGTTGCCGGGGCTTTTGCTGGCGCTTGTGTTCCGGATGCTGGTGCGAGAGCCGGTTCGGGGCGGCGCTGAAGAAACGCCGTTCCAGCCGTCGTCCAGCGCGCCATCAATTGTTGAAACCGCCAAACATCTGTTCGGCAATCCGGCGTTCTTCCACATCACGATCGGCGCCACGCTTGTCGGTTTTGTCGGGTACGGCACGGGCACATTTGCGCAAGCCTATTTTATCCGGATGTTCGACCTCACCTATACGCAGGTCGGGCTTGCTTTCGGATTGATCGGCGGTCTTTCGGCGGGGTTAGGCACGCTTCTTGGCGGCGTCTTCAGCGATTGGGCGGGCCGCCGGCAAAAGGCGTGGTATGCGTTGCTGCCGGGGATCGGACTACTTATTGCAACGCCGGCCTATATCCTCGCCTTTACGCGCAATGACTGGACGACGGCGATCTGGCTAATGCTGTTGCCGGGGCTTTTTCATTACGCCTATATCGGTCCGACGCTTGGCGTCATGCACAATCTTGCGACGCCGCGCATGCGCGCTACGGCGACGGCGCTTTTCTTTGTCGTGGTCAACCTGATCGGTCTCGGATTAGGGCCATATGTTACCGGCGTTATTATTGACCTGACGGTTGAGCATCAGTTTGTCGCCGCCGGGTTTGAAAACTTCATTGCAACCTGTCCGGGCGGCGTCGCCCCGGTGCAGGCGCCCGCAAACCTGTCGGCCGCCTGTTCCGGCGCGAGCGGGTTGGGCACGCGATACGGCATCGTTTTCATGTTGCTCATCTTTATCTGGGCGGCGTTACATTATTTCTGGGCGGCGAAGCATATGGGCTGGTTGAAGCAGCGCACATCGCCCGCCGCGCATCTCGAACCGGCGGATTAAAAGAATGCCTATCAAGGACGCGATAAACACGACAGCGCCATGGGTCGGCCTGCAAACGGAAAGCCAGGACTGGACGGGCGCCCAGCCTGCGCTTTTAGGCTCGATGCTGACCTTCATGGTCCTGATCCGCGCATTCGAAGAAAAGGTGCTGGCTCTGGCGGGCGAAGGACTGGTTCACGGTCCCGCGCATTCGGCGATCGGTCAGGAGGGCGGCGCTGTCGGGTCGGTGTTGGCGATGCGAGCAGGCGACCAGATCAACGGATCGCACCGGGCCCATCATCAGTTTCTCGCCAAGGCGCTCCATCATATCAGGCCGGAAGGGCTTTCGCCGACATCGAGTTTCAACGGCGACATCACAGCAACCGTCAAGCGCTCGCTCGCGGAAATTCTCGGGCTTGCAGAAGGCTTCTGTAAGGGGCGCGGCGGTTCGATGCATCTGCGCTGGGCTGAGGCCGGCAATCTTGGGACGAACGCCATCGTTGGCGGCGGCGTGCCTTTCGCTGTCGGATCGGCTTGGGCCCACCGGCGCGACAAGACCGGCAACGCCGTCTTCACCTATTTCGGCGACGGCGCGGTGAATATCGGGTCTGTTCTGGAAAGCCTTAATCTCGCCGCCGCATGGAAGCTGCCGGTTTGTTTTTTCATCGAGAACAATCGCTATGCAGTTTCAACGACGGTGGAAGAGGTGACGGCGGAGCCGCGGCTTTCATCCCGCGGTCTTTCGTTCGGCATTCCCGCCTGGAAGGTCGACGGCATGGACCCGCTCGCCGTTTATCTCGCCACGCAGGAAGCGCTTGACGTGATGCGATCCGGCAAGGGCCCGGCGATCATCGAGGCGGACGTCTACAGATACTTCCATCAGAACGGTCCGCTGCCGGGGAGCGCCTTCGGCTATCGGACGAAGGAAGAAGAAGCCGCATGGCGCGAACGCGATCCCATCGAGCGTGTGGCCGAAGAAATGGCGTCGCGGCAAATGATCGGCGCTGATGCATTGAGCGAACTCAAGCTGCGCGCCGGCGAGCTGATGGAGCAGATATCGCGCGAACTCGTGGAGGAGCACGATGGTAAGCGGCGCATTATACCCTCGCTTTGGCCGTCGTCCGATTTTCGCGATTACGGCGTGCGCGGCGACTTGTCCGAATTCAACGGCGTTCGCTACGAAGAACAGGATAGTTTCTCCGGAGAGATCGCCGAAGCGCGCTTTGTTGATGTAGTCGCCGATGTGATGGGCCGGCGCATGGAAGATGATCCGCGCATCGTCGTCATGGGAGAAGATGTTCATCGTCTCAAGGGCGGCACCAATGGCGCAACGCGCGGACTGACGGAAAAGTTTCCCGACCGGATATTGGGGACGCCGATTTCCGAGAACGCGTTTGTAGGGCTCGCTGGCGGACTGGCGGCCGACGGCCGTTACGTACCGGTCGTGGAATTCATGTATCCCGACTTCATGTGGGTGGCCGCCGATCAGGTATTCAACCAGATCGCCAAGGCGCGTCATATGTTCGGCGGCGATACGGACATGCCGCTTGTTCTGCGCACGAAAGTGGCGATGGGCACCGGATACGGCTCGCAACACAGCATGGATCCGGCGGGCGTCTTTGCAACATCCGTCGGCTGGCGGATCGTCGCGCCGTCTACGCCATTCGACTATGTGGGCCTTATGAACAGCGCCCTGCGCTGCAAGGACCCGGTTCTCGTGCTGGAGCATGTCGATTTATACAATCGTAAAGGACCGGCGCCGGTTGGCGATCTCGACTATTACATACCGCTCGGTAAGGCGAAGACAGTTCGGTCTGGCGAGGCCGTCACGATCATTACTTATCTGGCGATGGTGCGCCCCGTTCTTGAAGTAGTCGAGCGCATGGGCGTCGACGCTGAGGTCATCGATCTGCGCAGTCTTGATCGCGCTGGCATTGACTGGGAGATAATCGAGCAATCAATCGACAAGACCGGCAATGTGCTGATTGTCGAGCAAGGCTCTATCGGCACGTCCTATGGGGGACTGCTCGCAGCGGAAATTCAGGACCGTTGTTTTGACATGCTCGATGCGCCGGTGCAGCGCGTCCATGGCGGCGAAGCCAGTCCGAGCGTGTCGAAAGTGCTTGAAAGCGCGGCTTGCGCGGACGCCGGCGATATCGAGCAGGGCATACGCCGGGTCATGGCCGAGCAGGGCCGGCCGTATCACTGAAGAACGAGATTAACTGTGCAACCGCCGAAGCTTCAACTCAACGACGCCTCGCTCCTGAAAAGCCGCTGTTTTATCGGCGGCGTATGGCGGGGCGAAGGCGAAGTGGACGTAACTGACCCCGCAGACGGAGAAATTCTCGCCGCCGTGCCGAATGCGGGCGCGGCGGAAACCAGAGAGGCGATCGAGGCGGCGCGGGAAGCCTTTGTCTCGTGGCGGCGACTGCTGGCGCGCGAGCGGTCGGAAGTGCTTCATCGCTGGCATAAGCTGATCATCGGGGCGAAAGACGATCTCGCCCGTATCCTGACTTGTGAGCAGGGAAAGCCGCTCATCGAAGCCTTGGGCGAGATTGCTTACGCTGCGAGTTTCATCGAGTGGTTTGCGGAAGAGGCTAAAAGAATTGAGGGCGAAATCATTCCGAGCCACCGCCGGGATGCAAGGCTGCTGGTGATAAGACAGCCGGTCGGCGTGGTTGCGGCGATCACGCCATGGAACTTTCCCGCCGCCATGATTACGCGCAAGGCGGGGGCGGCGCTTGCTGCAGGATGCGCAATGGTGATCAAGCCCGCGATGCAAACTCCATTGACGGCGCTTGCGCTGGCGGGGCTGGCGGAACGGGCGGGCGTTCCGCCCGGCGTGCTCAACGTTGTCACGGGCGACGCCAAACCGATCGGCGAAGAGCTCTGCGCCAATCCGGTTGTGCGGAAATTGAGCTTCACCGGCTCGACCGCCACCGGCAAGTTGTTGTTGCGGCAATGCGCCGACACCGTGAAAAAAGTGTCGATGGAGCTTGGCGGCAACGCGCCCTTCATCGTGTTTTCAGACGCCGATATTGACGCCGCCGTCGAGGGCGCCATGGCGTCGAAATACCGGAACAGCGGTCAGACCTGCGTCTGCGTCAATCGGTTTTATGTAGAAGAGAGCGTTGCCGGCGTGTTCGCCGAGAAACTCGCCCAGGCGACAGCGAAGCTGGAATTGGGGCACGGCCTTTCCGGCGGCGTTTCGCAGGGACCGCTCATTGACGAGGCGGCCGTCACCAAGGTTGAGGCGCATGTATCCGATGCGCTCGGCAAGGGCGCGCGGCTTGCCGCCGGCGGACGGCGCAGCGAGCGCGGCGAAAATTTTTACGAACCGACGATCCTGCTGAACTGCACAAAAGACATGTTGGTCTCTCGTGAAGAGACCTTCGGTCCTGTCGCATCGGTTTTTTCGTTCGCCTCCGAGAAAGAGGCCGTTGAGGCGGCGAATGACAGCGACGTTGGGCTCGCCGGCTATTTTTACAGCCGCGACATCGGACGCATATGGCGTGTGGCCGAAGCGTTGGAATGCGGCATGGTAGGCGTCAACACCGGGCTGATTTCAACAGAGGTCGCGCCGTTCGGCGGCGTTAAAGAGTCGGGGATCGGACGTGAAGGGTCGCGTCACGGCGTCAACGATTATCTGGAGCTCAAATATATCTGCATGGCGGGCATGTGACCGGCTGGGCGTCACTGATTCAGTTTGTCGGTATGCGTATGAAAACTACATATAGGGAGACTTGGCGATGTTGAGAAAAGCACTAAGCGCCGTTTTGACTATTGTAGCGTTGTCGGCTGGCGCTCAGGCCTCTGCAAACTGGCCGTTGACTGAAGCAACAAGTTTCGGCTCAAACCCGGGCAATCTGAAACTCTTTCATTATGTGCCGGCGAACCTTCCTGAAGGGGCACCGCTGGTCGTCGTCGCCCACGGCTGTACGCAAACAGCGCAGGACTTCGCCGACACGTCAGGCTGGCCTAGCCTCGCCAATGAATATCAATTTGCTGTGGTCTTCCCGCAAACGTCTACGGAGAACGAACCGGCCGGCGGCTGCTTTCGCACCTGGGAAGCCGCACATCAGCAACGGGGCGCCGGCGAACCGCTCTCCGTCAAGCAGATGATTGATTACATGCACGCTCAATTCAGCATCTCGCTTGATGAAGTGTTCATGACAGGCATGTCGTCCGGCGGGCATTTGACCAATGTCATGCTGGCGACTTATCCCGATGTCTTCAAGGCGGGCGCGCCGGAATCGAGTTTTCCTTACAAATGCGCCATGGCGATGTCCGAGCTGGCGACGTGCAGCTTTGGCGGAAAAATCCTGACGGCGCAGCAATGGGGCGACCTGGCGCGCAGCGGGTATCCCGGTTATTCCGGTCCGCGTCCGAAAGTGCAGATATGGCACGGCAGCAACGATCCGTATATTTACCTCGTCAACCAGTACCAACTGGTCAAACAGTGGACGAACGTACACGGCATTGACGCCTATGCGGACTATGGAACGTATTTGCTCGGGCAGCCACGATATTTTTACAAAACCCTTTACGGCGACACGCGCGTTGAAACCGTAACAATCCAGGGCATGGGACATGCTATCGCCGTCGATCCCGGATACGGCCCATGGCAATGCGGCTCGACGGGGCCCTACGCGGTCGATTTCAATATTTGCGCATCCTATTGGATAGCCACTTTCTTTGACCTGACTTGAGCGGAACACCTTATGCCGACACCGATATTGATGCCCGCGCTGTCGCCGACGATGGAGGAGGGGACGCTTTCGAAGTGGAACGTCAAGGAGGGCGACAAGGTTTCGTC
>ENA-ORCV01000230-ORCV01000230.1-marine-metagenome-genome-assembly--contig:-NODE-230-length-66335-cov-4.947855_pt1 | contig 66335 bp, 57 predicted proteins | sample MGYA00237779_ERZ508509 | MGnify/ENA primary metagenome ERZ508509 (study PRJEB26180, sample SAMN06268772) | marine metagenome | isolation source: Bioluminescent Bay, La Paraguera, Puerto Rico | place... | reverse complement strand
ACCGGCCCGCGCTTCCCGCTCCTGCTGACCACGGGACGCATCCTCTCGCAATATAACGTGGGGGCCCAGACCCGCCGCACCGCCAACACTATCTGGCATGACGAGGACGTGCTGGAAATTCATCCCCACGATGCCCAGGACCGCGGCGTGCGCGACGGCAGCTGGGTGCGTTTGACCAGCCGCGCCGGCGAAACGACCCTCAGGGCGCAGATCACCGACAAGGTGGCGCCCGGCGTCGTCTATACAACCTTCCACCACCCCGAAACGCAGGCCAATGTCATCACCACCGACTTTTCGGACTGGGCGACCAATTGTCCCGAATACAAGGTCACCGCGGTGCAGGTCATGCCCAGCAACGGCCCATCGGACTGGCAGGTGGAATATGAGGCGCTGTCCCGCCGGTCGCGCCAGATCGCCACGCCCGCGGATCCTGCGGAATGACCGAGGCCACAAGGCAACCCGTTGTGACGGTTGACCGGCTTGCCCGGCGCGCGGGAGCCATCAGCTGGTCGCAACGCGGCGTGCCTGAAGAGGTGCCCATTGCCCTCTCTTTTGCGGGGACCACCCAGGCCGTCATGATGGCCAGCCCCGCCGATCTTGAGGATTTTGCTGTTGGCTTCGCGTTGACGGAGGGCATTATTGCCCAGCCCGATGATGTCGAGCGGATGCATATTGAGCATCTCGACGCCGGGATCGACATTCAGATGTGGCTGCGGGACGCGGCCAATAGCCAGTTGAAAGCCAGGCGGCGGCGCCTGGCCGGGCCAGTCGGATGTGGCCTCTGCGGCATCGAATCCATCGAGGAGGCTGTCCGGCCTCTACCGAAGGTCTCTGCTGCAGCGTCATTCCTGTCCATGGACGATATTGGAGAGGCGATGCGTCAGATTACCCACGCACAGCCCTTCCACGCCAAGACCGGCGCCGTCCATGCCGCCGGCTTCTATCGACCGGAGAACGGCATGATCCTGGTGCGCGAGGATGTTGGGCGCCACAATGCCCTGGACAAGCTGGCGGGGGCTCTGGCCAGGGCCGGGATGGCCGGGTCATCAGGGGTGGTCTGTGTCACCTCCCGGCTTTCGGTCGAAATGGTGCAGAAGGCGGCGGCCATCGGTGCCCCGGCCATTCTGGCAGTGTCCGCACCGACCGCACTCGCCATCCGCGCTGCCGACGAGGCAGGCATGACCCTGATTGCCCTGGTGCGCGGCGACGAGTTTGACGTATTCACCCATTCCGATTGGCTCATTGGCGGAGGCCACCAGCATGTCGCATGAGGATGAAGTCACTGACCGGCTGATCCGCATGGCCAATCAGATCGGAACCTTCTTTGCCTCGCAGCCAGAGGCAGGCGCGGCGGCAGGTGTGTCCGAGCATATCAACAAGTTCTGGGAGCCACGTATGCGCGAGCGGCTGTTGGACCTGATTGCGTCGGGCCAGGATGGGTTCGATCCGATCGTTCTCAAGGCTGCCGAAGCCGTCAAACGGCCCGCAAGGGTCAAGCCGTAGCAAGCCCGGATGCGCCTCCGGCAGGCTGACGTCCCGCGCCAGTTCTGAAACCACCTTCAGGACGCGCAGCGCCAGTCCTTGCGAGTGATCCAGCTCGCAATGTCCTCTGCCGGCATCGGGCGAGCAAACGCATAGCCCTGCAAATAGTCGCAACCCAGGTCACGCAGGATATTGGCCTGCTCCAGGGTTTCCACACCTTCTGCAACGACCTCAATGCCCAGCGACTTGCCGATTTCCACCATGGTGGACACCAGCCGGCGATGCTCGGCACCGCGCGCCACTGGCTCGACCAGTTGGCGGTCAATCTTGAATCGGCGCGGGCTGAGTTTGAGCAGGCTGACAATGGAGGTGTGCCCGGTGCCGAAATCGTCGACATCCACGCTGATGCCCATCTCCTGCAGGCCGGCAATATTACGGCCCACGCAGCCTTCGAACTCGTCAAGAAAGATAGATTCCAGAATTTCGAATGAGATCGAGCCGGGCCGGATGTTGAGTTTGCGTAGACCGTCCAGCAGGGTTGCGTCGTGCAGCCTCTGGAAGGTGACGTTCACTGATACCGAAGGAATATTGATTCCCTCGACCTGCCAGCGTTCCAAATCCGCAATAGCCTGCTGGAGCAGCAGGTGGTCGATCGTTCCCAGCACATCCAGGTTCTCGGCGATCTTGAGGAAGCGGAATGGGCTGAGCAAACCATCCGTGGGATGGTTCCAGCGGATCAATGCCTCCACGCCAACCACCTCGAGTGTTCTGGCATCCAGCACCGGCTGATAGTGCGGCACGAACTCATTGTGCTCTATGCCGCGCAGGATATCATCGGCAATACGCTTGTTGGCCGCAATTTCGGCCTGCAGGGCCTCAGAGAAGAACTCGCAGCGGTTTCGCCCCCGGCCCTTGGCCTGATAGAGCGCCACATCGGCATTGATCAGTACGCGTTGTGCGTCAAAGGGGTCATCAGCCTCGACGGCAATACCGATGCTGGCGCCAAACCTGCACTGGTGTCCCTGATAGGGCACCGGTTGCCGGATCTTGTCGATCAGCTGGTTGGCCAGCGCCAGAAGCCCTTGCGTATCGGTTTCACCGGGACAGGCAACAATGAACTCGTCGCCGCCCACTCGGGCGGCAAAACGGCTCAGCCCGATATTGTCACGCAGGAGTTCCGCCACATGCACGAGCATGGCGTCGCCCGCCAGGTGGCCGAGTGTATCGTTGATCTGCTTGAAGCCATCCAGGTCGATATGCAACAGCGCCATGGCGCCCGATGACGGCGAACCTGCTGCGTGACGCTTGAGGATCTTGTCCAGATAGCGTCGGTTCGGCAGACCGGTCAGCGCATCGTGCAGGGACTGGTTTTCGATGCGCTCCTTGGCATGTAGGAGCTCGGCATTGCGGCTCTCCGCCAGCTCCTTGGCCGCCTGCAGGCTGTGCGTCAGGGCCACTTCCTCGGTCACGTCCCAGAATACGCCGATCAGTCGGGGCTCCTGGTGTTCGTCCTCAAAGCGCGCCCCGCGCGAGCGCAATGTTCGCACCACGCCATCGGTCCTGATAAAGCGGGATTCCATTTCGAAACTGCCATCCTCTTCAGCGCGCTGGAGCGCCAGGATGGTCTTGGCCACATCGTCCGGGTGCATGGCGCCCAGCAAATCGGTCAACTGCATTGAGGTCGGATCGCGGGCGACCCCCACCATCTCGCACAGCTTGTCGTCCCACAGCACTTCGCCGCTATCCAGCTTCAGCTCGAAAACGCCGAATTGTGAGGCCTCCAAAGCGAGCGAAAGCCGGCGTGACAGGTCGAGCACCTTTTGCTCGGCCATCTTGCGCTCGGTGATATCAGTGTCCGTTCCGGTGCGTCGGATCGGCGTACCATCAGCATCCCACTCTACCGCAGCGCCAACGCTGTTGATCCAGATATAGTGGCCCTGCTTATGCCGTTCGCGATATTCGAACGTGTTGAATTCTTGAGCGTTGTTGGCCTGCTCTTCAATGATCCGCCGCAGCCTGTCCTGATCCTCGGGATGTACGCGCGAGAGCCATCCATCAAAAGTGAAGTCGATGTCCTCGTCCGGTGCATAGCCCCGCATTTCCTTCCACCGGCGGGAACCCTGTGTCTGGGGTTTGTGTATCTCCCATTCCCACACGCCTTGGCCGGCGCTTTCCAGCGCGTGGTTCCAACGCCGCTCGCTCTGCTCCAGGTCGGATTTGGCCTGCTCGAGCGCGGTGATATCAGTGGCCTCGGTCATCAGCTGGACGATCGCGCCGCAGTCATCTGCAATCGGAGCTATGCTCAGGTCGCTGACGCGGATGGTGCCGTCCCTGCCTTGGTGACGGACCTTAAGTTGCACATATTCGCCGCTGGCTGCGCGATGAACCGCTGACTTGACGGCCTCGCGCTCTTCCTCACTCTGCCACTGGTCACCATCCCAGAAGCGCAAATTCCCGAGCTGACCGGGTGTCAGCCCCAGAAAAGCGTAATAGGCCGGATTAGCCTCAATATATCGACCATCCGGCTCGAGCAGGCCGATATGACGGCGCGTATTCTCGAACATGGCCTGGAATCGGGTCTCGCTCCGCTTGAGCGCAGACGCCGCGGCCCGGCTTGCTGTCATGTCGGTCACGACCAGATGACAATAGCGGTCGCCGCCGACCTCGATCATGCTCGTCTTGATGTCCACGGCGATGGTGCGTCCATCCTGCCGTCGCAACGTGGCTTCGCGCCTGAGCAGTTGGGCCGTTGGCTCATCGGCGCTGTCGGACAGCAATTGGCGCAATGCGGTCGCCTCGTCCTCGTCAGCCCATGTCCAGAGGCATTGGCCCGTCACCGCATCCTGGGGCAGGTTGAGCATGTCGGCGAAGGCGCGGTTGGCCTGGGTAATGGTATGCCCGTCCATTTCTACCAGCAGAATGCCCTGGTGTGACGCTTCCACTGCCGCGCGGCGCAACTCGGTCGCTTCCTTGAGGGCCAGCTTGGTGCGGTTGCTTTCGGTGACGTCGCGGACCGTGCAATAGGCAAAGCGCCGGTTGGCGGCCTCAAAGAAGGAGAGGCTGACCTCGGTATCAATCGGGTCCCCGCATTTGCGCTTGAACCGTGCGCTGATCAGTCCCGCATTGCCATCCTGGGCACTGGTCGTCTCCAGGAAATCGAGGATTTCCTCTCGGGTGGCATCGACGTATTCCCAGGGGTGCATCCCGACCACTTCCTCGGGGGACCGCTGCAGCATTTTCGCGAATGACTTGTTGCTCTGCACCACCGCCATGGTCTCGAGGTCCAGCGTGACCACGCCATCCCAGGACGAATCCAGTGCCAGTTCCAGCCGACGCGACAGGTGCAGTTTCTCCATCTCTGCCATCTTGCGGGCAGTGATGTCCGTGTCCGTGCCGATCATGCGGGTTGGCCTGCCGTCTGGCCCCCATTCGATCGCTGCGCCCAGGCTCAGGATCCAGATATAGTGCCCGGCCCGATGACGTTCCCGATATTCGAAGGCGTTCTGCCGAATGTCGGGTGAATTTTGCTTGCGCATCTCCTCAAGCACGAGGGCTCGATCGTCCGGATGCACCCGCTCCATCCACGCGTCGAAGGAACTGTCGACGACCTCGTCGGCATCGAACCCCCGCATGAGCCGCCACATGCGCGAGTAGTAGACGGTGTTGCTCGGAATATCGCAGTCCCAGATGCCTTGGCCGGTGCTCTCGAAGGCAAAATTCCAGCGTCCGCCCCCCTCGCCGAAATCTTTGGCTGGACCAGGCGATGTCGTGGCTGTCTGCAGCGCGGTTCCCGTCGACATAACGGAGCCCTGCGCCTGCGTGGAGCGCAGCCAACGGCGCATTCTGGAGCGGTTTGGGTAGGGCAGCGTCATAGTGCGTCCATCCGGCCGGTCTTTGTCCGGGCGGATTCGACCCATCCCGAGTCCGAGGCACAAGTGTTCTGCTCGCCGTTCAAAACTGCCTGCTCCCCATAGACCTGTCCGGACGGTCCGATGAGACGCGGGAAGCATTAAAGCCGGGTTACGAAATTAAAAATGAGAGTAGATTTCGTAGATCGCATCGGTGTTTATGGGCATGGCACCTGAAGCGCAATCCAGCCATTCCCGACACCACGACAAGCTGCGATCCTAGACCACGAGCCGACTCCGCGTCAGTTCCGACAGCGACTGCTGTGAGCGATCCTGCGGACGATTGACGGTCTCTACCCACTCGATCAGCTGGCGCATTCCCGCTTCGAAGTCTTGCCTCGGCCTGATGCCGAACAGCCTCTCCAGCTTGCTGGTATCGGCGAAGCAATGCCGGATGTCGCCGACGCGATATTGGTTGAGTATGGTTGGGGCGATGTTCTTGTGCAGGAGACGGGCAAGCGTCCTGGCAATCTCGTTGACGGTGCGGGCCTGACCGCTGCCAACATTACAGGCCTCCCAGACCTCAAGATCGCTTTCGAGTACGCCGGCAAAGGCATTGGCAACGTCCAGAACATGCACGAAGTCGCGCTTTTGCTCCCCATCCTCAAAGATGATGGGCGACTGGTCGTTGAGCAGGCGGGAAATGAATATGGCAGCAACCCCAGTGTAGGGATTGCTCAGTGCCTGGCGCGACCCATAGGCGTTGAATAGCCTCAAGGCTATTGTCGGTATTTCCAGTGCCCGTCCGACGGAAAGAAACATCTCTTCGTGATCGCGCTTGTTGACGGCATAGATCGAGGCGGGCTGGAGCAATTTGTCCTCGCTGGTTGGGATGGGCAGCAGCGCGTTGCCCCGGTCGTCCAGCTCCCAGCGGTGCTCTTTGAGTTGCGCATGGTCGCGCATCGAGGGGGTGACGGCGCGCCCGCTCGATGCCTCCACATATTGTCCCTCACCATAGATCGACATGGACGAAGCAACAGCCATCCGCCGGACCGTGTGCTGGGTCCGCGACAGTACCTCCAGCATGATCGCGGCGGCCATGGTGTTGTTGCGCGTGTAGTCGACAATATTGGTCATGCTCTGCCCGACACCCACCGAAGCGGCGAGATGGGCCAGATGGGTGATGCCAGTCAGGGCGCTTTCGAACACACCGTCATCCAGGATATTGCCATGGATGCGCCGGGCGCCTGGATTGAGATAGACCGGCCAGCCATCTGCGTCCCGCTCGGCATCACCATGCACCTGCTCAAGCAGGCAATCGAGCACGGTGACCTCAAAGCCTTGCGCCAGCAGCAAATCGACCAGATGTGAGCCGATGAAGCCGGCTCCCCCGGTGACCAGAACGTGACCTTTGGCCATATGTTTACTCCTTACATTGACACATGCCTCATAGGGATTTTTCTGCCCCTGACTGCAGGGGTGAGATGGTGGCAATTTTGGCGGGCGCCGCCTTGGTCACCGGACTCGGCCGTTTCCCACGCGCCACCCGCACCAGGTCGTGGTTCGCGTCGGTCTTTTCGGTGCGTTCCCAGACAAGGCCTTCGTTGAGCAGGAACATGCGGAACCCGATCCAGAGCGGGATCAGCCAGACCAGCCACCAGGCCATGATGAACACCGGGTTGACCCGGAAGAGATAGCGCAGCCGGTCCTTGTGGCGGGGTAGTACCAGCGCGGAGCGGCGCCAGGTGCGCACATAGAGTGCGCTCATCGACAGACCGAAAGCGGCCAGATTGGCCAGAGACAACACGATGGCCCAGTCTGGCAGCAGGTTATGACCGGTCCATGCCGCCCAGCTGGCCCAAATGCCCAGCGGGATGCCCACCGAATTGAGTGACAGCGACAGGCAGGGCAGAAAGTTGAGCCAGGCCTTGAACCGTGCCGGCCATGGCATGCCCATGGCTTTGAGCGGATAGGTCAGGCTTTGGAAGAACCCGGCGACCCAGCGTTTGCGCTGCGTGATCCCGTGCGCAAAGGTGAGCGGCACCTCTTCAATCAGGGGGTTTTCAATGACCCCCAGCCGCTTGCCATTGGTCCAGAACCGCATGCCCACTTCCGGATCCTCGATCGTGAGCCAGGGGTGAAAACCACCCAGGGAGATCAAGTCAGACGCGCGGAAGAACAAGCCTTTCCCCAGCACCCAGTAGGGGTGCTTCCCATTGGCGGACAGGTGCGGATACTTCGAGCCGTCCCAGGCCATGTGGTCAAAGGCATGCCAGCTGGCCGCCCAGCTGGAGTTGAGATTTCCGGCAATATTCTGCGCCTGGAGCACATCGTAGTGGCGCATGCCAGCGGCTGCGGCCAGGAAATGGTCACTCGGCGGGCAGCTATCGGCGTCTATATAGTTGACCAGGAAATCCTGGTGGGTCATCACCCGATCGGCGATCTGGTAGAAGGCGTAGATCAACTGCCGTGTCTTCTTGGGCGGCAGGTTGCGGTTTTGGGCCAACTTGCCCTTATGCCACCAATAGGCTTTCTGGCAGCGATCCCAGGCCTTCCAGACCACCAGCCAGGATTTGTGCGAGGTGGGCGGTACCTCAATAATCTGCAGGAACGGGAACTCCTTCTGCAGCCGCCTCAGCGAGCGCACAGTGAAAGCGTCGTCGGCATTGGGTATGGCGACCACGCTGTATTTGTGTTTGGGATAGTCCAACTGCCCCAGGCTGAGAAATGTGGTGCGCATGGTCGATTCGAGCTCGCGCAGCACCGGATAGAACAGGACGATATAGGGGTAGTCGTCTGCGGGCAGAGACCGGGCCTCGTTCGGATCCACCCAATTGACGGGGCGCGTGAAGAAGTAGAGATCGACCGCCTGCGAGAGAGCATAGGCGATCTGCACCGCGCAAAAGGCGCCAACCACCAGCAGCGACAATGTATGGGCGCCGATCTCCATGGCTTCCCCCTTCCTTGGGCCGCTCCTACCCGGCGATGCCGCTGTGCAGCGCCGCCGCAGACCCAGGCGCGGCGCCGTTGAGCGCCGGCTCCCGCTGGCGCCACTTCTGGGCCGGTCGCACCTCGGTCGATTGCTTCCGCCGCGGATGTTCCGCCGGGCGGCCGACGGCGTGAACCGAGAAGCCGGCCTCGACAAAGGCCTGTGCCTTAAGGAAATTGCGCAAGTCCACGATCACCTTGCCGCGCATCTGCCCGGCCAGTCTGTTGGGATCGAGGTCCGCGAATTCCGGCCAGTGGGTGGATAGAACCAGGCAATCGGCGCCTTCAGCGCAGGCATAGGCGTCATCTGTGAACCGGACAGTGCGCAGCCGGAACCGTGCGCCGGCCATACCCTGCGGATCGAAGACCTGCACTTTGGCGCCCGCCCGTTGCAGCGTCTCGATCAGCGCCAGCGACGGAGAGTCCCGCATATCATCGGTGTTGGGCTTGAAGGTCAGCCCCAGTACCCCCACGACCCGGCCATTGAGACTGCCGCCCGCGGCACGTGTTACCCGGCGGCCCATGGCGCGCTTGCGTGCCTCATTGGCGCCGATGACGGTTTCCACCAGTCGCAAATTGACGCCATGCTCCTGGGCGATGGCCAGGAGCGCTGAAGTGTCCTTGGGAAAGCACGATCCGCCATAGCCCGGCCCCGCCTGCAGGAATGCTTCCCCAATCCGGCTATCGAGCCCGATCCCGTGAGCGACTTCTCCGACATCGGCGCCCACGGCCTCGCAAAGGTCTGCACACTCATTGATGAAGGCGATCTTGGTTGCCAGGAAGGCATTGGCGGCGCACTTGACCAGTTCGGCCTCGCGCCGGCCCATGCAGACCACCGGCGTCCCTAGCTGTTCAAGCGGGGCATAGAGCGCCCGCAGGGTATTGCGCGCCGTTTCGTCTCCGGCACCGACGATGATGCGGTCCGGTGCCATGAAGTCCTCGATTGCCGAACCTTCGCGCAAAAATTCGGGATTGGAAATCACCGAGAACCGCATATCGGGGCGCGCCCGCTGCAACAGGGCTTGTACGCGATCCCCCGTGCCCACCGGCACGGTGGACTTGATAATCAGCATCTGCGGATGGGTCGCTTTCTCCGCGATCTCCTGGGCAACGGCGAAGATGGCGGAAAGGTCGGCGCTGCCATTGGCCTGCGGCGGGGTGCCAACGGCGGCCATTACGGCGTGAATCTCACGCCCGAGAGCCGGTAGCCTGCTGGTGAATCCAAGGCGTCCCCGGGCCACATTACGCGTGATCGTCTCGGTCAGTTGCGGTTCGTAAATGGGTATTTGGCCAGCCTGCAGCTGTTCGATCTTGGCCGGATCATTGTCCACGCACAGCACATGGTGTCCCAACTCAGCTAGGCATGCGCCCGATACCAAACCGACATATCCCGAACCGATGATAATAAGGCGCATGGTCTTGTACTCACACTGACTGACTGAAACTAGATAGAGACCGCGGCCTGGCTCCGCGGGACCGGCGCAACGCCGGGCTGACTTTGGATGGACGCCGACGGGCTAGTGTCGAGCCGGGCGAAATAACGGATGGTCTTGGCCAGCCCTTCAGCCAGCGGGACACGCGGCATCCAGCCCAGCAGGCTGCTGGCGCGGGTAATGTCGGGGCGGCGCCTGCGAGGGTCGTCGACCGGCAGGGGCTTGTGGACGATCCTTGAGGTCGAGCCGGTCATCTCGATGACGATCCGGGCCAGTTCGCCAACGCTGATTTCCGCCGGATTGCCGATATTGACCGGGCCTTCGACCTCCGGCCCCGAGGCCATCAGGCGTACGAAACCTTCGATCAGATCGTCGACATAACAGAAAGAACGCGTCTGCTGGCCCTCTCCATAGACAGTGATGTCCTCGCCGCGCAGGGCCTGGAGGATAAAATTCGACACCACCCGCCCATCGTCGGGTTGCATGCGCGGGCCGTAAGTGTTGAAGATGCGGACAATCTTGACCACCACACCGGTCTGCCGAGCGAAGTCGGTGATCAAGGTCTCGGCAAAGCGCTTGCCTTCGTCGTAGCAGGAGCGCGGCCCGACCGTGTTCACATTGCCGCAATAGTCTTCACGCTGGGGGTGCACTTCGGGGTCGCCATAGACCTCTGAGGTTGAGGCATGCATCACTCGCGCCCCGTCCCTGTCAGCCCGGTACAGCACATTGGCCGCCCCTTCTGCGCAGATCAGCGCGGTCCGCACAGGGTCGCTCTGATAGTGCACCGGTGAGGCCGGGCAGGCCAGGTTGTAGATCTCGTCAAAGGAGGGCAACTGGTCGGGCAGGGCATCCAACACATCATGCTCGACCAGTTCGAACCGGTTGCTGCGCGCCAGGGCGGCGACGTTGGCCGGGCGGCCGGTGTGGAAGTTGTCGATGCAGGTAACCCGGTGACCTTCCCCGATCAGGCGGGCGCACAGATGCGAGCCCAGAAAGCCCGCCCCACCTGTCACGCAGATGGATTTGGGCGCAGCTATCCTGCGGCCGGCGCGCTCCTCGCGTACCTGCCCGGTCGTTTTATGCCGGGCGCTCATTGCTGCACCAGGCCGACGCCGAGGGTCAGGTCCTTGGGGCGAGGAACCGGCAGGGGAATATCCACCATGCCAACCTTGGCGACTTCGTCCGCGCCACCAGCCATCCAACCACCTTCTGGCGGCCGGACGACGGCGCGATATCCGGCCTCATATATGGGTAGCAGGCCGGCCTGATAATTGTAGTGCACCTCGTCGCCATCGTGGATCAGCACCATCTCCGCCGAGGTGATTTCGATATCATTCACACGCACGAAATCGATGAACAGATTGCGGTCCAACACACCATCCTCGCCGAGCCCTTCCTGACGCGTGAACTTGTCATTGGTCAGCACCAGGCTGATCTCGGAATCCGGCATGAGCGCCGTGTCCGGGATGGTGAACGAGAATTGTTCGAGGAAGGAATTTGGCCGCGGCTTGGTGAACAGGCGTCCGTCACTCTCCGTGCTGATTGCCCGGGTCAGCGTCCCGCTGCCAATCACCTTGTCATTGATCAAAAGATCAAAGCTTGGCGGGCCGTCATACGCTTCTCCGGCAATCGAAACGACGATCAGCGAATCGGCCATCGCCGGCAAGATTGCCAACATGGAGAGCGCAGTCGAGGCGCCCAGGATTTTTGCCAATACTACTTGTGATATCTTCAACATCTTGACTCACCACTAATAAACGCACGTATCACAAAGCGTATGCAGAAAATCTCCCGCATAGATCGCCTCTATCCTGACAATACTGTAGCTTTTGAACTTAATTGCCGCCATTAATACAACGATCTAGACAGTTCTGACTAATTGCCCTGGTCTGGCCATTCCGTCATTTTTTCTCCCAGGGGATAGCCGGTGGACGATTCGGGGAGGCAGAAGTGAAGCGTCGGAACTTGATCGTGGGGGCCGCGGCAGCGCTCACTGTGGGCCAATTGGTCGGCTGTGCCCGCGTCGATCGAACCGAGACCGGTTCGGTAACCACCAGTCCTGATCAGGCCCCTGCCCGTCAGCCTCGCCCGGCCACGCCCCCGCCCGTCCGCGCTCTGCGTTCGGCGGCCTCGTCACGTGGGCTCTATTTCGGCGCGGCCATTCAGGCCGGCACGCTCGGCGACAGTCGTCTGCGCTCGATTGTGGTGCGGGATTGCTCCACCATCACACCGGAATGGGCGATGAAATGGGACGCCTTGGCTCCCGGCAGGACCTACAATTTCAGCGAGATGGACCAGCTCGCCAGCTTTGCTGCCCGCAATGGCCTGGCCATGCGTGGCCACACGTTGCTTTGGCACAAGAGCCTGCCGTCCTGGGCGGCATCTGCGCTCGCCTCCAGCCGGGACTGGGCGATCATCGACGACCATTTCTCAAAAGTGATTGGCCGTTATGGCAACCAGGTTCGCGAATGGGACGTGATAAACGAGCCAATCGAACCCAATCACGGGGGTAGGGGCCTGCGGAACAATCAGTTCTACAAGGCCTTTGGGGAGGATTACATCGAGCGCGCGCTGGAATCGGCTCGTGCCCGAGCCCCGCGCGCACGCATGGTCATCAATGAATATGGGCTGGAGTATAATAGCGGCTATGAGGGGCAGCGTCGTCTGTCACTCTTGCGCCTGCTTGAGCGGCTGCGCTCCCGCGGTGCCCCGGTCGATACAGTCGGCCTGCAGGCACATCTGGATCTGCGCAAGGGCACTGTCTATGCTGACGGCATCTATGGGCTGATGCGCGACATCCGCAATATGGGGCTCAAGGTTGCGATCACCGAGCTTGATGTAGCCGAAGCCAATACCGGCCTTTCCGTGGAGAGGCGCGACTCTCTCGTGGCAGATGAAACCCGCCGCTACCTCGATATCGTGCTGCAGTTCAACAATGTGCTGGGTGTCAGCACCTGGGGGTTGAATGACAGCCATTCCTGGTTGCGCACGCAAAGAAGCAGCGCCAATCGCGGCCTGCCCTACGACCGGGAATGGCAGGCTAAGCCCATGCATAATGCAATTCTGACCGCGTTCGCTTGATTGAGCCGCATCGGCTTAGCGGACCGCCTCCATCAGGCTGGTATAGAGCGCCCGTGTTTCGGGACTGGGCTCCACGCCCAGATCGTCCGCAAGCACCGAGCGCATTGACGCGTAGAGTTCGCTGACGCGAACGAAGTGCCGCCGTTCGGCCGCCTCGGCCATCAATACCCGCACCGCATCCTCACGATATGGATCAAGCTCAAGCAGCCGGCGGGCGCAGGCGGAACGCTCGTTCTGCGTGTATTGGCCATCGGCGTGGATGCCTTCGGCAATGCCGTCCACGGCCTGCAGCAATAGCTCATCTCGCCGGGATGACAGCCAATCCTCGAATTCAGAACTGCTGCTGCCCTGATCGGCCAGCAATTCGCCCCCGTAGATCTTGCACAGCGCATGGGGGCTGTAGGTGACATCGCCCGAGATATGGCGGATCATCTCGATCAGGTCACAATAGACCTCGGGCCCTGGCGCCAGATGCAGGGTGGAAACACTGGCTTCGATTAGCCGGAAGCCTTGCTGATCCTGCAGATGCCGGATACGAGCGACGGCTTGCCGCAGATTGGCGCCGGCCTTGCCGTCCTCGGCATTGGGCCATAGCAAAGCCGCCAGCCGGCTCCGCGGCTGCACTTGGTCAGGCGTGGACAGGATAAGGTAAGCGGCGATCCGAAAAAAACTCGCAGGGACGCCCTGAACCAGTGTGCCGTCCGCGATCAGACAGCAGGTGCCCAGCAGCTTTACCGTTATTTGGTGCGGCGCTTGAGTACCCATCTGCGCCCTCCGTCCCTTTGTACGCTAGTCTAACGCGGAATTTGTTTATCCTGTCCTAAACCAAGACTATTTTGTAGAAGCTACTTCTTCTAAATCGGCTCGTCACGAATTTTTGTTCGTCTGAGCTGCTGTCCTACTTTTTCACTATGGTCTTATGCCGCTTGCGGCAAAAAAGGCCCACATGTCTCTGTTGACTGCCGTGATCGCCTTGATGGCCGACTGCACCCTCTCAAATTCTGTGTCGTCCAAGGCCTCGGATTTCCCGTATTTCAACTCATCGCCAAATTCGACAATGCGCATTAATTGCGTCCCGCTCAATTCACCATTGGAGTCGAATGAATAGATGCAATGGTTATATTTGTTCCGGACCTTGGCTTCTTTCTTGAGGCGGTCGGTGAGATCCAGTACGGCGGTACGGGTGGCCGCGGGTGTCGAAGGCAATTTGGCCAGCCGGTCCAGCAGGTCCAGTCGCGCGCGCGTTGTGTTCAGCGTCAAAAAGATGATGACCGCGGCATCCTTGGATGTCCCGGCCAGATGCGCGATGAGATAGATGAACAGGCTCTCTGTATTGGTCCAGACATAGTTCAACTGGCCGACCTGCTGGAGCACCCTGTCCAGGCTGGGCATTGTCCTTACCCCGGATAGGCGCGGCGGCGGTGGTCTTGTCCCGTCACAGCGCCTCCTCTCTCCGAGCGATGCTCATGCAGATAGGCCGCCGCTTGCGTGCGATTGGTCACTCGGAGTTTGGCGATGAGATTGTGCACATGGGCTTTGACCGTGTGCTCGGAAAGCGCCATGCGATCGGCGATCAGCTTGTTCTGATAGCCTTCCGAGACCAGTGTCAGGATTTCCCGTTCCCGCGCGGTCAGAGAGTCAAGGCCGCTCTCGGCGCTGGTTTCGTTGCCCTGGTCACGCACAGCTGACTGTGCGCCATTGGCTCTCGGCGCTGGAGGGGTGGGTGCCTTGTCCACTGGTCCAGGCGGCGGCGACAGGCGCTGCTGCGCCTCAAAATGTCCGCCGGCGCTCTGAGACTCACGCGGTAAATACTCGCCGCCGGCCATGACCAGCCGCATCAAGGCGAACCAGACATCAAGCGGCAGGGTGGTCGGCAGCAGTCCCTGGATCAGACGGTGTTCGACCACGAGCGGGTCAACGACCGGACGTCCGCTATCGATGGCCACCGCAATAGCCGCCTTCGGGAACCGCACCCGGCATTGCTCGACGAAGGAGGGGCCGATCGATCGTGCGCCAGCCCCCAGCAAGACCAGTCTCACATTATTGTCGGGGCCAAGGCCATCATCTATCCGGTCGACAAGGAAAACCTCGACCTCCCGGAAGTGATCCTGCAGCGCACCGCATAGGCACTGATATATCGTCTGTTTCGGAGCAACAAAAATGAGACGCGGTGTCTCGGAGTCCAACGGCCGTTCTTCGATCTGCTGCGGATCGCGCAGACCGTCATAAAGGTTTTCACGCACTTTACCACTCCCTCCCCGGCGATTACTGTGTTTGGGGCCCACAGCTTTGCTTGGTGCCATCGCTCCCAAGGTTGACAAAAGGTTAACATCGGGGGCGTGACTCTGGCGTGATTCGTTCCCCGGCAAGACTAATTCAATGGATTGAGCTGTGGTGGCGCTTCCCCGCCGGAAATCAGCCATTCGATGGAGAAACACGCCCGTTTCATCCCTCCTTGAGGGTATTGAAAACGATCTAGCTCCGAAGTGCACCGAACAGATGTTCTAAATCGATAAGATTAAGATTGGGCCGATCAGCCTAGGCTGAAGTGGCAACTATACTTCTCTCCCTATCGAGCAATACTTGACCCTGCGATGCGAAATTCGCTGCGTCGCGTTGGGTAATTGGGTTCTGGATTCATACGTGCTGACCGGTTTCTGCGTACGGCACCAGCGATCTGCGTATCTCGCGTATGCCCTTCAAGTCATGAGCGACCAAGCATACCTCCATTCGAGATGACAGGGGGTCCTGGTAGCTCAGCCATTATTTATCATTGAGGAGAGTAACTATGGCTGACGACTTCAACAACAACAGCGGCGGACAGACCGATAACTCGGTCAATTTCGACGACTTCGACGACTTCGAACCCGAAGATTCCTATAACGATAATTCGACCGACAACTCGACGACGGTCGATGATATCGAAGTGGATGTCGAGGACTCGGGGAACTCCAATTCCTATAACGACAATTCCACCGACACCGATGTGGACGTGGATGCCGACATAGACGTTGAAGACACCGGAAACTCCAACTCCTACAACGACAACTCGACCGAGAACGATGTCGATCTGGATGTCGAGGTCGAGGACTCTCTGAATAACAATTCAGACAACAACTCGCACAACGACAACTCGGACAATCGTGACCAATCCCTGGCCTTCGCCATGGATGACTCGTTGAACGATAACTCCAACACCAACTCCCAGAACGACAACTCGACCGACAATTCGACCACCATCGATGACATCGAAGTTGAAGTTGAGGATGTGGGTAACACCAACTCCTACAACGACAATTCGACCGACGTCGATCTGGATGCCGACATCGAAGACGTTGCCAACAACAAGTCGGTCAACGGCTCGATGAACGACAACTCGAACAATTCGGTCAATGGCTCGATGAACGACAACTCGACCGACAACTCCACCGACATTGATGCCGATGTCGACCTGGATGTCGATGTGGAGATCGAGGACTCGTTCAACTCGTCCGACGACGATGCCACCGGCTCGTTCAATTCCGATGACGACTTCGCCGACCTCGATATCGGTACCGCCACGCTGGACAATATGCTCATCAACAGCGGTTCGCTCGAATTCGACCCAGGTGATGACGTCAACTTCGAGAACGTCTTCAATGGCGCCTTCTCGGGCGGCGGCGGCGACACCGGCTTTGCCATCAACCAGGTGGCAGACATCGTCGATAACGACTCGCTGAGCAACGTTCAGAACAACGCAAACGGCACGTACAACGCTTATGCCTATGCGGACGATGCTGACGCCGATGACAATGACTTCGAAGGTGATGCCGGCAACAACTCCACCGCCAGCAACATCGCCGATGCCAGCGCAGCGGTGAGCGGTTCGGCCTTCAACATGGAAGTCGTGCTTGGTGCAAACCTGCAGCAGAACGCAGTCGATGCGACGGTGGTTGGCGGCAACAACCACATGAACAACGACTCCAGCAGCGACGACGCATAAGCGAGCGCCCCCAACGCTTGCCAAGGATCTGCGCGGTAGCGCCCCCACCGCGCAGATCATCTGATTTTAGCCGGTCCGCTATCAGCCGGATGGGCAAATGGGAGGTGTTCCGTGTTTTTTCCAAGCGATCCGATTTCAGAAATTGTCGTCCACTTTCTCGGCTATTTCGAGATCGCGGTGGAAGACATGCGCGTCCGGATTGAGCTCGAGCAGATCGAGCACGATGGTGATCCGGCTCCCCAGGCCCCCGAGATGCGGCAGATTTCGGTAGACGTCCTCCAGGCCTATGCCCTGGGCGCCTACGACCCGGGCGTCCACTACGCCCCGCCCGATTTCCCTATTCGTGGTGAAGCGTTGTTCGGGCCGGTTCATATCGCCCTTCCAAGCGCTCCCAATTTTGCTCACCCCGATTTTGACAAGCCCCTTGCGCATTGGCCCTTCGCTCCTGGTGACATTGTCGTTCCGCTGATCGGCACCGAGCCGGGCTCGGTCATTGCGCTGATCTCGCAATCCCTCACCCAGTCCGACAATGACCTCTTCGTCATGGGCGCGCTCGACGAACCGCTAGTCTATCATTCCGGCGCCGATGCGGGGCTTCTCGGGCTCCAGTATGCCAGCGGCGCCGTTCTGGGTCCGCTTGCCAATGGTCCGGGCATGGAGGGGCATGAGGATGTGCCCCTGGTAATGGACGCTGTTGACGCAACCACGCTCCAGCATCAATCCAGTCCTGATACACAGTTCCACGAGGTCGATGGCCTGACCGGCACCTATGTCAACGGAGAGCTGGTGGACGAGGATCCTCTGCTGTCCGAAGCCCTGCCAGCGCATTTGCAGGCGGAGGTCGAGGACGCCACCCCGGCGGACACGATTGTGGTCACGGGCAAGCCCGAGGCGCATCTCCAGATCATAAGTGACGATACCCAGGGCTCGGTGACTTACAAGGCCGGCGGCAATTTTCTCGTCAACGAAGCGGCCGTCGTCAATGCCGGCCTGATCGGCACGCATTTCGTCGTCGGCGGTGATTTCCACCAGCTCGACGCAATCATCCAGACCAATTCCTACGCCGACAATGATACGATCAGCGATGACTTTCCCCTTGCGGCCAAGACTGGTGGCACGGAGGCGGTCAATATGGCCAGCTTCGTTCAGGAAACGCTCGATGTCGCCGGTGAGGCCGCCGAGGCCGATCCTGGGATATTCCCCGTCAATTGGCAGATCAGCATCGTTTCGGGCGACATCATCTTCCTGGAGTGGATGAAGCAGCTGACCTTCATGTCCGATCAGGACGTCGGCGTGCTGACTGCCGCCGGCTCCAATGCAGTGGTGACCAGCGGCGAGAATATCGGGCTGAACAGCGTCAGCTTTGCCAATATCGGCTCGCTCTATGACCTCATCCTGGTCGGAGGCAATGTATTCGACGCCAACATCATCATCCAGAACAACATCCTGTACGACAACGACACCATCGCCATGCTCGGCGCCGGTGATGACACCTATTCGGCCTCCGGAAGCCTCAATACCAGCAACAACCTGCTTTGGAACCAGGCGTCGATCCACAATGTCGGCGCCACGGACGTGCAGCAGGGTATTTCCGATCACTACCAGGCGGCCATGGATGGGCTCGCCAATGGCAACAAGTCCATGCCGACAAGCTTTCACAAATCGGCGGACTTCGAAGGCGTCTCCATCCCCAAGGTGCTCTATGTTTCCGGCAGCATCTATGATCTGCGCTATATCGAGCAGACCAATATCCTGGGCGATGCTGACTTCGTCGCCCTGCAGAAAAAGGCCTTTCTCGATGGTCAGCCGGCCACGGAATGGCAGATCGACACCGGCTCGAACGCCCTGGTCAATGTCGCCGCCATCAAGGACTATGACACCTTCGGCGACACCATCGAAGTCGGCGGCAATCACTATTCCGATGCGGTGCTCATCCAGGCCAATATCCTGGAGGCCCAGGGTGAGGACGACGAGCCCGATGCCCTTGTGAGCGAGGTCGTCGCCTTCCTCGACCATTCCGAGATCTTGGCCGACACCCCGGACTACACCCTCGCCGATACCTCCCACGACGCGGCGCCCGTCGATCTCATGCAATCCGTTCTCGCGTAATCCTGTACCCGGACCGACCAGATGACCTTTGAGCACCTGACCCGCACCGACCGAGAGGCGCTGGGCCGTCAGCTCCGCCAGGCCAGCCAGGTTCGATCCGACCGGATGGACCAGATCATGGACGATATCCATCTGGCCGCCGCCGAACTCGATGAGCTTGCGCGTGGCTATGCCCCGGCGACCCAGACAGGCGAGGACAATAGCGCCCAGCGCGCAGTTGAGGCCCCGACCGCCGCCCGAAAGAACGGCGCGACGCCTCCGCCACGTTCGGTGCTGCGGCCGCGGCCAGGCGACCTGCGCGATGAGGTTCCAGCGCTCGAGGAAGCCTCTGCCCGCGAGGTCGACCCGCCTCCCGCTTCCGAAGACATCACGCCCCCTGGTGAGTCAGACACGACCACGACTGTGCGTGCCGGAGCCTTGCAGGACGCAGACGAAGCCAAATCCGGGCCTGAGCCAGATTCTGAAGCGGTGGACGAGGCTCCCCAACCCCAGACGACGGACGCGCGTTCGGAAGGTCCGCAGGGGGACTTCCGAACCCCAGACAAGGACGCGCCAAAGACCCGCATCCCACCCATTGTTGAAGGAGACCGTGGACCACTTAAGTCGACACGCTCCGGGTCCGGGGGCGGAGGCAGCAAGGGCTCGAGTGGCGCCGGGAATGGCGGCGGGGGCGGGGATAATCGTGGCTTTCACAAGCGGGCGCCGCAGCCCAATTTTACCCAGAGCTTGGCCAATGGCATGGCGGCGGTGCGCACCAATCTGGCCATTGTCATGGCCTTCACCGTCTTCATCAACATCCTGGTCCTGGCCATTCCGATCTATCTGTTCCAGATTTCGGATCGCGTGCTGACCAGCCGGTCCATGGACACGCTGGTCATGCTGACAGCGGCTGTCGTCGGTGCCGTCGTGCTGCAGGCCATTCTCGACGCTGTGCGACGCTTCATTCTGATGCGCACGGCGGTCGAAATCGCCGTGCAGCTGGGCTCCCCAATCCTGAGCGCGGCGGCGCGCGCTTCGTTGCACAGCAATGGCCGGGACTATCAGGTGCTGGGCGATCTCCAGCAATTGCGCAGCTTTATCGTGTCGGGCACGCTGCTGTCCTTCCTCGATGCACCCATGGCGCCGCTGTTTGTGGTGGCAGTCTTCCTCATCCATCCCCAGCTCGGGCTGGTGGTGGTCGGTGCAGCGATCTGCCTGATGATCATCGCCATGATCAACCAACGCTTGACCGCCCGCTCCTTCACCGATGCCAATAATTTCCTCAGTCGCGCGACGCTGCACCTCGATTCCATGTCGCGCAACTCGCAGATTATCAATGCACTGGCCATGATCCCCGAAGTTGTCCGTATCTGGGGGCGCGACACGGCCAATTCCCTGCAGGCTCAGGTCAGGGCGCAGGACCGCAATATCATCATGTCGAGCATCTCCAAGGGCGTGCGCCTGCTGACCCAGGTGACGATGCTCGGCTGGGGCGCCTATCTGGCCATCCAGGGCGAAATCACCGGCGGCATGGTGATTGCCGGCTCGATCATCGCGGCTCGCGCCTTGACCCCCATCGAAGGCACGATCGAGGGGTGGAGCGGCTTTTCCCAGTTCCGCGCGTCCTTCGGGCGGATCAAGGGCCTGCTCAATTCGTCCCCATTCAACTTCCAGCGCCTGCTCCTGCCCGAGCCCAAGGGGCGGCTGGATGTCGAGCGCATCCTGTTTGTGCCGCCGCCCAACAAGAAGGTGTTGCTCAACGGCATTTCCTTCTCGCTGATGCCCGGCGAATCTCTGGCTGTCATCGGCAATTCGGGGGCCGGCAAGACCACGCTGGGCAAGATGCTGGTCGGCTCGATCCTGCCAACCTCGGGCTCGGTGCGCCTGGACCTGATGGACCTGCGCAACTGGGATCAGCGCCAATTCGGCGAAAATATCGGCTATCTGCCTCAGGACGTGCAGCTGTTTCCCGGCACCATCAAGGCCAATATCGCCCGCATGCGGGAGGATGTGAATGACCGCGACATCTTCGAGGCCGCCGTCCTGGCCGATGTGCACGAACTGATCGCCGGTCTGTCTCAGGGCTACGAAACCTTCGTTGCCGCCGACGGCGCTCCGCTCTCGGGCGGACAGAAGCAGCGCATTGCTCTGGCGCGGGCCTTTTTCGGCAATCCCAAGCTGGTGGTGCTCGACGAACCCAATTCCAACCTGGATTCTCAGGGCGAAGCGGCCCTGGCCAAGGCCCTGGAGCATGCCCGCAAGCAGAAGATCACCGTGGTGACCATCACCCAGCGCCCGGCCCTGCTCAATGTCGTCGACAAGATCCTGGTGCTCAACAATGGCTCGGTTTCCATGTTCGGCACGCGCACCGAGGTGATGGCGGCGTTGACCGGCAAGGCCGGCCCCAGCCCGGCCGGCATCAAGGCACAGGGACCTGTGAGGGAGAACTAGAACATGTCCGCTGCCGGCGAACTGCAGAATCTGGAATGGTATAGCGGCGTGCCGCGCTCTATCCGCACGCCGGTCTGGATCGGTATCCTGCTGGTGGCGCTGGCCTTCGGTGGATTTGGCAGCTGGTCGGCCACCGCGCCACTGTCCGCGGCTGTGATTGCTCAGGGCAGCTTCGTGGCCACGGGCGAAAACAAGATTGTCCAGCATCTCGAGGGCGGTATCATCAAGGACCTGCTGGTGCGCGAAGGCGACAAGGTCATTGCCGGGCAGAGCCTGCTCCTGCTCGATGAGACGGCGGCCAATGCTGCCACCAAGCAATTGCAGTTGCGGGTCATCCGCCTGGAAGCCATTCGCGCCCGGCTCAATGCCGAGGCTCTGGAGCTGGACGAATATGTGCCGCCTGACATCGTTAAGGACCACATGGGCAATCCTGAGATAGCCGCCGTGGTCGAAAGCCAGCGTACCAATTTCAAGGCAGCCCGCGACAAGCTGGTCAATGAAAAGCAGTTGATCGGGCAGAACGTGGCAGCGCTCGAATTCCGCATTAGTGGCCGGCAGGCCCAAATCGAATCCATGCAGCGCCAATTGGCATTGCTTCGCGAGGATCATGCGGCCATGCTCGAACTGTTCGATAAGGGCGTCGTCGCCCAGTCTTCTGTCCGGGCCATAGAACGCTCTGTCTTCGATGCCGAGGGCGATATCTCGCGCCTCGAGTCCGAAGTGCAGGAAGCCTATACCCAGCTCGACAAATATCAGGGCGAGGTCATCCAGGCCCGCGATGCGGTGCGCCAGGCAGCGCTTGATGAAATGCAGACCGTGGAAGGCGAATTGGAGGCGCTGCGCGAACAGACACTCCAGGCCCAGAACGTGCTCAATCGCACCACCGTCTCGTCTCCGGTCGCCGGCACGATCGTCCGCATGTACTATCACACGACCGGCGGCGTGGTGGAAAGCGGCAAGCCCATCTTCGAGATTCTGCCCGCCGATGTACCGCTGATCGTCGAGGTCAAGATCCCGCGCATGCAGATCGACGAGGTCAAGGAAGGCCAGATGGCCAATATCCGCCTGACCGCTCTTAACCAGCGCACCACGCCGGTGCTGGACGGGCAGGTGCAGTACATTTCCGCTGACACCATCGCCGATGCTCAGGGCATGCATCGCGATGTCTACCTGGCCCGGGTTACCATTCCACCCGACCAGATTGCCCGCGTTCCCGGCTTCAGCCCCACGCCGGGCATGCCGGCCGAAGTACTTGTTCGTACGCGCGAACGCACCTTCCTGGACTATCTGATCAAGCCAGTGATGGACAGCATGGCGCGGGCGTTCCACGAGCAGTAGCGCTGCGCCTCTCCGCCTGATCTGACGGTCGGGATGGAGATCCCCGCCGGATTGGTGCGCCCCCGCTGAATGCGCAGCCGATGTGATCGTCATCCTGCCGGGCCAGTCTGCGCGGTTGGTCCGGGTTATTGGCCTTCCGATAGACAAGTCCTACCATCCGCCAAGGCACCACGACACCTTCAGGGCAACAACCGGCCCGGTCGTGAGGTCCTGCTTGCCATATTTGGTTATGCTAGATAACTAAATATGGCGGCGGGTGCGAATTGGCCTGCTTGTCTGAATTCGAGGGAGGACGAACGATGGCATCGCCAGGGCACGAAGAGTCTATCTCTGCGAAGGCCTTGCGAGCGGCAGGCGATGTTGCGGCCGCACACGATATCGGCGCCTTGGACCAGGCAAGCGGTGGCGCTGACCGGAAGCTGGCACCCACCCGTCGCGGCCTCGTGGAACGCCTGATTTATGGGCCTCCGCCGGAGCCTGCAGAATTGCAGGCAGGTGGACGCATAGCGGCCGAGCTGATGAGACAGTCACATCCCGTCGTCGACCGCGCGCTCGATATCCTGGGGCAGGGGACGGCCTTCACCGCTGATGGCAATCTGTCCGATCAGGTGCGGCGGGCCTTGGCTGAAACCGGAGCCTACGGTTTGACTGTGCCGGCCCAGTTTGGCGGGCGCGGCGAGACCTATCTGCGACTGGCGGCCGTCGAGGAGGCACTGGCTGCCAACGGTCTTGGTCCGATGGCCGTGGAAATCTCCGGTCACCTGACCATCGGGGCAGGGTCATTGATCGCTTATGGCAATGACGACCAGCAACGCACATTCCTGCCTCTGGTGGCCGAAGGCGTACCCATGGCCTTTGCCCTTACCGAGGTCGGCACGGGCGTCAACGCGAAAAAGATCGAGGCCTATGTCACCCGAGACGAGAGCGGCGATTATCGCCTCTTCGCCGAGGGCGCCAGCAACAAGCTCTGGATCACCAATGCCCGCCATGGGGCACTTGTTGGCATCGTCGCGCGCCTAGGGAAGGGCGGCAAGCAGCTGGGTCTGTTCCTGACCCGCCTGCCCGAGACCGATGTTGAGGAAGCAGAGCAGGGCTGGTCGTTCCGCTGCACCCCTTCCGGAGTTGCCGCCTTCACGGCCAACGACAATAGCCGCCTGCACTTTTCCAACTATCCCATACCGGCCGCCAATTTGGTCGAAGGCGATGGGGTGGAGGTGCTGTTCTATAGCCTCCGGCTGGGTCGATGCATGCTGGCGGCGATGTCTGCCGGCTATCAGCGCATGCTGGCCTGCGATGCGGCCCACTATGCGCGCCAGCGGCCCGGCGTTGGCGGGCTGATCATGCGGCATGAATTGCCACAGCTAGCCATAGGACGGATGCTGGGTGGCTCGCTACAGGCGCAGGCATTGGCTTTTATGTCCCTTAGCCAGGATGCCAGCGGCGCCGATCTTGCCGGCCTGCGTGACCTGACCAAATCCTCGGCCGCCCAGACCGGACTTGAGTCCATGACCGCCTGCGAGCACGTCCTTGGAGGACGCAGCTTTGCCAGCGACAGCCGCGTCAATGCCGCTCGGGCCAATCTCCATCTCTTTGGCGTTGTCGAAGGTGAGGACGAGATGATCCGCATGGGCATGGTGCGGGACGTGACCCGGGCCTTTGTCGATCATTATCTGGCCCCACTTCTGGGCGAGTTGCAGGCGGCCAACCTGGATGCGGACGGCAGGCCGGTGGCCGCCGACCGGCGGATATTGAAGCTCGACCCATCCACACTGTTGCGCCATCCCCGCCGTGCGGGTGGAGCACTTTTGCGGTTGCTGCTGAACCCGGCCCTGTACCGCCTGGGGCTCTGGGTCCTGCGTAACCTCCGGCCACAAGGGCTGGAGCTGCGCCGACAGGATCTGTCCGGATTGCCTGAATCATTGCGCCATCATGCTGAATTTGCGGCCCGCGAATTGAGGCATCTGCGCTGGACCTATCTGCGCCTGAGCCTCAGTTTTCAGCTTGAGCTGGCCAGTGCCCAGATTGTGTTGCAAAGGTTTGGGCAGCAGGTGGAGTGGCTGGTCTCGATTCTGACCCTCTGTCATCACGTGGCAGCACAGGATGAATCGCAATGGCGGATCGCGGACCTGCAATGCGCGCTCCTTCGGGAACGCGTGCAGGCAGGCAAAGCGGGGCTCCGGTCGCGCCAGCTGCGAGAATTGCGCAAGCGGATCGGTGCCGTTGGCCGCGATGTAATCGACCAGACGAGCACCATGCTGGCCGGACTGGAGCCGGCGCCATTCGCGCACCCGTTCGAGGACAAGGCCGGGACTTAGCTATTGCGGCGATATATGTTATGTGTCATAACTAAATTGCCAGGGAGGAATGCATGACACATCAGGCGAATTCAATCCGCCAGGTGCGGCTGGGCAACATGGCCGCGACCGCCGAAAAACGACCGGACGGGACGATTATTTTGCAATCGGTGGCGGAGCTGGGTCCATACCCCCGCTCCATCGTTGATGCCCTGGCGGCATGGGCCCAGCGGACGCCAGATGCCCTGCTGATTGCGGACCGGCAAGGCGCGGGCTGGCGCGAGCTGAGCTATGCCGATGTGCTTGCGCGCATCGCCCCGCTTGCCCAGGCCCTACTGGACGCAGGCCTGTCAGCAGAACGTCCCCTGATGATCCTGTCGGGCAATGAAATCGAACATTTCCTGCTTGGCATGGCGGCCATCTGGGTCGGCATTCCCTATGCGCCAATTTCGCCGGCCTATTCGCTGATTTCGACTGACTATGGCAAGCTGCGCCACATAGCCGGCCTGCTCACCCCCGGCATGGTCTATGCCAGCGACGGCGAAAAGTTCGCCCCTGCCATCAATGCCGTATTCGGCGCCGAGATTCCCTTGGTCGTGCGCGCCAATCCCATTTCCGGTCGACCAGTTTCGGTCTTTGATGACCTGCTGACGACGCCGGTAACCGACGCGGTGGCCGCGGCCCATGAGGCTATCGCGGCCGATACTGTCGCCAAGGTGCTGTTCACCTCCGGCTCCACCGGCCTGCCCAAGGGCGTGATCACCACCAATCGTATGATGGCCTGTAACCAGCAGATGATCCGGCAGGCCCTGGCCTTTGTGGAAGACGAGCCTCCGGTCCTGCTCGATTGGATGCCCTGGAACCACGTGGCCGGTGGCAGTCACAATACCGGCCTTGCCATCTACAATGGCGGCAGCTTCTACATTGACGATGGCCAGCCCACGCCGGGCCGGTTTGATCGGACGCTGGAAAACCTGGCACTTGTTCAGCCGACATTTTTCACCAATGTCCCCAAAGCCTATGAAATTCTGGTCGGGGCGCTGGATGAGTACCCGCAGGCCCGGCGGAATCTGTTCGCGCGGCTCAAGGTCCTGCAATATGCGGGCGCAGGCCTGCCGCAGCATGTTTTTGAGGGGCTGCATCGGGCCGCGCTGGCCGAGACCGGCGAGCGCATCATGATCATCACCGGTTATGGCTCGACCGAGACGGCGCCCTTTGCTTCCACGACCACCTGGCCGGTTGAAGAGGCCGGACATATCGGATTGCCCGCCGCCGGCATTGCCTTCAAGCTCGTGCCCAGCGGTGACAAGACCGAACTCCGCCTCAAGGGCCCCAATGTCACGCCCGGCTACTGGCGCGACGCCGAAAAGACCGCCGAGGCTTTTGACGAGGAAGGCTTCTACAAGATCGGCGACGCGGTCCGCTTTGCTGATCCTCAGGACCTCTCCAAAGGTCTGGTTTTCGACGGCCGCGTCACGGAGGACTTCAAGCTCTCCACGGGTACCTGGGTCAATTTCGCCGCCGTGCGCTCGGGGGTCATAGCCGCCTGCGCCCCGCTGATCCGCGACGTGGTCATTACCGGCCTCGACCGCAATTTCATCGGCGCGATGATCTTTCCGGATATGGCGGCCTGCGCGCGCCATGCGGGGTTGCCCGCTGATGCAGGTGCGGAGGCCATTCTGGCCCATCCCGCCGTCCGGCAGACATTTGCGCAAAGCCTTGCGGCTTTGGCCGAAAAGGCAACCGGCAGCTCAAACCATGTCGCCCGCGCCTTGCTGATGCTCGACGCCCCCGACATCGACAAGGGCGAAGTTACCGACAAGGGATCGATCAACCAACGCGCCGTGCGCACGCACCGGGCCACTTTGCTCGAAAGCCTCTACGCTGATGCACCAGGTCCCGACATTTTCGTTCTAGCCAGGAAAGGCGCCTAGTATGAGCAAAGGCCTCCGCCTCACCTTCGACGACGCCTACCTGCTTGGAGGCGCCCGCACGCCCTTTGTCGACTATCGCGGCGCCTTGAGCGAGATCTCACCCATCGACCTCGGCATCAAGGCGGCGCGCGCTGCTATTGAAAGGACCGGCGTCAAGGCTGCCGATATCGGCCACACCATTGCCGGCTCCATGGCCCAGGCCTCGTTCGACGCCTATGTCACGCCGCGCCATATTGGGCTCTATGCCGGCGCGCCAATCGATGCGCCGGCGCATCTCGTGCAGCGCATCTGCGGCACCGGCATCGAGGTCATCGCCCAGGCGGCGGATTCGGTCTCACTGGGCCGCGTCGACCTGGCCCTGGCCGCAGGCTGTGAATCGATGAGCCGCAACCCGATTGCCGCCTACACCCATCGCAATGGCTTTGCCATGGGTAAGGTGGAGTTCAAGGACTTCCTCTGGGAAGCGCTCTACGACCCGGCCGGCTGTGTCAATATGGGCGACACGGCGGAGAACCTCGCCAAGCAGTACAACATCCCGCGCGAGCGGGTGGACCGCTTCGCCGAGCGCAGCTTCAACCGCGCCATCGCGGCCCGGGACGCACGCATCCTCGCCGAGGAAATCGTTCCGGTGATCAGCGAAACCTTCGAGATCGAAACGCTCGACAAGCGTGGCATCAAGCTGCCGCGCGGTGTCGAGAGCGTCGACACGGATTCGCACATCCGTCCCTCGCCCTATGAGGTCCTGTCCAAGCTCCGCCCCGCCTTTGGCGGCGTGCAGACCGGCGGCAATTCCTCGGCCATCGTCGATGGGGCAGGGGCTGTGCTTGTGGCTTCGGGCGCTTATGCCAGGGCCAATGGGCACAAGCCCCTGGCCCGTATTCTCGCCAGCGCTGCTGTCGGCGTGCCGCCACAGATCATGGGTATCGGACCGGCTCCCGCCATTCGTGCCGTGCTGGAAGTTGCCGGCATGCGGCTCGATCAGATCGACCGCATCGAGATCAACGAGGCCTTCGGCGCGCAGATCCTGGCCTGTGTCGATGAACTGGGACTGGACGAGGACAAGCTTAACGTCAATGGCGGCGCCATCGCCATCGGCCATCCGCTGGGCGTTACCGGCATCCGGCTCGGCTTGACCCTGGCCAATGAACTCAAGCGCTCCGGCACCCGCTACGGCATCGCCTCGGCCTGTATCGGCGGCGGCCAGGGCATTGCCATGCTGATCGAGAACCCGGAGGCCGCGTGATGGATATTGCCGGTAAGGTTGCCTTCGTCACTGGCGGCGCCTCGGGCCTCGGCGCGGCCACGGCGCGCACCCTCGCGGCAGGCGGCGCAAAGGTCGGTATTTTCGACCGCGACGCCGCCAAGGGTGAGGCCATTGCGGCCGAACTGGGCGGAAAATTCTTCACCGTTGACGTCTCGGACGCCGCCAGCGCCGAAGCGGCGGTAACGTCGGCCGTGGAAGCGCTCGGCGCCCCTTCGGTGCTGGTCAATTGCGCCGGCATCGGCACGGCCGGGCGCATTGTCGGGCGCGAAGGCCCCATGGCTCTGGATGCCTTTACCCGGGTCATCAACGTCAATCTGGTGGGCAGCTTCAACATGATGCGGCTTTGTGCCCATGCCATGTCCTTGGCGGAAGCCGACCAGAACGGTCAGCGCGGGGTGATCATCTCCACCGCCTCGGTCGCCGCATTTGAAGGACAGATCGGCCAGGCCGCCTATGCCGCCTCCAAGGGAGGCATCGTCTCGCTGACCCTGCCGGCCGCGCGCGAATTTGCCCGTTTCGGCATTCGTGTTCTCGCCATCGCGCCGGGCCTCTTCCTGACGCCATTGCTGGAGGGCCTGCCGCAGGAGACGCAGGAGGGCCTTGCCGCCGCTATTCCCAATCCGGCCCGCCTCGGTCGGCCGGACGAATTCGCGGCCCTGGTCAAGTCCATGGTCGAGAACGACTATCTCAATGGCGAAGTGGTGCGGCTCGACGGCGCCCTGCGCATGCAGCCCAAATAGGAGCCCGGGATGTTCAGCAACACCACACGGGTGGAAATCCAGTTCGGCGATTGCGACCCGGCCGGCATCGTCTATTACCCCAATTATTTCCGCTTCTTCGACAATGCCACCGCGGCCATGCTCTCGGCGGCCTTTGCCATGCACAAGCGCAACTGGCTGGCCCATTACGGCATTGCCGGCATTCCCATGGTCGATACCGGCGCCCGCTTCATCCGGCCATCCAGTTTTGGCGATGTTGTCGAGATCAGGAGCGAGATTGCCGAGCTGGGCCGTTCCAGCTTTGCCGTCAAGCACAGCCTCCTCAAGGATGGCGAGCTTGCCATTGAGGCCCATGAAAAGCGCGTCTGGGTCGTGCGCAGCGAGGATGGCGGCATTCGTTCTGCGCCGTTGCCCGAAGAAGTCCGCACGCTCCTGGGCCAGCCCGCATGACCAACCCGAAGGAAAAACTGATGCCCCAGGAGCAGGTGCTCACCATCACCAAAACGGGTTCGATCTGCCATCTGCAGCTCAACCGCCCCGACAAGCGCAACGCGCTCAACGACGATCTCATCGCCGCACTCGACGCCTTTTTTGCGGCGGTTCCGGCGTCGGCACGGGCGATCGTCATTTCCGGCACCGGCGGGCATTTTTCTTCCGGGCTTGATCTGTCCCAGCATGTGGCTCGCCAGCCGCTTGAGGTCATGGCCCATTCGCGCAACTGGCACCGGGTCATGGCGATGATCGCCAATTCGACCGTGCCGGTCATTGCGGCCATGAATGGCGCGGTCATGGGCGGTGGCCTGGAACTGGCCGCCACCTGCCATGTGCGGGTCGCCGAGGAAACCGTGCGGTTCCAGATGCCCGAGGGATTGCGCGGCATTTTTGTTGGCGGCGGCGGCTCGGTGCGCATTTCCCGTCTCATCGGTCCCGACCGGATGACCGAGATGATGCTGACTGGGCGCTCCTATTCGGGCATTGAGGGCGAGCGTCTGGGCCTTGCCCACCATGTGGTGCCCGAGGGCAGTGCCTTGGAAAAGGCCTTTGAACTGGCCGGGCGCATCGCGAAAAACTCGCCCACCATCAATGGTTTCATCATCCAGGCTATTGCCCAGATCGGCACCATGCCGCCTGAAGCCGGCCTCTATGCTGAAAGCCTGACGGCCGCATTGAGCCAGACGGGTCCCGATGCGGAAGAGGGCCTGCGGGCCTTCCTCGAGAAACGTGCCCCCAATTTTGGCTGAATTGGCTCCAGCCTCATTGCGGGGCTGGCGGCTGCCTGCTTCTGGTTCAGATCAGGCGGTCGAGCAGGGCCAGCAACAGCGCCCGCGCCTCTGTGCCGCCCAGCTGCGTGACGATTTCGTCTTCCAGGGCTCGGTGCCGGGACTTGGCCAATCGCAGAAAGTTCTGGCCCGCCGTGGTCAGGTGCAGCGCATTGGCGCGCTTATCCTCCAGCGAAGGAATGCGTTCGACCAGCCCGCGCTGTTCCAGGCCGTGCACCAGCGTCACGAAATTGGCGCGCTTGATACCGAGCACCTCGGCAATTTCGGTCTGCTTGCGACCAGGATTGTCGTCGATCAGCACCAGCACGGAATAGTCGGCTGGTCGCAGCTTGAGTTCTTCGAAGACGGCGATGAACTTCTGGAATACGCTCAGTTGCGCCCGGCGCAGCCGGTAGCCCACAATCGAGGTTGTGGCATCGGTCTTGAGGGCGGCATCCGCCTCGGGACCACTGGGAGAAGATTTTCTGGCGCGGCTCATGGTCATTCGACCCTAGCGGTGCCGGTAGGGAAGGCAAGCCGGCAAGGGACCAACGGCGACAAATGCACCGAAAAATGCACAAGATAAGCGCCGGGCTTTCCAGCGGGCGAGTCATGCGCTGCGGTTATCGGTTGCAGGGTCTCAATCGATGATTTTGGCAAGTAAGCTGTCGTTCATATAGTCTGAGTGTTATAGGTTGGCGGGCAATTGTCATTTTACTTGCGCCCCTGGAGCACCTTAAATCGACGCCGAAGGTAGGGGAGACCTGAGTGTTTAGAGACGAGTCCGCTTTGGGACGATTGGTGGTGGGGCTGGCAAGGGCTCTGGCGATCGCCGGGGGTCTGGTGCTCATGGCCATGGTCGCCATGATCGTGGTCAGCATCATTGGGCGCGCCTTGCTGTTCATCGGACTGCGGCCGATCACCGGAGACTATGAGCTGGTGTCGATCGGCATGGGGTTTGCCATTTTTGCCTTCATGCCCTGGGCGCATCTGACCCGAAGCCATGCCCTGGTGTCACTCGTCACCGATAGCTTTGGCGTGCGCATCAATAGCTGGATACTGGTCATCACTGACATCATGATGCTCGTGGCATCCGCCTTTATCGCGTGGCGGCTCTATTTCGGCATGATGGACAAGTTCGCCTACCGCGAAACCACACTGCTGCTGCGCTTTCCGTTGAGCTGGGCCTATGCGCTGGCCTTTGTCGGCGCGGTAGTTCTGGTCGTGGTGGCCCTTTACGTCTTGGGACGATCCTTGAGCTATGCCCTTAGCGGCGAAGCCGAGCCCAAGCAGGCGGGAGCGGAAGTATGACCGCATTGATGCTTGGTTTCCTCGGCTTGCCGGCCGTCCTCATTCTGATCTTCCTGCGCGTGCCCATCGGCATTGCCATGCTCACCATCGGGGTGTTCGGCAGCTGGTTGGTCACCGGTAGCTTCAATCCTATCTCCGCACAATTCAAGAACCTGGCCTATTCCACCTACGCGTCCTATTCGCTCTCGGTGGTGCCGCTCTTTCTGCTCATGGGCCAGTTCGCCACTCTCGGTGGCCTGTCTGCGGGGCTCTTCAATGCGGCGGCGGCTTGGCTCGGGCACAAGCGGGGCGGCGTCGCCATGGCCGCCATCGGTGCCAGTGCCGGCTTTGGCGCTATTTGCGGGTCCTCGCTGGCCACCGCGGCAACAATGGGCCAGGTGGCCCTGCCTGAGTTGAAGAAATACGGCTATTCAGGCGCCCTTTCCACCGGCGCAGTCGCAGCGGGCGGCACGCTTGGCATTCTCATCCCGCCCTCCATCATCCTGGTGATCTTTGCGGTCCTGACCGAGCAGAATATTGCCAAGCTGTTCATGGGCGCCTTTGTGCCCGGCATTCTGGCGGCGATCGGCTATATCATCGTCATCATGCTCTATGTCCGCATGGTTCCCGGTTCGGGCGGCGTGCGCGAGCGTCTCCCTTATAGCGAGCGGTTCCGGGCGCTGTTCAAGACCTGGCCGGTGCTGGTGGTTTTCCTGGCGGTGATCGGCGGCATCTATGCCGGTATCTTTACGCCCACCGAAGCGGCCGCGGTCGGCGCCGCGGGCACCTTCCTCATCGCCCTGGCGGCCCGCAGCCTGGATCGCAAGACGATCATGGAAGCGTGCCTCGCCACGGCCAGCTCCACGGCCATGATCTTCCTCATCGTGCTGGGTGCGGCCGCACTCAATGGCTTCCTGGCTTTGTCTCAGGTGCCTCAGGTTCTGGCCGCATGGGTCGGGGAGCAGGGCTTCAATCCCTGGCTCGTCATGATCCTGGTGCTGATCTTCTATCTGGTGATGGGCTGCGTCATGGACTCGCTCTCCATGATACTTCTCACCGTGCCGATCCTCTATCCGATGATGTCGGTGCTCGATTTCGGCCTGACGCCGGACGAGTTCGGCATCTGGTTCGGTATTATCGTGCTGATCGTGGTGGAAGTGGGTTTGATAACCCCACCCGTGGGCATGAATCTGTTTATCATCAATTCCATGGCTCGAGAAACGAAGCTGTCGGAAACCTATCGCGGCGTCCTGCCCTTCGTGGCCAGCGACATGGTCCGCACCGCCATTCTGGTTGCATTCCCGCCCATCACTTTGGGGCTGGTCTGGATGCTTTACTAGAATATTGACCCGCCTGCGCCCGATCGGGGAGACTGGGCGCAAGCAGTGAACCGGCCAATTTGGCCAAGACAGGGAGGAAAAATCCAATGAAGACCAAGATGTTGGTTATGGGGGCGCTGACTGCGCTGGCCATGTCCACCAGTGCCTTTGCCCAGGAAGTCACTCTGCGCATTCACCAGATGCTGCCGGCTCAGGCCACTATCCCGGCCCAGGCCATCGAGCCCTGGGCGGCCAAAGTGGCTGACGAGTCCGGCGGTCGCATCAAGTTCGAACTTTATCCGGCCATGCAGCTCGGTGGCGCGCCGCCGGAACTTTATGACCAGGCCAAGGATGGTGTGGTCGACATCATCTGGACCGTGCTCGGCTATACCCCCGGCCGCTTCCCCAAGTCGGAAGTGTTCGAATTGCCGTTCATGACCCCCAATGGCGAAGTGGGCTCGGCCGCCTTCTACAACTACGTCATGGAAAATTCGGCTGAAGAATTTGCCGGCGTGCATGTCATTGCCCTGCATACCCATGGTCCGGGCCTGTTCCACTCCAAGAACCCGATCACCAGCCTGGAAGACCTCCAGGGCATGAAGGTGCGCGGTGGTTCCCGGATCATCTCGGACATGCTGGCCAATCTGGGTGCCGAACCGATCGGCATGCCCGTGCCGCAGGTCACCGAGGCGCTCTCCAAGGGCGTTATCGATGCCACCACAATCCCCTGGGAAGTGACGCCGTCGCTGCGCGTGGCCGAGCTGGTCAAAAATCACACCGGCTTCACCAGCCAGAATGGTCTTTACACCCAGACCTTCGGCTTCGTGATGAACATGGACAGCTATAACAACCTGCCCGACGACCTGAAGGCGATCATCGACGCCAATTCCGGCCTCGAAACCTCGCGTCAGTTCGGCCGCGTCATGGACAATGGTGATGCCACTGGCCTCTCCATTGCCGTCAATGCTGGCAACAACGTTGTCCAGCTCGATGAAGCCGAAACGCAGCGCTGGATCGATGCGGCCCAGCCGACCATCGACAAGTGGTTCGCCGACATGGAAGCGCAGGGCATTGACGGCCAGGCACTCTATGCGGCCGCCCAGGCCGCCGTCGAAGCCCAGATGTAAGTTAGACAATCTGAACACGATGAAGGGCCCGGTCAGTGCGCTGACCGGGCCCCTTTCTTTTTGCGCTGTGCACGGACTTCCGTGCCTGCCTCGGCAGCGGAGCAGTTCCTACCCCGGCAAGCCCACATAGTTTTCTGCCAGCACTTCCTGCGCGGCGCGCGAGCCGGCCAGATAGTCGAACTCGGCGCGCTGGATGCGGCGGCCAAAGCGTCCGGTTTCAGGGAAGGTGTGCAAGAGGCTCGTCATCCACCAGCTGAAACGCTCGGCCTTCCAGATCCGGGCCAGAGCCCGCTGAGAATAAGTGTCGATGCCTGCCTGTGAGGCTTCGGCGTAATGCTCGATCAGCGCATCGGCAAGCATGCCCACATCGCTCATCGCCAGGTTTAGCCCCTTGGCGCCTGTTGGCGGCACGATATGGGCGGCATCGCCCGCCAGGAAAAGCCGTCCAAACCGCAGTGGTTCGGCCACAAAACTGCGCAGCGGCGCGATGGATTTTTCGATCGAGGGTCCGGTCTGCAGGGCTTCGGCGGTTTCACTGTTGAGGCGCAGGCGCAATTCGTCCCAGAAGCGCTCGTCGCTCCAGCTTTCCACCTTCTCTTCGGCAGGCACCTGCACATAATAGCGGCTGCGGGTCATGGAACGTTGCGAGCACAGAGCAAAGCCGCGCTCGTGATGGGCATAGATCAGTTCGTGAGCCACCGGCGGCTTGTCGACCAATACGCCCAGCCAGCCAAAGGGATAGACGCGCTCGAACGTGGTGAGTGCTTCGGCCGGAACGCTGGCCCGGCAGACCCCGTGATAGCCGTCGCAGCCGGCGATGTAGTCGCAATCGAGCCGGTGGGTCACCCCGTCCCTGGACCAGGTTACATAGGGCTGGCCGTCGAAATCATGCACGGCAACGTCGTCGGCCTCATAGATCGTTTCGCCCTGCCGGGCTTCCATCAGGTCGCGGGTAACCTCCGTCTGGCCATAGACGGTGACATGATTGCCGACCAGTCCTGTAAAGTCGATGCGCAGCCGGTCGCCATCGAAGCTCAGATCAGTGCCGTGATGGACCAGCCCTTCCGCATCCAGACGGTCGGCCACCTGTGCCCGGTGCATCAGGTCGACGGAGCCTTGCTCCAATACGCCGGCCCGAATACGACCCAGCACGTAGTCGGCGCTCTTGCGCTCGAGAATGACGTTGTCAATGCCTGCCAGATCCAGCAGGCGGCCCAGCATGAGGCCGGCGGGTCCGGCGCCAATAATGGCGACCTGTGTACGCATGTGCTCCTCCCATTTTGCGCAATCATGCGCATCTAGGGGGCGTGCGTGAATGGACAGAGCGCGCAAACTCTTGCATTATCTGAACATGACCTCGATCCCCACCTACACCCTCTATGGCGAAACCGACAAGGATGCCCGACAGGATTGGTTGCACTGGGAAACTATCCAGGCTCGCAGCCGCCTGCATGATTATCGCATAGCCCCGCACCGGCACGATCAGTTCTTCCAGGTGCTTCACCTCAGTGCTGGGCAGGCAAAAATGGCTCTGGATGGTGATGTGCACCCGCTTGTGCCCGAAAGTGTGGCTGTCGTGCCCGCCGGCACGGTGCATGGCTATGCCTTCAGCACCGATGTGCGGGGTTTGGTGGTGACCCTTATGGAACGCGATCTGGCGGGGTTGGGTCTGCCGGTACCGCCAGCCATGGTTATTGACAGTGGTTGCGGCGATATCGTCGCCGCCCTGGCTCGCCTCACCACAGAGGCGGATCGACCTGGCGCCGCGCATGACGTGGCCATGCGGGCCCATCTGACCCTGCTGCTGGTCTCGCTGCAGCGTGCGGGACCGGAGAGTGAGGCGGCAGACGCCGGCGGGCGGGCCGCGCAATTGGTGGCGCGGTTTCGCGAACTGGTCGAGCAGGGCTATCGTCAATCCCGGCGAGTGGCAGACTATGCCGATGCCATCGGGATCAGTCATACGCACCTCAATCGCCTGTGCCGGCAGCGTCTGGGCCTGTCGGCGCTGGCTGTGATCGAGCAGCGGGTGGCGCTGGAGGCCAGGCGGCAATTGCTGTTCTCGGCCCTGCCGATCAAGCAGATCGGCGCCGAACTCGGCTATGATGATCCGGCCTATTTTTCCCGCTTCATCACTCGTCTCTATGGCATGTCCCCGGCATCGCTGCGCGACCGCATGCGGCGGCATTGAGCTTGGTGCGGGCTACCCGCCGTCGTGCCGCAGGCGCTCGGCCACCTCGCGCACCGACTGCATCAGATTGGCTGTGGCAAGGGAGGTGGCCGTATCGGTTCGGGTGGTGAAGCCCACTGGGCCCAGTGTTTCGCTGGTATCCACCGGCAATATGGCCAATTGCCCTTCGGCCACGTCATCGGCCACCACGCCTTCAGAGATGATCCATATCGAGTCATTTTGGCGCACATAGGAGCGGCCAAAGGCATTGGAGACCGTTTCGATTTCGTCCCGCAACTGGGTAACCCCATGCGCCAAGAGGATGCGCTCCACCACCGGTCGGATCACCGAGTCGGGTGTGGGCATCAGGATCTGGTAGCTCTCGATCAGCGGCAGGCTGAATTCCTGAGCGCTGAGCACGGGGTGCCCCGGACGCACGGCCAGCACCACGCGTTCCGAATACAGATGTTCGAAGCTGAGCCCCATCATGGCATTCGGTTCGGCCATGCGTCCGATCACCAGATCGACATCGCCGGTGCGCAGCAGTGAGAGCAGGTATCCGTTTGGCCCGGTGATGATGCGGGTGGTTACGCCAGTATTCTGGTCGGTAAAGGCGCGGACGGCGTCGGGCAGCATGCGTGCCGACACGGTTGGCAGGGCCCCCACCCGCACCATGGCTGCATCATGGGTGCCCCGCGCCGCATCGATGCCCTGCCGCAGCGCCGCGATGCTGGTGGACGCATATCGGAAAAACACTTCACCAAAGGAGGTGAGGGCCAGACGCCGCCGGCTGCGATCGAACAATTGCTCGCCCAGCAGCGCCTCAAGCTCCTGAATGGTCTTGGTAGCGGCTGGCTGGCTGATATTGAGCGCGTCGGCGGCCCCGGCCATGGATCTCAGGCGCGCCACCTCCAGAAAGCAGGCGATGTGCCGAAGCCGGATTCGGGGGTCGATGATGCGTTGAGCCATGACGTTCAGTTATCGCTATTGGGGAAATCGAGCCGGATTTCTCAATTGCGGGGTCAACTCGATAACCCATGGATTATGAAATGCCCGAGACTTATCATTTTACAGCGCCCGTGCCAGCCCCTTAAATCGGAACAAGAGGACGCCATGACTTTCACCCGCATCAACGGCACATTGCTGCACTTTCGCCTTTCTGGGCCGGAGGATGCCCCGGCGTTGGTCTTCGTCAATTCCCTGGGCACCGATGCGCGCATTTGGGACGAGGTGATCGCGGCCTTGTCAGGCCAATATCGGTGCCTGTCCTATGACAAGCGTGGCCACGGCCTCAGCGACGCACCCCAGGGCGACTACAGCCTCGACGATCACCTCGATGATCTCGCCGGTCTCATGGACCAAACCGGCATTGGCCGGGTCGTGGTCATCGGCGTGTCGGTCGGCGGGTTGATTGCCCAGGGCCTTGCCCTTCGTGCCCCCGAGCGCGTGGCGGGTCTGGTTCTGTGTTGCACAGCGCCGCGCATGGGCGACGCCGCCATGTGGTCTGCCCGCATCGAAACGGCGCGGACCGAGGGCCTCCTGCCCCTGGCCGATCCGGTCATGGAGCGCTGGTTCAGCCCCGGCTTCCGGGCGCAACACACTGTCGAGTTGAGTGGCTGGCGCAACCTTTTCCTGCGCACCGATCCGCTTGGCTATGCCAATACCTGCGCCACCTTGCGCGATACCGATCTGACATCGCGTATTCCGGCCATTTCGGCGCCGACGCTGATCCTGGCCGGCAGCGCTGATCTTGCTGCGCCGGTCGATCTGGTGCGCAACTGCACCGCTATTCCTGGCTCACGTTTCGAAGTTCTCGATGGCGTTGGCCACATTCCCGGCATTGAGCAACCGGCCGCCGTGGCGCGCCTGGTGCGTGATTTTCTCAAGGAGGTCGGCCATGGCTGACGCGACTTTGTTTGACCGCGGCATGCGCACGCGCCGCTCGGTCCTGGGCGACAACCATGTCGACAATGCCACGGCGCGCAAGACCGGATTTGACGAGGACTTCCAGACCTTCATCACCGAAGGCGCCTGGGGCTCGGTCTGGTCACGGCCTGGTCTGACCCGGCGCGAGCGCTCGATCATCACCCTGGCGTTGCTTGCCGGCCTCGGACACGAGGAAGAATTCGCCATGCATGTGCGCGCCACGGTCAATACCGGCGCCACTGAAGACGATATCAAGGAACTGCTGCTGCATGTGGCCGTCTATGCCGGCGTGCCTGCAGCCAACAGCGCCTATAAAATTGCCAAAAACGAACTCGCCAAGCGCCAGGAGGCAGCACAATGAGTGGCATCATTCTACCCGGAGCCGACGGACTGCTGTTCCAGCGCGACCGCGACTGGCATCCGCCCGCCGATACACCCGGCTACAAGTCGTCCACCTTCCGGGCGCCCAAGCACAGTCTGCTCTCTCTGGGGCCGACCAAGTCGGAAATGACCGGTCCCACCTTTGGGCACGAAAAGCTCGGCGCGCTCGACAATGACCTCATCCGCAATTTCAGCCAGGACGGCACCGATGCCATCGGCCAGCGCATGATCGTCTACGGACAGGTGCTCGATGAGAATGCCCGGCCCGTGCCCAACACGCTGGTGGAATACTGGCAGGCCAATGCCGGCGGTCGCTATCGCCACAAGAAGGAAGGGTATCTCGCCGCGCTCGATCCCAATTTCGGCGGCTTCGGCCGTTCGATCACCGACGCGAACGGCTTCTATCACTTCCGCACCATCAAGCCCGGCGCCTATCCCTGGCCCAATACCGGCAATGACTGGCGTCCGGCCCATATCCACTTCTCGGTTTTCGGCCATGCCTTTGCGCAGCGCCTGATCACCCAGATGTATTTCGAGGGCGACCCGATGATCTGGCAGTGCCCGATTGTCTCGACCATCCCCGACAAGTCGGCCATCGACCAGTTGATCGCCCGGCTTGATCGCCTCAACACAACGCCCATGGATGCGCTCTGCTACCGCTTCGATATCGTGCTGCGCGGCCGCCGCTCGACCATGTTCGAAAACAAGCTGGAGGGGAACTGATGCTGCACCCTGTTCCGACCCTGAAAGAAACCCCGTCCCAGACCGCTGGCCCCTATGTCCATATCGGCATGACGCCCAATTTCTGCGGCATCACCGGAGTTGTCGACGCCGATTTGGGCAAGACCATGATCAACGGCGAAGTCGAGGGTGAGCGCATCAACGTGGCCGTCAACGTGTTTGACGGCGCGGGCGTGCCCCTGTTCGACGGTGTTGTCGAAATCTGGCAAGCCGATGCCAGCGGCAATTTCACCGGTCCCACGGCCCCCAATTCCAACTCTGCGCCCGCCTTTACCGGCTGGGGGCGCCAGCCGCTGACCGAGGCGGGGGCTGCCACCTTCGAAACCGTCAAGCCCGGCCGCGTGCCGGGGCCAGATGGCAAGCTCATGGCGCCCCATATCGCGCTCTGGATCGTGGCGCGCGGCATCAATATCGGCCTCCAGACCCGCCTCTATTTCGAGGACGAGGCCGAGGCCAATGCGAGTGATTTCGTGCTTAACAAGATCATGGACAAGCGTCGCCGCGAAACCCTGATCGCGCGGAAAGACGGCTCGACCTATACGCTGGACATCCATCTCCAGGGCGAAAAGGAAACCGTGTTCTTCGACATGTGAGGTGGGCCTGAAGCGCCCCCTCCCGACCTCCCCCTCAAGGGGGAGGTGTCGCAGCCAGTCTGTCGCTCGATCTGCGCAAAATCACCGGCCCGATATCCCCCCTTGCAGGGGAGGTTGGGAAGGGGGATGGTCGACGCGAAGCACGAAACGAAGCACTGAGCGATGACCCTCCTTTCCGCCCTCGCCGGCGATCCGGAAATCGAAACCCTGCTCTCGGACGAGGCCCAGCTAGCCGCCATGCTGGCATTCGAACGCGCCTTGGCCGAGGCCAGTGCGGAAGTGGGCTTCATCTCCGAGGATGCCGCGACGACGATTCTGTCTGCCCTTCGTAGTTTCCAGCCCGACTGGCCGGACCTAGAAGCCGGCATGGCCCAGGATGGCGTCGTCGTTCCAGCGCTGATCAGGCAGCTCAAGGCACTGTTTCCCGAACCGCATCGTGCTGCCCTGCACAAGGGCGCCACCAGCCAGGACGTCACTGACACCGCGCTGATGCTGCAGCTGGCGGAAATCTTCGACGTCTATGAAGCGCGGCTTTCTGCGCTGCTGGAAAAGCTCGACCTCCTGGCTGCCGAGAATGGCGGCAAGGCGCTCATGGCCCATACTCGCATGCAGGTGGCCCTGCCCACGACATGGGGGGCAAAGCTAGCCTCATGGTCCGAGCCGCTCAAGCGTCACTTGCAGGCGCTGGTTTCCATGCGCCGCAGCCTTCTCGTCGTCCAGCTCGGTGGCCCGGTCGGCGATCGCGGCAGCTTTGGCACCCAGGGCGATACCATCGCCGCGGGCATGGCCAAACGCCTCGATCTGGGCCTCGCTACGCCCTGGCAGGCGACCCGCGACCCCATCATGGCGTTGGGGAGCCTTCTTGCGCAGATCTCTGGCTCGCTGGGCAAGCTCGGCATGGATGTAACGCTTTTGGCGCAGAACGAGATCGGCGCAATCGGCCTTGCCGGCGGCGGCGGGTCCTCGGCCATGGCGCACAAGTCCAACCCGGTTAATGCCGAGGTTCTGGTGGCGCTGGCCCGCTACAATGCCGGCCTTTCGGGTACGCTGGCGCAAGCCCAGGTGCACGAGAATGAGCGCTCCGGCGCCGCCTGGACGCTCGAATGGCTGACCCTGCCGCCCATGCTGGTCACGACCGGCGCCAGCCTGCGAATGACCCGGAAACTGCTCGATCAGCTCCGCATCGCCTAGAGCGTTTCCAGCAAATCTGGCAACGGTTTTGCGGATCGCAAACGCGAATGTTCTAGCTCAGCATGGAACGCAGCTCCGCTTGAACCTTCTGCATGGGCTTGAGATAGAGCCTGACCAATTCGCCGATTTCCGCCCGGTTGACCGGCAGACCGATATTGAGGGCGGCAATCACCTTGCCCCGCGCATTGGCGACCGGCACGGCGATCGATCTGAGGCCTAGCTCCACCTCCTGGTCGATTAGCGCATAGCCTTGCGCCCGGACCGTTTCCAGGATCGCCATCAGGGCTTCGATGTCGGTGATCGTATGGGGCGTGCGCGCCACCGGTGGCGTGCTTTCGAGCAGTTTTCGGGCCTCTGCTTCGGACAGGGCCGCCAGCATCACTCGCCCCATCGAGGTGCAAAAGGCCGGCAGGCGCGAACCGGGCATCAGGGCAATGGACATGACTTTGCGCTGGGCGGCGCGGGCCACATAGACGATCTCGGCCTCGTCCAGAATGGAAACCGATGAGCTTTCGCCCAGTTCGTCAGAAAGACGATCCAGCAGCGGTTGCACCATTTGCGGCAGGGGCATGGTCGCGAGGCACGCCGTACCAAGACGCAGGATGCGGGGGGTCAGGGTGAAATACTTCCCGTCATAATCGGCATAGCCGAGGTGGGCGAGCGTCAGCAGGCAACGGCGCGCGGTGGCGCGATCAAGGCCGGATGCTGCCGAAACGTCAGAGATCGATTGGCGGGGACGATCGGCGGTGAAGGCCTCGATCACCGAAAGCCCCTTGGCGAGGCCACCCATAATGTCACGCTCAAGCATGTCCGCCTCAGTTTGTGCGATATATCAACAAGTGAAGCATATCGCACAAACTGCATTGCCCACAACTCGCGCGACGGCGTATTTCAGACAACACAATCCGGCATTTGAGGAAGGACCAGAACGCCCATGGACAAGACAGTCCCCGATCTCGCCACGGCAGTGGCAGGGATTGAAGACGGAATGGTGCTGATGGTGGGCGGCTTCGGCGGCTCCGGCGCGCCGATCGAGCTCATCCACGCCCTGATCGACCGTTTCAAGGCCACCGGCAGCCCGAAAAGCCTCACCGTGGTCAACAACAATGCCGGCAATGGCCGCATCGGCATCGCCGCCATGATCGATGCGGGCATGGTCGCCAAGATGATCTGTTCGTTTCCGCGCTCTGCTGATCCGCGCGCCTTCACCGAGAAATATCTCGCCGGTGAGATCGGGCTCGAACTGGTGCCGCAGGGCACCCTGGCCGAACGCATCCGCGCCGGTGGCGCCGGCATTCCGGCCTTCTACACGCCGGCCAGCTACGGCACCGATGTCGCCAAGGGCAAGCCGGTGGCCGAGTTCGACGGCAAGCACTATGTGCAGGAGCGCTGGCTCAAGGCCGACGTGGCCATCATCAAGGCCGAACTGGCCGACACGCTGGGCAACCTCACCTATCGCAAGGCTGCCCGCAATTTCTCGCCCCTGATGGCGTCCGCCGCCGCCAAGACGATCGTGCAGGCCACAAAGATTGTGCAGCCGGGCGAGATCGATCCCGAACATGTCGTGACCCCGGGCATCTTCGTCGATGCCATTGTTGAGGTCAGCGATCCCAAACAGGAAGAAGCCCTGATGCGCGAAGGAGTGGCCTACGCATGACCAGCAAGCTCTCAAACGCCCAGATCGCCTGGCGCGCCGCCCAGGACATCGAGGACGGCGCCTATGTGAACCTCGGCATCGGCTTTCCTGAAATGGTCGCCAAGTTCCAGCCACCGGGCAAGCAGGCCATCTTCCACACCGAGAACGGCGTGCTGAACTTCGGTGAAGCGCCGGCCGCAGGCGAAGAGGACTGGGACCTCATCAATGCGGGCAAGAAGGCTATTACCCTTCGTCCCGGCGCGGCCTTCTTCCACCATGCCGACAGCTTCGCCATGGTGCGCGGCGGACACCTCGATGTGGCGATCCTGGGCACTTATGAAGTGGCCGAGAATGGCGATCTCGCCAACTGGTCGACCGGCCCCAAGGGCGTTCCTGCCGTCGGTGGTGCCATGGACCTGGTGCATGGCGCCAAGCGCGTGGCGGTGATCACCGATCATGTGACCAAGGACGACAAGCCCAAGCTGGTCAAGCGTTGCACCCTGCCATTGACCGGCGTCGGCTGCGTCACCCGCGTCTATACCAGCCTTGCCGTGCTCGACATCGAGAATGGCCGCTTCGTCCTGCGCGAAAAGCTGCCCACGATGAGTGTCGCGGAATTGCAGGCTGTAACCGGCGCCGAAATGGTGCTGCCCGACCAGATCGGCGACCTCGTCGCCCCGGAGCTTTGAGATGACCGAGGCCTATATCTGCGCCTATAAGCGCACCCCCATCGGCCGTTTCGGCGGGTCGCTCTCCGCGGTCCGTCCCGACGATCTCGGCGCCATTCCTCTGAAGGCCCTGATGGCCGAGTACGCCTCGGTCGATTGGGAAGCCGTCGACGACGTCATCTTCGGCAATGCCAATGGCGCGGGCGAGGAGAACCGCAACGTGGCGCGCATGAGCGCGCTGCTAGCTGGGTTCCCCGTCGGCGTCACCGGCACGACCATGAACCGGCTCTGCGGCTCGGGCATGGATGCGGTGATCACTGCGGCCCGGGCCATCAAGTCGGGTGAGGCGGAACTGCTTATTGCCGGCGGCACCGAGAGCATGAGCCGAGCCCCCTTTGTGCTGCCCAAGGCGGAAACAGCCTTTTCCCGCAACGCCGAAATCTACGACACCACCATTGGCTGGCGCTTCGTCAACCCGCTGATGAAGGCGCAATACGGCGTCGATTCCATGCCTGAGACCGGCGAGAACGTCGCGCAGGAATTCGGCGTCTCCCGCGAGGCGCAGGATCATTTTGCGGTGCGCAGCCAGGACAAGGCAGTGGCGGCACAGCAGAATGGTCGCCTCGCTAAGGAAATCGTGCCGGTCACCATCCCGCAGAAAAAGGGCGATCCAACAATCGTCGACAAGGACGAGCATCCGCGCGCCGGTACCACCATGGAAACCCTGGGCAAGCTGCGCGCCCTCTTCCCCAACGGCACCGTCACGGCTGGCAATGCCTCGGGCGTCAATGACGGTGCGGCGGCTCTCATCATCGCCTCCGAAGCGGCGGCGAAAAAGCACGGCCTCACCCCCATCGCCCGTATTCTTGGCGGCGCCACCGCCGGCGTGCCGCCGCGCATTATGGGCATGGGTCCGGCCCCGGCGAGCAAGAAGCTCTTTGCGCGCCTCGGTCTCACCCAGGCTGATTTCGACATCATCGAGCTCAACGAAGCCTTTGCCAGCCAAGGCATAGCAGTTCTGCGCGATCTCGGCATTGCCGAGGACGACGCCCGCGTGAACCCCAATGGTGGCGCCATTGCCCTGGGCCATCCGCTTGGCATGAGCGGCGCCCGCATCACCGGTACGGCCGCGCTCGAACTCGCGCTCACCGGCAAAGGCCGGGCGCTGGCCACCATGTGCATCGGCGTTGGCCAGGGCATCGCCATCGCTCTCGAGCGGGTCTAGCGACCAGAACCGGCGTCGGTGGAAATCACCGGCGCCGATTGCTTTTGCGCGGTTGCAGGGCCACAAGCGCGTGTCCAGCTTTGTCCCGGCACGCTTCATGATCACCTGCTTCGATATCGGCGGCACCACCATCAAGGCCGCCACCGCAACCGCCCCCAACGCGCTCGCCACCATCGGGCGGGTCCCGACGCCCCTTGATGATTTCGAAGCGTTCACGGCCACTATTGCCAGCTTGGTGGAGCAGGGCGGAGCACCTGAGGGTACGCCGATTTCCATCTCCGTGACTGGCGTAGTCGATCCCGATACCGGCATCACCACCGTCGCCAATATTCCCTGCATCGATGGGCGCAATCTGGCCGGTGATCTGGCCACGCTTCTGGGCTGCACCGTCCTCGTCGCCAATGATGCCGACTGTTTTACCCTGGCCGAAGCCCATGCAGGGGCCGGGCAGGGGCATCGCGTCGTCTTCGGCGCCATTCTGGGCACCGGCATAGGCGGCGGCATCGTCGCCGATGGCCGCCTGTTCCGTGGTGCCGGCGGTCTCTCCGGCGAATGGGGCCATGGCACAGCCGTCGCCACAAAGGTCGGTGTACCGCCGTTCGAAGTGCCGCATTTCGCCTGTGGCTGCGGTCAGGCCGGCTGCGTCGATACGATCGGCGGGGCCCGCGGCATCGAGCGGCTGCACCGGCTGCTGCATGATGTCGATCTGCCCAGCACCGGCATCATCGCCGCCTGGCAGGCCGGCGATCCCGCTGCCTCGCAGACAGTGGATCTCCATGTGGAACTGGTGAGCGTACCTCTAGCATTGACCGTCAACATCGTCGGCCCTGACATCATTCCGGTCGGAGGCGGTCTGGGCAATGCCCATGCCCTGGTTGCCCGGTTGGACGCGGCGGTGCGCGCGCGTATCCTCAGGCGTATCGACCGGCCGCTTGTCGTGCCAGCACAACTGACCGTCGATGCGGGCCTGATTGGGGCAGCGAGCCTCGCCTATTCGGAGGGCGCGAAATGACCTTGCTTGAAATCTGTGTGGACGATGCCGATGGCTTGGCTGCGGCCATCGAAGGGGGCGCCGACCGCGTCGAACTCTGTTCCGTGCTCGAACTGGGCGGGCTCACTCCAATGCCTGGCCTCATGGCTCTGGCCGCCGCATCCCCGGCGCCGGTGCGCGCCTTGATCCGGCCCCGTGGCGGCGATTTTGTCTTCGGCCCACGAGATTGCGATGCCATGCTGGGCGATATCGAGGCGGTCCGCCAGGCCGGCCTAGAAGGCGTGGTGCTGGGCGCCAGTCTGCCCGATGGGCGCCTCGACATCGCCATGCTGGAGCGGCTGGTCGACGAGGCGGGCGAAATGCCCAAGACCCTGCACCGCGCCTTCGACCTCGTCCCCGATATGGCAGAGGCCGTGGAACAGGCTGTGGCCCTGGGCTTCGATACCATCCTGACCTCCGGGCGGACCCGCACCGCGCCGGAGGGAATCTCCGATCTCGCCTTGGCCCATAGATTTGCCGATGGCCGCATCACCATCATGGCCGGGTCGGGTGTCACCGCGGAAACGGCCCCTGCCATTCTCGCGGCCGCGCCCCTGGCGGCGCTGCATGGCGCCTGCGGCGAACCGGCGGACGCTGACTCAGCCCCCGCCCAGCGTCTCGGCTTCGTCAGTCCCACACGTCGCAAGACCAGCCGCGACCGCGTGGCCGCGCTCAAGGCGGCGATTTCAGGCTGATCGCATCTTCTATTCCCAGGCCTCAAGCATTGCATCGGCGACAAATTGCAGATGCTTGGCCATGGCGCTCCGCGCGGCGTCTGCATTGCCGCTGACCACGGCTGCGACGATGGCTTCATGGTCGCCCAGGATATGCTCGCGCACCTCGCCCACTTCCAGCAGGTGCTGGTGAAAGCGCGTATCGACCTCGTCGCCGCGCGCTTTCCATAGGCCATCGAGCATTTCGCGCAGCACCGAATTGCCGCAGGCGTCGGCCAGGGTCATGTGCAGGTTGCGATCGGCGTCGAAAGACCAGAGGCCACTGGCCGATTCGGACCGCATCTGGCGCAGCGTCTCGGCCAGCCGTGTCATGCCTTCGGGGGAGATGTTCTGGCTGGCAAGGGCCGCCGCTTCCGGCTCCAGCAACCGCCGCACGGCGGTCACTTCCAGGGGCGAAGCGCTCAACTCGGGCAGAGCCATGCGCGCATCGCCGCGCTTGCGCACAAAGGCGCCCACGCCCACGCGCACCTCGACAAGCCCGGCGACTTCGAGCGCTATTAGCGCCTCGCGCACCGTAGGGCGGGAGACGCCAAGGCTCAGGGCCAGGTCGCGCTCGGATGGCAATTGCCGCCCGGCCTCGACCGCCCCGCCCATGATCTGGTCACGGATCTGGTCGGCGATCTGGATATAGAGTTTGCGGTTGGAAACGGCCTGCAGTTTCATCTGATCCCCTCGGGCACACTCATAGCTGCACTCAACGCGGATGTCCACTGGTCTGACCACTTGACAGCCTGACTGACTTGCCATTAGCTCATGTCAGGTAGATAGACCGGACCAACACCGGCGACACCGCGGAGGAACAGACGATGGGGGAGGGTTCGCAGGCCGAGTTGGCTTCGCATTCGACCACGCCACTGGTCGAAATGACCGGCATCGACAAGAACTTTCCCGGTGTGCGGGCGCTATCGCAGGCCCGGTTCGAGCTTGTCCCGGGCGAAGTCCATGCCCTGATGGGCGAGAATGGTGCTGGCAAGTCCACGCTCATGAAAGTGCTTTCCGGCGTTTATGCCCGCGATGCTGGCGTCGTAAAGCTCAATGGAGAGCCGGTCGAAATCTCCTCGCCGCGCCAGGCGCAGGATGCTGGCATCTCCATCATTCACCAGGAACTGGCCCTCATGCGCGACCTGACCGCCGCGCAGAACATCTTCATCGGACGCGAGCCGCGCCGGTTCGGCATTCTCGACGAAGGCCAGCTCAATCGCGACGCAGCGGCCATTTTCAAATCCATGAACCTCAAGCTTGAGCCAACAGTGCTGGTGGAGAACCTGACCATCGCAAAGCAGCAGATGGTGGAGATCGCCAAGGCCCTGTCCTACCGCTCGCGCGTTCTGATCATGGACGAGCCGACTGCGGCGCTCAACGATGCGGAAATCGCCGAGCTCTTCGCCATTATCAACCGCTTGAAGGCGGAAGGCGTCGGCATTGTCTACATCTCTCACAAGATGGATGAGATCAAACGCATTTCCGACCGTGTGACCGTCATGCGAGACGGGGAATATGTCGGTACCGTCCCGGCCGCCGAAACGCCTATCGAAACCATCATTTCCATGATGGTCGGTCGTACCCTGACCAACGAAGCGCTGGTCATTCCCAATGTCGCCGATCAGCCGGTGGCGCTGGAAGTGCGCGGCCTCAACCGCGGGCGCGAAATTCGCGATGTCAGCTTCTCGGTGCGCCAGGGCGAAATCCTCGGCTTCGCCGGGTTGATGGGCGCCGGGCGCACAGAGGTGGCGCGCGCCATTTTCGGGGCGGACCGCAAGGAGAGTGGCGAGATCTGGGTGCATGGCCAGCGGGTTGGCATCACCACGCCGCGCGATGCTGTGGCCAAGGGGATCGGTTATCTCTCTGAAGACCGCAAGCTCTTTGGGCTCGCCACCGGTCTCGACGTCCGCAACAATATCGCTTTGGCCAGTCTGGAACGCTTCACCGGTCCCACCGGCGTACTCAACGAGGCCGGCATGGAAGCAGCGGCCAAGGACTATATTCGCCAGCTCGCCATCAAGACCCCCAGCGATTCCCAGGAAGCGCGCCTCTTGTCCGGCGGCAACCAGCAGAAGGTCGTCATCGCCAAATGGCTCCTGCGCGATTGCGACATCCTGATCTTTGACGAGCCGACGCGCGGCATCGATGTCGGCGCCAAGTCCGAAATCTACAAGCTGCTCAACAATCTCGCCGCCCAGGGTAAGGCCATCATCGTCATCTCCTCCGAACTGCCCGAAATCCTGCGCCTGTCCCACCGCATCGCGGTGATGTGCGAGGGGCGGCTCACCGGCATCTTGCCGGGCGGCTCGAGCCAGGAGGAGATCATGCACCTGGCCACCATGCGTGAGGCGGCCATGATGCCGGACGAGGAGGTGCGCCGTGCGGGGTGACACCACTCTTTGCCTCTCCCCCATAGGGAGAGGGGATGCAGGCGCCGAAATAACGACTTCAATGGGGATACCGAAATGACCGATACCACAGCCCCCGCTCAGAAATCCGGCATACGCTTTACAGGCGCGTTCCATCGGCTCCTGGCCTTCTCCGGCCTGATCGCTCTGGTGCTGGTGTTCTCCCTGGCCTCGCCCAATTTCATGCAGACCCAGAACATCCTGGCGATCCTGCAGGCGACGGCGGTCAATGGCGTCCTGGCCATCGCCGTGACACTGGTGATCATCACCGGCGGCATCGATCTCAGCGTCGGAACGCTCATGACCTTCTGTGCGGTTATCGCCGGGGTGATCCTGACCTATTGGGGCCTGCCCATGCCACTGGGCATCATCGGCGCCATTCTCGCCGGTACGGCCAGCGGGCTCATCTCCGGCACGGTCGTGGCCAAGCTCAAAGTGCCACCCTTCATTGCCACCCTGGGCATGATGCTGATCCTCAAGGGCCTGTCGCTGGTCATCTCCGGCACGCGCCCGATCTATTTCAACGACACGCCTGGCTTCAACCAGATCGCCTTGGGCTCGGTCGTCGGCCAGATCATCCCGGCGGTGCCGGTGCCCAATGGCGTGATGATCCTGTTCGCAGTCGCCCTGCTGGCTTCCTTCGTTCTGGGGAAGACCGCACTGGGGCGCTACACCTTCGCACTGGGCTCCAACGAAGAGGCCGTGCGGCTCTCCGGCGTCAATGTCGATCGCTGGAAGATCGGCGTCTACGCACTCTCCGGTGCCATTGTCGGTGTCGGCGGTGTGTTGATCGCCAGCCGCCTCAATTCCGCCCAGCCCGCTCTCGGGCAGGGCTATGAACTCGAAGCCATTGCGGCCGTGGTCATCGGCGGCACCTCGCTCTCGGGCGGCCGCGGCACCGTGCTCGGCACGTTGATCGGCGCGCTTATCATCTCTGTGCTGGCCAATGGCCTGCGCATTCTATCGGTGGCTCAGGAATGGCAGACGGTGGTGACCGGCACCATCATCATCCTGGCCGTCTATGCCGACATACTGCGGCGCCGCAATCTTTAGGCGCCGGTTGACGACTGCGCATCCGCGCCAACAAGAGGCAAAACAAATGCCCCCAACTTCGACAGCAGCATTTGGGAGGATTACCATGCTCAACCGCCGTACCCTGCTCGGCGCCATCAGCGCCGTGGCCATGCTGGCCGCCAGCACCCCTGTGATGGCTCAGGACAATTATGACATCGCCCTGATCTCGAAAGGCTTCCAGCACCAGTTCTGGCAGGCCGTGAAGGCCGGGGCCGACCAGGCCGCCGCCGACCTCGGCGTCACCGTGACCTTCGAAGGTCCGGAGACCGAAAGCCAGGTCGATCGTCAGATGGACATGCTGGCCGCCGCCCTGTCGCGCCAACCGGACGCCATCGGCTTCGCCGCGCTCGACAGCCAGGCCGCGACCCCGTTGCTGCAGCAGGCCCAGGACGCCGGTATCCCCGTCATCGCCTTCGACTCGGGCGTGGATAGCGACATTCCGCTCACCACCGCCACCACCGACAACGTCGCCGCCGCAGCGCTGGCCGCCGACGTGATGGCCGAGCTGATCGGCGGCGAAGGCAAGGTTGCCATCGTGGCCCACGACCAGACCAGCCGCACCGGCATCGACCGCGTTGAAGGCTTCTCCAACCGCATCAAGGAAGCCTATCCCAATATCGAGATCGTCTCGGTGCAATATGGCGGCGGCGATCAGCTGCAGTCGACCGAAATCACCAAGTCGATCCTGCTCGCCAATCCCGACCTCAAGGGCATTTTCGGTGCCAATGAAGGCTCGGTCCTGGGCGTTGCCAACGGCAAGCAGGAACTGGGCAGCGACATCGTGGTGATCGGCTACGACTCCGGTGCGGCCCAGAAGGCCTTCATCGAGAGCGGCGTCATCGCCGGCGCCATCACCCAGAACCCGGTCGGCATCGGCTACCAGACCGTTCAGGCCGCCGTCTCGGCGCTCAAGGGTGAAGAACTGCCTGAGATCATCGATACCGGCTTTTACTACTACAATGCCGATAACATGAGCGATCCTCAGATCGCGGCCGTTCTCTACGATTGATTTCCCCCTGGGTCGGGCGGCTCTCCCAACGGCCGCCCGGCCGAATTCATCAGGACAGCTATGGCCGACCTTTCCGGAAAAATCGTCCTCATCACCGCCGCCGCCCAGGGTATTGGCAGGGCTTCGGCCGAAGCTTTTGCCAGCGCCGGGGCGAAAGTGGTTGCGACCGACATCAACGCCCAGCTCCTGGCTGAGCTCGATGTGATACCCAATGTGACCACCCGCGTGCTCGACGTGCTGTCCGATGCGGCGGTCAACGAGGCCGTGGCCGAGATCGGTCATATTGATGTGCTCTTCAACTGCGCCGGTGTGGTACATTCGGGCACGGTGCTGGAAATGACCGACGCCGAGCTCGATTTCGCGCTCGACCTCAACGTCAGGGCGCAGATCCGCACCATCCGGGCGGTCTTGCCACAAATGCTGGAGCGCAAGGACGGCGCCATCATCAATATGGCCACCGTGGCGTCCTCCATCAAAGGCGTTCCCAACCGCGCCGCCTATACCATTTCCAAGGCAGCCGTAGTGGGTCTCACCAAATCCATCGCCGCCGACTACACCACATCCAATATCCGCGTGAACGCCATCTGCCCGGGAACCGTGGATAGCCCCAGCCTGCATGAGCGCTGGCATGCCACCGGCGATTTCGAGGCCGCGAGAAAAGCGTTCATCGCCCGCCAGCCCATCGGTCGCATCGCCCGCCCCGAAGAAGTGGCGGACCTGGCCGTCTATCTGGCCGGCGCCACCTATACCACCGGCCAGGTCCACATCATCGATGGCGGCTGGACGGCTTGAGAACTTGAAGCGGTGAGAAAGGCCCCCTCACCCTGACCCTCTCCCCCGGGGGAGAGGGGACCTAGGAGCCGATATTTCGAGACAGGGCGCCATGCCCCACCTCTCCCTTGGGGGAGAGGTCGGCCCGAGGGGCCGGGTGAGGGGGCCTTCCGGATTAGAGCAAATGACAAAAATCATATCCCTCACCACTCACGACCTGCGCTTCCCCACCTCGGCTTCGCTCGATGGCTCCGATGCCATGAATCCGGATCCGGACTATTCGGCCGCCTATGTCGTGCTGGGCACCGATGGCGATCTCGAAGGCCATGGCCTCACCTTCACCATCGGGCGCGGCAATGAAGTGGTTGTGGCCGCCATCAAGGCCCTGACCGACCGCGTCGTGGGCCTCGACCTCGACTGGATCGAGGCCGATCCCGGCCGCTTCTGGCGCCATGTCACCGGCGATAGCCAGCTGCGCTGGATCGGGCCCGACAAGGGCGCCATGCATCTGGCGACCGGTGCCGTCGTCAATGCCGTCTGGGATCTTCTGGCCAAGCGCGCGAATAAGCCGGTCTGGCTCTATGTCAGCGAAATGAGCCCCGAACAGCTCGTTTCCATCATCGATTTCCGCTATCTGACTGATGCCATCACCCCCGCCGAGGCGCTGGAGATTTTCCGTGCCGCCGAGCCGGGCAAGGCCGAGCGCATCGCGCGCCTCCGGGACGAGGGCTACCCCTGCTACACCACCTCGGCGGGCTGGCTGGGCTATTCCAACGAGAAGTTGACGCGCCTCGCCACCGAGGCAGTGAACGAGGGCTTCACCCATATCAAGATGAAGGTCGGCCGTGACTTCGAAGACGATGTTCGCCGTCTCGAAATTGTTCGCTCCATCATGGGCCCGGACCGTTTCCTGATGATCGATGCCAACCAGGTCTGGGAGGTCGATCAGGCGATCAGCTGGGTCAACCAGCTCAAGCGCTTCAACCCCTATTTCATCGAAGAACCGACCAGCCCCGACGATGTCGAAGGTCACCGTAAGATTCGCGAGGCCATTGCTCCGGTCAGGGTCGCCACCGGCGAAATGTGCCAGAACCGTATCCTGTTCAAGCAGTTCATCACCCGCAATGCCATCGATGTGGTGCAGATCGATGCCTGCCGCATCGGTGGCCTCAATGAAGTGCTTTCCGTGCTGCTGATGGCCGCCAAATACGGTAAGCCGGTCTGGCCACATGCCGGCGGCGTGGGCTTGTGCGAATATGTCCAGCATCTGTCGATGATCGATTATCTCGCCGTCTCCGGCACCAAGGAGGGCCGCGTGATCGAGTTCGTTGACCACCTGCACGAGCATTTTCTCGATCCCTGCGTCATCAAGGGGGCCGCCTATGTGCCGCCCGAACGCCCGGGCTTTTCCATCGAGATGAAGCCGGCTTCCATCACGGAGAATACGTTCCGCGGCTGATCAGGCCTTCACCTCTCCCCCTGGGGGAGTGGTCGGCGCGGAGCGCCGGGTGAGGGGGCCTTCACTACACGTCAAACCTAAGCCGCGCCCGTCTCGAGCAGCCTGATGCCGCCTTCCGCGCAGACCTTGCGGATGGACTCGAGCGGACAGACATCGGTAATGAAGCTGTGCGCCTGGCTCAGATGCCCGATCCGTACCGGCGCGGTACGGGTGAACTTGGTCTGGTCGGCCACCAGGATGACATGGCGCGCATTGGCGATGATCGCCTGCGCCACTTTCACTTCACGATAATCGAAATCCAGCAGCGCGCCGTCCGGATCGATGGCGGACACGCCGATGACGGCGAAATCCACCTTGAACTGGCGGATGAAATCCACCGCCGCCTCGCCGACAATGCCGCCATCGCTGGGCCGCACCACGCCCCCCGCAATGACGACCTCGGCCGTTGGCACGACGCGCAGATGATTGGCCACATTGATATTGTTGGTAATCACCATCAGTCCGCGATGGTCGACAAGCGCCTGGCTCACCGCCTCGGTGGTGGTGCCGATATTGATGAAGAGCGAGGCGTGATCGGGGATCAGCGCCGCCGCGGCCTTGCCAATGGCCCGCTTTTCCGCCGGCGCAATCTGCCGTCTGGCCTCATATTCCACATTCTCCACGCCCGACGGGTGCATCGCCCCGCCATGGGTGCGCTTCAGCGCCCCCCGGTCGCAGAGCACATTGAGATCCTTGCGGATGGTCTGGGGTGTAACGTCGAAGGCAGCAACCAGTTCTTCGACGCTGACCTCGCCCTGCTGGCGCGCCAGCTCGACGATCTTCGCCTGCCGCATTGATGGGGTCATTTCGGCGCGCTCCCTTTCGTTTTTTGATTAAACGAAAGGGGGTGAAGAGGGAAGGCGCTCGGGTGGCAGAGAAGTCACCTCACCCTCATTCCCTCCCCATCAAGGGGAGGGAGGCGCAGGACTGATCTGCCGGTGTTCATCGTCTCCCTCCCCCTTGTGGGCTTCGACCCGACCCGAAGGGCAAACCTCTCCAGCGGAGAGGTTTGAGGAGAGAAGGATCAAGGGTGGGGGTTACAGAGCCCGCTTCGACCACTTCACCGCCGGTACAAACTTAAAATCCTTGTCAAACGGATAGCTCGGCCGCGGCGTATACTTGCGTTCCGTCCGCTCCACGAACTGGTCCACCACGCCCGGCGACAGCGCCATGATCCCCGGATTGGCGATGGGCCCCAGCTCGGGGGAGAGATAGCCCGATTTCACCGCAATGATTTTCGCCCCATGCGGGTCGAGGCTGAGGCGGGTAAAATCCACGATATTGTGGAAGGGCCTGCGCCGGGCAGTGAGCACGAGATCAATGCCGCCGATGCGCACTACGGCTTCTCGCAGGCGCGGCTCTCCGGTCTCGAGCAGAAACACCACTTCGGCTTCCGCATCCACCGGCGTGCTCGATGGATCAAGGCTCGCCCCGATATGTAGTGGCACTCTGGCGCCGACGCCCGCCGCATAGGCCTTGTCCGTCGCGGCCTTGTCGGCAATGCCGGCAAAGATCACGCCGGTCGCGCCCTTGGCGATGAGTTCAGCCAGCACTTCGGCTCGGTCGCCCACACCGCCGCCCGTCGGGTTGTCGCCGGACTCGGCCAGCACCACCGGATGGGATGTGCTCGCAATGGCGCGGTCGACGCATTCGGTAATCGAACCCGTCTCCATGCCGAAGACAAAGCCTTCGCGGATGTCCCAATAATCCTGCGCCAGATGGGTCGCCGCCTTTTCCATGGCCGCCCGGTCAGTCCCGGTCACTACCGCGCAGGCCGTGGCGCGCGGCTCATCGGCCCAGACATAGCCCACCTGGAACGAGGCGTCCCAGATGCCGGTCGGCTCTTCGACCTCGTGAATCTGCGCGTAGAACGTCCGCGCGGGTTCATCCTGCGTCGAGGTGCGCTCGCCCGGCAGCAGCACCGGCACCGGCGCCCAGGCCAGTAGCGGCCGCACGCCGGTCTTTAGCGCCCGCACCAGCATCGTCACCGCGCGGCGCATCGTGTCCTGCACATCGATATGCGGCGCCGTGCGATAGGTCGAGAACATGTCCAGTCCATCAATGATGCGCTGGGAAATATTGCCATGAAGGTCATAGCTGGCTGAGATCAGCACGTCCGGCCCGACCACCTCGCGCACCGCAGCGATAAAATCGCCCTCGGCATCGAACATGCCCTCGACAAACATGGCCCCGTGCATGGCGAGATAAACCCCGTCGAGTGGCATGGCGGCCTTCAACCCGTCTAGAATTTCTTGCTTCCAGCGGTCATAGAGCGCCCGCTCCACCGGTCCGCCGGCAATGGCCCGGGCATGCAGGATCGTCACGAACTCGGCCGGGAAGTGCGTCAGGAAGTCGAAATACTGGTCCCTGATCATGGCCGGTCCTCGCAACACACGGAAATCAGCTTCGCGGGCGAGGACGGGGTTATAGGTGCTGCACTCGGTATGCAGTCCGGCAACGGCGATCTTCACTAGAGGACTCCAGGAACTTCAGATTCAAGGTTTTGGGCAGGCTGGGTGCGGCGCGGTGTGAGCCTTCCGGTGAGGAACAGGCTGACCACGAGCATGGGAATGACGCAGGCCACCCCAAGCCGAATATCGCTATGCTCGGCTACAAAGCCGATCAGCGGTGGCCCAATCAGGAAGCCGGTCAGCGCTACAAAGGAGAGCACGGCCACATTGGCCGAAGCGGCGCGGTCGCCAATGCCGGCTGCCGCGGTGACGGCCAGGGGAAATCCGACCGACACACCAACGCCGATAATGCCGAACCCGATCAGCGCCAGTTCGACGCTCGGGGCCACGAACAGCAGCACCGCCCCGGCCACCGCCAGCGTGCCGCAGAGCCGCGCCGTATTGACGCTGCCGAAGCGGCGCTTCAGCGTGTCGCCGCCGAAGCGCCCGGCCGCCACCATCAGGGCAAAGACCGAATAGCCCAGGCCCACCAGCCCACCTTCGGCATCAAGCGCGTCGCGCAGGAAAATGGCCGACCAGTCGGCCATGGCGCCCTCGGTCATGGTGATGCCGAAGACGAAGAGACAGACCCCGATCAGCGCCGGGCTGGGCAACGACCAGGCCGAGCGCGGCGCCTCGCCTTGCGACGGCGCATCATGGAGCACGGGGAGCGCAATGGCGCTCACCAGGGCGACCGGTAGCGCGATGGCCGCCAGCAAGGGCACGGCCACCGCTGGCGCGACACCTGCCCCGGCGAAGCCCGAACCGATCAGGCTCCCGGCCATGATGCCGAGCGACCAGAAGCCATGCGAGGTGTTCATGATCATCGTGCCGGTGGATTTCTCCACCAGGTCCGCCTGAACATTAAGGCCCAGTTCCACAAAAGAGATGGACGAGCCCGCCAGCATCAGGGCGATAAAAAGCAGGATCGGGTCGGGCGCCAGCACCGGCAGGCCCGCGGCGATGGAATAGAAGATGAAGCCGGTGAGAATGGCCGTGCGCGCCCCGATCCGGCCCACCAGCGGCCCGGCAAAGGGCAGGGTGATCAGCGTTCCGACCGGCATGCCGAGCAGCGCCAGGGCGAGCGACGCCGGCCCAAGCCCCATGCTGGCCTGCACTTCGGGAATGCGCGGCAACCACGACCCAAAGGCGATTGGCTGGAGAAAGAAGACCAGCATGACGAGGCGCTGGGGGGTAAGGAAAGACATGAAAAGCTCAAAGTGATGGCCACCGGCCCACCCGGCAGCGCGATGCAACTAACTGCCCTTGATGGTGAGGGCAGGGGTGGGGCGCTTCACGGGCACTCTGCTTACCGACCCCCATCCTCAATCCCTCTCCACAAGGCAGGAGGGAGCCAAGCCGGTGCACTTGCTGACCTCAGCCCTGCTTTGGCATCGGATAGGGCAGGTAGCCAACAAACCCGGTCAGCTTCCACTGCCCGTCGACCTTGCGGCAGAGATAGAGCGTCTGCCAGTTGAGGCGATCCACGCCGCCATCGGCCTTTCGAATCTCCCCGTCGAATTTCTTGTGGGCAATGGCCCGGTCGCCACTGATCTCGATCTCGGTCAGGCTGGTGGCCCGGTGAATGCCGGTCTCCACGTCCTCGGCATATTGGGTCTTCTGTCCCTCATGCGCCTGGCGCAGCCACTCGTCGCGATAGTCGGCAAGCGTGGGGAAGCTGATGGTCCAGCCATCGGGATTGTCGCTGCGATTGCCATTGATGCCCATGAAATCACTGGCAACGAAGTCATCTTCCACCATCGACCAGTCGGCCTGCACATAGGCCGCGATGTCGCGCGGCACCAGCATGGTCCAGATCGCGGAACGGTCCGGATCGTTGGGGAACGGATTTGTCGAAAGGCTCATCTGCGTCTCTGCCGTGAAATGACACGCCTGTCTGCGTGCGACGATTTCTGTTTTAAATTTTCACTTGCGTCATGTGGGGGTCACCTCATGAAAGAGGCCACATGGATACCAATTGCGACATGCTGCGCCCATTTTGGCGGTTTGTCCACACCCTAGCCGCTCAGAAAGACCCCAAAAACGCTTAGAAATACGGCAAACTGCCAGCGGTTTGAGCAATCTGCAGGGGTGGCTTAAATTGGTATTGTATTGGCGTCGAATCTGTGTTGACATTGTGTAAGGAACACGACTAGTCTTGAAAATCGTTTACACGAACGACGCCGATCCACAAGAGGTCGGGGGACTGCAACAAGGGAACGTCAAGGGATGCGGGTAGGCATTATTGGCCTCGGCTATCGTCTGGGTTATCTGGCGCGGGTCTTTTCCGCCGCGCGGGACGATTTCGAGATCGTCGGCTATGTGGACCCGGCTCCGGCGGGCCTTCCCTATGCAACCGAGCATGGCGTTTCGGTCGGCCAGGCCTATGACAGCCTCGAGCAGATGATCGATAGCGCCAATCTCGATCTGCTCATGGTCGGCTCGCCAAACCACCTCCATCTCGAACATATCCGCATCGGCCTTGAGCGCGGCATGAAGATCTTTGCCGAAAAGCCGGTGGTGACCTCGGTCGAGGACACCATGGCCCTGGCCGGGCTGGTCGGCAAATACGGCTCGGACAATGTCATGGTCGGTCTCGTGCTGCGCTATGCGCCGCTTTATGTCGATCTCAGGAAAGCGCAGGCCGAAGGCAAGCTGGGCGACGTCACCTCCATCGAGGCGTCCGAGACCATTCCGCCGTATCACGGTGCCTTCTTCATGCGCGATTGGCGCCGCTACCAGCAATATTCGGGCAGCTTCATGCTCGAAAAGTGCTGCCATGACCTCGATCTTTACAATGGCGTCATGGGTTGCCGCCCGCGCTTTGTTGCCAGCTTTGGTGGGCGCAAGAGCTTCACGCCCGAAAATGCGCCGCAAGACAGTGGCGCCAACGATCTCAACGTCTATCACCGCAAGCCGTCCGGCTGGATGGGGTCGGACAAGGTCTTTGACAGCGATGGCGACATCATCGATTTCCAGTCGGCACTGGTCCAGTACGACAATGGCGCTGCGCTGACCTTCCACACTAATATGAACGTTCCCGACGACTTCCGTCGCTTTGCTGTCATCGGCACTCGCGGCATGGCCGAGGGCGACTTTATCCGCAACTACTTCAAGGTCACCGACGCCCGCACCTCGGACCGGCTTGAGGACAAGACCTATCAGGTCTCCGAACTCAGCCAGCACTACGGGGCCGACGAGCAGATGGCCGAGGATATTTTGAAGCATGTCATGGATGGGGCGCCGCTGCCCGTCTCGGTCACCGATGCCCTGGAGGCGGGTCTTCTGGCCCTTTCCATGGATGAGGCCATGCGCACCAAGTCGGTCATCGACATGACCCCCATCTGGCAGCGTTTCGATGCCGCCCTGGGCCGTGGGCACTGAGGAGAAACGCCGATGACCAGCACCAGAAGCGCCACCCTCTTCGCCCTCGCCCTGCTGGCTCCGGCACTGATCTATATCCTGACCATCGTGGCCTACCCGCTGGTCGATACCATCATTCTCTCCTTTACCAACGCCTCCCTGCGTCCCGGCTATGATTTTGTCGGCTGGGCCAATTACGAGCGCATCTTTGGCGCGGGTAACTTCACTGAAGTCATCATCCGCACCTTCATCTGGACGTTCTTTTCGGTTTCTCTGAAGATGGTCATCGGCATGTGCGGCGCCGTGCTGCTCAATGCCGCCATTCCCGGCCAGGCCCTGTTCCGCATTCTCACCATGCCGCCCTGGATCGTGCCCATGGCCATCGGCATCTTCATGTGGGGCTGGATGTATAATGGCCAGTTCGGGATGATCTCGGGCCTGTTGCAGAACTTTGGCATCATCAGTGGGCCGGTCGCCTGGCTGGCCTATGGCGAGACCGCCTTCTGGGCCACGATCGTCACCGATGTGTGGATCGGGGTGCCCATGGTCACGATCTACTTCCTGGCTGCCATGCAGTCGATCCCGCGGGACCTGCACGAGGCCGCCTGGACCGATGGTGCCGGCCGCTTCTATCGCTTCCGCCGCATCACCCTGCCGTTGATGGTGCCGGCCATCATCACCATGAGCCTGCTTTCGCTCATCGCCACCTTCAATTCCTTCGACATCATCTGGATCCTTACCCAGGGCGGTCCGTCCGGCTCGACCACCACCATGATCATCGACACCTACAAGACGGCCATGGGCTCCCGGAAATACGGCGAGGGTGCCGCGCGCGCGGTGGTCATCTCCATCTTCGTGACCATGTTCTGCATCGTCTACTTCCGCGCCGTCCGCAAGCTGCAGCAGGGAGAAGCCAAATGAGCGACGTCGCCCGTTCCACCGAAGTCGCCGCGGCCGACAGCAAGGCCAGCGTCAAGCCCCAGGCCAAAGCCCGCCGCGGCCTCTGGTCTGCCTCCCGCCCGATGATCGACCGCTACAAGTGGTACGAAGTCGCGGCCCTCTATGCCGGCCTCTTCGTCTTCCTGTTCTTCGTGCTGGCCCCCTTCATCGAAGGCTTCCTGGTCTCATTGAAGCCGCTCGCGCAGCTCTTTTCGACGCCCTACAGCTTCATTCCCGAGAACGGCTCATTCGATGCCTATATCAACATGTGGACCTCGGTCCCCATGCTGGGCATGCACATCTTCAATTCCTTCTTCATCTCCACCGTGGTGACGCTGATCGTGGTCGCCGTGGTCGTGCCGGCAGCCTATGCCTTCGCCCGGTTCAACTTCGCCGGCGCCGGCCTGATGCTGGCCGGGTTCCTCGCGGTCAACATGTTCTCGGGCGCCGTGCTCCTGATCCCGCTGTTCCGGTTGATGCGCACCATGGGCCTGCTCAATACCTATTGGGCCATGATCGTGCCGGGCGCGGCCTTCCTCATTCCCTCCTCGGTCTGGCTGCTGCGCACCTATATGATGCGCATTCCCCGCGAGCTGGATGAGGCCGCCTGGGTCGACGGGGCCTCGCGTCTCTATACCCTGCGCCGGGTCATCCTGCCGCTGGCCATGCCGGGCATCGTCGTGGTCGCCATCATGACGTTCATTGGCGCCTACGCCCAGCAGTTCATCTTCGCGCTGACCTTCAACTCCAAGACCGAGTTCATGCCGCTGCCGATCGGCCTCTTCGCCTTCTTCGGCAAGCAGGAAGTGGTCTGGAACGAGCTGATGGCGGCCTCTTTCGTCGGAATCCTGCCGGTCATGATCGTCATCGTGTTCCTGCAGCGCTACCTCGTCGCCGGTCTGACCGCCGGTGCCGTGAAGCAATAGGAGCACGGCCGCCTTCTCACGCGGGCGGCCGCGCAATCAACAAGGAGTTTGGAACTCGCCAGGCGTCTCACGCAGACACCAAGCGGTTCCACAAAGGGCCGAGGGGCCCGCAATCAAGGGAGACTACCAAGTGAAAAAGACAATCGGTTTGATGACCGTGTCGATGCTGGCCCTGGCCGGCGCCGCGCCGGCAGCCTATGCCCAGGACAAGGAAATTACCTTTATCAACTGTGGTGACTCGCTGACCGCCGGCTATGCTGACTACTTCGCCGAGTGGGAAGCCGAGAACCCGGGCTACAAGGTCGTGCCCGAAGTGGTGGGCTGGGGCCAGTGCCAGGACAAGGTGACCACGCTCGCCGCTGCCGGCACGCCGGTTGCCCTGGCCTATGTCGGCTCGCGCACGCTCAAGCAGTTCGCCATGAACGATCTGATCGTTCCCGTTCCCATGACCGATGAGGAAAAGGCGTCCTACTACAATTTCGTTCCCGAGACCGTGACGTTCGACGGCACCCAGTGGGGCGTGCCGGTCGCTTTCTCGACCAAAGCCCTGTTCTGGAACAAGGACCTGTTCGAGGAAGCCGGTCTTGATCCGGACACCCCGCCCAAGACCTGGGAAGAAAAGATCGCTTTCGCCAAGCAGGTCACCGAGAACACCGACGCTGCCGGCTATGGCGCTGTCGCCAAGACCTTCGACAACACCATGCACCAGTTCCTCCATTGGGTTTACACCAATGACGGCCTGGTGATCGACGCCGACGGCAATATCACGCTCAACTCGCCGCAGGTGCTGGCTGCCCTGACCGCTCTGGATGACATCATCCCCTATTCGGAAGAAGGCCCGACCGCTTACGAGCAGAACGAAGTGCGTGCCATCTGGCTCGACGGTGGCGTTGCCATGATCGAAGCCTCGGTCGGTGCAGCCCTGCGCGCCGAGGAAGCCGGCATGAACTGGGGCGTCGCTCCGCTGCCGCTCGGTCCGGATGCCAAGGGTCCCGGCACCCTGCTGATCACCGACTCGCTGGCTGTCTTCAAGGGCACCGGTGTTGAGGAGCAGGCCATTAGCCTCGCCAAGTTCATCACCGCACCGGAACGCCAGTGGGCCGCCGAAATGGCCCAGGGCCTGACCCCGCTGCGTCCGCTCGAACCGCAGACCTCTGAACTGGTCGAGGAAGCTCCCTACTGGAAGCCGTTCCTGGACGGCATCGAGTTCGGTGGTCCCGAGCCGCTGTTCACCGACTATATCGGTCTGCAGAACGTCATGATCGAGATGGTTCAGTCGGTTGTCACCGGCGCTGCCGAGCCCCAGGCTGCCCTCGAAAAGGCCGCTAGCGAACTCGAGCAGTACAAGTAACTTCGAGCCGTCCCTTGGGGCAGATCGATCCGGTGGATCGATCTGAGGCGAGAAGGCCATGAGAGCTGTGCTCGAATGGCAAAGCCGTCCCTTGGGGCAGATCGATCCGGTGGATCGATCTGAGGCGAGAAGGCCATGAGAGCTGTGCTCGAATGGCGCGACTGACCTGGCGCCGCCGCCTTTGGCGGCGGCGCTCAATCCAAAGATTCCCCGTGCCCGGAGACGCGAACCATGTCGCAACTGAGCCTCAAGCGCCTCGAAAAGTCCTTCAACGAAGCCCGCATCATCAAGGGCATCGATCTGGATGTCAGTGAAGGCGAATTCGTGGTCTTCGTCGGCCCCTCGGGCTGCGGCAAGTCCACCCTTTTGCGCATGATTGCGGGTCTCGAAGACGTCAGCGCCGGTGAGATCGAGATCGGCGGCAATATCGTCAACGAGCTGCCGCCGGTGCAGCGCGGCATCGCCATGGTGTTCCAGTCCTATGCGCTCTATCCGCATATGACGGTCTATGAGAACATCGCCTTTCCGCTGCGCGTCGAAAAACTGCCCCAGGCCGAGGTCGATAGCCGCGTCCAGGCGGCCGCCAGGGTGCTCCAGCTCGAAAGCCGTTTGCAGCACCGCCCGGGCCAGCTTTCCGGCGGCCAGCGCCAGCGCGTCGCCATTGGCCGCGCCATTGTGCGACAGCCCAAGATTTTCCTTTTCGACGAGCCGCTTTCCAATCTGGACGCCGCCCTGCGCTCGGAGATGCGTATTGAGCTGATGGAGCTGCACAAGCGCCTGGGCTCCACCATGATCTATGTAACGCACGACCAGATCGAGGCCATGACCATGGCCGACAAGATCGTCGTGCTCAATGCCGGCGAGATCGCCCAGATCGGCTCGCCGCTCGAACTCTACCACAAGCCCGACAATCTCTTTGTCGCCGGTTTCATCGGCTCGCCCAAGATGAACTTCATCAATGGCAAGGTCCGCGCAGCCGATGGCAGCAATGTTACGGTCGACCTGGGCAAGCTGGGAACGATCAGCTTGCCGCGTACCAGCCGCGATGTTGCAGGGCAGGATGTGACACTGGGCATCCGCCCCGAACATCTCTCCCTTGATGGTGGACAGTTCGTCATCGAGATCACCCCCAATATCGTCGAGCATCTGGGCATTCACACCATTGGCTACGCCATCCTGCCGGGTGGGGAGAACTTCATCGGGCTGTTCGAAGGCAATCCCGATCTGGAAGACGGCAAGCCCATGAAGGTGGGTTTCGACATCGACCAGGCACATCTGTTCGACTCCAGGGGGCTGGCGGTTTACTGAACCAGTCGGGCAGATCGAGGGGACGCGCGATGCTGGACATAGTGGGGCTGTTGCAGACCGAGAAAGACGCCTTCACGCGCTCCGAGCGGGCCCTGACCGAGATCGTGTTGGCCGATGTCGATAGCGTGCTCAAGATGAGCATTGTCGATCTGGCCGCAGAGGCAGAAGTCTCGCCGCCCACGGTCACCCGCTTCTGCCGGCGCCTGGGCTGTGACAGCTATGCCGATTTCAAGGTGCGGCTGGCCCAGTCCCGCTTTGTCGGCCAGCGCTATTTCGCGCCCAAGGCCGGACCGACCAGCGTGCCCGAAATCGCCCAGGGCGTGGTCAATGGCATCCAGTCCATCATCTACGAAACCTTCGAACAGCTCGATTTCAATGCCGTCGAGCGGGCCGCGGAAAGCATCGTCAAGTCGAACTATGTCCTGGCCTTCGGCTCGGGCGGCGCCTCCTCGATGATGGCCGGCGAGATCGAAACCCGCCTGTTCCGCCTCGGGCTCAGGGTTGCTTCCACCGACGACCATCAGCTCCAGCTGATGCGTGTGGCCGCCGCGCCGGCCGGTACCGTCATCATCGGCTTCTCGCTGTCGGGCAACAATGCCCAATTGGCCAAGACCCTCACTGTCGCCGGTGAATATGGTCTCACGCGCGTCGTGGCCACCCGTTCCGGTTCCATTGTGTCCGCCCAGGCCGATATCCTGCTGCCGGTCAACTGGCATGAGAACACCGATATCCTGCGTCCCACGCCGGGCCGCTATGCCTTTCTCGCCACCGTCGACGTCTTGGCCCAGACCGTTGCCACCCGCCTCGGCCCCTCCGCCGTCGCCAGCATGCGCCGCATCAAGCACCAGCTCGTCGTCAACCGCGATGGCGACGACGCCCAGCCGCTGGGGGATTGATGCCTCGTGCTTTCGCGGATGCTCCGGCGCACTGGATGACACACCTCCCCAACCCTCCCCGCTAGGGGGAGGGTGCCGTGCGATGCCCCGGCAGCGTCGCAGACTGTTTCGATTTTTGTAGGAATTTTCCAATGACCAAATCATTTTCCCTCGCCACCACATGGTCTCCTGCGACCGATAGCGAGCCGCTTGGCTATGGCCTCGAGTTGACCAACACAGGTGACACACCTGTCACCAATTTTCAGCTCGGCTTTTCTGGTCCCGCCCGCATCGATCCCCATGCCACGCTTGAAAACGGCAAGCTCCTGAAGCGTCTCTCCAATCACACCCTCATCGCCCCACTCGATGGCTTCGTGCTGCAGCCCGGCGAGACCTGGACGGCGACCGCACGGGGCCTTTCCTATGGCCTCCGGCACTGGAGCGACGGCGCCAATTCCGCCTATGTGGTGCTCGAAGGTGGCGAGATCATCGCCGTGCCGACGGCCCCGACACAGGGCAAGGGCCACAATTCACCCCTCCTCAAGGGCACGATGAAATTCCCGGTCCCGGCAAAGGCCCCCGCACCCTATTCGATCATTCCCTGGCCCAGGCATGTCGACGCCGCCGGCAGCCGCATCGCTCCGCCCGGTCTTGACCTCAAGCCCGAGGGCGATCTTGCCACTCGCGCCGCCAAGGCCTTCGCCGATCTCACCGCCGAGCTCTTCCCGGTGGAAGCCATCGTGCGTCCCGCCGCCGAAGCCGGCATGCCGGTCCATGTGGTCGAGAAAGCGGGCCTCGGCGACGAAGCCTACGAAATCGCCTTTGCCGACGACAGCGCCACGGTTTCCGCTACCACGCGTCAGGGCATGTTCTATGGCTTGGTGACCCTGGGGCACATGCTGCGCGGGGCGAAGCAATACCCTTCAACCTTCCTCTTCCCCACCTCCGGCACGATCAAGGACGAACCCGGCTTTGGTTTCCGCGGCAGCCATCTCGACGTCGCGCGCCAGTTCTATACCGCCGCCGAGGTCAGCCGCCTCATCCGCATCATGGCCTGGAACAAGATGAACAAGTTCCACTGGCACCTGACCGAGGACGAAGCCTGGCGCCTGGAAATCGAGGCCTATCCCGCATTGACCGAAATCGCGGCATGGCGCGGTCACGGCAAGGCCCTGCCGCCGCTGCTCGGCTCCGGTCCGCAGCCGACCGGCGGCTACTACAGCAAGCAGACCGTGCGCGAGATCGTCGCCCTGGCCGATGATCTCGGCATTGCCGTCATCCCCGAAATCGACATGCCGGGCCATTTCTATGCCGCGCTGCAGGCGCTGCCCGAATTGCGCGACCCCGATGAAAAGGGCGAATACCAGTCGGTCCAGGGCTTCCCCAATAACAGCCTCAACCCTGCGCACGAGCCGGTCTACAAGTTCATCGAGACGGTCATCGACGAGACCCTGGAACTCTTCCCCGCGGGCATTTTCCATCTCGGTGCCGACGAAGTGCCGCTGGCCGCCTGGTCCGGCTCGCCGCTGGCCCTCGACATGCTCGAAAAGTTGGCGGGTCCCGCCATGCGGAAGAAGCACGAGGCCCAGTTCAACCAGCTCGGCAATCACCACGGCGCCGACGAGATTGAGGGCTCGCCCACCGCGATACTCCAAGCCGAGTTCATCAAGCGTGTGCACAAGTATATTGCGTCCAAGGGCGCCATTACCGGCGGCTGGGAGGAGGCGGCCCATGGCGATGCCGTCGACAAGACCAAGTCCTATGTCATCGGCTGGCGCAATGTGGAGATCAACGCGGCCTTGGCCGAACGTGGCTTCGACATCGTCGTCTCGCCCGGCCAGCGCTATTATCTCGACATGGCCAATGGCGTGAGCTGGGCCGAACCCGGCGCTGGCTGGGCCGGCTGGTCCGGTCCCCAGGAAACTTACGAATTCGAAGCCCGCGCCGGTTTTTCCGAACAGGGGCTCAAGCATTTGAAGGGCATCCAGAGCTGCATCTGGTCGGAATCGATGACCGACCGCGCCATCTTCGACCGCCTGGTCTTCCCCCGCCTCTCCGCCATCGCCGAAGCCGGCTGGACCCTGCCCGAGCGCAAGTCCTGGGACCGTTTCAAGTCCATGGTTGGCCTGATGCCCATCATGTATGGGAACTTCGAGCAGGCCGTGTAACGGCCTACGCCGCACCGTCCTCCC